>OLGF01003809.1_pt1 | contig 11992 bp, 9 predicted proteins | sample 1604971 | NCBI WGS metagenome assembly OLGF01 (sample SAMEA3888902, study PRJEB22519) | human gut metagenome | biome: human gut; feature: human-associated habitat; material: faeces | place: Denmark | collected 2011 | reverse complement strand
TAGACGGTCTGCGTGTGGATGCAGTGGCGTCCATGCTGTATCTGGATTATGGAAAGAAAGACGGACAGTGGATCGCGAACAAATATGGCGGTAACGAGAACCTGGAGGCTATTGAATTTTTCAAGCATCTGAATACTCTGATTCTTGGAAGAAACAAAGGAACCATGATGATCGCTGAAGAGTCTACTGCATGGCCGAAAGTAACCGGAGATGTGGAAAAAGAGAACGGTCTCGGATTCACGTTTAAGTGGAACATGGGATGGATGCACGATTTCCTGGAGTATATGAAACTGGATCCGTATTTCAGAAAATTCAACCATAATAAGATGACCTTCTCCATGACGTATGCCTTCAGCGAGGAGTATATTCTGGTACTGTCTCATGATGAAGTCGTCCATCTGAAATGCTCCATGATCAACAAGATGCCCGGAGAGTACGATGACAAATTTGAGAATCTGAAAGCCGGATATTCCTTCATGATGGGTCACCCGGGTAAGAAACTGCTTTTTATGGGACAGGAGTTCGGACAGTTTCAGGAGTGGAGTGAGGCGAGAGAGCTTGACTGGTATCTGCTCCGTGAGGCAAGACATCAGCAGTTACAGGATTATGTAAGAGATTTGCAGATGATGTATAAAAAATATCCGGCACTGTATGCGGATGCCAATGGCTATGATGGTTTTCAGTGGATCAATGCCAATGATGCAGACAGAAGCATCTACAGTTTCATCCGCTGGTCACCGACGAAAAGAAACAACCTGCTGTTTGTCTGCAACTTTACTCCGGTAGAACGGAAAGACTACTGGGTAGGTGTACCGCAGAAGAAACAGTGTAAATTAATCCTGAGCAGTGCAGACCCGGCTTACGGCGGACAGCATCATGTGGACAATCCGGTATTCAAACCGGTCAAGGGAGAATGTGACGGACAGCCATACCATGTGGCATATCCGCTGGCTCCATACGAAGTTGCGATATTTGCATTTAATTAAGAAAAGAAATATAGATAACAAAAAACGACGGAATCTGTCGGCAGAACAATCTGCTGACAGATTTTTTTTCGCAAGCAACGAGCCAAAGTCCGTGCATGCACGAAACGCTCTAGAGCGTGTCTGAAAAATCATTTCCGCAACCTGCAAGCCCCACTTTGCGGGAGATTTTACCCTCATTCGGTTGCCGTAGCCCGCTACGCCGCCCTCATTCGGATAAAATCTCCCACAAACTGGGACTCACAGCTCACGAAAAGCCTTTTTCAGACACGCTCTAAAAAAGGCATAAAAGTTTCATATTTTTTTAAGAATTCAATTATTGCGGTGAAAAGCATTTGTCTGTATAATAGTCATAACTGATACTCTCTACAGAAAACAGCAAAACGGACATAAAAAAAGCAGAGTAATAAAAGAAAAATCAGATAATATGAAAAATAAGCAACGTAATTATCGAAAAGTCTGACAGTTACGAATAAAAGGACAGGAGGAAAGAATATGGCGGGATTTAAATTAAAAGTAACACCGGAGATGGAAAGCTTAACACAGGTATGTGTGGAAAACAGTAAGATGGATCCGTCTCTGTATGGAAAATACGATGTGAAACGTGGGCTTCGTGATGTCAACGGAAAAGGTGTGCTGGCAGGTCTGACACAGATTTCGTCCATTTGTTCCACAGATGTGGTGGATGGGAAAACAGTTCCCTGTGAAGGAAGATTATACTATCGCGGGTATGATATCCATGAACTGACGCAGGGATTTTTAAGAGAACAGCGTTTTGGATTTGAAGAAGTTACTTATCTGCTGTTATTCGGAAAGCTGCCCAACGAAAAAGAACTGGCAGACTTTAAGGTCCTGCTGGCGGGCCAGCGATCTCTGCCTAAGAACTTTGTCCGCGATGTTATCATGAAAGCACCGACCAAGGATATGATGAATACGTTATCCAGAAGTGTGCTGACGTTATATGCCTATGATCATAATGCGGATGATACTTCTCTGCCGAATGTCCTACGTCAGTGTCTGAATCTTATCAGTGTTTTTCCGATGCTGTCGGTCTACAGTTATCAGGCATACAATCATTATATCAAAGGAAAAAGTCTGTATATCCATAATCCGGATCCGAAACTTTCTGTTGCAGAAAATATTTTGCTGATGCTTCGTCCGGATATGCAGTATACGCAGTTAGAGGCAACGATTCTGGATCTTGCACTGGTGCTGCATATGGAACATGGTGGTGGTAATAACTCAACATTTACCACTCACGTTGTGACTTCTTCAGGAACAGACACGTATTCGGCAGTAGCAGCCGCCCTGGGTTCCCTGAAAGGACCGAAACACGGTGGTGCCAATCTGAAAGTTCAGGACATGTTTGAAAATATCATGGAAAACTGCCCAGACTGGGAAAATGAAGAATCTCTGAGAGATTATCTGAATGACATTCTGGATAAGAAGGTCTTTGACCATGCAGGCCTGATCTATGGTATGGGACATGCGGTATATACACTGAGCGACCCGCGTGAAGTGATCCTGAAACGTTATGCAAAATTCCTGGCAGAAGAAAAAGGAAAGAACAGAGAATTTGCCCTGTATGAGAAAGTGGAAGAGATTGCAGGTGAACTGATCATGCACAAGAGAAAACTATTCAAACCGGTATGTGCAAATGTCGATTTTTACAGTGGATTCGTTTACACGATGCTTGGCATCCCGAGAGAGCTGTTCACCCCGATCTTTGCGATCTCCCGTATGGCAGGATGGTCCGCACACCGTCTGGAGGAACTGGTCAACGCCGGTAAGATCATCCGTCCGGCATACCGTTATGTGGGACACCACAGACCGTATCTGGAAGTGGAAGACCGCGAGGAACAGAACCCGTTCACCGAGGAATACCAGAGAAAATATAAGATTAAGAGCATTAAAAATGCATAAATAAAAGCAAAAATCCGTCTGACAGAGAAAATCTGTCGGGCGGATTTTGGTATATACGCGGGTAATGAGGCAAAGTCCGGGCTTGCACAAGACCTTGACGACTGCCGCAATAGTGAACGGGGAGGGCAACGAGCCAGAAGGGTGGTGAATCAGATCAGTCCGTAATGAGCCATTGCTTTCATCAGTCCGTCATTTTCCACAGTATCTGTGGCATACTCCGTATACGGATCGAGCACAGGGTCGTGATGTCCCAGAGCCACGGTGTGTTTACCATAAGTAAACATGGCAAGGTCATTACTGCTGTCGCCGAAGACATAAGCATCATCCAGTCCCAGTCCGAAGTGTTTCAGGATAAAATCAATGGCAGTTCCTTTGGAATATCCTTTCGGCACAACTTCATAGATACCGCCCAGCCGGTCGATCAGATCCATATCTTTTGCCAGTGCAGGGAACAGGGTGTCGGTATCGGTCTGCTCATCGGTGTAGATGACGAATTTGTCAAAGTCGCAAAGTCCGCTCTCGATATAGTGTTCTCTGGTCAGTCCCAGTGTGGCGAGATAACGGCAGGTTCCCTCCAGCTTTGCAAACCGGGTAATATGGGAAGAACGGTAGCAGTCCTCTTTTCCCTCGAGAAGCAGTCCTGCATTTGCCGCTTTTACCTGCCGGATGATCTCCGCCTGACGCTCCTTCGGGATCTGCGTGGAGGTGAGCACCTCATCGTTGTATACAATATAGCTTCCGCAGCCACACAGATAACCGCTGAACGGCAGCCGACAGATCATCGGCGGCAGACAGCAGATGGTCCGTCCGGTGTTGATAAATAAAAGATGTCCGAGATCATAGGCTTTTTGCAGGGCAGCAGAGGCAGATTCGGGGATCTTACCGGTGACTTCACTTAAGATGGTTCCGTCGATATCAAAAAATAATGCTTTCTTATTTTTACTCATGTTGATTCTCCGTATAAATGTTTTCTGTAACTGTTTGGTAATCCGATTTTTATTACAAGTGCAGTTTATTATACTGCCTGAGAATCCAAAATGTAAAGAGATAAGATGAACAAAAGCAATGAGAAGAATGGTAGAGGAAAACGCATTTTGACAGTTAAAAAGAAAGTTGATGAGAAAAAATAGAATCTGGGGATTTCAGAGGGGGCAAAGTATGTTAAAATAGAACTATTCAGCGGGAAAATAGGAAGGAATCCGCAGAAAAATGATTAAAACAGGTGTAACTGTATGGTGAGTGGAAAAGAGTGAAGCTATGAAGCAGTTACAAAAAGATAAATTTTCAGGAGGGAGAAAATGACAAAAAAACAGAGAACCCTGGAGATTATAGAGCGGTTGAAGAAAGAATATCCCGATGCGGCGTGCACCCTGGATTATGACCAGGCGTGGAAACTGCTGGTAAGCGTGCGGCTGGCAGCGCAGTGTACCGATGCCAGGGTGAATGTGGTCGTGGAGGGACTGTTTGAAAAATATCCCAGTGTGGAAGCACTGGCGGCAGCAGATGTGGAAGATATCGAGGCGATTGTCCGTCCCTGCGGACTTGGAAAAAGCAAGGCGCGGGACATCAGTGCCTGTATGAAGATGCTGCGGGATGAATATGACGGGAAAGTACCGGATGATTTCAATGCGCTGTTAAAACTTCCGGGTGTGGGAAGAAAGAGTGCGAACCTCATTATGGGGGATGTCTTTGGAAAACCGGCGATCGTGACCGACACCCACTGCATTCGCCTGACCAACAGGATGGGTCTGGTGGACGGAATCAAGGAACCGAAGAAAGTAGAGATGGAACTGTGGAAGCTGGTTCCACCGGAAGAGGGAAGCGATTTCTGTCACCGTCTGGTGATGCATGGAAGAGAAATCTGCACGGCAAGAACCAAACCGTATTGTGATCGCTGTTGCCTGAACGATATCTGCAAAAAGATGGGTGTAGAGTAGAAAATCGATATACTTGATAGTATTTGTTAAGGATCAATAAGGAAATTTTCAGTGGTATAGGAGACAGGAGGATGGAAGAATGAAAATCGGGATCATATCAGACACTCATGGAAAATTACATCCACCGGTTCTGGAGCTGATCGCTTCCTGCGATGTGGTCCTGCATGCCGGAGATGTGGATAACAGTCAGACACTGGATCAGCTCTGGATGCATCTGAAACCAAATGCCCCTTTTTATCTGGTGCGTGGAAATAACGACCGGGGATGGGCGGAGCGCATCGCGAAAACACAACGGTTTTGTCAGGCTGGTGTTTCCTTTTTCATGGTGCATGACAGAAAAGATGTTTCCTGGGACCTGGACGGTGTACAGGTGGTTGTCTTCGGGCACAGTCATAAGTTTACCGTGGAAGAAATCGACGGAAGACTCTGGCTTAATCCGGGAAGTTGCGGCAGACCGCGGTTCGGCGCAACTTTGACATTGGCAGTGCTTACGATAGAAGACGGAGTGGAAAACCAGGAGTGGACGGTGGAAAAAATCACGATTTCCAACCGGTATGTGGAAAACAGGAGTATAGTATGGAAAAAAACACAACCAAAACAGAAGTAAGAGAAAAAATACAGGAACTTTTAAAAACACTGAAAGCGGAGCAGGAAAAAAAGCCGCTGCGTCTGGTGGAGCAGCTGGGATATCTGATGTATGTCCGCCTGTTTATCGAATCACAGAAGAGGGTCAGCCTGCAGGAGAGCTTTCCGTTTGCCGGATTCCCAATGGAATGGATACCGGGAGAGGAAGAAGTGGAGGATGGTCAGCGCAGCTGGCAGCTGCAGTATCAGGTACAGTACTGTTCTTCCATGGTGGAGCAGGGACATTTTATGGAAACTGCAAGACTGGAAGAAAACAGTCTGTGGATGAAAGAATTATGTAAACTCATTGACTGGACAGCTGACCACTGTGACTGGGAAGAAGGGATGCCACATCTGTTCGGCGCGCTGCTTGAAGAGATGCTTCGTCAGATGTATGCCTGGGGAACTACAGGATTGTTTCTGATGCCGGAGAACCTTACGGAAGCACTGATCCGGCTGGCAGATGGTCGTAATATCGAAAAAGTCTGGAATCCGGCGACAAGAACCGGCGGTTTTCTTGCAGCAGCCCACAGACAGTATCCACAGTGGCAGTTATACGGATGTGAAGAAGAGAAAAGTCAGTGGCAGATTGCCCGGATGCTGCAGTTTTATCATGGCGGCGGTATGGAGGGAATCCGTCGGGAAGATCCGCTGGAAGCCGACCGCATCGATAAAACCGGGGAGCGCACACCGGAAGGGGAAGTGCCGACCTACGAGGAATACGATTTGATCGTGACCAATCCACCGGTAGGGGAACTGTCGATCGAAGACCAGGATCGGTACTGGATCAGTACCAGAAAAGCACAGCTGCAGTACATGCAGATGCTGATGAATCATGTGAAAAAGCAGGGCATGGTGATCGCGGTAGTCAACGAGGGAACCCTGTTTATGTACGATGCAGAGCAGAAAGTCCGCCAGTATCTGTTAAATGACTACCAGATCCAGGGAGTCATTTCCCTTCCGGCGGGAGCATTTTTACCCTATACAGGAAGTAAGGCTTCGGTTCTGATCTTTACAAGAGAAGAAGAGATTGACAAAGAGCAGCCGGTATGGTTCTATGAGATTCAGAATCTCGGATACAGCCTGGATCGTCGCCAGGAAAGTACCGGGGTGGATGACATTCCGGCAATGCTGACATCATGGGAGGACCGGAAAGAACTGGCAGATCAGTGGAAGCATCAGTTGAAGGAAGCTGCTGCGCACAACCAGTGGGAAAATCCGGTTCCGGCACATTGGGAAGAAAAATCCTGCTGGTTTGCAAGTCTGGATACGATCGCCAAAAATGACAATAATCTGTCTGCGGGAAGATACAAACCATGGAAAGAGCAGGAGACGGTTGTGACCGAATCTCCGGCACAGCTTTTGAAAGAACTGGCAGATCTGGAAACCGATACGATGAAGAAAGTACAGGAACTGATGGAGATGGCGGGGGACTATGAGTAAGAAGAAAAATATGTACAAACTGGAATCTCTCGCCCGGCTGATCTCCGGAAGAACGCCAGAGCGGGAGCAGAAGGAATACTATGCAGAGACCGGAACACCATGGGTCAAGATTGAAAATCTGGATCAGGGTTATATCCGGGAGACAGCGGAATACCTGTCCGAACAGGGAAAAGAAAAGGTTAATCTGGTACCGGAAAACAGTGTGTTATTTTCCATCGTCGGTACAGTCGGAAAAGTAGGAATCGCCGGCCGGGAACTTGCCACGAATCAGCAGATCGTATCCCTGATCTTTGATGAGACCCGGGTGCTGCCACTGTACGGATATTATGCACTCCGGTATCATGCGGAAGAGATCCGCAAACTGTCCAATCAGACCACGATGGCGCTGATCAGCAGAAAAACCCTGGGACAGTACAGAATCTATGTGCCGGACAGTCTGGAAAAACAGCAGGAGATTGTGGATAAGCTGCGGCGTTTTGAAGAGATCAAGCTGAAAAAAGAAGAGATGCGAAGCCGGATGGAACAGTATGAACAGGTATTATTTCAGAGAATCTTTGCCTCTCAGCTGCGATACGGAGAAAAGGCGAGACTTCGCAACTATCTGAAAGAACCGGTAGGAACCGGTATTCCGAAAAATGAAGAGCCAAACGGAGAATTCCCCTGTGTGCGTCTGGAGAATTTTCGGAAGACTTATCTGACAGGACTCCATGCAGGAGAAAAAGCGGAGGTAAATGCTGGTGCAGACTGGGCGATCGAAGAGAAATACCGCGTCTGCCCGGGAGATATCCTTCTTCGAAATGGAAAGCTGATTCTGGTAGATCGGGTGGAAGATCCACTGTATCTGGATCGTAGTGTGCTGCGTATTGTGCCGGATCAGGGGCAGATTCTGCCGGAAGCCTTATATGCTTATCTGAGTCAGTCCTGTATGAGTGAAGTTCTCTACGGAGCCAGAAAAGAGGGCGATAACCGAAAACGTCCGATTCGTGCCGCCGAGGTGGAAAAGCTGATTCTGCCGCAGTTGTCCATGAAAAAACAGGAAGATTACAGCAGATGTCTGAAGAAAATCCGTGAGATCGAGAGAAATCTGGACCGGGAAATTGCACTGGCAGAGGCAGCATTTTCCGGTATGGGATGGCTGTTGCTGAGGAAAGAACCGGAGGAAGAGGCTAAGACAGATGCAATAAGCATTGAAGATATAGAAATTGTTACGAAAGCGGAGACAGAAGAATTCACAGGGAAAGATCTGGAAACTATGGCAGATGCGAAAACTTCGGAAGGTGCAGCCGGTGAAGCGGAGCAGACAGAAGCCGGGTTACAGGAAGAAAAGTCGAAAGTGGTTTCGGGAAAAACAGGGAAGAGGATGCAAAGAAGACCGGTGGAACTGTCCGAAGAACAGAAGCAGACGGCACATCTGATTCTTGGTGTGCTCTGCTGCTGGGCACCGAGAGATGAACGAACCGGTGCATACTGTAAGAAACGGCAGGAGATTTTCCGGATCGCGCAGCCCTATTTTCAGCCGGCAGCGGTTTCTTTTACCGATAAAAAGGGACAGCGGGAATACCTGCTCGAGAAGGATTTCCTGACCTATCGAAATGAGGAATTGAGCAAACGATACGCTACACCGATGTACTTTTTACAGGAACTTTTACAGGAAAGCGAAAACGATAATCCGCAGGACGCCCATCTGGCCTTCCAGGGAGAAGACGGGATCGCTACGGATGAACTTTGGGATTCAGCACAGATCCGGCAGATGGCAGTGTGTGGCTGGGAGATACTAATGGAGTATTCCGGGCTGGGTGCATGCGGATGGCTGGTGAGTGGAGAGAATGGGAAGTAACTATGCAGCAGGCAATTGGGGTACAAAACAGTTGCAACCGAGAAAAGGAGACAGAACATATGAAACCGAAGATTCGCATGGTCGGACTGGATCTGGACGGAACAGTATTTAATAACAATAAAGAGATTACCACGCATACCAGAAGTGTGCTGGAGGAGGCGATCCATCAGGGATGCATCGTGCTTCCAGCCACCGGAAGACCGGAAATCGGACTTCCGGGTGCATTTTTGGAGATTCCCGGTGTGGAATACGCACTGACTTCCAACGGAGCCCGCATTATCCGTATTCCTTCCGGGGAGACGGTATATGAAGAACTGATTCCCTGGGAGGTCGCATTGCAGGTGATCGAAGTGATGAAACAGTGGGCAGGAGAATCATGCAACTGGGAAACATATTTTGCCGGTAATATTTATGTTGAGGAAGAAACGTATCATTTTGTGAAACATGAATCGATGAGTCCTGCGATGGAGCGGTACATCCGAAGTACCCGGACACGCCGGAAGTATCTGACAGAGAAGATCCGGGAGGAAAAGATCGGAATGGAAAAGTTGCATCTGATCTTTGCCGATACAAGAGAACGGGACTGCAGAGAGAAGGAACTGCAACAGATGTTTCCGAATCTGAGTATCTGCCATGCGACACCGTTTAATATTGAAATTATTTCCGGCAGGGCTGGAAAAGGGAACGCGCTGGTGGCACTGGGAAAGATCCTCGGTATCAAAAGGGAAGAAATCATGGCATGCGGCGATGCGCCAAACGACTGGAACATGCTTGAGATGGCCGGACTTCCGGTCGTGATGGCGAATGCAGATGAAGAGACGAAGAAAAAGGCAGCGTTTATCACAAAGTCGAATGAGGAAGACGGCGTTGCTTATGCTGTTGAACAGTTTGTGTTAAAAAATGAATGACAGATTTGCCTGAATGACGGAAAACAGATTGGCTGCGGTATCAGGTATGCAACGGGAAGAAATAGGAAAAGCGAAGGAAAATGAGAAGAAACAGCACATACGGAAAATGAAAGGAGTTTATGCATGACTTTGAAACAACAACTTGGAAAACTGAAATGTAAGAACTTTCTCTTCCTCACGATTGCAGGTATGGTGAATGCCTTCGGAGTCACGATGTTTATTGCCCCGGTGGATCTGTATGACAGCGGAATCTCCGGAACATCGATCCTGCTGTCACAGCTGACACCGGAATGGCTGTCACTGTCCTTCTTTTTGATGGTATTGAATATTCCTCTGTTTTTATACGGACTCAGAAAACAGGGTGTGGTATTTACCATCTATGCGATTTACACGGTGGTGGTCTATTCTTTCGGGGCATGGCTGATCACAGATGTACTGCCGGTGGATGTAAGTATCGTATCGCCACTTGCCGGATCGGATCTGCTTCTCTGCGCTATTTTTGGCGGGCTGATCTCCGGTATCGGAAGTGGTATGGCGATTCGGTTTGGAGGAGCGATGGACGGCATCGAAGTTCTCGCCGTCATCTTTGCAAAACGGCTGGGAATCACGGTGGGTACGTTTGTGATGGCATATAATCTGGTACTGTATATTATCTGCGGATTTGTGATTCACAGCTGGATCCTTCCGCTGTATTCGATCGTAACCTACGGGGCAGCGCTGAAGACAGTGGACTTTATTGTGGAAGGTCTGGATCGATCCAAAGCGGCTACAATCGTCACGGTGCATCCGGATGAGGTCTGCGCGGCACTCTCCGAAGCCTTTGAGTGTGGGATGACGATCACCGAGGCGAAGGGATATTATTCGGATTCCCCGAAGACAGTGGTGTATATCGTGGTAAACCGTTTTCAGGTTGGGAAGATGAAAGAACTGGTTCATGAAAATGATCGCTCCGCTTATATCTCGATTGCAGAAATTGCGGATGTGTACGGAGCAAATACGGATAAAGTCTGAAACGACAAAAATATCATTGAGGATTGTGATAGTACGAAGTACGGAACAATCCGGTATCAAAGGGGTCAAGATACCTTTTGACCCCAACATCATATCATTATTATAAGCAGAAAGTGAAAAAAATATGGATGGAAACATTCTTTTGTGGATACAGGATCACTTCCGCTGGGAGGGCATGAACTGGTTCTGGAAAGGAATCACATCCCTGGGAAACGGTGGATGGTTCTGGATCGTATTATGTATCCTGATGGTTGTATTTGCCAAAATCTCCGGAGAAAAATGGTCAATAAAAAATGAAAACTGTTTCCGGGCAGTAATCGGAAGAGCCGGCTGGTATGGTCTGTTGTCGATGGGAGCCGGTGCACTGATCACCAATGTGTGTCTGAAAAATCTGGTAGCACGTCCCCGCCCCTATGAAGTGGTAGAGGGACTGGTGCCGCTGATCGGCAAACCGACGGATTATTCATTCCCGTCGGGACATACCTGTGCATCGTTTGCCTGTGCGCTGGTGTTGTACCGGATTCTACCGAAAAAATACGGTGTACCTGCAGTGATCCTGGCATCACTGATCGCATTTTCACGCCTGTATGTGGGTGTGCATTATCCGACCGATGTGCTGGGAGGCATGTTTGTCGGAATCTTTTCTTCCTGTCTGGTTCTGTGGATCGGAAAGAAGAGGACGAAGAAATAAGAAAATCTTAAAAGAAACGTAATTGTCTGCCCGTGTGGTGTTCTTTATAATAAGAGAGAAAAGAACGCCATCCGGGCAGAAAGAGGTTTAGAGGGGAATGGGAAAGAAAATATTGAAATTGTTACTGTATCTGATGGCAATGGTCGGAGTGCTCATCTGGCTGGACAGTACAGAAGGACTGACGGAAGAAGGGGCATTGATTATTGTTGGCATTGCATTATTGGCGTATTTTGTGATGAAACTGATCGGCTTTTTGGCAAAGAGACGCAGAATAAGAAGAGAAAGAGCGCGGAAAGCCAGAAGAAAACGTGAGTTGCGGGAAGTAAACAATCACAGAGGAAAACAGGAAACGGGTCGAAAAGCGGAAAATAATCGATCAGGAAAATGGAAAAGCAATGTAGAAACATATGTGTCGGATGTGGAACAATGGAAAGAAAATGTTTCGGGAAGCGGGTGGCAGAGAGAGAGAAGTCAGATAACATCCGTTGCTGCGACAGCGGCAGCACAGGAAAACTACCGGAAACAGCAAAAAATACATAATCAAAGCGGTCATAAATTTCATATGACACGGAAAAAAATAGTCTGGACCGTCGGTTTGTTGGCCACATTCTGCATCGTTGTGCTGGCAGGGAAAA
>OLGF01003805.1_pt1 | contig 12002 bp, 8 predicted proteins | sample 1604971 | NCBI WGS metagenome assembly OLGF01 (sample SAMEA3888902, study PRJEB22519) | human gut metagenome | biome: human gut; feature: human-associated habitat; material: faeces | place: Denmark | collected 2011 | reverse complement strand
GCCGGGCTGATGGAGTACGTCAAGGGCCCCGACTTCCCGACGGGCGGCATCATCATGGGCCGCAGCGGCATCCGCGCTGCTTACGCCACGGGCCGCGGCAAAATCACGCTGCGGGGCCGTGCCGAGATCATCGAGAAAAAGAACGGGCGCTACGAGATCCTGATTTCGGAAATTCCCTACATGGTCAACAAGACCCGCCTGATCGAGTCCATCGCTGACCTTGTCAAGGATAAGCGCATCGAGGGCATCAGCGACCTGAACGACGAGTCCTCGAGCCGCACCGGCATGAAGATCGTCATTGAGATCAAGAAGGACGCGAACCCCCAGGTCGTGCTGAACCAGCTCTACCGCTTCACCCAGCTGCAGGACACCGTCGGCGTCATCATGCTGGCGCTGGACGACGGTGTGCCCAAGATCATGAGCCTGAAAACCATGATGGAGCGCTATATTGAGTTCCAGATGCAGGTCATCCGCCGCCGCACCGCGTTTGAACTGAAGAAGGCAAAGGAGCGCGAGCACATCCTCGAGGGCCTGCACAAGGCCGTTGACATCGTCGATGAGATCATCGCGACGATCCGCGCCTGCAAGGGCGGCTTTGCCGAGGCGCGGCAGGCCGTCATGGACAACTTCGGCTTTGACGAGCTGCAGGCGGACGCCATTGTCAAGCTGCAACTGGGCCGTCTGGCCGGTCTGGAGATCCTCAAAATCGAGCAGGAGTTGGGCGAGCTGCGCGAGGCCATCGCCGATTATGAGGACATTCTGGCCAACGACGAGCACGTCAAGCGCATCGTCAAGACCGACCTGACCGCGCTGGCCGACAAGTACGGCGACGAGCGCCGCACCTCCATCGAGACCGTCTCCGGCGAGGTCGATATTGAGGACCTGATCCCCGAGGAGACCTGCGTCTTTACGCTGACCCATGAGGGCTACATCAAGCGCACGACGCTGGACACCTACCAGGCACAGAACCGCGGCGGACGCGGCGTGCAGGGCATGACCCAGAAGGACGACGACTTCACCGAGGAACTTTTTGTCGGTTCTACGCATGATTATATGCTGTTTATGACGAACCAGGGCCGCGTCTACCGCCTGAAGGGCTATCAGGTGCCCGAGGGCAGCCGCACGGCCAAGGGCAGCCATATTGTGAACCTGCTGCAGCTGCAGGAGGGCGAGAAGGTCACGCTGATGCTGCAGCAGAAGGCCGGCGTGGACGAGGACAACACCTACGCCACGATGGTGACGAAGCAGGGCCTCATCAAGCGCACGCCGCTGTCCCAGTTCCGCAACATCCGCAAGATGGGCCTGATCGCCATTGCGCTGAACGAGGGCGACAGTCTGGTGTGGAGCCACCTGACCAAGGGTGACGACGAGATCATTGTTGCCACCCACGACGGCGCGGCCATCCGCTTTACCGAGGACGGTGCCCGCTCGATGGGCCGTACCGGCCACGGCGTCCGCGTCATCAAGCTGCGCGAGGGCGACTATGTCGTCGGTGCAGGCGTCTGCCGCCCGGGTGCGAATGTGCTGACCATCAGCGAGGAGGGCAAGGGCCGCCGCAGCCGCATTGACGACTACCGCATCACGAAGCGCGGCGGCTTGGGCATCCGCAACTACTCTAACGGCAACGTGGCGGGCATCAAGATCGTGGATGACACCGACGATCTGATTCTCATCAGCCAGAACGGCATTCTGATCAGAATCCATGCGGCGGACATCAACGTCCAGAGCCGCTACGGCAGCGGTGTCCGCGTCATGCGCCTGGTCGAGGACGACAAGGTGGCCGTGGTCGCCCGCGTGGACCGCGACAACGACGCCGAGACCGCAAAAATCGAGGATACCGGCGAGACCGACCCGACCCCCGAGGAGCTGGCGGCTATCGAGGCGGAAGAACTGGCGCAGGAGGCCGCGGAGGACGCAGCCCCCGAGAACGAGACCGAAGAATAAACCAATACAGGGGAGAGGCCGCGGGTCGGCCTCTCCTTTTTGGTGGATGGGTAGGGGCCGGGCATGCCCGGCCCGCAGCCTTGCGAAAGCTTGTGCTTCCGGGTGGGCTTGCAGGGAAGGCATCACGCCCATGAATTTACTGCACCTACTGGAAAATATCCCTGTTTCATGGTATTCTAAAGTATTCCCATCACAAAAAGGAGCGCTCCACATGGAACATCTGCACACAACCATCTGCGCACTGGCGACGCCACCGGGCGAGGGCGGCATTGCCACCGTCCGCGTGTCCGGGCCGGACGCCTACGGCATCGTCGGCAAAATCTTTGCGCCGGTGCGGCAGGGGAAAAGCGTGGCCGACGCGAAGGGCTACACCGCCATGCTGGGCCACTATCTGCTGCACGGGGCCGAGATGGACGAGTGCGTGGCGCTGTTTTTCCGCGCACCGCACTCCTACACCGGCGAGGACGTTATTGAGCTGTCCGTCCACGGCGGCACGGCCATGGCGGACGGTTTGTTAGAAGCGCTCATCACCGCGGGCTGCGCGCCTGCCGGACCGGGGGAGTTCACCCGCCGCGCACTGGAAAACGGGCGGATGTCGCTGACGCAGGCCGAGGCCGTGATGGAGGTCATTGCGGCGAACGGGCGGCAGGGGGCTGCGCTGGCAAAATCCGCGCTGGACGGGCGGCTGGCAAAGCGCATCGGTAAGATACAGACCGCGCTGCAAACGCTGAACGCCCACCTGACCGCCTGGGTCGATTACCCTGAGGAGGACGTGCCCGAGCTGTCCGACGCGGCGTTTGTCGGGACGCTGACCGAGCAAAAGGCCGCGCTGGACGCGCTGATCTCCGGCTACAGCGCGGGCGCGGTGCTGCGCCATGGCGTGGACTGTGTGCTGCTGGGGCGGCCCAACGTGGGCAAAAGCACGCTGCTGAACCTGCTGGCCGGGTTTGACCGTGCCATTGTCACGCCCGTGGCCGGTACGACCCGCGATATTGTGGAGCAGGCCGTGCAGCTGGGCAGCGTGCGGCTGAACCTGTTTGACACTGCCGGTGTGCGGGAGGTGGGCGCGGACGGCGACGCCATCGAGGCCGAGGGCATCCGCCGCAGCTGGCGCAAGCTCGACGAGGCCGGGCTGGTGCTGGCCGTGTTCGACGCCGCACAGCCGTTGTCTGATGATGATTTGGAGCTGGCCCGCAGATGCCAGGGCCGCCCGGCCATCGCGGTATTGAATAAGCAGGACCTGGCGGGGGAGACGGATGTTCCACGTGGAACATTGGAGCCGTATTTTAAGAAGATCGTCCCGATGTGTGCGCGGGATGCCGTCGGCTTGCAGGCCCTGACGGATGCGGTTGCGGATTTGTTAGGTACAGCGCAGCTGGACCCGGAGGCTGCGCAGTTATGCAGTGCCCGCCAATTGGCCGCCGCGACCCGCGCGAGAGATGCGCTGGCGGAAGCGATTGCGGCGCGGCAGAACGGCTTTGGGCTGGACGCCGCTGCGGTGTGTTTGACAGACGCCTTGCAGGCGCTGTTTGATTTGACAGGAGAAAACGCCAGCGACGCAACGATAGAGGAAGTTTTTGAGACGTTCTGTGTGGGCAAGTAAGCCTTTTGTGTGGCAAATAATAAATAAAAAATAATAAATAATAAATATGGTGGAGTTTGCGCCCCTGGGCGCAAACAAAATCCTCTATATTTGGGAGGTTTGCGGTGATACAGAATAATGTACTGCTGGATAAAACGCTGGAATTTTCGGTACGGATCGTGCGAAGCTATCAATACCTTACCAGAGAAAAGCACGAGGAAATCATGGCAAAGCAGCTGCTGCGCAGCGGAACCTCCATTGGGGCAAATGCACACGAGGCTGTGTACGGAACCAGCAAGCAGGACTTTATTGCAAAGCTGCACATTGCTTTAAAAGAGGCATCCGAGACAGAATATTGGCTTATTCTGTTGACCCGAACGGAATACTTGACTACAATACAAAGTGAATCTTTAATGAGCGACTGCTTGGAGATCAAAAAGATACTAATTGCAACACTCAATAAGACAAAGAAGGCAGAAGCGTAAAAACAAAATGCCTTTAAAGAAAGTTGCAAACGCATTTTAAAATTGCGCGCGCGGCGCGCAAACCACATTTATTATTTATTATTTCTTATTTTTTATTTGCAAAACAACAAACTGGAAAAGGAAACCACAAACCATGGATAAACTATCTTCCTACGACGTCATCGTCATCGGTGCGGGGCATGCGGGGATCGAGGCGGCGCATGCGGCGGCACGGCTGGGGGCAAGGACCGCGGTGTTTACGCTGTCGCTGGATTTCATCGGCAATATGCCGTGCAACCCGTCCATCGGCGGCACGGCCAAGGGGCATCTTGTGCGGGAGGTCGATGCGCTCGGCGGGCTGATGGGTCTGGCCGCAGACGCCACCTACCTGCAAAGCCGGATGCTCAACCGCGGCAAAGGCCCCGCCGTACACAGTCTGCGCGTGCAGACAGACCGCAAGCGCTACCATATATGGATGAAGCACGCGCTGGAGCAGACCGCCAACCTCGACATCCACCAGGGCGAGATCGTCGGCGTGGACGTGCAGGACGGCAAGGTCTGCGGCGTGTTCACGAATCTGCACGGCTACTACGCCTGCAAGGCCGTCGTCATTGCCACCGGCACCAACCTGGGCGGGCGCATCTTTGTGGGCGACGCCCACTATGACAGCGGCCCCGACGGCACCCACGCCGCCACCGCGCTGACCCGGTGCCTTGTGGCGAACGGCTTCACGCTGCGCCGCTTCAAGACCGGCACGCCTGCCCGCGTCCACCGCCGCAGCATCGACTTCTCGAAGCTCGAATGCCAGCCCGGTGACCCCGACGCCGAGCTGCAGCCGTTCAGCTTTATGACCCGCGTGCCGATGCACAACAAGGTCAACTGCTACATCGCCTACACGAACCCCGCGACCCATAAGGTCATTCTCGACAACCTGCACCGCTCACCGCTCTACGGCGGCGACATTCAGGGCGTCGGCCCGCGGTACTGCCCGTCCATTGAGGACAAGGTCGTCCGCTTTAAAGAGAAGGAGCGCCACCCGGTCTTTGTGGAGCCCTGCGGCGAGGACACCGAGGAAATGTACCTGCAGGGTCTCTCGTCCAGCCTGCCCGAGGCCGTGCAGAACGAGATGTACCGCACGATTGCCGGGTTTGAGCATCTCGAGATCATGCGCCCGGCCTACGCCATCGAGTATGACTGCGTGGACCCCACGACGCTCAAGCCCACGCTGGAAAGCAAGGTCGTGGGCGGCATCTACGGCGCGGGGCAGTTCAACGGCACATCCGGCTATGAGGAGGCCGCTGCGCAGGGCTTGCTGGCGGGTCTGAACGCCGCCCGCCACGCGCTGGGCAGGGAAGAACTTGTGCTGGCGCGGCACACAAGCTACCTCGGCACGCTGGTGGACGACCTTGTCACGAAGGGCGTCATGGACCCCTACCGCATGATGACGAGCCGCAGCGAGTACCGCCTGAGCCTGCGCCAGGACAACGCCGACGAACGGCTGACCCCGATTGGCCGCGAGTACGGGCTGGTGGACGATGACCGCTGGGCACTGTTCTGCCGTGACCGTGAGGTCAAGCAGGCCGAGCTGCACCGGCTGGAGACGACGAGCATCAAATTGGCCGACCTGCGCGCCGCCGCCCCCGAGGGCGCGGAGCTGGGCGAGATCGGCGGTTCTGCCATCGAGCTGATGCGGCGGCCCTACATCAGCTATGATCTGATCGCGAAGGTCATTGGCCGCGGCGAGGGCGTGACCCCCGCCATGGCGCAGCGCATCGAGACGGAGATCCGCTACGCCGGATACATTGCGCGGGAGGAGCGGATCATACGGGATATTCAGCGGCACGAGAATGTGAAGATCCCCGACGACTTTGACTATGCGCCGATTGAGACGATGACGCTGGAATCCCGCGAGAAGCTGACGAAGATAAGGCCGCGCACGCTGGCGCAGGCCGGGCGGATACCGGGTGTATCGCCGAGCGACCTGGCGCAGCTGAGTATTGTGCTGCTGAAACTGAAATAAACAGGATGCCTTCTCCCGCGAGGGAGAAGGTGCCCGAGGCCCCGCCCGAGGGCGGATGAGGGCCGAGTATATCGATTTCACCCGCAACCGGGCAGCCACATACAGTCTGCCCTCATCAGCCGCCTGCGGGCGGCAGCTTCCCCCGAGGGGGAAGCCAAGGAGACGCTATGATTGATAAAAACAGATTACAAGCTAAATGTTCCACGCGGAACATCCCCTTGACCGGCGCACAGCTGGACCTGCTGGACAGGTACGCCGAGCTGCTGGTCAGCTATAACGAAAAGGTCAACCTGACCGCCATCACCAGCCCCGAGGGCATCGAGGACCGCCACTTTGCGGACAGCCTGCTGTTTGCGGCGCAGCCCGAGGTCAGCGGCAGGCTGGTGGACGTCGGCACCGGTGCGGGGTTCCCGGGCATTGTGGCAAAAATCTACAAGCCTGACCTGGAGCTGACGCTGATGGAGCCGACGGGCAAGCGCGTGGACTTTTTACGCTACGCCTGTGCCGAGCTGGGTCTGACCGGTGTCGAGTTTGCGAAGGAACGCGCCGAGGAGGCCGCCCGCAAGATTTGGCGCGAGCAGTTCGACGTGGCCAGCGCCCGCGCGGTGGCGGCACTGCCTGTGCTGTGCGAATACTGCCTGCCGCTGGTCAAAGTCGGCGGGCGGTTCATCGCGATGAAGGGCCCCGAGGCAGACGCAGAAGCAAAAGCCGCCGCCAACGCGCTGAAAAAGCTGGGCGGCCAATATGAGGAAACGCGCGCCTTCACGCTGCCGGACGGCAGTGCCCGCGGGCTGGTGTTCTGCAAAAAAATATCGCAGACTCCGACGGTTTACCCCCGAAACGGCGGAAAAATTGCCAAGAAGCCGTTGTAACAGCGCAAAAAATTGAACATAAGGGCGAACGATTTTTCTTCCCCGAAACTGCGGTTTATGCTATGCTTTTTGTAGAAAAGCATAGCATTTTTTGTAGGCCGCTTTAGTAGGGGCCGGGCATGCCCGGCCCTCAACTTTGCGGCAGGCACACTGAACCCAAGGGGAGGAACCGAAATTGCCTAGAAATGATATACAAAAGCAGGGGCGCATTCTGATGCTGCCTGTGGACTGCATCGAGCCGTCGCCCTACCAGGCGCGCACCGCCTTCGACGAGCCGGAGATCGCCGCGCTGGCCGTCAGTATTTTGCAGAACGGCCTTTTGCAGCCCATCAGCGTGCGGCGGGTCGGGCTGCACAAATACCAGCTTGTGGCGGGGGAGCGCCGCCTGCGCGCCTGCCGTCTGGCCAAGCTGGACAAGGTGCCGGCGATACTGGCCGACTACGACGACAGCGAATCCGCCGCGCTGGGGCTTTTGGAAAATTTGCAGCGCAGCCAGCTGGACCCGTTCGACACGGCGCGGGGCATTAAAGAGGTCATCCGGCTGTGGGGCTGCACCCAGGCCGAGGCTGCGCGGCGGCTGGGGTTGAGCCAGCCGGCCCTTGCCAACAAGCTGCGCCTGCTGACCCTGACGCCGGAACAGCAGCAGCTTTGCACGGCCAGCCATCTGAGCGAGCGCCACGCCCGCGCCGCCCTGCGCCTGCCCGAGGGACGCCGCACCGCCGCGCTGGAAAAGATGGCGCGGGACAAGATGAGCGTGCGTCAGGCGGACCGCCTTGTGGACCAGATGCTGGCCGCCCCCAACGGGCCCAGCCCCTGCCGCCGCACGATCCCCATGGTGCGGGATGTGCGGTTCTTTGTAAATACATTGCAGCACGCGGTGGATTTGATGACCCAGAAGGGGATCGCCGCCACGACCCGGTGCGATAAGCATGACGGGTGTCTGGAGTACATTGTGAGGATACCGGTCAGCAGCGACGGTACGGCGGGAAAGGTGGAGAACGGCGCGAAGGAGGAAGAAGGGGAGTTTGAGGTGAAGGTGTGAGGGAAAGGCTTTCTGCGGCGCTGCCGCGCCGGGATGTCTGCATTGGTGTACGCTTTTTGGCTGCCGCGCGGTAGGGGCCGGGCATGCCCGGCCCGCGGGTTTCCCATAAGCGCCCGTTTCCCGTACACTGCCGGGCCGCATATATGCGGCCCCCACACCTCAGCAATATTTTACCATGCAGCAACGGCAAACGTCCCCGGAACGGTCAAGACCGTTCCCTACAAAGCACCCGTGAACCCCATCTGTAGGGAGGGGTCTTGACCCCTCCGCAGTTGCCGTTTGCCATTGTGACGCAGTAGGGGCCGGACATGTCCGGCCCGCAACATAAACCGCAAGCAGGTGCTTGCCGGTAAGCTGCGGGCCGGGCATGCCCGGCCCCTACACCTCAGCAATATTTTACCATGCAGCAACGGCAAACATCCCCGGAACGGTCAAGACCGTTCCCTACAAAGCACCCGTGAACCCCATTTGTAGGGAGGGGTCTTGACCCCTCCGCTGACGCTTGCCCGATACCGGACATCCACGAGCCGCCGCCTGCGCACCCCCCGCGGGGCGTCGGGGACGCCGCCCCCTACAACGACCTACGAGCTTTCCCACCATCGTTCACGCCCGCGCTGTTTGCGGCATGGCATACCCCCGGCAGATGTTCCACGTGGAACATCTGCCGGACTTTTTTGTTGGAAAAACCCCTTTTTTATCCCTTCTGTTTGTGCTATAATAGATACAAGCGGCCTCAAAGCCGCCAAAAAACGCAAAAACAGGGGAGGTACGGCGTGGCAAAAGTCATCGCAATAGCAAACCAGAAGGGCGGCGTTGGCAAAACCACCACCGCCGTCAACCTGAGCGCCTGTGTGGCGGCACTCGGCAAAAAGGTTCTCATCGTCGATCTGGACCCGCAGGGCAACACCACATCGGCGTATGGCATCTCCAAAAACAAGGTGGAGGCCGACACCTACACCTGTCTGATCGACGATGATGACGTCCGCGAGGCCATCATCAAGAGCGAGTACAACGCCGATGTGCTGCCGTCCAACACCCAGCTGGCGGGCGCGCCCATCGAGCTTGTGTCGGTGCCGCGGCGGGAAATGCGCCTGCGCACTGTGCTGGCCCCCGTCGTGCCGCTGTACGACTACATCTTCATCGATTGTGCGCCGTCGCTCGACCTTTTGACCGTCAACGCGCTCTGCGCGGCGGACACCGTCATCATCCCGATGCAGTGCGAGTTCTTCGCGCTCGAGGGACTGAGCGAGCTGATGGCGACCCTGAAAACCGTGCGCAAAAAGTACAACCGGTACTTAGACATCGAGGGCGTGCTGTTCACGATGTACTCCGGGCGGCTCAACCTGACGATGCAGGTCGTCGCGCAGGTCAAAAAGTACTTTGGCGACAAGGTCTACCGCGCCGTCATTCCGCGCACCGTGCGCCTGAGCGAGGCCCCGAGCTTCGGTATGCCGATCAACTTCTATGAGCCGAACGGCAGGGGCAGCGAGGCGTACATGGAATTGGCGCGGGAATTTTTGGCAAACAACGAACGATAAGGAGGGACGCCGATGGCCAAAAAGAAGATGGGCGGGCTTGGCAAGGGGCTGGACAGCCTGTTTGCCGACCTGTCCGACGATACCGGCAGCGAAGCGTCCAACTCAACGCTGCCGCTGCGGGAAATCGAGCCTGACCCCGAGCAGCCCCGCAAGCGGTTTGACGACGACGCGCTGAACCAGCTGGCCGACAGCATCACCGAGAACGGGCTTTTGCAGCCCATTGCGGTGCGGCCCAAAAAGGTCGGCCCGGGGTACATCATCATTGCGGGCGAGCGCCGCTGGCGTGCCGCGCGCCTGGCCGGGCTGGACGAGGTGCCGGTCATCATCAAGGATGTGACCGACGAGCAGGCCGCCGCGCTGGCGCTGATTGAAAACCTGCAGCGCGAGGATCTCGATCCCATCGAGGTCGCCGAGGGCTGTCGGCAGCTGATCGACAAGTACGGCTTAACGCAGGAATCTGCCGCGAAAAAGCTGGGCAAGAGCCGCAGCGCCGTGACCAACAGCCTGCGCCTGCTGGCCCTGCCCGAGGATGTGCGCCGTATGGTCAGCGGGGGCAAGCTGAGCTTTGGCCACGCCAAGGTCCTGCTGGGGCTGCCCAATGAGGATCTGATGCGGCAGGCTGCGGCGGAGGTCACGGCGCAGAATCTGAACGTGCGCCAGACCGAGGCCCTGTGCAAAAAGCTGACGAAGCCCGCCAGGCCGCCCAAGGCGAAGGATGATAACTTCACCCGCCCAAAGCGCGCCGTGGAGGTGGAGGCGGCCTTGAAAGAGGTCACCGGCAGCGAGGTCCATGTTGACTACAAGGACGGCAAGGGCTCGCTGAAAATCGACTTTTACAGCGATGATATGCTGCAAAAGTTCGTGAGCCTGCTGGGAATGTATGACCCGGAAGGGTGAGCAGCCCGGAAATCTGTAGGGGCGTGGCATGCCCTGCCCGCAGCCTACCCATAAAATGCTATTTATTTGTAAAGCCGCGGGCCGGACATGTCCGGCCCCTACAAAAGCAAATATTGAATAGAGGAGTACCACTATGTTAGACATTCGTTTTGTCCGTGAAAACCCGGACGCCGTCAAGGAAAACATCAGGAAAAAGTTCCAGGACGCCAAGCTGCCCCTCGTCGATGAGGTCATCGCGCTTGACGCCGAGTACCGCGCCGCCATCGGTGAGGCCAGCGACCTGCGCGCAAACCGCAACAAGCTGTCCAAGCAGATCGGCGCGCTGATGGGCCAGGCCAAGAAAGACCCCTCCAAGGCTGCCGAGGCCGAGGAAATCAAGAAGCAGGTCACGGCCCAGGCTGACCGCCTGAAGGAGCTGGAGGCCAAGGAGACCGAGCTGCAGGCCAAGATCCAGGAGATCATGTACACGATTCCCCAGATGATCGACCCCAGCGTGCCCATCGGTCCCGACGACAGCCATAACGTCGAGGTCCAGCGCTTCGGCGAGCCCGTTGTGCCCGACTACCCGATCCCGTACCACGTGGACATCATGGAGAGCTTCGACGGCATCGACCTTGACGCCGCAGGCCGCGTCTCCGGCAACGGCTTCTACTACCTGCTGGGCGACATTGCCCGCCTGCACGAGGCTGTGCTGGCCTACGCCCGCGATTTTATGATCGACAAGGGCTTTACCTACGTCATCCCCCCGTTCATGATGCACGGCGACGTGGTCAAGGGCGTTATGTCCTTCCCTGAAATGGACGCTATGATGTACAAAATCGAGGGTGAGGACCTCTACCTGATCGGCACGTCCGAGCACACGATGATTGGCCGCTTCATCGACCAGACGCTGGACGGTGCCAAGCTGCCCCTGACCCTGACCAGCTACAGCCCCTGCTTCCGCAAGGAGAAGGGCGCCCACGGCATCGAGGAGCGCGGCATCTACCGCATCCATCAGTTCGAGAAGCAGGAGATGATCGTCGTCTGCAAGCCCGAGGACAGCATGGACTGGTACGACAAGCTGTGGAAGAACTCCGTCGAGCTGTTCCGCTCCATGGAGATCCCCGTCCGCCAGCTGGAGTGCTGCTCCGGCGATCTGGCCGATCTGAAGGTCAAGAGCTGCGACATCGAGGCGTGGAGCCCGCGCCAGCAGAAGTACTTCGAGGTCTGCTCCTGCTCCAACCTGGGCGACGCCCAGGCCCGCCGCCTGCACATCCGCTTTAAGGATGAGAACGGCAAGACCCAGCTGGCCCACACGCTGAACAACACCTGCGTGGCCCCGCCGCGTATGCTGATCGCCTTCCTGGAGAACCACCTGCAGGCCGACGGCACCGTGACCATCCCCGAGGTCCTGCGCCCCTACATGGGCGGCAAGGCCGTGCTGGTGCCCAATAAGAAGTAATTTGGCAGAGTGCCTTCCCCCGAGGGGGAAGGTGGCCGAGGCCCCGCCCGAGGCCGGATGAGGGGAAAGCTGCCGTGGCCGCCCATAACCGGGTAACTGCCGTAAGTTCGCCCCTCATCAGTCCGCTTTGCGGACAGCTTCAGTCTCCGCGCTAAGAGCCGCCTTCGGCGGTTGCGCTCCGACACGCGCCTGCGGGCGCAGC
>OLGF01003801.1_pt1 | contig 12013 bp, 10 predicted proteins | sample 1604971 | NCBI WGS metagenome assembly OLGF01 (sample SAMEA3888902, study PRJEB22519) | human gut metagenome | biome: human gut; feature: human-associated habitat; material: faeces | place: Denmark | collected 2011 | reverse complement strand
GTTTCAGGTGCGAGTGGTTTTGCGATCGTGCAGGTTCGAGTCCTGTTCTGGGCACCCTTCCTAAAATGCGCAGGTGGTGGAATTGGTAGACACGCTACTTTGAGGGGGTAGTGCCGGTTACGGCGTGTGAGTTCAAGTCTCATCCTGCGTACTTAAGTAAAAAAAGAAATAAGAGCATGATCTATTCAATTAGGTCATGCTTTTTTTGTGTGTCAAAATGACAGACGAATAAGATGGACGAACATAAAAAAAGCCGGACTCACGCCCGGCTTCTATATTCATAGACAAACTTATTCAGCATCTTTCTTTTTTATCGAAGTCGTGATTTTCTGCTCTTCCTTATCAAAGTCTACGATAATCGTATCGCCTTCACCTACTGAGGCACGGATAATCATCTCCGCCATCTCATCTTCCAGATACTTCTGGATCGCACGCTTCAACGGACGGGCACCGAATTGGATATCGTAGCCTTTTGTCGCAATGAAATCTTTTGCCTCGTCTGTGATCGACAACTCATAGCCCAGATTTGATACACGCTGATACAGACCCTGTAACTCAATATCGATAATCTTATGAATAGCGGCTTTATCAAGCTGATCGAACATAATGATATCATCCACACGGTTCAAGAACTCTGGAGCAAATGCTTTATTCAACGCTTTCTGGATCACGCTACGGGAGAAATCCTTATCCGGCTCACCAGCCATCTGGGTATTGAAACCAACGCCACGGCCGAAATCTTTCAATTGCCGGGTACCAATATTGGAAGTCATGATCAAGATCGTATTCTTGAAATCAATACGTCTACCCAGACTATCCGTCAAACGGCCTTCATCCAAGACTTGCAGCAGCAAGTTAAATACATCCGGATGCGCCTTCTCGATCTCGTCCAATAAGACCACTGAATAGGGCTTGCGACGTACTTTCTCTGTTAACTGGCCACCTTCCTCGTAACCAACGTATCCGGGAGGCGCTCCGATCAAACGGGAAACAGCGAATTTCTCCAAGTATTCACTCATATCGATACGTACCAAAGAATCCGCCGAATCAAATAGATATTCAGCAAGCTTCTTGGCCAAGTGAGTTTTACCTACACCCGTCGGTCCTAGGAACATAAAAGTTCCGATCGGCTTATTCGGATCTTTCAAGCCAACACGGTTACGTTGAATTGCCTTTACAATCTTTTGAACAGCATCATCCTGCCCGACCACCTTACTTTTCAATACGTCCGCCATTTCCAGAAGCTTGACATTCTCTGCCTTAGCGATACGTTGAACAGGCACACCAGACATCATGGCAACAACTTCAGCGACCTTCTCTTCATCAACGGTCTCCCGATGTTCTTGAAGCTCTTGTTCCCATTTAGCTTTCGCGGCCTCCAGTTGCAATAAATACTGACGCTCCTTATCGCGGAAACTTGCGGCTAACTCAAAGTTCTGAGATTTCACGGCCGCTAATTTCTCATTCTTCGTATCCTCGATCTTTGCCTCAAGCTCTTCGATACTTTTCGGAACAATGATATTAGATATATGTACACGGGAACCGGCCTCGTCTAAAGCATCGATCGCCTTATCCGGGAAATTACGGTCACTGATATATCTTTCTGTCAATTTTACACACGCTTGTAAAGCATCTTCAGTATAGATCACATTATGGTGCTCCTCATAACGAGGTTTGATATTACGCAAGATCTGCAAAGTTTCTTCCGCCGTAGTCGGATCAACGATCACTTTCTGGAAACGACGTTCCAACGCACCGTCTTTCTCGATATTCTTACGATATTCATCCAAAGTAGTAGCGCCAATGCATTGAATCTCACCACGAGCCAACGCAGGTTTCAGCATATTCGCCGCATCCATAGATCCGGAAGCGGAACCAGCGCCAACAATCGTATGAATCTCATCGATAAAGAGGATGATATTCGGGTTCTTCGATAACTCATTCAAGATAGCCTTAATACGTTCCTCGAATTGTCCGCGGTATTTCGTACCGGCGACAATAGAAGCCATATCCAAGCTAATCACACGCTTATCGAATAACACCCGGGAAACCTTACGCTGAATAATGCGTAAAGCCAATCCCTCTACGATAGCCGACTTACCCACACCCGGCTCACCAATCAATACCGGATTATTTTTCTTCCTACGGCTTAATATCTGGGCCAAACGCTCGATCTCCTTCTCACGTCCCACAATCGGGTCTAGACGGTTTTCTGCGGCGGCACGTGTCATATCCGTTCCGAAGTTATCCAGAACAGGTGTATCATTAGGGGATTTCGGTTGAGCGGCTCCCGCTCCAGTACCGGAAGAGGGGCGAGATGCCTCACGACGAGAGGAGAAACCTTCGTCCTCGTCATCTTCGTCATCATCCGTATATCCGTCGCTGATCTCGTCGAATTCCTCCATATTATTCAAACCGGTTCCGCTTACTAATATATTATATGCGGAACGATAAGTAATACCCGCATCGTTCAACACCTTGGCGGCTACGTTAAACTCCTCTTTCAATATCGCCAATAGGAGATGTTCCGTATCGGTCTCATCTTCCTTGAATAAACGAGATTCCAGCATACTCATACGCAAGACACGTTCTGTAGTCTTACTTATAGCGATCTCATGCTGGACAGAATCCTCAGAATCGAATGTGTTCTTTATTTCTTGCTCAATCTTGCGTTTAATATCCATCGGATCGGTATGTAGCTCTCGCAAGACACGCATTGCCTCGCCTTCGCCTTCCCGAATGATGCCTAGCATCAAATGTTCCGGCCCGATATAGCTATTCTGGAGCCTAGCCGCTTCTTCACGGCTATACTCAATCACGTCAATCAATCTTTTCGAATAATTTTTCATACTATATTATATATGTACTGATTACGCAAAGTTACATAATCTATTCCAACTATCATCAAATTTCGTGCCATTATTCCTTAATAAGCCTTGAAAAGCCCAGAGGCGCAAAATTTCAAGACAAATTCTTTCGTAGTATACGGAAAAACCTTACCTTAGTGCAATTTTTCAGAGGTGAGATATTGAGTGTAATTAATATAAAACTAAATGGTTGATCAAGACAGAATTATTAAGATTAACATCGAAGAGGAAATGAAATCGGCATACATTGATTATTCAATGTCTGTCATTGTTTCACGTGCTCTTCCTGATGTTAGGGATGGCTTTAAGCCGGTTCACCGCCGTATTTTATTTGGAATGAATGAACTGGGTAACACATCCGACAAACCTTATAAAAAATCTGCGAGAATAGTTGGTGAAGTTTTAGGTAAATATCATCCACATGGCGACTCGTCTGTATATTTCGCCATGGTTCGTATGGCCCAGACATGGTCTATGCGTTATCCGTTAGTAGACGGACAAGGTAACTTCGGTTCAGTGGACGGTGATAGTCCTGCCGCTATGCGTTATACAGAGGCACGACTGAGTAAACTCGCCGAAGAAATGCTCCGGGATATCGATAAGGACACGGTAGATTTCCAGCTTAACTTCGATGATACGTTGAAGGAGCCGACCGTATTGCCGACTCGTGTTCCTAACTTACTTGTAAATGGTGGATCGGGTATCGCCGTTGGTATGGCTACGAATATGCCGACTCATAACTTGAGCGAGGTATTAGATGGTTGTATCGCTTATATCGATGCCAAGGGAGATATCGAGGTAGAAGGCTTAATGCAATATATCAAGGCTCCGGACTTCCCTACAGGCGCTACAATTTATGGCTACGCAGGCGTGAAAGACGCTTTCGAGACGGGTAGGGGACGTATCATCCTTCGCGGTAAAGCCGAGATTGAGGTGGAGAATAATCATGAGAAGATTATTATTACCGAGATTCCTTATTTGGTAAATAAGGCTGAGTTGATCAAGTATATCGCTGACCTAGTAAACGAGAAGCGTATCGATGGCATTTCCAATGTCAATGACGAGTCCGACCGTAGCGGTATGCGTATCGTAGTTGACGTGAAACGTGACGCGAACTCGAGTGTCGTACTGAATAAATTGTATAAGCTTACGGCTCTGCAATCCTCATTCAGCGTTAATAATATCGCTTTGGTGAACGGCCGTCCGAGGTTGCTTAACTTAAAAGACTTAATCAAGGCGTTTGTTGAGCACCGTCATGAGGTCGTTATCCGGCGTACAAAATATGAATTGAGGAAAGCGGAAGAGAGAGCTCATATATTGGAAGGCTTGATCATCGCTTCCGATAATATAGACGAGGTAATCGCGATTATCAAGTCTTCCAAGAGCCCGCAAGAGGCTATCGAGCGTTTGATCGAACGTTTCTCTTTATCTGAGCTTCAAGCACGTGCTATTGTCGAGATGAGACTTCGTCAGTTGACAGGTCTGGAACAAGACAAATTGCGTGCGGAATATGAGGAGATCGAGAAGTTGATCGCTTATTTGAATGAGATTCTGGAGAATGAGGACCTTTGTATGAAGGTTATCAAAGATGAATTATTGGAAATCAAGGATAAATTTGGCGACGAACGTAAGACGGATATCGTTTACGCCTCTGAGGAATTAAATCCGGAGGATTTCTATGCGGATGATGAGATGATCATTACCGTATCTCATATGGGATATATCAAACGTACCCCGTTAAGTGAGTTCCGTGCGCAAGGCCGTGGTGGTGTAGGAGCGAAGGGTTCCGAGACTAGAGACGAGGATTTCGTTGAGTATATCTATCCGGCATCCATGCACGCGACCTTATTATTCTTCACGGCAAAAGGTAAATGTTATTGGTTGAAGGTATTCGAGATTCCGGAAGGAGCTAAGAACGCTAAAGGACGTGCGATCCAGAATCTTCTGAATATCGAGCCGGATGATAAGGTACAAGCCTTTATACGTGTTAAGAAATTAACCACCGATACGGAATTCATTAATTCTCATTACCTATTATTCTGTACGAAGAAAGGTGTGATCAAAAAGACCTTGTTGGAGGCCTATTCCCGTCCTCGTCAAAACGGTGTGAACGCTATTACATTGCGTGAAGACGATGGCTTGATCCAAGTATGTATGACGAATGGCAACAACGAGGTGATCATAGCGAACCGTAATGGCCGGGCGATCCGTTTCCATGAAAGCGCGGTACGTGTAATGGGCCGTACGGCTTCCGGAGTGAAAGGTATGACTTTGGACGAGGATAATACCGATGAAGTCGTTGGTATGATCTGTATCAAGGACAAGGAAAAAGAGACCGTACTCGTCGTATCAGAGCAGGGATATGGAAAACGTTCCTCTATCGAGGATTATCGTATAACGAATCGTGGCGGTAAAGGCGTAAAAACCATTAATATCACGGAGAAGACCGGTAAATTAGTTGCCATCAAGAATGTTACGGACGAGAACGATTTAATGATTATCAATAAGTCGGGTATCGCTATCCGTATGAAAGTGGCCGATTTGAACGTAATAGGACGTGCTACTCAAGGTGTTCGTTTGATTAATCTAGAAAAGCGCAACGACGAAATCGCTTCTGTATGTAAAGTATTGTCTGAGAGTGAAGAGGAGATTGCCGAGCAAAAAGCGGAACAAGAAGCCAGACAAGAGAATGAGGGAAGAGAGTTGAGTGAGAATCAAGCTAGTCTAGGTACCGATGTTGATCTACCGGAATCAGAGGAGGATAACGAACAAAATGATAACGAAGAAATAACTGAATAATTTTAAACAAATAGAAATATTAATCTCAAAATTACTATCGCAATGAAACGAGTATTATTAACAGTGGCACTATGTGTCGCAGCATCGGTCTCTTTTGCACAGAAAAAAGCTGTAAATGAGGCTCAAAGTATAGCTAAGGGGACAACTCCTGATTTCTCGGAAGCCAGAACTCTTATTAAAGGAGCTTTGGAAAACCCTGAAACAAAGGATGACGCTAAAACTTGGTATGTTGCCGGTTTTATCGAGGATCAACAGTTCAGCAACGAAAGAACTAAACAAGTCTTGGGCCAACAACCGGACGAGCCTGTTATGTACGAGGCATTGGGTAGTATTTTGCCATACTTTGAGAAAGCATATGAGTTAGATCAACTTCCTAATGAAAAAGGAAAAGTTAAACCTAAGTTCACGAAAGATATCAAAGGTATCCTAGGAGCAAACCACGTATATTACATCAATGGTGGTGCTTACTATTTCGATCAGAAAGATTATAACAAAGCTTACGATTTCTTCGAGCAATACCTGAAAATATCTGATATGCCAATGTTTAAAGGTGAGGCTGTCGCTGAAAGAGATTCAAACTTCATGACAGTTCAGTTCTATGCCGCTGTAGCAGCGACCCAACTTGGCGATTCTCAAAAAGCTATCGCAGCGTTAGAGCGTGCTAAAAATACGGATTATAGAGCAAGCGAGGTATATCAATACTTATGCTATGAGTATGAGCAAGCTAAAGATACCGTGAATTTAGAGAAGACTTTGGAAGAAGGTTTGAATAAATTCCCTGAGGAACAGTATTTCTTAATGAGCCTTATAAACAATTACATCTATTCTAATAGAAATGAGAAAGCTATTGAATATTTGAACACAGCTATCGCTAAGGATTCCAACAATCCACAGCTTTACGATGTAATGGGCCGTGTTTATGAGACTGGTTTGAAAGATTACGCTAAAGCTGAAGAGTATTTCAAGAAAGCATTGGCGATCAATCCTGACTATATCGAATCTCTCTCTAACTTAGGTCGTGTATATTACAACCAAGGTGTAAACAAGCAAGGTGAGGCTAATATGATCAACGACGCAAAACAATATCAAGAGGAATTAGGCAAAGCTAAGGAATTCTTTAAGCTAGCTCTTCCTTACTTTGAGAAAGCTCACCAAATGAAACCAGAAGAAAGAGAATATATGACCGCTTTAAGAGGTATTTACTACAACTTGAATATGGGTGATAAATTCGATGCTATTGAAGCAGAGATGAATAAGTAATTTCTTCTTTCAGAATAAATGGAACCGTCTAGTAATATAAGGTTACTAGGCGGTTTTTTATTTGTGTATCATGTATCGCGGAGTAGTCATTTTTTGATCGTTCATAATACTATTAAACATAATGGGAATTATAAAATTAATAGCAAGATAAGGATAAATTAGTGCATTCAAGCAAAGCTTGTAGCTGCTTTGAGTAAAGACACAGATCTTTTCACGGCTGTGAAACGTTTGTTTCATGGATGTGAAAAGATCGTATCACAGCTGTGAAAAGATCAGATCACCTATATGAAAAGATTAATTCAACTTGACGCAACTATTTGATTCGCTATTAACTCCTTCAAATAAAGCATGACTTTCGGATGACTTAATGGCATGTCCTCTAGGATTTCTTTAAGCTCTCGCGTACTGATATCAAATGAAACCTGATCTGAATGATATGAGAAATGAACGTTTATGTCCGGATTACTGCCTATAAGCATAGCCATCGTGCCCGCCAAATCTCCCCAAGGTGGACAATCAATATGAGATGAGACAAAACAAGCAACAACTACCGTACCTTTTCCCTGTATGGAAGATATTTCCACATTCCCGCCTGTTTGCTCCGCGTTTTGTATCAAGAAAGGTAAGCCTAGACCCACTTTTCGTGTCGTGCGAGTCGTATAAAACGGATTACGGATCAGAGAGACTGTTTCCGGATCCATACCACAGCCATTATCCGCGATACGAATACATATGGATGTGTCCTTTATCTGTATATCTATCTCTATGTCAGAAGCTTTTGCTCTGATACTATTAGCGGTTATATCCGTGATATGAAACGAGAGATTATCCATGAGAGGCGAAAATTAAGTGATTGTCTTTTTGATCAAAAGCCTTTCGTAAGCCATCGAAGGTTAATTCCTCCGTTTGCCAAATGGAGGGCTGAGTACCTATTTGTTCGGGGCAATGAGCATCCGAGGCTGAGTATTGAGTCTGCTCTTTCAAATACCCGTGAATAGACAATAACTTACTGTATCTTTGCTGATTATTATATTCAATAGCATCTAAAGATAAGCAGGGGTCTATAAAACCTAATTGACTGATCAAGCTGAATGACGGACGTTCTACATGGGCGGCTACAAATAGAGCATCCACCTTACGTGCTTGAGCGGCTATTTGGTTTACGCTTTGATCCAAGGCGGAGAGCAAAAGATAGGGTACTTCTCCTAGAATCTCATTCTCCGCATTCACCCAAACTTGATCGCCAAAACGTTCCGGATCATTTGGAATTGGAGGGAGATGCTCTTCTAAATATCGTTGGAATCGCTTACGGGATTCATCGGTCGGGAAATAAACCAGACAATGCGCTTCCTCACGGGTCGTAACTTCTACGCCCGCAAAGACCCTTAGTCCGAATCTCTCGCCAAGGGATTGAATCTCCGGGCATTGTAAGGTCGTATTATGGTCCGTAATGGCAATAGCATCCAAACCTTTCGCTAAGGAACGACGCACGATCTCCGATGGACTCATTTCCAGACTGCCGCATGGCGACAGGCAAGTATGGATATGTAAATCAGCTAAATACTGTTTCATCCATTCTCATTCTGTAATAAGCGGTAAATCATACCGGAAGCCTCGAACGCGGAACGTGTAGTTCCTAAAAGAGGGACAGCCTCTTCCCTACCTTTTTGTAAGGTCTCATCATCCGGAGAGGTTCCGTTCACGATCAATACCGCGGAGACGTCTTTTAAAGTAGCCACGGCCAGTATATTCTGATGCGTTTGCATGGTAATCCATAGCATACCCTCCTCGATATGTCCCATGACATCACTTAGTAAATCGCTCGTATAGCCCCCGGTTATCTCTGTATCAAGGCCCTCTTCTCCACAAAATACAGTAAGATTCAACATCTTCACTAAATCACAAACCTTCATATTTAGCTCCTTTCTTATAACAATCCTTATTTAAACGATCTTTCCCCCATGTCTTCTCAACGATACGGAAGGCATGCTCTTGGTCTAGTTTACCGTGCTTCTCCATATTACGTTGCATAAATACGCAATCACTGAATTGAGCCTCGTGGCGTACGATATCCTCGGCCAAGCTTTGACAGTTCGGGCTACCGCAAGCGCCACAATCGATTCCCGGTAGGTAACACATCAATTTCCGCACTTGCTCCATTTTCTTCAGCATCTCATCGATCGTTCCTTCGTACAACCGTTTGGGATTCGGTTGCACCGGACGGATCGTAATATGCTGCCTCAAATAGGATAAAGCCTCGAAATTATCGGCGGCGTATATCATCGGTACTTTATCCCGGTTCATGGATCGCTTCATGATACGCTCGGCCGTGAGGAAACGGTTCGCTACGGCTAATACACCTCCGGCACAGCTACGGTCGCAAGCCCTCAGTTCCAGAAAGTCTACGTTACGTACCTCGCTGGTCGTTTCCATTCGTTCCAAGAAATCGATCACATTATGGATCTCATCGATCGCGAGGCAACGACCGGAGAAATGTTTGGCCTCCCCTCCTGTCTGGCTCCATCGCATCTCTTTTTTCGTTAATGGCGGAGGAAGCTCACATTCCGGCTCGTATCCTCTCGGGCGATTCTTAAGAATATGGTATACCTTATTATATAGGGTATCCATATTTATCACGCCTTTGATCGTAGATGAATAACCTTCCGCTCCCTTCAACGCCGCGATTTTCGCCGCGCAAGGCGTAACATAAAAGATACCGATCTCTTCCGAGGGAACACCTTGCCCTTCCAATATCTTATGATAATAAGTGGCCGAGGCGTTTACCGGCGCTTTCACCAATAAGATATTATCCACCAGCGCAGGGAAACGGACTTGTATCAACCGGACGATAGCGGGGCAAAAAGAACTGATCACCGGTTTTTCCTCGGCGTTTTCCATCTGCCGTACCATTTCCTTATGGATCATATCGGCGGTAAACTCTACTTGGAAAACATGGGTAAAGCCCAGTTCCATAACGGCGCTGATAATTTCCTTCTCGGTCGTATACTTTGAGAACTGCCCGATAAATACCGTGGGCATCAACGCTACCCTGCATTTATAATCAAATATACGCTGGAAGTCATCCTGCTCCACATAGATAGCCTCTGTCGGGCACGATTTCAAGCACTCGCCGCAATCCACGCACCAATCCTTATGGATCAAAGCCTTACCATCCCGGATACGGATCGCTCCCGTAGGGCACTCTTTCATGCAATGCGTACAGCCTATACAGCGGTCATTGTCAATCTTCAAGGCATGATAAAAATTAGCTTCCTCCATGGTCTACGCTCCTTCTTTATTAAACCATGTGACCATACGTACCGTGGTACCTACGTCTACTTGGCTCTCGATCGTTAATTCATCTACGTTCTTCTTCATATTTGGAAGTCCCATTCCGGCACCAAATCCCATTTCACGCACGGCCTCGGATGCCGTCGAATACCCTTCACGCATAGCTAGCGATATATCCGGGATTCCGGGCCCTTCATCCTTCAGTTCCAAAGATATTTTATCAGCGTCCAATTCAGCGACAACCGTTCCTCTCCAAGCGTGAGCCACGATATTCACCTCCGCCTCATAAAGCGCCACGACCACCCGCTTAATGATCCGGGGATCGATAGCCAATTGCTTCAAGACCTTCTTTATCTGGCTAGACGCATAACCCGCCTTCGAGAAATTACCGCCCTCCAACTCAAACTTAAATAGCATATCTCACGACCTCCTTTCTTAATATATAGGAAGGAGCCCCGCGCTATAAAGCTCTCCGACCGTATGATACATAGAATGATCTGTCTCCAGAAGAACCATATTGTTCTCACGAGCCAGCTCCAGCATATCCGGGGTTACTTTCTTCCCCCGCACGAAAAGTATATAAGAAACTTCCGCCATCTCCGCGGTACGGATCGTTTGCAAATTACAAAGTCCTGTCACCAACAGCACATCGCCACAATCCAGCGTAAGCACGTCACTCATCAGATCGCTGGCAAAAGCGCACTGCACATCGTTCTCCCGTTTCTCTGAGCCACAGACGATGGAGGCATCGGTAAGTTCTTGAATTCTTTGAATCTTCATAAGGTACCAGAGGTTACATTTTACATGGGCTAATGTAAGAAATAATTTCGAATGTCGGCCTAGTATATTACATTAATTACTATCTTTGGTACACTAACAAAAAATAATCCTTATGTTCAGTAAAGAAACTTATATGGCCCGCCGGGCTAAGCTGAAACAAACCATAGGTTCCGGTTTGTTGCTATTCCTTGGAAACGACGAGAGTGGGATGAACTACGCCGATAATACGTATCACTTCCGTCAAGACTCTACCTTCTTGTATTTCTTCGGATTGCCATACGCCGGGTTATCCGCTATCATCGATATCGATAACGATAAGGAGATCATCTTTGGCGATGAGTTGACTATAGACGCGATTGTATGGATGGGTACGCAGCCCACCCTAAAAGAGAAGAGCGAGGCCGCAGGTGCGGCAGCTTCCGCCCTCACGATGGCCGCCATCTTCCTGGTCGTTGCGATTCTGATTGTCGCCGTGCGTGAACTGGGCATTGCCTACAAGGCACACGAGGCCGCCAAGCAGGAAGAAGAAAAGAAAAACTGATTTTATAGCATAGTCTGCAAGCGCATCGGCGGTAAGCCGGTGCGCTTTTTTGTACGATTTTTGCGCGGATGTTTGATTTCTGTGCGTTTCTTGACAAATTTTGGATAGGGGCGTATAGTTAAAAGTGCTTAAAATACTGCGGAAATGAGGAAAAGTTTCTGGCGGCAAGGCAGTGCCCACGATTCCCCAGACTGGGGATAACAGCAGTGTCACGCTGCTGTTCGCGCTGCTCCTGTTGAGCGGCGGCGCATACCTGGGTATGGCGGCATTCAAAAAAGCAAAACAGTAATATACAGCCAAATGGCGGCAGGAAACACCCCTGCCGCCATTTGTTTACAATTTCCCGGTGGATTATTCCTTGCCGGCGTGGTACACTAGTTGCATTGACTCGCCAAATGTGTAGGGGCGCACAGCGTGCGACCGCGGGACTTTGCGGCTGCCGTCGTGTGCTGCGGGCGAACAATGTTCGCCCCTA
>OLGF01003795.1_pt1 | contig 12025 bp, 10 predicted proteins | sample 1604971 | NCBI WGS metagenome assembly OLGF01 (sample SAMEA3888902, study PRJEB22519) | human gut metagenome | biome: human gut; feature: human-associated habitat; material: faeces | place: Denmark | collected 2011 | reverse complement strand
CCTGCTATAGGCTGAATGCTGCAAAGTCAATGCTCATATACGGTGAAGAAGCAGAAGACAAAGCTATGGTCAAAATGCCTCGCTATCGCGCCGATAATCGTAATGACCATCACCAGCGGCATTTCATTGGTGATTTGTAGCACGGCGGCAATGCTTGTGTACGGTAAAGAGGTAGGCAGCAAAATGATAGACAGAAAGCCTCGCTATTCCACAAAATTCAATTAGGTCTTGCATTTATTTGGTTTTTGCTATATAATAAAAATCGAATAAACCATAACACGGAGGGAACTCTATGTGGAAGTATGTTCTAAATAAAATGATAAAGCAGAAAGAAGCGACATTCTTTATTGTTATGATCATTCTGAGTTTTGCCGTTTCTTCAGCTGCTCCATATTTGAATGGTAAATTCATTGATCTCCTCACTGTTTCAAAGGATATTCATTTAATTGTGCAGTTTGCGCTTATCATTGTTGGAGTAGGTGTTGTCGGCGCATTGCTTTCTTATTGCTCTAACCTAACGACTGTAAAAGTATTGACAAAAACAACAATGGCATCGATTTATGAAGGCATGGATAATCTGCTTGAAACAGACCTAGTTATTGCTGAGAAATTGGACTTTTCATATATTACACAAAGATTGTTTCAAGATGCAAATGTCATAACTTCATTTGTGTTGTCTAATTTTCTTTCTATTTTTCTTAATGGAATTTTAATTGTGGGTGTACTCTACTGCTTTTTTGTAATAGACCCTTTGTTATGTCTAATCGTTGTTGTTGTCCTTATCCCTTACATTGTGCTTTTTCTCGCTCTGAAAAGGCCGCTGTTTGATTCATCGGAGAAAAAAAAGGAGGCAGACTCCCGGCTGTTTGGAAGCATACACTCAATTGTTGAACAGGTTTTTAGTATCCAGCTTAACTCAAGATTTTCAGGGGCAAAAAAAGAAGCGCAAGCATCATTTACTAATTGCTTTCCGTTTATTTTGAAAGCAGGCAGATTGTCGTATCTGTTTTCCTCTATAGATAGTATTATTCAGACTGTATTTCAATCTGTTTTGTTTATATTTGCAGGTATACAAATTGCTGTTGGCAACATGACCGTTGGCGAATTTGTGATGATCAATTCATATTTCGCCTTACTACTCAGGGCTGTTAAATACTACACGGCAATTTACAAGCAATATCAAGATTCCCTTGCATCATATAAACGAATGCGCGCAATTCTCGCATATCCCAAAATCCTGAATGGCGAGATAGAGATAGATGCAATAAATACAATACACCTACAAGTTTCAATGTCAAGGATTTTCTTGGGGTGTATGATTTGTTGGTTGATCTTTATGAAAAAAGCAACCGCACTACCGGAAGTGACTATATCGATTTCCGGTTGCAACCTCTCATGTTATTAGGGAGAGCAAAAGATAACCCCAATATTGTGCCAACTGATGCGCAGTATAGATGGCTCGTCCAGAACATAAACGAAGTAAACCTTACGGGAAAATGCCACCCTTGCATTGATGTTAAATGGGGTGATCCTATAGACCATCTTGTGAGGTTTAGAGATACAAATTATTTTATGGATCAAGTGTCCGTACACGCTAATGGAGATATTGTTGTTTCTGCGTATCTCCCGTTAGTAGTTGGGAATGTAAGAAAGCGCTCATTGAGTGATTATTGGAATGCAGGCTTAAAAACGATATGGGCAACAAATGTTGTCCAGTATTTAACTGCAAGAATGCAAAGCGTGAGTGATATGGAAAATATTACTACACTGATTTCGGATATCAATATGGATGGCTGCCTGAATTTGGATCTGATGGAGAATGATCTTAATGATCTGAATTTGATAAAGGGAGTTATTCTTGAAGAATGGATGTAGTGATATTACTGAAAAAATGAGAAAGGAGGAACAAACAGATGTACGAAACACCTGAACTGGGAAAGTTGAATGGTGGTGGTGACGCTGCGCCGACCAGCGGTCTTTACCAGAACGATTGGGTTGCAGTCGATCAGTATCTACTTGGAGTGGTAGTTGGAATCCTGTTTCTTGCTATCTTCCAAATTGATACAACTTACCCACTCTCAACCCCGAACGGACCAGAAATCGAGTAATATCCTTTACTTCAGTCGCCGGTGTAGTAGCATCCATAAATTGGGTGCTACTACACCAAATCAAAACGAAGGAGATGTTTTTTCCATGGATGGTGATTTTTTTGATGCACTTTCAAACCCATACAGACGCCAAATTGTGCGTATGTTAAAATGGGGAAACTATAGTGTAAATGAAATAACAAAAGCTTTGGAAATATCACAACCATCTGTCTCACGGCACCTTGACGTGTTAAAAAAGGCAAACCTTGTTGTTGCCGAAAGAAGGGCCAATCAAATTATATACTCTTTGAACTTGTCCGTTATGCAGGAATTTGTGGGTAAAATGGTCGAGTTCTTGGATGATATGAAAGACTTAAAAGAGGTGAGAAAATATGAGAGTAACAAAGGTGCATACAATAATTAGCATCCTATCTTTTGCAGCTCTGGCGATATGCCTTGTTGTGCGCGATACATGGGTATCATTTGCCCTAATTGTCGCTTGTCTTCTTATAGCGTTGGCACTTCTTGGAGGCAATATAAGTCATCTTGCCAATATAGTGGAGGATAACCCGAAAGTCAAAACGATAAAGTTTGTCACGGTATTTAACGCCGTTTGTTTCTTGGGTGTTGTGGCCATTATTATCCTGAGCATTACAGGGACAATCCAATTGACAGACAGTAGCAAAACGATGATTGCTTCTGCCATTACATCGCTTGTGATTTTAGTGCTTGGTAACCTGTGTCCCAAACTCCCATATTCAAGACATACTGGTCTCAGATTACCATGGACTCTTGCAGATGAATCTACATGGATATTGGCGCATAGAATACTTGGTTATACCGCAATTCCATTTGGAATTAGCAATATAATTGCTATGTTTTCTTTCCAAGCCCCCAACATCCGCGAAGGGTTTGCGATAGGAACATTTTTGCTGTGGGTTGCTATTCCCTCTGTTATCTCTGCCATTTATTTCTACAAGAAGCGTGGATCAAGTTATTGAAGTAGTAGGGATCTGATTATGTTGAGCTCCCAGAAATTGCCGACGGTTATTGGATGCTTGTTGACCGAAATCCGGGAACACAAAAATACACGAATGTTTCTTTTTGCATATGCGACACAGCAGAGGAAGTAGCCTATATGATAACGATGGATAGCTAAATTCAATTACTTTTTCTCCTTCTCCCCGTAAAGAAGCTATGCTATTTGCGGGGAGATTGAGATTATCAAGATTCGTATAAAAAAGACAAATCATGAAGAAAACCAAATATAGGTGATGCCACCACAGCATTGCGCAAAGCAGTAAGTCTTGAGGTATCCGCACACCATACATGCTGCTAATTTTGTGGGAGCAAAGGGGCAGGAAGCACGGTGGGGAACGGCAACACGCAGCAAGGAGTTTCTGCACATGACAAAAGGCACCCATGCGGACATGAAAGCCCGCATGGGTGCCTTGAAGCAGAGCAAAAGCGTATAAAATATAAGGGCTGCTGGACGGTGCGATAACCAAAAGCAAAAAGGTGACAATCTTAGGAACGCGGAAAAGTTGCTGCAAAACATAAACGTTGCAGCGAATTTCCAAAATTAAAATTGTCATTTGTAGAAATGTATTTTTCCCGCGGTATCGTGCCGCGTTAGATACACCTCCTGTCGAAATATACTCGCATATGATAGTTCATCCTTGTTTGTTAGATAAGGTTTAGGCAATTGTACTTTTGTGCAGGAAAACGGAGGGCAAGGGACGATCCTTACCCACCGTTACTTTTTTCTCATGGATTGGTGCTCGCAAAATCTTTCAGATTAACGAATTGAGGATCATAATCTACTGTGCTACTTTCCATGCCTTTGCGTTCTGGCGAATATTCCAGTATTTCTGATAAATACCCTCCTGTAAAACAAGCTCGTCATGCTTTCCATGCTGAACAAGTTTCCCGTTGTCGATGACTAAAATCTGCTCTGCGTCCCGAATGGTAGACAGGCGGTGTGCAATTACAATCAGTGTCTTATCTTTTACTAAAGTGCTGATTGCCTGCTGCAAATACACTTCATTTTCGGGATCAACGCTTGCGGTGGCCTCGTCCAAAAGGACGATAGGGGCATTTTTCAGCATGGCGCGGGCAATGGATATTCTCTGTTTTTCACCGCCGGACAGAGTAGAACCGCCCTCTCCAATCATGGTATTGTAGCCCTCTGGTAATAAGGAAATAAAGTCATGGCAGCGTGCCTTTTTAGCTGCTTCTACAACCTGCTCATGGCTTGCTTCCGGGCAACCAAACTTAATATTGTTTTCAATGGTATCTTTGAATAAATAGACATTTTGAAATACCATGCTCATATTTTTCAAAAGGCTGTCAGATGTAAATTCCCGAACATCTTTGCCGCCTATGGTAATGCTACCGCCTTGAATATCCCAAAAGCGGGAGATCAGACGGGTAATCGTTGTCTTTCCACCGCCGGAAGGCCCGACTATGGCGGTCATTCCTCCCTGCGGAATGGTAAAGCTGACATCATCAAGAATTTTCGTTCCCTGTTCGTAGGAGAAGCTAACATGATCAAAGACAATATCATAACTTTTTAAGGAAATATCTCCGCCCCCGTCATCAATATTCTTTTCTCCCTTAATCCGTTCCACACGGTCAAGGCTTGCTTCCATGGAGCGTATCATGGCGGTCATTTGCCCCATTACCTCTACAGAATTGAAAATAGAGAATGAAGCAATGAGGATAACCGCAAGGCTTGAAAAATCCAGTTCCCCGCCTAAAGCGAAAATCTGTGATACTAATATGATAGCGCAGGCAGCTACACGGAAAACCATAGAATATGCCACATTCATAGGTGCGAAATCCCGTTCAAGAGCGTAAGACGCTTCCATACTTTTTTCATAAGCCTTTTCAATGCCACTTAAATTTTTCTCTGCCATATTGAATGATTTGATGACGGATATTCCCTGCACATATTCCAACGTAGCCTCAACAGAAGCAGCCTGTACCTGCCGCTGTTTTGCAGTCAGTTCTTCTCCCTTTTCCTGCATACGCCCATAAATCAGGAACGAGCAGAGAACACCTAAAATAAAAATCACACCAAGCCGCCAGTCAAACATCAGAATGAATATGCTGGTCACCACCATGTTTACCATTCCGGTTGTTACACGGTCAAGAAGGTGCATGGAGTAGTTTTCCAAAAAATTAAGGTCAGTTGTAACCGTTGTTGTAATGTCCCCCATATTTCGCTCATGGAAAAAGCCCATACCCACATTACGCAGCTTATCTCCTAACGTAATTCGCTCTCTGGAAACAAACTCAAATCCCGCTGTGCTTTGAAAGCTATACACTAAGTATTTGAACACCATGCGGACAACAAGAGAGATTATCAGTATTCCAAAAAGTACAAGCCAGTCATTCCCTGCAAATGCTTTGTTGTTCTGTATTTTTGTGAGGGTATAGAACACAGCCCCGACAGGGAACATTGCCACAATTGAGTCTATAAAGCTGAATACAAAACTCGCATAGATACGCTTTGACAAATCACCGCTCAAACGCAATACTCGTTTAATTACTTTCAGCATAATATTTCCACCTCCTTGTTCATACTCCAATCCATTGCCGATATATGGGCTTTCCACATATCCAAATAGGTCTGTGAAGAAGATAATAGCTGCTCATGGGTTCCTGCCGCTGAAATCGAACCGTCCTCCAACATTAAAATTTTATCTGCGTACATGATAGTGGACAGGCGGTGCGCAATCACAATCAGCGTTTTCCCTTTTGTCAGATGGTCAATGGACTGCTGCAATTTATCTTCATTCTCCGGGTCGGTAAACGCCGTAGCTTCATCAAGAATAATAATCGGAGCGTCCTTTAGAATTGCCCTCGCAATCGCCAAACGCTGCCGTTCCCCTCCCGAAAGGCGGGCACCTGCATCCCCGGCGTTGGTATCATAACCCTTAGGGAAGCGGGCAATAAAGTCATCACATCTCGCCAGTGACGCAGCCCGTTCTACTTCTGCATCCGTAGCATCCGGCTTACCGATTCGGATATTGTCCCTCAGGCTCATATTGAACAGAAAATTATCCTGTGAAACATAACTGATTTTTTCGGAAAGCTCGGATAACGGCAGATTGCGAATATCCGCGCCGCCCACAGTTACCGCACCCGCGCTCACGTCCCAAAAGCGGGCAATGAGTTTTGCCAGAGTTGATTTCCCCGAACCGGACGGACCTACCAACGCTGTGACTGTCCCAGCCTTTGCCGTAAAGGAAACGCCATGGATAACCTCGATTGCTCCGTAGCTGAAATGAACATCTTTCAGCTCCACATCATTGCCGCTACTGTGTTGTGCTTCTATCGGCTCGGGCAACTCCTTTGCTTCTAAAAGTGCCAGAATACGGGGCTGTATCTCATAAATTGCGGCAATGTCATGCCAAAACTCAATCATTGCCTGTAAAGAGCCAACAAGCCCCATAGAGAGAAGAATACATAAAATAACCTCGTTTAATGTCGTAGTACCACCCGAAAGAAGTACAACGCCGACGGGCAAAACAAATGCAATCGTTGAGGGCATAACAACCTGACTGATACTCATAAAAGGATAGCAGTGCTTATACCATGCGGTAGTAATATCCCGCACTTTCAATACTGCTCCCTTAAACCGTCCCATCGAAGAAGCAGTCTGATTGAACATACGGATAACTTCCATACCATTTACATACTCAACAATGGTTGCGTTCATATCTCCATTCGCGGACATATATTCTTTCATCCTCTCGCTGCGCCCTATCATCATGCTATAATAGATAACATTTCCCAAAACAGCCGAAGCAAGAGAAGCAAGCGCCATACGCCAATCCACAAAAAGCAGATAGGCAAACACAAAAATCGGAATGAGAATACTTGCTGTCATTTCGGGAATGGCATGAGCAATCTGTCCTTCAAGTCGTTCCGTATCATCAATGACTAATTGCTTAATTTCGCCGGAAGATTTTTCCTGTATTGTCCCCATAGACATTTTTGACATCTTCCGCATAATTGCGCAGCGGATATTCTGTATGATTTCATACGCTGCCTTGTGGGAGCATAGGGTTGATCTTGAATATAGAAAGTGTTTTAGAAAATATCCTGCTAAAGCCACCAAGGTCAAGCCGACTGCCCATTCTATGGTCAAAGCATTGTCTAACGCTTTCCCAAGCAACACAGCTACAGCAGCGTATGGAACCATACCAAACGCAGAGGACAGAACAGAAAGGATAACAGAAATCCTCAAAAGTCCTTTCCTCTGACTGGCAAACTGCAAAATACCCCTTAAAGGCGATTGCTGTTTTTCTCTTTTGTCCATGTTTTCCTCCTTATTTGAAATAGTCAGTAATTCATCTGTTAATCCTTCAAGAAATTCTGCGTCATGGGTTACAATGAAAATCAGCATTCCCTGTTTTTTCATTTCACGCAGAATATTCTTTAGACGGAGCATATTCCGTCCGTCAAGCCCACTCGTCGGCTCGTCCAAAACAAGAATATCCGATTTTGCAGCGATGGAAGCAGCAATCGTGACCCGCTGCTTTTGTCCGCCGGACAAGGATAGCGGGTGTCTTTCGGAATATTCGGCCAAGCCGAACCTGTCAAGAATGTTTGTTGTTTCCTCTTTTGAAGATCGAACGTTTTTTTGCTTATTTTTTCGTGCCGCCAATTCCATTTCATGGGCAACGCTTTCCGTAAAAAGCTGATAATCTGCGTCCTGCATAACAAAGTATGTTTTTTTCAGCAGCTCTCTATGGGTCATTTTTTTGCCGTTCAGACGAATTTCCCCAGTTCGCGGTGCCATAAGTCCGCACAGCACTTTAGAAAATGTTGTTTTCCCGGAACCGTTCGCACCGACAATTCCAATAATCCGACCTTCTTCGCCCCATGTAAAGTGAAAATTCAAATCATGGATAATTTCCTGCTTTCCGTAGTAAATACAGAGGTTTTGACACGTCAGCTCGTTTGCATCAGACCTCGCAGGAGTTTTCCTTGTAGGGAAAAGCACATTTTGTATGCTGCGTAAGCCGTATTCTCGCAGCACATCGGGCGAAAGGCAAGCAGCCTCCGCCGCACCCCATATTTTTTCAATTCTCCCTTTGCGCATATATACATATCGGTCGGCAATTCCTACAAGCCAGGAAAGGCGGTGTTCAGAAATAATGAGAGTTTTCCCCTCGGCTTTTAGTGTAAATAAAAGCTCACGGAGATTTTGTATTGTTTCTCCATCAAGGTTTGCCGTCGGTTCGTCCAAAACAATGACATCGGTATCCATTGCATAGATAGAAGCAACTGCCAGCCGCTGTTTTTCGCCGCTGGATAACCCAAATAAACTTCGATCTCGCAGTACGTCAATATTCATTCGGGAGAATGCGGCGTCCACGTTCTGATTTATCCGCTCCGTGGAAAAGGCAAGATTTTCACACCCGAAAGCTACTTCGTCCGTTGTGTTTACTGCAAAAAATTGTGAACGGGGATCTTGAAACACTGTGCCAATTTTGCGACTAATCTCATACTGTTCCAATTTGTTTACTGGAACACCCTCGTACAATATTTCTCCTGTAAGCGTTCCTTCAAAAAAGTTGGGTATTAAACCATTGAGGCATCGTGTTAAAGTTGTTTTCCCGCAGCCACTTTCTCCCGTTAAAATAACGCACTCTCCTTTACGAATTTCCAAATCAATTCCATAAAGAGCATTTATCTCCGGGGCGGCATCATATTGAAATTGTAAATTTCTTATTGTGATCATACTCATTCTGAACCTCCGCGCTACCCGCACAATGAATAAAGAAGTGTTCCGATATTAGCGCAAATCACCATCATCAGATACACAATATCCTTTATTCTGATTTTCAGAGGAACTCTCATCCCTCTTGGCACAGGATTTTCGATTGCACGAGTGACCGCAGCCGCAGACAATTCATCCGCTACCTTTATACAGCGCATGATAAAGGGAATAATCATGTATTCTGTGGTCATGGCAGGAGCTTTTACAAAAGTAATCACATTTAAGGGGACGCCCCTTGTTTTCATGCCGTTTCTAATCTGTTCAAGCTCATGGCGAATGGTGGGAATAAATCGCAATGCGACAGCAAGCGCAAGCGTAGCTGATTTAGGGCAATGTAATTTTTGAAGCCCCATGAACAGCTCACTCACGGTCAACGCCTTTAGTGACAGAACCATTACGCCCAGTAAGGGAGAGAGCTTGCGTAATAGGAAAACGGGCTGGACTATGATTTGCGGAGCGTTGCTCTCATTCAGCAAGGCATACAATCCGACAAGGAACGCAAACCATACGCCCAGCCGCAATGCTTCCTTCGGGTGTTGCAAATATAACAGAAAGCTCATCAGAAAAAGCACTTCACAAAGCATGGCTAACGGCTTAAAAATCCAAAATGCACATATCCCTGAAAGCACAATCTGAATAATCACTATCCGGGGGTCTATGCGGTGCATTAAATCACTCCTGCTTTTTCAAAATGCTTCTTCAACATTCTCTTTGCAATTACAGCACCTATCACAATCGCGATCAATGTAACCGGAATTGCAGCAAGCCCAGCCGTAGAATGTGCTGCTGCAATCATTGCATCCACGGTTTCCTTTGGACGGTCAAATCCATACCAAAATGCGGGATAATAATAGAGGGGTGCGATGGCACCTAAATAATATCCAACTGAATACAATCCAAAAGAAACGGTAAGCATTTTGTAATTCTGATACTTTGATTTGCTGGCAAGGACTTCGCCTACAACGCCAAACCCTAACATCCAAATCAAGACAAAAATACCGCCAAACAGCCCCCATAGAATGCCGACAATAGCAAAAGTCAATAAGACTGCGCCTTTCTTATGTACTTTTGCCATAATCAGCATATAAAGCGGCGCAGATAAAACGGCAACAACCGCAACGGAATACATATTCAACACCATGCTAATTCCCATCAAAGCTCCTGCTACCATTGTCACCACAAAAAGGAGTGCGCTAAAGATGCCTATGGTTGCAATGTCCTTCATTTTTAATTTGTTTTCATTAGTTCTGCTCATAGCAATAACCTCCAAGTTTTTGGTTAGATAACGCTAACTGCTATTAGTATAGCACGATGATTTTCTGCATAGTGTCACTATCGGAAGTTCCTATATCACAAAAGAAAGAACTTCATGCGGTCTTTTCAGACTTACATGAAGTTCTTATCTATTGTTTTTTAACATTTCGCCGGGGGATATTCCATAATGCTTCCGAAAAAGCTCGATGAAATATCCCGTATGAGAATACCCCACCATCCATGTCACTTCCTGCACTGTATGTTTTCCAGTTTTCAATAATCGTATCGCTGCTTCCAGCCGTTTTTCTACAACATAATCATTAACTGTAACTCCAAAGCACCGCTTAAATCCATCCTTTAATTTTTGCTCGTTGATAGCAATCGCCTTTGCAACAATTGGAATTGTGAGGGGGTGGGCGAAGTTCTCACCAATAAATTCTCGTGCCTTCAACAGCGCATTGTAATCTTCCACACTAATACGGATGCCAAAGTCATTTGTAGGAGATTTGCAAATAACCTCGTCGCAGTAAACAGCAATTAACTCAAAAATTTTTCCTTGCAGATAGATCTTTTTCATTTCATCACAAAAGTGGCAAGCAAGGATTTCAGAGAGAATTTTACTGATGTTTGGTGTGTAGGTATATACTCTTACGGGCGCTGTTTTTCTTGTATCATATAATGCCCCCCTTATTTTGATACAGGTGAAAATTTGCTCAAAGATTTTTTCATCCAAAGTAATGCTAATGCCTTTGAATTTCCTGTTTCCGCTTATTCTACTTCGGCACTCCTTAAATGTTCCATAGCGTACTTGGCTCTGCTGTGCCGCAATTTGAAATTGATGAACAACCTCGTTATTGATGTAAGACCACTCCATATTGCCATCAATGCAAAAGGAAATCTGAAACAGGCTCAAATCGTCGTGTGTTGTTGTCATTTCAATATCTTCCTGTGAAACAAACTCTGATGTTGTCAACAATATTCCATCGGTAATATCAATGTTTTCAATAGTACCATCTATGAGGGGAATGAGATATTGATTATCGGCTGTTTTATTCGCCTGCATAATCTGACTTGATGCAGCAATGCTTACAGCGGTGGGAACAAAACGAGCCTCAGGGTATGAAATAATAATAAGTCAACACCTCCTTGCGGTTAGCCGCCTCTAACTAATGCGCAAAAATCAATCTGCCGAAAGTACAGGCAGATACTTATGTATAAGTATAGCATTTTTTTAAGTTGTATTCAAGGGCAAGAACGTAAATGTTTTTCCGCCTACAAACACAGAAAAGTTCCTTATGAAGAAGGCAAAAGAAAATTTATCTACACTGGAATCGACAGTGATTTATTTTTCTTTGTGGAGAAGATGGTTATATGTTTATTTTCTTAATTCATCACTTGACATTGTGGCAAAGAAATGAGCATTTTTTGCAATAATCTGCGCATTGCTGTGCATTGTATTGCATCGAAGTATCCGATATGATGAATTTACAGTAAATAAGCATGAAAAGGAGCGCACACATGAACGCAGCGGAACTGATCGAATATATCCGCACTGCCGAAAAGAAAACGCCAGTCAAGGTCTACCTCTGGGAACGCTCGCCCACGAGCTTTCCGAATGCAAGAGTCTTTCCGGCGGGAGACGGGACAAAAATCGTGTTTGGCGACTGGCGGGACATCGGCCCCGCCGTCCGGGCGCAGCAGGACGCCATTGCCGATATCGTGATCGAAAGCAGCTGCCGCAATTCAGCCGTTCCTCTGCTGGACACGAAGGGGCTGAACGCCCGGATCGAGCCGGGTGCCATCATTCGAGAGCAGGTCGAGATCGGGGAGGGAGCGGTCATCATGATGGGCGCCATCATCAACATCGGCGCAAGCGTGGGCGCAGGAA
>OLGF01003792.1_pt1 | contig 12034 bp, 11 predicted proteins | sample 1604971 | NCBI WGS metagenome assembly OLGF01 (sample SAMEA3888902, study PRJEB22519) | human gut metagenome | biome: human gut; feature: human-associated habitat; material: faeces | place: Denmark | collected 2011 | reverse complement strand
AGGGCACCGAGATGTGCATGCCCGGCGATAACGTCGACATGAAGGTCGAGCTGATCACTCCCATCGCTATCGAGCAGGGCCTGCGCTTTGCTATCCGCGAGGGTGGCCGTACCGTCGGTTCCGGCGTCGTCATCGAGATCGACGAGTAATTGAGCCGCCTGTCAGGGACACTGTGACCCGATAAGCTGAAAAACCGCCGTCCGGCAAGGGCTCCATCTTATAGGGAAACGAAATGACCCCCCAGGGGCACTACCGGTACGGAACAAGTGAAATAGCCGCAAGCCATCATTCGATGGCTTGCGGTTATTTTCGTTGGTTACGGAAACCACCGGCTCTGCCGGTGGAGGCACCTCGTAAAAGCTTTAGCTTTAAGCATCGAGCGAAGCGAGCTACAAGTAGAAGGCTTGATAAAAGATTAGCCACAAGTAGAACATGAATCGCCCGTTTACGGGCTGTAGGGCAGAAAATGCAAGTGAAATAAAACTCAGTGCCCCTTGAGGGGCTTGCCAGTAACAGGCCCTTATAGGGCCAAATCAAACCTCCGGCTTAGCCGGAGGTTTGATTTATGTCCAATATCATGTACATGGATAAATTGAGTGATTGTAAACGCGATAGCAGTAGCCTTTTTACTATTGTAGCGCAATCGGCAGCATGATGCAAAAACATATTCTTTTTGCTCTTGATTTCTTTCTAATAATCGTTATAATAATTATTAGAAAGTTTGTTAGAGCGGGGGTCGTTTTATGATTGAGAATAAGACCACGGAATTTAAGCGTGAGTACATGGATGATATCAAATATGCTGTAGTTGCCTTCGCAAATACGGATGGCGGCAAAATATATATTGGAATTAATGATAATGGAAGTGTCCAATGCATCGAAAATACAGACGAAATTATACTTCGCGTCACCAATATGATCCGAGATTCAATTCGTCCGGATGTTACCATGTTTACCGAGTGCGCTGTTGAAACCATGGAAGGAAAAGCTGTTGTGGTTCTTACTGTCCAGAGAGGCACCGCCCGACCCTATTACCTCTCTGGAAAGGGTATTCGTCCGGAGGGCGTGTATGTTCGCCAGAGCGCATCCTCTGTTCCCGCTTCTGAGACAGCCATACTGAATATGATCAAGGAGACGAGCGGTGACCGTTATGAGGATGCTCGTTCCATCAATCAGCAGTTGACCTTTGAAAAAGCGGAGAGTTATTTTGCAAAGCGCAGTCTTGCTTTTGGAGATCAGCAAAAGCGCACACTGAACATCATCGGTTCCGACGGTACCTACACCAACCTTGGTATGCTGCTATCTGATCAATGCGTTCATACCATCAAGCTGGCTGTATTTGATGGCAGCAAGAAAAGCGTGTTCCGTGACCGTAAGGAGTTGAGCGGCTCTTTGCTCACGCAGTTGGAGGATGCCTATTCCTACATTGATCAGTTCAACCGTACCCGCGCGGAATTTGAAGGGCTGGAACGCATTGACAGGAGGGATTATCCCAGCGAAGCGTTGCGCGAAGCATTGCTCAACGCCATCACCCATCGTGATTACAGCTTCAGCGGCTCCACACTGATCAGCATCTTCGATGACCGCATTGAGTTCGTGACTATTGGCGGTCTGGTTCGCGGCCTTACTTTTGACGATATTATGCTCGGTGTATCTGCGCTCCGTAATCCAAATTTGGCCAATGTATTTTATCGGCTGAAACTAATTGAAGCTTACGGCACTGGTATTCTAAAAATTAATGAGAGTTACGCCGACTGCGCTGTAAAGCCGCAGTTTGAGGCTACAGATAACGCCTTCAAAATTACACTACCTAACATCAACTATGCAGGTACTCGAAAAGATGTAACCGCTACAGCCCCATTGAAGGTCGCCGATAAAGCAGAACGGCAGGAAATGCTGCTCCGTTTGACCGAAAAGCAGGGATACATCATTCGCAAAGATGTGGAAGCTGAGTTGAACGTTTCTCAGGCTACCGCCATTCTGATCCTGCGGGATATGGTCGAAAAAGGTCTCTTGATCAAGGAAGGCTCCGGTAAGCAGCAGAAGTACCGCATTGCGGAATAACACCCATGCCGAAGTGGAGGTTAAGAGGTTAATATGTATATTGAATTAAAATGCCGGTCCTGCGGCAAAGATTTCCGTGTGGATTTCACCAGCAATGAGTATGATGTAGATAAGTGTCCTAAGTGCGGAAGCTATCTTAGCTTTAGTGATGTGACTCGAATTAGGGCAATTACGGATCCGTTCTATACAAATGTTAGCAGGATCGATAGCGTGAGTGTGTGCGGAATTCATACAGAAGAAAACTGTGCCGCCGGAACTGCAATTATCGCTGCTGACTTGTTCTCCTCTGATATAGAGCAGCTGAACGAAGTGTATCAATCTTCATCGCCGGAGGTGAAGAGCAAACTTGCAGCTTTAATCGATAAGTTCTATCTTTTGGTCAACAGTGATGCCCAAGATGGAAATATCGATAAACTGGATCTGACATTAGACAGCTTGCGTGCGTTGTTTCTGGAGAAAGCAAATGAAAACCACAAGGAAATGGCGCATATACTTGGCCTTGCGCAGGAGGGATAAGAATGCCTAACCTTTCGCAATTAAAACGAGAACGTATGTTAGCGTTCTTGCAAAAGATAAAGGACGAGCACCGGGACGATGACGATATGCTCATCGCCCTGGGCGAGATTGAGAGTGAGCTGACCTCCAAGAAGTATGGCCTTGTCTGGGAGCAGCATGAGGAAGCCGTGGATGTGATGATGCGGGATAATGTTCCTGTGTTCACGGAAGTTCCGGAGCGGGAAATCACTGCGGCACCCGGTCAGGGCTATAACTTCATCCTGGAGGGCGATAATCTCCACTCCCTGCGGCTGTTGGAGAAAACCCATAAGGGAAAGATCGATATTATTTACATTGACCCTCCCTACAACAGAGGCGGTAATGACTTTAGATATGAGGACACCTTTGTTGAAAAACAAGATGGTTTCAGGCACAGCAAATGGCTCTCTTTTATGTCGGCTTCGTATTGCATGGCAACTTCTAAAGTCAGACGGCGTTATCTTTATTTCTATTGATGATTTTGAGATGGGTGCTCTGCGGATGCTTTGCGACGATGTGTTTGGCGAAGCTTTTTTCCTGTGCAATATCGTATGGCAGAAACGCTATTCCAGAGAAAATCGTGAAGCGATTGGCGATGCACACGAGTATATTCTTGTGTATGCCAAGGATAAGCTGAAGTTTAAGGAGAATAGACACCTTGTCCCCATGAGCGAAGAACAGGCAAAGGTGTATAAGAACCCCAATAATGATCCCAAGGGCAGATGGAGAGCAGTTCCTATGACCGCCCAGGGATATCGGCCAAATCAGATGTATCCAATTGTCGATCCAAAGGGTGGAGTTCATTATCCACCCGAAGGTCGTTGCTGGAGCACTATTGAGCCTGAATTCAAAAAGCTTTTGGCGCAGGGGCGGATTTACTTCGGCAAAAATAACGACTCTCAGCCCAATACTATCCGCTACTTATCTGAAGTTGAGGGGGTTGTTCCCTGGACATGGTGGAACAACGAGGATGTTGGTCACACCGACGAAGCGAAGAAGGAATTGTACGCAATCCTCGGAAAGACCAATAACTTTGAAACCCCGAAGCCAGTTCGTCTCATAAAGCGGATATTGGAAATTGCTTCTAACCCCGATTCTCTTATTCTGGACTTCTTTGCTGGTTCTGGTACCGCAGGCCAGGCGGTGTTGGAAATGAACAAGAGAGATAACGGCAATCGTAGATTCATTCTGTGTACCAATAACGAAGCAAATATCTGTGAGGAAGTTACATACGAGCGCATTCGCCGTGTTATCAACGGGTATGGTAAGCAGGCTGGCTTACCTGCGAATCTACAATATTACCGTACTGACTTTGTTCCGATGGACGATGAATACCTGTCCGACACCCTTCTGGAACACATCCGGGAAATGATCCAGTTGGAGCATGGTGTTAAGATTGACGGTAGCCAGTATTTGATGGTTATGAGTGACGAGGAAGCCGATGAACTACAGACACATTGGGGCGAGTACAAGGGTGTAAAGGCCATCTATGCATCCAAGGAAGTTCTGTTCACTACGGAGCAGAACGCGCTCTTTGCCGGTGTGGAGATCCACACCACTCCCGACTATTACTTTAACTTTGAACTGAAGGAGGTGGGCGAAACATGGTAAACGGTATCAACATCAATCTGTTTGATTTTCAGGAAAAGGCGGTCATCAAGCTGATGGATATTGTGACCGACAGCCGATCCAAGCAGACCGTTATTGTGAAATCTCCCACCGGCTCCGGTAAGACCATCATTCTGATCGATTTTATCGAAGAATACCTGACCAAGATCAATAGCCGCACCGCCTTTATCTGGCTGTGCCCCGGCAAGGGTGATCTGGAAGAACAGAGCCGCCAGAAGATGTGTAAATTTGCGCCCCACCGCTATACTCAGAATCTGTTCGATGCCCTCCAGAATGGTTTCGATGCCGAAAGCACCACATTCATCAATTGGGAATTGGTGACTAAGAAAGGCAACACTGCCATCCGGGATAGCGAGAGGAAGAACCTCTTTGACCGGATTGCGGAAGCACACCGGGCAGGAACGGAATTTATCGTCATCATCGACGAGGAACACTCCAATAACACCGCAAAGGCAAAGGCCATCATTGATGCATTCTCTGCCAAGAATATCATTCGTGTAAGTGCCACTGCCGTGGAAAACAAGCGGTATGAGTATTTTGAGATTGATGAAGTGGATGTCATCAATGCCGGCCTGATCACCAAGGCTCTCTATGTGAATGAGGGATTGGTGGACGGCATGGAGATCACCAATGACTATGAGTGCCTGTTGGATCTGGCAGATGCCAAACGCAAGGCGATCGCTGCCCGGTACAAAGAACTGGGCAAGGCCATTCGCCCTCTTGTGTTGATCCAGTTTCCCAATGGTCAGCCGGAAACCATCCGTGCGGTGGAAGTCAAGCTGGAAGGCATGGGCTATACCTATGACAATGGAATGGTCAGCATTTGGATGAGCGAGGACAAGCGGGATCTTCCCGACAATCTCACCGAGAATGATGCTACCCCGGTATTCCTTCTGATGAAGCAGGCAATCAGCACTGGCTGGGACTGCCCTCGTGCCAAGATCCTGGTGAAACTGCGCGAGGGTATGAATGAGGGTTTTGAAATTCAGACCATTGGCCGCATCCGCCGTATGCCTGAAGCGAAGCACTACGAAGATGATCTGCTTGACTTCTGCTATGTGTATACCTTTGACGAGAAATACAAGGCCGGTCTGCTGTCCAGCATTGATCGGGCTTATGAAACCCGCCGCCTGTTCCTGAAGGATAAGTGTAAGACCTTCACTCTGCAAAAGGAAATCCGAGATATGGACTTCGATGGTCTGGGTGAGCGCGAGGTGTTGATTAAGATCCACGAAGCATTGGTTGCCAAGTACCATCTGGGCAGCGATAAGAAGCAGAACCAGATGCTACTGGCGGATGCCGGATATATCTTCGGTGCGGAAATCCATGGACAAGCTTTGCAGGGTGAATTTGTGCGCACGTCTGCCTTGACGGAAAGCCATAACTATATCACGACCCATAAGCGCGTCGATACCCATAAGCACGGCATGCAGCTCATGCACAGTATCGATGCCATTAAAAGTTCCATTGGCATGGCACAGAACAAGGTCAAAACTATTCTGGAGCGGCTGTTCCGCAAGGGCGGCAATCCTGGCCGGAAGCTGATTGCACTGGAAACAGCCGAATTCTATGCTTTCGTCATCAATAACCAACACAAACTGAAAGAAGAATTCCGGGAAGTTACATCACAGATGGCTATTCAAATGAGTATGCAACTGCATCCGAAGAAAAGCGCATTCCATATTCCGGAACAAGATTTCTTCCGTTATGACCCCAATGTGAAGAACGAAGTAGAGTACCTCTCCAATGCCTACCATGAGTATACTTCTGGTTTTGCTACCAGTCTTGTCCGCAGTACCTGTGAAATGTTGTTTGAACAGTATTGCGAAAGACCAGATAATGATATTGAGTGGGTGTACAAAAACGGCGATACCGGACAGCAGTATTTCTCCATCGTATATGTGGATGGCATTCAGAAGCAGTGGCTATTCTACGCTGACTACATTGTGATGAAAAAGGATGGCACCGTCTGGGTTATCGAAACTAAGGGCGGTGAGTTCAAGGGCCAGGACAAAAACATCGACCGTCAGATCGAGAACAAGTTCAATGCATTCAAGGCTTATGCTGCCAAGCATAACCTTCATTGGGGTTTCGTGCGGGACAAGGATAATCAGCTTTATATCAACAACACAGAATTTGCCGCTGATATGGCTGATAAGCCTTGGGTGCCGCTAACGCAGGAGTTTTAAGCGCATAGGGGGTGAATTCCTTGGAACAACCTGAAAAAAAGAAATCACATGATTTTAATATCTACTATCTGAATTTTAGTAAGGTATATGAAATTGCAATGATGATTAACAATGTTATCCTTACGAAAATTGAAACCGATAAATCAAGTAGTTTCGAAGAGCAGTATGGATATACATCATCCATCTCAGCGCAAGGTACAAAACAGTTTCTGGACGGAATTAAGGCCTCTATCTCTGCAGATGCGAGGGAAACTTCTACATCCTCGTCCAAAGTAGTGGAAAGCTTGGATGTAAAGACAACCAAATCCATTCTTTTGCGTAGGGTCATTGAGCAGTGTGCATCTGTGACTGTGTTGGATAGCTCGGCAGAGGGCGATCTTGTAAAAGTAGATCGTGTTAAATTAGAGTTGCTAAACGAAGAAAGTCTGCGGCAATTCCTTATTCTACGTCGTGATGCATTAAAGGGTATGCGGGTGGAAGGTATGGAAGTAAATAATCTGATCAGTTCGATGTTGCAAGACTATGCCTACATTTTGAAGGGCCTTGTATATGATGAAAGTATGGAAAAACCTGTATCTGAAATCATCATTAAAATTCCTATGGAGATTCAATCGGAGTTTGAGAATAAGTACAATATCAACGATTTGCTTATTGGTCATGTATCCATTGTTGGCATCTACAAAGGCATCGTAGGCGAAGAATTTATTACTTCAAATACATTCACTTATTTCCAAGAAGCAGGCGCTCGTAAGGAAAAGCAGGAGGCAACCGCCAGCAAAATAATCAAAAGTAATACACAACCTGTATCACACGACACAGAAACAAAAAAGAGTGATGATGACTATCATTTCGTTGACACGCTGGCAATAATTCAAGATGTTGCATTCAAACTGGAAGAAGTCCCTACTCCAAAACTTCACTGGTGGAACCGTTTTGGTATTTGGCTGAGTAAACTGTGGAGGAAATAACTATGGGCCATACCTTGTTTACTTACCGCGATCTTAAGGAATTGAGAAAAATCCAAGAAGAAAGAGAAGTATTTGCCTTTATATTTGGAGAAACAAAGGATATGCTCGATTCCTGTTCTGATGTTTGTGTTGATATATCTGCTTTGGTTCATTTTCTGTTGAGCAATAAGAACAATATAGAAACGACATATATAAATTTCACCAGTATAGCGGAGGATACAGTTGTAATTACAGAAGCAGCGATTGCAGAAAGCGCCATGGAGCTACTGCCTCTTTTGTTCTCTGATTACGAATGCTATTTCGGGGCAAATGATGAGGAGGATTCTACCCCTGAAGAAACACACGAATTTAAACCGTATCCCAGACAAAAGATATACAAATACAACAACGCACAGGATTTGGACAGAATCATTCGATATGCAGAAACGAATGACATTCCGATTGCAACTTTTTCTCGTGCAAATGGTGAGCTGCGAAAAGAATTCGAAAAATTCAATAACTCTTCTAAATTAGCCCTGTTGGATTTGACTTCCGTTTCATATGCGATTGAGGACAATAAAGCCCTGATTTATGCACTTGAACAGTTTCTTAGTATTATGCCAAATATCAGAGTTATTGCACAAACTGCTCAGATTGATGTGTTGTTGAAATATTTTCCGTTGTTTTTAGATGGACAAGAGCCCGTCTGCAAGTTGCTTCCTGATTTATCCGGTTTGGGAGAGAAAGAGCCTGAAGAAAGCGAACTTGCAAAAGTTACAGACTTGAGCGGAGAGAGTTTCGAGACCTTCATCGATGCATTTGATCATAATTTGATAGGCCATAGATATTTCAAAGACAGGCTACGGTATTCCTTAAAGAATTTTATTTCCTTAAACAAAGCAAAGGAGCAGAAAGTTCTTTCAATTTTTCTGTTTGGTGCATCTGGTATTGGAAAAACTGAGGTTGCAAGGCTGATTGCAAATGGACTTCAAAATGATTGTTATTTGGCCAAAATCAATTTCCAGAATTACAGCAGCCAAGATGCGTTGAATAGTTTAATTGGCAGCCCGGCAGGTTATGTTGGCTGTAATCACGGAGAATTAAGTGAAAAAATTCAAAAGAGTAAAGTCGGCGTACTGCTTTGCGATGAGTTTGAAAAGACCACTCGCCCAGTTTTCTCATTCTTTCTGGAGTTGCTGGAAGAAGGACGTTTTACAGACTCCATGGCAAGAGAATATGACATGGATGGATATGTTATTATCTTCACTTCCAATCTTCTCAGCGAAGCAGAATATAAAAAGGTTATTCCTCCCGAACTTCAGACACGTTTTGATTTAGTGTGCGAATTTGAGGAACCCACAACGGCAGAAAAGACAGCGTTTCTGGATTTGCTATTGGAGATGGCCAAAACCAAATATTCTGAGCAATTTGCAAAGATTGAAATTACTGAAGATGATAAGAAACGGTTATATGCCTTTGATTACTCCTCGCTTTCGGCACTGAGGGATATTAAGCGAGTCTTCAACAATCGTCTAATGGATTATTTCGTAGAGAAAGGCGTTTTATAACTCAAAAAGATATAGCTATTCTCGTCGTTCTGTGGTAATGTGTGTTGCTACCAGGAGGTGCAACACATGAACAAACTACTCAAAGACCTGTACGACTGCTTTTACTTCCCACCGGAACTCCCGGCGCAGAAGCAGGAAATCGAGGAATGCCATCAGGCACTCATTGAAGTGTTGGAAAAGCCGGAACGGCGGCTGGTGTTGCAGATCATCGACGCCAAAGACCGCATTGTGGAAGAAACATCCATCGACAGCTTTATCTCTGGATTTGCGCTGGCGTGGCGGATCTCCGCAGAACTGAATCAATACGAAAAAGAGCGTTCGTTCTCTCGCTATACAGCGAAGAGGTCGGGCGCTCTTTCCATGTCCGGAAAGGAAGAAACAAAATGAAGAAGCGAATCATTACTTCCACGGCATTCGCCGCCTGTCTGGCCCTGTGTGCCGCTATGTGGCCGCAGAACGATCCAGCCGTGGAAACATCCGTACTACCCACACCGCCCGCCGTAATCGCCGCACAGCCTGAAGTTTCGGAGATGCCAGAAATCGAAGAAATCATAATGCCAGAGGAAGAAAAGACGGATGTAACGCAACCGGAGCCAATCGAAGAAGCTGACGCCGCTCTGGAACCAATACCCGTCCAAACACCTCTGGTAAGTGAAGTACAGACCGCCCCCAAACAGAGCGCCACACCACTGCAAGAACGGGGGCCTGCCCCGACATCACTTGACAGAACTCCGGACAACATGGTCTATGTGCCGGGCTTCGGCTGGCTGGAAAGTCAAGGCCCCAACCATGTCGAATACGCCGAGGACATGTACGAGAACGGTAATAAAATCGGCATTATGGGATAAACAAAAGCAGTACGGTATCAGGCCAAGCCTGGTGCCGTACTGCTTATTCTGTTTCGTTCGCCAATGCGTCACTGAAAATCTCATGAACACGGATCAGCGAAACGACCTCGCAGATAAACCGCGCCATCAGCTCTTTTTCGCCCCACCATGTTCTCTGCGGCGTTGCGCCATGCCCCGCGGCCTGCTCCGCCTCCGCTTTGGCGGCGCGGATGGCCTTTTGAGCGGAGAGCCACCGGCCATAGGCCCCACCGTACAAGTCCTTTTTCAACTTCCGCAGCGCAGCCTTGTACGCCTTCTCCGCACCACTGGGTCTGTTGTAGTTGAGATAGATCGCCAGCTCCTGAAAGGTCATGCCGACCTCATCCGGCTGGCCGATGCCAAGGTAGCTCCGCACCAGATTCAGCTCTCTGGGCGTCAGCACCTCCTCCATCCGCTGCATCAGCAGCGTCCGGCGCATGAGGCGGTCATAGGCCACGGCAGGATCGCCACCGCAGCTGACGGAGAACACATCGTCACCTAACTGCCGCGCACGGCACAGCGCGCGGTATTCTTTTATCAACGTCCCAGCCACCTTGGCAGATACATTCAGTTCTCCGCATACCACTTTGACCAACTCAGCATCAGATGAGTCCCATCCCTCGGCGCAGAGGTGCGCCACCCTGCGCCGTTGATTGTACCGGCTGATGGGAATGGACAGAGAGGAAGAATACTGCGCGGCATAGTCGGACAGCGCTGCTTCTATCGCGGGCGTCGCATAGGTCAGCAGATTCGTTCCGTAGGCGGGATCAAAGTACCCTGCCGCGTCCAGCAGCGCCAGCGCCGCCTCCTGCTTCAAATCCTCCGTCTCACACCACGGCGTGTACGCCCGCGCCAGTTCGGTGAGGTAGCCCTCGTTCTGTGAGATAAGGCGTTCCTCAGCGTTTTTGTCTCCGGCTTGTATTTGCAAAGCCAGCTCCTCATTGCAGGGGCCATCCCCGGCAACGGTGTACATATTTTTCGTCACAGGAACGCCCCCTTCCTCACTTCAAACGCTTTTCCGCCTCGGCGTAAATGTGCTCCAGCTCCATGGACTGCGCATAACCGCTCTCGGCATAGTCGTTGTCCATCAGCGCCTTGTCCCGATAGCTCTCCGCAAGATAAAGCGCCTCCCGCCGTAGGACATCAGAGATTTTTCCTCTCTGGTGATGCTTGCGGATCGTCCCGGTTCGGGTATTGAACAGGCGGTAGACCGGGTGCTGCTTGTTCTGCTCCTTCTGGTGCATCATCGCGCCATACTGCCGACAGGTATAGCGATCGTCCTGCGGTGCGACGCCGTCGCAGTATTTGGGGATGTGACCGTTGGTGGTCAGAAAATATCTCCCGCAGCCTTGGCACTGGCTGGGTGCGTGGCCGTGGTGCAATCCGTTCATCAGGTCGAACACATAAAAGTCAATGGCACGCTTGCAAATCACGCGCTGCGCGGTTTTCCATTTTTTCTCATCGTTCTCATCCTGAAAATATTTGAATCCTGTGACCACTCTTGGATAGGAGAAAAATTCTTCCACCTCGCCAAACGGCATTTGCTCCAACAGGATGAGAAAGCTGTCATCCTCATCAAAGCACTCATGCGCCGCCTTTGCGAAGGCGTCTGCATTACGCCGCTTCAATCTGCGCAGATATTTCATCTCGAATGCGCGGATCAGCAGGCAAAAATTATAGATCGCCACCAGGATTCTCAGGATCGGTTCGCAAAAGGAAAGCGTCAAGTACGGAAGATGCGCCTCCTCTTCCTCATAGTCCCGATCGAGCCGCTCCTCGCTCAAAGCATGTTCAAGATTCTCATATGTACTTTGGCTTTCGCAATAGCAAAACGGAGGACAAGTATACAACCATGAAACTGTGTTACGCAGCAGCGGTTTCAGTTGTGCTGCAATATCATGGCGCTTGCTCTTTTCGGCTGTGCTCAAATCGTCTACAAGCGCCGTCAGCACAGTAATACGCTCCAGAAGAGGATCGTGGATCGCACCTGCAAAGTTCAGGATCTCCGCTGCAAAATGTCCAGCCGGAAACTCCTTTCCCTCGTAGTACACACGGTCATTCCAGCAGTCCATTGTCATGGTGTCAAATGTGTTATACTGATCCGTTCCGATCTTCAAAAGCCCGCCTCCTGTCTCATATCCGTTTTGCATCTGTCCTGCGATATTCTCATTCTATCAAAAAACACAGAATAATCAAGTGAAAGGGTTAGAGCCTCGACTGCAGCGAGGTCTCTGCCCT
>OLGF01003787.1_pt1 | contig 12050 bp, 8 predicted proteins | sample 1604971 | NCBI WGS metagenome assembly OLGF01 (sample SAMEA3888902, study PRJEB22519) | human gut metagenome | biome: human gut; feature: human-associated habitat; material: faeces | place: Denmark | collected 2011 | reverse complement strand
TCCTTGCCCTGCCTTGCGAGATCATAAAGACGAACTCCGTCCTCCAAGTATCCCTTCCTTTTTCGCCTTCCAAGAAGAGCGACATGGATAATAAAAAAGTAATCGTACTGACGACGGGCGGAACCATCGCCATGAAGCTTGACCCGGCGCACGGCATCGTGCCCGCGGTGAGCGGCGAGGATCTGGTGGCTTCCGTCCCGGGGCTGCGCGAGGCGTGCCCCATTGAGGTCATGGAATTTTCCAATATTCCAAGCCCGCACATGACGCCGAAACGGATGTTCGAACTCGGCAACAAGGTGGAGGAACTGCTCCGCCATGAGGACATTCTGGGCGTCGTGATCACGCACGGCACGGATACGCTGGAGGAAACCGCGTATCTGCTGGATCTCGTGCACAACAGCGAGAAGCCGGTCTGTCTGACCGGAGCCATGCGATCGGCGGCGGAGATCAGCCCGGACGGACCGGTGAACCTGTTGTGCGCCGTGCGCACGGCGGCGAGTTCCGAAGCCCGGGGCAAGGGCGTGCTTGTAGTCATGAACGAGGAAATCCACGCCGCACGCGAGGTCGTGAAATCCCACTCCGCGAATACGGAAACTTTCGTTTCGCCGTTCTGGGGGCCGCTCGGCTATGTGGACCCCGACCGCGTGGTCTTCCGCCGCAATACGCTCGGCAGGCAATCCATCCGTCCGCCGGAGCTGGTGGAGGACGTACACTTGATCAAGTTGGCGAGCGGCTCGGATTCGCTGCTGATCGATTTTCTGGTGGAGCGGAACGTCAGAGGGCTCGTGCTTGAGGCTTTCGGCCGGGGCAACGTGCCGCCCGCCGCATTGCCGGGCATCCGCCGTGCCGTGGAAAAAGGGATTCCGGTGGTCATCACCACCCGGACCATAGCCGGGCGCGTGCTCGACGTGTACGGCTACGAGGGCGGGGCCAAAACCGTGCTGGAGGCCGGAGGGATTCTCGGCGGCGAGACCAGCGGGCCCAAGGCCCGGCTCAAGCTTATGCTGGCCCTTGGCGTGGCGTCGGGCCGTGACGAGCTGGCGGTCTTTTTCGATACGCCGTGATCGATTTCATGAAAAAGACAAACGGGTAAGCTAAAGATGGCGCGGGCGATTCCGCGTCATCTTTTTTTGCGGCACGGATCGGGAAGAAAACAGGGCGCAACGGTCCGGAATCGCTGACCCGTGGGCCTCCGGGGTGGAAAAAAGCCCCGCATTTTTCCGGGACCCCCCGGGATTGTGGGCTTTTTCATTGTTGCGTCTCTTGCTACACTACCCCCGTCCCGACGAAAAACGGGACCCTGGAGAACCCCGTAACTTGCCGTGCCGTACATCGGCAGGATGCCGAGGAGCCTTTTCATGAGCTACCCGAGAGCCCTGACGAGGGCCGTTCTGTGTATGTTGTTGTCTTTGATGCTGTTGGCCTGTGAGGAAGGGGGCAAGGGTGCCCCGGGTTCCTCCGGTCCGCGCGAAGTCGTGATAATCAAACTGGAGCCCCGGCGGGAAGTCTACACGACGGCCCTTGCCGGGCGCATCGCGTCGTTTCAGGTGGCGGAAGTCAGGCCGCAGGTCGGCGGCATCCTTCAGCAGCGTCTGTTTACCGAAGGCGCCGACGTGAAGGCGGGGCAGGCCCTGTATCAGATCGATCCCGCCACGTATGAGGCTGCCTTGGACAGTGCGCAGGCCGCGCTCATGAAGGCCGAAGCCAACGTCACCCCGGCGCGGCTGAAGGCGGAGCGTTTCCGTGAACTGCTGGCGATTAAGGCGGTGAGCAAGCAGGAGTACGACGACGCGCAGGCCGCGTTCAAGCAGGCCGAGGCGGACGTGGCGGTGAACCGCGCCGCCGTGAAGACCGCCCGCATCAATCTGGAATACACCAAAGTCCGTTCCCCCATTTCAGGGCGCATCGGCAAGTCGGCGTTCACGCCCGGCGCGCTGGTGACCGCCAATCAGGCGCAGGCGCTGACCTCCGTGCGCCAGCTTGATCCGGTGTATGTGGATATCACCCAGTCCAGTCAGGATTTGCTGCGGCTGCGCGCTCAATTCACCAATGGGGAATTGCGTTCCGCCGCCGCGGAGGCGCCTGTCCGCCTGAAACTCGAAAACGGCGCCATGTATCCGCATGAGGGCCGCTTGCAGTTCACGGACGTCAGCGTGGACGAAAGCACCGGCATGGTGTCCCTGCGCGCCCTGTTCCCCAATCCCGAACATATTTTGTTGCCCGGCATGTACGTGCGCGCGGTCATCGCCGAGGGCGTGGACGAAAACGCCTTGCTGGTCCCGCAGCGGGCGCTGCGGCGCGATCCGAAGGGGCAGGCTTCCGTGCTCCTTGTGGACGGCGGCGGCAAGGTGGACGTCCGGCTTGTCGACGTGGGCCGTACCGTAGGCGATTCGTGGCAGGTGCTTTCCGGCTTGAAGCCCGGAGACCGCGTCATTGTTGAAGGCGGGCAGAACGTCCGTCCCGGCATGAGCGTGAAGATCAGGGGCGAAGGATAGCGGGGAAGTCGGAGGGGGCCGGGAAAGGGCTGGTTGTCCTATTCGTGGGCCTCTGGGGTTCTGGAGGGCCGGCTGGGACTTGACTCCCGTTCCGCATATCTCCCCGCCGCCAACGGTTTTTGAACAATCAATAACAGTCTGGTGATACGGGGAACCTCCCGTCGGCAGGCGTTTCCCGGTGGTTTCCCTTAACGGCCTTTTTTCGGCCAGCAGAGGATGAAAGCTTCCCTTGAGGAAAAGAGAAGGCCACCAGAAGGCTTTTGAGAGCGCCTATCCTCTTTTTTGAAAAAGTCCCGTATGTAACCATATAACTTCATAGAGAACTTATGGCACGTTTTTTTATAGACCGCCCGGTGTTCGCGTGGGTTATCGCCATCCTGATCATGATGGCTGGGGGGATTTCGATATTCCGCCTGCCCGTGGAGCAGTATCCGCGCATCGCGCCTCCGGTGGTCACCATCACGGCTAAATATTCCGGGGCCTCGGCTCAGACGCTTGAGGACACGGTCGCGCAGGTCATCGAACAAAAACTGAACGGCATCGACGGCCTGCTGTATATCAACTCCACCAGCGACGCCGCCGGGCAGGTCTCCATCCGGCTCACCTTCGATCCCGATACCAATCCCGACGTGGCGCAGATGCAGGTGCAGAACAAGCTCCAGCTCGCCACTTCGTCCCTGCCGGAGGAAGTGACGCGGCAGGGCATCACCGTAACCAAGGTGGCGGACAGCTTCCTTCAGATGTATGCGTTCGTGTCGTCCGACGATTCCATGAGCGCGGCGGACCTGTGCGATTTTGTGGGCTCCACCATCCTTGACCCCCTGAGCCGTGTGGACGGCGTGGGCGAAGTCTCCCTGTTCGGCGCGCCCTATGCCATGCGAATCTGGCTCAACCCCTCGAAGCTCCTCTCATACAGCCTGACGCCGTCCGACGTGATCAATGCGGTGAAGGCCCAGAACAAACAGGTTTCGCTCGGGGAAGTCGGCGGCAAGCCCATCCGGGACGGGCAGCAGATGAACGTCACCATCAAGGCGCAGAAACAGCTCACGTCCGTTCCGGAATTCGAGCGCATCCTGCTGCGCGTCAATCCCGATGGCTCCGCCGTACGCCTCCGGGACGTGGCCCGTGTGGAACTGGGGCAGGAAAGCTACACATCGTCGGCCCGCTACAACGGCAAGCCCGCGGCGGGCGTGGGCATCAAGCTGGCTTCGGACGCCAACGCTCTGAACACGTCAAATGCGGTGGCGGCCTTCATTGAGGACATGCGCCCCTATTTCCCGCACGGCGTGGAAGTGGTGTCGCCCTACGATACCGTTCCGTTCATCAAGATTTCCATCATCGAGGTGGTCAAGACCCTGCTTGAGGCCATCGTGCTGGTGTTCGCGGTCATCTACCTGTTCCTCCAGAACTTCCGGGCCACAATCATCCCTTCGTTGGCGGTTCCCGTGGTTCTGCTCGGCACGTTCGGCGTCATGGCGGCGTTCGGGTTCAGCATCAATACGCTGACGATGTTCGGCATGGTGCTGGCAATCGGCCTGCTTGTGGACGATGCCATCGTCGTGGTCGAAAACGTGGCCCGCGTCATGGAAGAGGACGGGCTGCCTCCGCGCGAGGCCACCATCAAGACGATGGGCCAGATCACCGGCGCACTCATCGGCGTGGCGGCGGTGCTGTCCGCCGTGTTCGTGCCGATGGCCTTTTTCGGCGGCACCGTCGGCGCCATCTACCGCCAGTTCTCGCTGACCATCGTGTCGGCCATGATCCTTTCCGTCGTCGTGGCGGTGGTGCTGACGCCCGTATTGTGCTCCACCTTTCTGAAGCCCGGCCACATGGCCTCGCAGCATGGCTTCTTCGGCTGGTTCAACCGGAGTTTCGACCGGGCGACCACGGCCTACAGGGGGGCCGTCGGCAGGATCATCAAGGTCGTCGGCAGGATGATGGTCATATATTTGGCCATGCTCGTGTGCGCGGGCTGGATCTTGTGGCGTATGCCCACGTCGTTTCTGCCCAACGAGGATCAGGGCATCCTGACCGTGGAAATCCAGCTCGGCCCGGGATCGACGGAAACGGAAACCCTGAAGATCGTGGAACAGGTGGAGCGCCATTTCCTTGAGAATGAAAAGGAAAACGTGCATGGCATGATGCTGACCCTTGGGCGCGCATCGGGCGGCAAGGGGCAAAGCACCGCGCGCGGGAACATCCGCCTCCGCGACTGGAGCGAGCGCAAAGATCCTGAGCGGCGCGCGCAGGCCATCATCGACCGGGCGAATCAGGCTTTTTCCTCAATCATCAATGCCCGTGTATTCGTCTCCGCGCCCCCGGCGATCCGCTCGCTCGGCAACGCCACCGGCTTTGACTTCGAGTTGCAGGATCAGGCGGGGCTTGGGCATGAAGCCCTCATCGCGGCGCGGGATCAGCTGATGGAGCTGGCGCGGCGCAGCCCCCTGCTGCGGAACGTCCGAACTTTCGGGCAGGACGACAGCCCGCAGCTGGAAGTTGACATCGATCAGGAAAAGGCCGGGGCGTTCGGCTTGCCCCTCGACGCCATCAACACGGATCTTTCGGCGGCGTGGGGCGGGAAGTACGTCAATGACTTCGTGGACCGCAGCCGCGTCAAAAAGGTGTATGTGCAGGCCGATGCGCCGTTCCGCATGAAGCCCGAAGATTTCAACAGATGGTACTTCCGCAACGACAAGGGCGAGATGGTGCCGTTCACGTCCATCGGCGAGGCCCGCTGGACGTACGGCCCCATGCAGCTTGAACGCTACAACGGCGTGTCCGCCGTGCGGATACAGGGCCGCGCCGCAGCCGGGATGAGTTCGGGTACCGCCATGCTGGAGATGGAACGGCTGATGGGGGAACTTCCCGAAGGCATCGGCTACCAGTGGACCGGGATGTCCTTTCAGGAGCGCCTTTCCGGTTCGCAGGCGCCGTTCCTTTATGCCTTGTCCATCTTGGTGGTGTTCCTCTGCCTCGCCGCGCTGTACGAGAGCTGGAGCATTCCGCTGTCGGTCATTTTGGTCGTGCCCCTCGGCGTGCTGGGTGCCTTGGTCGCGACCAGCGCGCGCGGGCTGTCCAACGATGTGTATTTCCAGATCGGCCTGTTGGCGACCATCGGGCTCGCGGCGAAGAACGCCATTCTGATCGTGGAGTTCGCGCGGGAGTTGTTCCAGCAGGGCGCGAGCCTCGCGGACGCCGCGATGGAAGCGGCCCGGTTGCGCTTGCGGCCCATCCTCATGACTTCTTTGGCCTTCCTCATCGGCGTATTGCCGCTGGCGATAAGTACCGGGGCGGGTTCGGGAAGCCAGAATGCCATCGGGACCGGCGTCATGGGCGGCACGTTCGCGGCAACGGTTCTTGGGATTTTCTTTGTCCCGGTCTTTTTCGTCTTGGTCTTCCGCCTGTTCAACCGGAAGGCTCGGGAGGGCCGGAGAACCGCCGTTCCGAAGGAAAAGCGTTAGAAAATCCGTCCGGCTTGACTTTGGCGCAACAGGAGGTAGTGTAAAGACAATCCTGTATTGTCCAACTCGTTACGCTGGAGGCGTCTCATGGAACTGAAGAAGATCCTTTGCGCAGTCGACCTGAAGGACAGCGTCAACCCTGCCGTGGAATATGCGAAGATGCTCTCGGAACTTTCGGGGGCTTCGATCTCGGCTATTTATGTCGTCTCGTCGCGTTCGGCTTATGAGAACCTGCAAGTCCCCGTGGAGGACATCGCCAAGGGGATGCGAAGCATCTGGTCCCGTGCCCGGGGGGATATGGATGCTTTCGTGGAGAAGCAGTTCCCCGGCATGGACGTCAACGGGCTCATCTATGAAGGGCGCCCCGCCGAGAAGATTGTGGAGATCGCCAAGGAACTCGGCGTCGACATGATCGTCATGGGAACCCACGCCCGCGAAGGGTTGGATCGGCTGTTCTTCGGCTCCGTGGCCAATGAGGTGGTGAAGTCCGCCAAGTGTCCCGTGATGACCATCCGGCCCTCCAAGAAGCCCGAGTAGGCACTTCAAAAGGCATTGTCATCAAGAGAGGATCTGGGAAGGTCCTCTCTTTTTCTTTCCGGCGGGTACGAGGGCATGGAACGGGGCAGCGAAGGCGGCGGGAGCGCCTGCATGGGCATGAAGCCGTTTCCGTGAGCGGATTGGGTTATGGCTTTGAGCATGGTGCGCATGTGTCTTGGAGACGATGTTTCCGAGCCCAGATTGGCTCATGGATTCTTATACAATTCAAAGTGAAACAAATATAGGACGAAAATCATCGATTCTCTGTTGTTACTTTTCTTTGTATTGTGTTACTTATGGTTTTACGGCGTGAGGCGTGCCCTTTTGGCTGCCGTCGGCCCGACACAAGGAGATTCGGTTATGTGGAAAACGTTTCTGATGAGTTGCATCATGATGCTGTCCGTTTCCGGCGTTGCGCTTGCGCACTTCGGCATGGTCATCCCTTCTGCGGGCACGGTGACGGACAAGAAGGACGCCGACGTCACGCTGGACCTGTCCTTTACCCATCCTATGGAAATGCAGGGTATGCCGCTGGCCAAGCCGAAAGCGGTGCAGGTCATTGCCAATGGCAAGACTGAAGACCTGAAACCCAGCCTCAAAGCCAAAAAAATCGTGGATCACGACGGCTGGACCGCGCAGTATGCGATCAAGCGGCCCGGCGTCTATCAGTTCGTCATGGAGCCGCAGCCGTACTGGGAGCCCGCCGAGGATTGCTACATCGTCCATTACACCAAGGCGTATGTGGCGGCGTTCGGCGAAGAGGAAGGCTGGGATGAGCCCGCCGGGCTCAAGACGGAAATCGTTCCCCTGACCCGTCCCTTCGGCAATTATGCTGGCAATGTGTTTCAGGGGCAGGTGCTGCTGAACGGCAAGCCCGTGCCCGGCGCCGATGTGGAAGTCGAGCTGTACAACAAGGATAAGAAGTACGAAGCGCCCAACGAGTATATGGTGACGCAGGTCGTGAAGGCCGACGCCAACGGCGTCTTCACCTATGCCGTGCCTTTTGCGGGCTGGTGGGGCTTCGCCGCGCTGAATACCGCCGATGAGAAGCTTGATCACGACGGCACGCCCAAGAATGTCGAGCTTGGAGCCGTGCTGTGGGCCGAGTTCGTCGACCCGGTGAAGAAGTAAAAAAAGACAAGCGGGAGGGTGCCGCAGTGGGTGTGGTGAACGCCTGCCGGCATGCTCTCCGATTCACCCTGCCTGCAGGGATTGCGCAGGAGGGGAGGAACAGGCGTTCCGCTGCTTCGAGAACTCGGGAAAGCCTGGAACAGGGATTCGTAAAGACGAGCGTTTTTGAAGAGGGAAGGCCGGGCTCTGCGCTGGCAGGTTTGGGGAAGGGAGGGTGAAACTTTTTCCGGAAAGTTTTCGTCTCCTTTCCCCAAATTCCTTCCTCGGTAAAACAAATCGAAGGTGAACCATGCATATTTCGGAAGGGGTGCTTTCCCCGGCGGTCCTTGGGGCAGGAGCCGTGCTGGCGGCGGCCGGTATTGTCATTGGGCTGCGGAAACTGGACTACGACAGGCTGATGACGGTGGCGATTCTGGCCGCGGCCTTTTTTGTGGGCTCACTCATCCATGTGCCCATAGGCCCGAGCAGCGTGCACCTCATCCTGAACGGGCTCCTCGGGATGCTGCTCGGCTGGGCGGCGTTCCCGTCCATTTTTGTGGCGCTCATGCTTCAGGCGATCCTGTTCCAGTACGGCGGCATCACCGTACTTGGCGTGAATACCTTCAATATGGCTTTTCCGGCGGTCGTCTGCTACTACGCGTTCCGCCCCATGCTGTTGAAATCCGCACGTCAGCGGATTGTCGGCGCATTCTGCTGCGGGGCTCTCTCCGTCGCCGGGGCCGGGCTGCTGACGGCGCTGTCGCTGAGTTTCAGCGATGAAGGCTTTCTCCGTACCGCACAGATCTTGTTTCTGGCGCACATCCCCGTCATGATCGTGGAAGGCGTGATCACCGCGCTGGCGGTTTCGTTCATTGCCAAGGTCCGCCCGGAAATCCTGCAATTTTCCAAGGAATAGCGATATGCGTATGTTTCGCCTTTGGTGCATGGCGTTGAGCCTCGTATTCGCCGGAGCCTCGTTCGCTTCGGCGCACCGCGTGAATATCTTCGCCTTTGTGGATGGGGATGCCGTACAGGTCGAGTGTGGGTTCAACAGAAGCCAGAAGGTCAAGCAGGGGACCGTGGAGGTCTTTGATGCAACGACCGGCGCGCGGCTGTTGCAGGGAACCACCGATGATAACGGGGTGTTCCGGTTCCCGGTGACGGCGGAGCTCCGCGAGGCCGGGCACGATCTCAACATCCGGATCATCGCCGGGGAAGGGCACCAGAACGACTGGACCGTGGCCGCCGACGAGCTGGCTTCTTCGGGAACCCCGAAGGCCGTCGCTGTTGCCGCTGCGGAAGTCCCGGCTACCCCGGCCTCCCTTGTCGCCGGACAGGCCGCGCCTTCTGCCGCCGCTCCGGTTGCGGCGGTTTCCGGCGGCGCGACGCCCGCCGAGATCGAGCGCATCGTCGACGCCGCACTGGACGCCAAACTGTCCCCCATCAAACGTATGCTTGCGGAACAGACTGAAGCCGGTCCGAACCTGCGGGACATCATCGGGGGCATCGGCTGGATTTTCGGGCTGATCGGCGTTGCGGCGTATTTCAGGCGCCGGCCCTGATGTTTGACGAACCCTTTGCCCACGGGCGCTCTTTGGTGCACGCCGTCGACCCCAGATTCCGTCTGGTGGCGGCGTTCGTGTGCGCCGTGTGCCTGGCCGTGGTGCGGACTCCCGAGGCGGCATGGTTCGGGTTTGGCATGGCCGCGCTGCTCCTTGCCCTCAGCAGGCCGCCGATGCGGCCCGTGCTCCGGCGGCTGGCCGTGGTCAATGTGTTCATTGCGTTCCTTTGGCTGACGGTCCCCCTGACCTCGGGCGGAGACGTTATCGCCGCGTGGGGGCCGCTGGAGGTCAGCCGTGCGGGGGTGCTGCTGACCCTGCTCGTGACCATCAAGTCCAATGCCATCGTCATGACGTTCCTCGCACTGGTGGCGACGATGGATTCCCCGACCATCGGCTACGCGCTGGAGCGGCTGCGCTTCCCGTCCAAGCTGGTTTTCCTGTTCCTGTTCACGTACCGTTATCTGCATGTGATCGCCGATGAATGGCACAAGCTGCACGGCGCGGCGCGGCTGCGCGGGTTCGCGCCCAGGACCAACATGCATACGTACCGTACCTTCGGCAACATGCTCGGCATGGTCTTTGTGCACAGCTTCGACCGTTCCGTGCGGGTCTACGAAGCCATGATCCTGCGCGGCTTTTCCGGGCGTTTTCAGTCCGTGACCGCTTTCCGGGCCACATCCCGCGATGCCGTGTTCGCCGTGGCGGCGTTCGCGTGCATGGTTTGCCTCGTGGCCTTTGATCTGTATCTGGAGTTTCCCCGTGGCTGAGCCCATTTTCGCGCTGGAGCATATTTCGTTCACATATCCCGGAGGACGGCAGGTCTTCCGGGATATGGATTTTGCCCTGTACCCTGACCGGAAGATCGGCTTGTACGGTCCGAACGGAAGCGGCAAGACGACGTTTTTCCGGTTGATCATGGGGCTGGCGGCACCGCAGGAAGGCCGTATCCTCTTTCACGGGCGTCCGCTGGAAACGGAAAAGGACTTTCGGGAATTGCGCTGCAAGGTGGGCTTGGTCCTCCAGCACGCCGAGGATCAGCTTTTCTGTCCCACGGTGTTGGAAGACGTGGCCTTTGGGCCGCTGAATCTTGGCTGCACTCAGGACGAAGCCCGGGATCGTGCTGCGTCCACGCTGGAGCGGCTCGGGCTGGCCGGGTTCGAAAACCGGCTGACGCACCGCCTGTCCGGGGGCGAGAAGAAACTGGTCTCTCTGGCTACGGTCCTTGTGATGGAGCCGGAAGCCCTGCTGCTCGACGAGCCCACCAACGGGCTGGATCCGGAAGCCCGGCAGCGGATCATCGGCGTCTTGAAAACCCTTCCCACGGCCCGTATCATCATTTCCCACGACTGGGACTTCCTGGCGGAGACCTCTTCCGAATACCTGACGGTTGAGGGGCAGCATTTCACGGACGCCGCGCCGTCGCACGCTCATGCCCATATGCATGTGCATCCTCTCGGCAACAAACCGCACGAGCACTGAGAAGCCCTTCGCACAACGGTGCCGCACGTCAGGGCCGCGGCATGAAAACGGGGGAAATATGTGGAACTGGTTCTCGCCGAAAGGCATCGTCTTTGGGGAGGGAAAAGCCGCTTCAACGGGTTTGTTCGCCAGGCAGTGGGGGAGGGGCCGGGCGCTCGTGATCACGGGGCCGTTCCTGCGGCGTTCAGGCGTTGTGGAACCTGTGCTCCAGTCCTTGCGTGAGGCGGGGCTGCTCGGCGCGGTTTTTTCGGATATTCCGTCCGAACCCACCGACCGCCATGTCAGGGAGGCGCTTGGCCTGTTCCGAAGGGAACGGTGCGGGACCATCGTAGCCTGCGGCGGGGGAGGGCCCATCGACGTTGCCAAGGCCGTGAGCCTGCTCGACGCCAACGGCGGGGCTGTCCGGGATTACGCGGGCGTGGGCAGGGTGCCGCATCCCGGCGTTCCGATCATCGCCATTCCGACGACGGCGGGTTCGGGGAGCGAGGTTTCGGGAACGACGATCATCACCGAGGAAGCCGCCCACGAGAAACTGCTCGTCATTTCCATGTATCTTGTCCCGGAAATCGCCATCCTCGACCCCCTGCTGACATACGGTATGCCTCCGGCGCTGACGGCGGCCACGGGCGTTGATGCCTTGACCCATGCCATCGAATCCTGCGTATCCCGCAAGGCTACTAAACTGACCATCGACTTTTCCTTGCGGGCCGCGGGGAGGCTCGCCCGGTTCCTGCCCGTGGCGTTCGCCAGCCCGGACGATGCCGAAGCCCGGCGCGAGTGCCTGCTTGGTTCGCTGGAGGCGGGCATTGCCTTTACCAACAGTTCCGTGGCGCTGGTGCACGGCATGGCCCGCCCGCTTGGGGCGAAGTTCGGCATCCCGCACGGCGTGAGCAACGCCGTTTTGCTGGAGGCGATCATGAGGTTTTCGCTTCCCGGCGCACCGGAACGCTATGCCCGGCTGGCGGAAGCGATGGGGGCGGTTCCGGCGGGAACGCCTTTGGAAACGGCGCGGGCCGGGCTCGGCATTGTGAGCCGGCTGGTGCGCGAGCTGCATATCCCCCGGCTGCGTGACTTGCTTTCCCGCGAGGCGCTGGATGCCCAGCTCGACGCGATGGTGCGGGAAGCCGTTGCCAGCGGAAGCCCCGCCAACAATCCGCGTCCGGCATCGCCCGAAGAGATCGCGTCACTGTACGGGGAGGCTTTTTAGAAAGGCGTTTCCGGGAGCTGTCCAGCCCCGGCAAGGGAAGGGGTCCCTCATATCTTCAAAACGGTTTCCCTGGGGCTATACCGCCAAGGAAACCGTTTTTTTCAGGCAAAGGAGTCACCACTCTGTTGCCTCAGGGAACGCTGCAAACAGGGATTCAATAAACGTAAAAGTCTTTGAAGAGGAGGGGGTGGGGTTTGGG
>OLGF01003785.1_pt1 | contig 12054 bp, 12 predicted proteins | sample 1604971 | NCBI WGS metagenome assembly OLGF01 (sample SAMEA3888902, study PRJEB22519) | human gut metagenome | biome: human gut; feature: human-associated habitat; material: faeces | place: Denmark | collected 2011 | reverse complement strand
GTCGGGGCAGACGACCTGTACGCCTTTGGGGGCGAGGTGGGCGTTGACGTAGGTGGTCTTGCCGGAACCCGGCAGGCCGCAGGTAAGGTAGAGTGTCTTCATGGCGGGTGTATCCTTTTCTATAATGTAGGGAACGGGGAATCAGGCGAGGGTGACGGGGACGTGCCTCACGATGTCGGAGAGGTCGGGGGCGTGGTAGCCCGGCCCTTTGAGGACCTTGCCGTCTTCGCGTTTGACGGGCTTTCCGTCCGGGCCGAGCTTCGACATGTTCGAGGCGTGGACGCGGCGGAAGGCTTCGTTGACGTCGATGCCGATCTTGGCGGCGGTCCAGTAGCAGACGTAGAGGAGATCAGTAAGCTCCTTGATGAAAGCTTCGCGGGTGTCCGGTTCATCGCTCCAGCTGAGGGCGAGCAGAGCATCTCCCAGCTCTCGTGCCTCCTCGGTGATGAGGTTCACGCCAAGGATGCTGCCTTCGAGGTCTTCCCAACCTTGGCTGACGGGCTGTTCCATCGCCGTCATGAACTCGGCAAGCATGGCGAGATGATCGTTATCGTGTTGCCGCTGCATTCCGGCCTTCCTCCGTTTGCGTTCTGGTGATGAGTTCGTCGAGGTAGCGGCGGGCCTTCATGAGGTCTTCCGCGCCGTTCTTGCCGTCGTAACGGCAGACGTATTTGATGATGTTCCCTTGCAGGAAATCCAGATGGTTCATGGTGATGAAGGCCAACGGCTCGATGCGGAACCGGGTGTAGTAGGGCGGTCTTATCTGGTCTTGCAGGTACTGGGCGGCGTCCATAGTTTCACTTCCTTTGTGTTGAAGTCCCAATCTTCGGCCCGCAGGATACGGGCCAGCCTTGCCTGTGTGACGGCTTCCGCTTCCCCGAAGCCAACCTTTTCAAAGGCACTGACCACCACGGGCCAGAGGTGTCCGTAATCGCGGGGGATGCCGTCGAACAGCTTCTTCGCGGTCATGGGGCCGATCTTCGGGCAGCCGGGGTAGCCGTCGGCGGCGTCTCCGATGAGGGTTTGCGTCATGTGCCAGAGGTCGGCGTCTTCCCGGCTGATGGGCTGGATGCCGAGGTCGGGCTTGCCCATGTCGTAAAAGAAGCCGGGGATGCCCTTCATGTCCTTGTCCACGCTGACGATGACCTTTTGCCGCCCCGCCATGAACGAGGGGAGCGTGCCGTGAAGGAAGCCGAGCAGTATGCCGCCGAGGACGCCAAGATCAAGGAGAAGGTGGAGGTCCGCAATCAGGCCGATCAGATGGTCTATCAGGCGGAAAAGACCCTCAGCGAAGTGGGCGACAAGGTACCCGAGAGCGAGAAGGCCCCCATTCAGGCCGGTATCGACAAGCTGAAGGAGACCCTGAAGGGCGAGGACACCGACGCCATCAAGGCCGCCACCGAGGAGCTGACGCAGGCCTTCTATAAGATGAGCGAGAAGCTGTACCAGCAGCAGGCGCCTCAGGGCGACGCTGCTGCCCAGCAGCCCGGCGGCGACACCGGCGCACAGGGCGGCCAGTATTACGACGCCGACTACAAGGTCGTGGATGATGACGACCAGAATAAGTAAGCATCCTGCGCCCCGCAGCGCAGCTTGACCACCGGAAAGGGGCAGGGCTTCCTGTCCCTTCCTGTGGCGTTTGGAACCAGATGATATCCGGCCGTCTTTCCGGCCGCCGGATATTCCCGGAGAAGGGAGAAACGCCGGTATGGCAGAAAAACGAGACTATTACGAGGTCCTTGGCGTAGACAAAAACGCCAGCGAGGACGAGATCAAACGGGCCTATAAAAAGCTGGCCCGCAAATATCACCCGGACATGAACCCCGGCGACAAGGAGGCCGAGGAGAAGTTCAAAGAGATCAACGAGGCCAACGAGGTCCTGTCCGATCCGGAGAAGAAGGCCAACTATGACCAGTTCGGCTTTGCCGGCACCGATCCCAATTACGGCGCCGGTCAGGGCGGCGGTTTCGGCGGCGGTTTCGATTTCGGCGATCTGGGGGACATCTTCGGCAGCTTCTTCGGCGGCGGCTTCGGCGGCCAGCAGCAGCGCCGCAACGGACCTCAGCGGGGCGAGAGCATCCGGGTCAGCGTATCCCTGAGCTTTACGGAGGCCGCCTTCGGCTGCGAAAAGGAGCTGACGGTGGAGCGCATGGAGCAGTGCACCACCTGTAAGGGCAGCGGCTGCGCCCCCGGCACCACGCCGGAGGTCTGCCCCGAGTGCCACGGCAGCGGCGTGGTGCAGACCCGCCGCCAGACGCCCATGGGGGTGTTCGCCTCCAGCAACCCCTGCCGCAAGTGCGGCGGCACGGGCCGCATCATCCACCAGCCCTGCCCTGAATGTCACGGCAGCGGCTTCACCCGCAAGCGCAAGACCATCAAGGTCTCCATTCCCGCCGGCATCGACCACGGCCAGACCATCTCCCTGCGGGGACAGGGCCATGCCGGGAAGAACGGCGGCCCCGCCGGTGACCTGCTGGTCACGGTGATGGTGCAGCCCCACGACGTGTTCCGCCGGGACGGCACTGCCGTGTTCTGCGAGGCCCCCATCACCTTCACGCAGGCGGTGCTGGGCGCCGAACTGGAGATCCCCACCATCGACGGTAAGGTGAAGTACACCATCCCGGAGGGGACGCAGACCGGCACCGTGTTTCGCCTGAAGGGCAAGGGCATCCCTGTCCTCAACGGCCGGGGCCGTGGCGACCAGTACGTCACCGTCACCATCGAGACGCCCCGGAACCTGAACCGGGAGCAGAAGGATGCCCTGCGGAAATTCAGCGAGACCTTGAACGAGGGGAACTACGAGAAGCACCGTAGCTTCTTCAAGAAGAGGTAACGCCTATGTATCTGGCAGATTATCACGTACATTCCACCTGCTCGCAGGACGGCCGGCAGACCATGGCCCAGGCGGCACAGGCCGCCGTGGCCGCCGGAATGGATGAACTGTGCCTGACGGACCACGTGGACACCATCTACTGGGGCCCGGAGCAGAAGCCCCGCTGGGACTTCGACTGGGACGCCGTCCGCCGCCAGTTCCGTCAGGCGCAGGAGCAGTGGGGCCATCGCATTACCCTGCGGCTGGGAGCGGAGCTGGGAGAGGCTGCCATGAGCTTTCAGCGGGCGGAGCATTTGATGCAGAATGCCCCGCCGCTGGACTTTGTCATCGGCTCCGTCCACATGGCGGGAAAGAAATTTCACCATAAGGACCTCTATTATATTGAAAAAGCCGACGAAGCGTATTATGATAGTATCATCGACAGCTATCTGGAGGACGTGCTGGCGCTGGCCCGATGGGGTGCGTTTCAGGTGCTGGGCCACTTGACCCTGCCCCTGCGGTATATCAACGAAAACTACGGTGAGCACATGACCTTCGCCCGCCACATGGATCAGGTGGAGGAGATCTTCCGTACCATCATCCCCAAGGGGCTGGGCATCGAGTGCAACACCAACCGTGGAAACGAGTCTCTGCCCGGCGCCGATATCCTGCGGCTCTACCGCCGTCTGGGGGGCGAGATCATCACCTTGGGCAGCGACGCCCACCGTCCGGAGGATGTGGGCTGCTTCATCCGCCAGCGGCAGGAGCTGCTGCGGGAGTGCGGCTTCCGCTACTTCACCACCTTTACCGGCGGAAAGCCGGAGTTCAAAGAATTGTAAGAGGAGAATACACCATGAAAATTGCCATCGGCTGCGATCACGGCGGCTATCTGCTGAAGCAGGACATTCTCATCTGGCTGGAGGAGCACAACATCGACTTCGAGGATGTGGGCTGCTACTCCACCGAGAGCGTAGACTATCCCATGTACGGCGAGAAGGTAGGCCGCATGGTGGTCTCCGGTCAGTGCGACAAGGGCATCGTCATCTGCACCACCGGCATCGGCATTTCCATCGCCGCCAATAAGGTGGCTGGCATCCGCTGCGCCCACTGCACCGACCCCCTGTCCGCCGAGATGACCCGCCGCCACAACGATGCCAACGTGCTGGCGCTGGGCGCCGGCATCACCGGCCCCAATCTGGCCAAGCGCATGGTGGAGGTCTTTCTAAACACCGAATTTGAGGGCGGACGCCATGCCCGCCGGGTGGCACAGCTGGATGCCATCCAGCCCTGAACCTGAGAAAAAGGAGGTATCGTCATGGCAACCAGAGGTTATCAGAGCTACCGTGGCCGAAACCACGGGAAACTGGCGCTGGTCATTGTGCTGGTGCTGATCCTGCTGGCCGCCGTGGGATATCTGGTGGCGCAGGAGTATATGGTCTACGATGACGAGGGCCACCGGCATCTGGAGCTGCCCTTTCTGAAAAAGGGACAGACGGAGCAGCCCCAGCAGCCGGAGGACACCACGCCGGATGACGTGGATCTCATCATCGATGAGCCGGAGCGCCCCATGCTGAAGGAACTTCACGCCCGCCAGCTGCCGGACACCGTGCTGACGGAGGATCCCTCCGCCGTGCTGGCGGAGCACCCGGAGGCGGTGGTGATCCCGGTGAAGCTGCGGGACGGCACCGTCACCTATGACACGCAGACCGCCGCCAGAGACACCGTCACCACCGGCGGCCCGGAGACGCTGACAAGCCTCAAGACCCTCCTCTCCGGCGACACATGGACTGTGGCCCGCATCGCCTGCTTTGCCGATATGGACTTTGCCAACGCCCAGCCCGACCAGGCGGGGCTGCTGCGGACCGGCGACGGCTGGCTGTGGTACGACGATGACGCCGCCTGCTGGCTGGACCCCGGCAAGGCTGCCGCACGGGAGTATCTCGTGCAGCTGTGTAAGGAGTGCGCCGAATTGGGCTTCGACGAAATTCTGCTGGACTACTGCACCTATCCCGTCCACGGCCGTCTGGACCGCATCGACTACGGCTCCGTCGCCAACCTCACCGACACCCTCAGCGTGTTCGTGGAGGGGGTGCGGGAGGCCCTGCCCAAAACCACCGCCCTGTCGGTGCTGGTGCGGGATCAGGTGACGGCGGATGCCAACGACGGCGGCGTCACCCTCGCCCTGCTGACGGAGCACTTCGACCGCATCTATGTGGATACGGACACCGTGGACGCAGCGGCCCTGCAAGGGCTGCTCCCGGCAGACTTTGACCCCGTGACCCGGCTGGTGCAGGTGGCGGCGGAGCCCGCCTCCTCCGGAAGCTATGTCACCCGTTGAATTTTCCTGTTGCCAAGCGGGAAAAGTTGTAGTAAAATAGTGGTCACGACCTCTCCTCCGCTGACAGCTGCGGAGCCGGTCTCACGCAATGGATACCCACGAATCATGTCAGGCGGGGAACCGAGCAGCATTAAGAGGGACCATCCATGTGCCGTGAGGGCGCCGGCTCCACAGCTGTCAACGGAGGAGAATTTTTGTTTTTTTCGGAAGGAGGAGATCCATGTATCAGGCGCTGTACCGCAAGTGGCGGCCCAAGGTGTTTTCCGAGGTCGTGGGACAGGAGCACATCACGGATACCCTCCGCCGTCAGGTGGCCGAGGGCCATACCGCCCACGCCTATCTCTTCACCGGCACACGGGGTACCGGCAAGACCACCTGCGCCCGGATATTGGCCAAGGCGGTGAACTGCCTGTCCCCGGTGGACGGCGAGCCCTGCGGCCGGTGCGAGGCCTGCCGGGCCGTGGATGCCGGCACCACGCTGGATATCACGGAGCTGGACGCCGCCAGCAACAACGGCGTGGATCAGGTCCGTGCGCTGCGGGAGGAGGCGGTGTATACCCCTGCCGTGCTGAAAAAGCGGGTGTATATCATCGACGAGGTGCATATGCTCTCCACCCCGGCCTTCAACGCTCTGCTGAAGATCCTGGAGGAGCCGCCGGAGCATCTGATGTTCATTCTGGCCACCACGGAGCTGCACAAGGTCCCGGCCACCATCCTCTCCCGGTGCCAGCGCTTCTCCTTCAAGCGCATCCTGCCCCGTGACATGGAGCGCCAGCTGCTGCACATCGCTCAGGCCGAGAAGATCGACCTCACCGCCGACGGAGCGGAGATCCTCTCCCGCATGGCGGGGGGCGCCCTGCGGGATGCCCTGAGCCTGCTGGATCAGTGCCGTGTGGCGGAGGGCCAGCTCACCAGCCGTGCCGTGCTGGACGTGCTGGGCCTTGCCGGCAGCGTCCAGACCCAGCAAATGATGCGCTGTATTCTGGACCGCCGGACGCCGGATGCCCTGCTGCTGCTGGATCAGCTGTACCGCAGCGGCAAGGACGTCTCTGCTCTGCTGGGGGAGCTCAGCGATCTGGCACGGGAGATGACCATTCTCAAAGCCGCGCCGGAGGGGGGCAGCGCCCTGCTCTCCGGGCTGTATGATACCAAGACACTGACGGGCCTCTCCGAAAACGTCTCCATGCAGCGGCTGCTGTACCTGACGGAGACGCTGCAAGGGACCCGTGCCGCCCTGCCGGACAGCTTCCAGCCCCGGACGGATGTGGAGCTGTGCCTGCTGCGACTGTGTGACGAGAGCCTCTGCGGCGACCTGACGGCCCTTAGCGCCCGGCTGGACCGGGTGGAGGAGCTGCTGAAAAAGGGTGTCCCCGCCCGCCGGGAGCGCCCCGCCGCCCAACCGGCGGCAGAGCGTCCCGCTGCCCCGGAGTCCCGCACCTCAGCGGCTTCAGAGTCCCGCCCCGCTGCGGCGGAGAAGCGTCCTCCCGCCCCGGAGGAGGTCCCGTGGGAGGAGCCGCCTCTGCCCGACGAACCGGCGGGCCGGGAGCGTGTCTTTGACATCCCGGAGGAGCCGCAGCGCTCCTCCGCCCCAAAGCCCACTCATAGAACTCCCCGCAGGTCTGTCTCCGCAGACCCGGCCCCCTCGGCGCCCGCAGGCGACAGCCGCCTGTGGACCCAACTGCTGGATCAGTTCAAGGGCCGCCTGCCGGTGAACCACCGGGTCTTTCTCAACATGGCCTCCGGCACCGTGGAGGGTGACTGCCTCACCGTCCACTGCCGCAACGATTTCGTCCGGGACTCCCTGAATAACCGCACGGTGCTGGCAGTGCTGGAGGAGGTCACCTCCGCCGCCGTGGGAAGCCCCGTCCGGGTGATGCTGACGGTGGGCGGCGAAACGCCATCTGCCCCCCGCCCTGCCCCGAAGCCCCCCCGCCCCGCTCCGGAACAAACTCCCACCCCGGAGGAGGAGCGCCCTCCCCTGCCGGAGGAGCCGCCCCTGCCTGCGGAGCCATCCCGCCCCCCGGAGCTGAAAGCGGAGGAGGAACGTCCCCCTCTGCCGGAGGAGCCCTCGGCGCAGGAGGAGAACGCTCCACCTTGGGAGGGCGGCAGTAAGGACCGGCTGGAGGAGCTGATCGGCCCCGGCAGCCAGCTGGAGCACTTCAAGATCAAATAGTCCATCGGGCTGGACAAAAGCTGGACAAATACCGGACAAAAACAGTCCGCCGGAAGCTCCCGGATCGGACAAAACAGACCCTTAAAACAGATCAATAAGGAGGATACTCAGCTATGGCAAAAGGATACAGCGCACGGGGAGGCTTCTCCGGCGGCGGAAGCGCCATGCGCCAGCAGCAGATGCAGCAGAAGCTGCTGAAGATGCAGCAGGATATGGCGGCGGCACAGGAAGCGGTGGAAAACGCCAGCTTTACCGCCTCAGTGGGCGGCGGTGTGGTGCAGGCCACCGTGTCCGGCAAGAAGGAGCTGACGGCCCTGACCGTCAAGCCGGAGGCCGTGGACCCGGAGGATGTGGAGATGCTGCAGGATCTGGTGATCTCTGCGGTGAACGAGGCCCTGCGCCAGGCGGACGAGGCCATGAACAGCTCCATGCAGAGCTTCACCGGCGGTCTGAATCTTCCCGGCTTCGGCCTGTGATCCCCGGAAGGAAGCGCAAAGGCTGGAATCGGCATACGATCAAAGAAACAACGGGCAGACACGCCGTTCGGCGTGCCTGCCCGTTGCTTTTGCCATGGAAAACACATCTATTGGGCGTTTTTTGTCATGGCCAACACGGTTTTTGGCGTTTCCATCGCCAGTGTGCCTTTCGGTACGTTTTGTTATCGCCAGCGCACCTTTTCGGCACGATTTGTCATGGCCGGTACGTATTTCCGGTGCTCCTTGTCATCGTCAATATGGTTTTTCGACGTTGTTTGTGATTTCTGGAACATTATTTCGTGTGCTTTCTGCCGATCGTGTGGATTTTTAGCACTTTTTCTATCTTCATCTTGACGGGCAAAACCGCAGCGGCCAAGGGATGTCCTTTGGGTACTGCGGTTCTTTTCGCACCTTTTTCCGCATAGAGATGATATCGGAAAGTCATCTGAGGAGTGGTGCGCTATCAAAGGCAACATGGAGCAGCGGGCGTGCGATCTCGCCCTTTACGTCATAGAGAGCCGTGGAACCGTCCGTTCCGCTGCCAAAAAGTTCGGCATCAGCAAATCCACCGTCCACAAGGACCTGTCGGAGCGGCTCCCGGCCTTTAATCGGGGGCTGTATCTTCAGGTGAAGCAGGTTCTGGAGGAGAATAAAGCCCAGCGGCATATCCGGGGCGGTCTCGCCACCCGCCGGAAGTATAAGGGCGAATAGAAGTCTGCCAAACATACCGAGTACAGGAGAGACGGCCACCAAACATACCAAGTGCAGGACAGACGGTCGCCGGATGGATCAGGAGAGTCGAAAGAACCGCCGGCCCCCGGAATTTTCTTCCGGAGGGCCGGCGGTATTTTATGTCTGTAGGCCGTTCGAAGCAGCTGCCGGGACGGCAGCTTACCGTTGGGTGCGGCAGCTTATGGCTGGGTGCGGCGATTTACCGCTGGATGCAGCCGCTTACCGCCGGGTGCGGCGGTTTACCGTTGGGTGCGGCGGTTTACCGCTGGATGCAGCCGCTTACTGCCGGGTGCGGCGGTTTGCCGCTGGGTGCAGCCGCTTACCGCCGAGTGCGGCGGTTTACCGTTGGATGCAGCCGCTTACCGCCGAGTGCGGCGATTTACCGCTGGATGCAGCAGCTTACGGCTGGGTGCGGCGGTTTACCGTTGGATGTAGCCGCTTACCGCCGAGTGCGGCGGGTCGCTACCGGGTGCGGCAGCTTATCGTCGGGTGATGCAGCTTACTTCTTTCCGGCGGCCTGACGCATGGAGAGGCTGATGCGGTGCTTCTTTTCATCCACCTCCAGCACCACTACCTTCACCACGTCTCCCACGGCCACGGCCTGAGAGGGGTGCTTGATGAAGCGGTCGCAGATCTGAGAGATATGCACCAGCCCGTCCTGATGGACGCCGATATCCACGAACACGCCGAAGTCCACCACATTGCGGACCGTCCCCGTCAGCTCCATGCCGGGCTTTAAGTCCTTGATGTCCAACACGTCGGTCCGCAGGATGGGGGCCGGCAGATCGTCCCGCACGTCCCGCCCGGGCTTCACCAGCTCCTGCACCACATCCTGCAAAGTGGGAACGCCCACGCCGATCTGCCGGGCGGCGTTCTCCTCCCCCATGGCCCGCACCTTCTGGGGCAGCTGGCTCATGGCGGCGGCGCCCACATCCGCCGCCGTATAGCCGCACAGGGTCAGCAGCTGCTCCGCCGCCGGATAGCTCTCCGGGTGGACGCCGGTGTGATCCAGCACATTGCGGCTCTCCGGCACCCGCAGGAAGCCGGCGCACTGCTGAAAGGCCTTGGGGCCTACCTTGGGTACCTTCAGCAGCTGCCGCCGGGTGGTGAAGGCTCCGTTCTCCTCCCGGTATTTGACGATGTTTTTGGCGGTGGTGCCATTCAGGCCAGCCACCCGGCCCAGCAGGCTGGCGGAGGCGGTATTCACGTCCACGCCCACGGCGTTGACGCAATCCTCCACCACGCCGCCCAGCGTCTCATCCAGCCGCTTCTGGGGCATATCGTGCTGGTACTGCCCCACGCCGATGGCCTTGGGGTCGATCTTCACCAGCTCCGCCAGCGGGTCCTGCATCCGGCGGGCGATGGACACGGCGCTGCGGAGGTTCACGTCGTACTCCGGGAACTCCTCCGCCGCCAGCTTGCTGGCGGAGTACACGGAGGCCCCGGCCTCGCTGACCATCATATAGCTGACGCCGCCCCCCAGAGTGCGGATCAGCTCCACCGTCATCTGCTCCGTCTCCCGGCTGGCGGTGCCGTTGCCGATGGCGATATGCTCCACATGGTGCCGCCGGATCATGGCCCCCAGCCGGGCGATGGCCTCCTGCTTCTGCCGCTGGCCATAGGTGGGATACACCACCGCGGTATCCAGCACCTTGCCGGTGGCATCGATGACCGCCACCTTGCAGCCGTGGGCATAGCCGGGGTCCAGCCCCATGGTGACGTGGCCCTTCACCGGCGGCTGCATCAGCAGGGGCTTCAGGTTCAGGGCGAAGGTCTGGATGGCCCCCTCGCAGGCTCGCTCCGTCAGGTCACTGCGGGCCTCCCGCTCCAGAGAGGGATAGATGAGCCGGTCATAGGCGTCCTCGCAGGCGCTCTTGATAAACTCCATGGCCGCAGAGCCGGGCTTTACCACCGCCCGGCGCAGGGCGGTGAGTCCTGTCTCCCGGTCCAGCAGCACCGTGACGGAGAGGAAGCCCTCCTTTTCGCCTCGGTTGATGGCCAGGATCTGATGCCCTGCCAGCTTGGGGAGGGGCTGCTCAAAGTCGTAGTACAGCCGGTAGACGGAGTCCTCCTCCCCGGTGGCCAGGCTCCGCAGTCGCCCCTGACGGCGCAGCAGCTCCCGCAGAGTCTTGCGGCTGGCGGCATCATCCGACAGCAGCTCCGCCACGATGTCGTTGGCCCCCTGCAGGGCGTCGGCGGCGGTCTCCACCCCCTTCTCCGGGTCGATGAAGCCCTGCGCCGCCTGCATGGGGTCGGGGCAGTCCCGCCGCTGGGCCAGCAGCACCTCCGCCAGCGGCGCCAGTCCCTTTTCACGGGCCACGGTGGCACGGGTGCGGCGCTTTTGCTTATAGGGGCGGTACAGGTCCTCTACCTCCGCCAGCGTCCGGGCGCTGTCGATGGCCGCCGACAGCTCCGGCGTCAGCTTCTCCTGTCCCTGGATGGCGGACTTCACCTCCTGCCGCCGCTGCTCCAGATTCCGCAGATAGGTGAGCCGGTCCTCCAGCTTCCGCAGGGCGGTGTCGTCCATGCTGCCGTGAAGCTCCTTCCGGTAGCGGGCGATGAAGGGAATGGTGTTGCCCTGATCCAGCAGGTCGATGACGTTCTGCACATGGACAGGAGAGGCTCCCAGCTCCTGAGCCAGAAGTTCCGCAATGGTCTGCATAGCTTTGCTCCTTTCGTGGGCGAAAACCGGGACGGAGGTCCGTCCCGGTTTTGCGCTGCTTACTTGTGATACAGCTTCTTGATCTCGTACTTAGGCTCACAGCTGACGTGGATGCCCAGCCGGTTATACAGCTTCGTGTCCTCCTCCGACAGGATGACGGAGAAGTGGGCATCGCAGCCCCGCAGCTCGTCCAGCTTCTTCAGCACCAGCTCCGCCAGAGGGTTGGTGACGGCGGAGATGGACAGGGCGATGAGCACCTCGTCGGAGTGCAGCCGGGGGTTGTGGTGGCCCAGATGGGAGATCTTCATGTCGCTGATGGGGGCGATGATGGAGGCCGGCAGCAGGTCCAGATCCTTGTCGATGCCGGCAAGGGCCTTAATGGCGTTCATCAGAAGCGCCGCCGACGGCCCCAGCAGGGAGCTGTTCTTGCCGGTGACGATGCGGCCGTCCGGCAGCACCATGGCCCCGGCGGGCATCCCCGTGGACTCCGCCACCTGCAAAGACGCCGCCACCGCCGGGCAGATGTCCGGCGTTACGTCCGCCTGCTGCATGACGATCTCCAGCTTCCGCACCACGCTGTCGTCGGCCTTGCCCCGGACCCGGTCCACCATGCCGGCATAGTACCGGCGCAGGATCTCCATGCGGCTGGCCTCCCGGCAGGCCTCGTCGTCCACGATGGCGAAGCCCGCCATGTTCACCCCCATGTCCGTGGGGGAGCGGTAGGGGGAGGAGCCCTGGATGCGCTGGAACATGGCGTTGAGCACCGGGAAGATCTCCACATCCCGGTTGTAGTTCACCGTGGTCTTGCCATAGGCCTCCAAATGGAAGGGGTCGATCATATTCACGTCGTTGAGGTCTGCC
>OLGF01003767.1_pt1 | contig 12120 bp, 12 predicted proteins | sample 1604971 | NCBI WGS metagenome assembly OLGF01 (sample SAMEA3888902, study PRJEB22519) | human gut metagenome | biome: human gut; feature: human-associated habitat; material: faeces | place: Denmark | collected 2011 | reverse complement strand
GAAGGACTTGCGCTCAAGAATGGCGTTATAGGTCCAACGGCTCTTGCGGATGGAAACGGCGATGCTCGGCGGCTGAGAGGCGCAGATGCCTCCCCATGCGGCGGTCATGATGTTGGGACGACCGGTATGGTCATACGTACCTACGAGGAATACTGGAGTCGGAAGAATGAATGTTTTTGCACCCAGAGACTGGAACATATGATGCCTCATAGTTATGGAAAAAGGTGAACGAAAACACAGTTGTTGTGTCAGAGAATCCGGCATGACGCAAGGGCTGAGCCGCGAATGCTTTGGAAAGCGAGGTTCCACGCGGGAAAAGAGGGCACGGAACCATTCTCCACTTGACCGTGAGGAGACATTGTGGCATAAGACGGCTTCGACACGCCGGGATGGTGGAATTGGTAGACGCAGCGGACTCAAAATCCGCCGATGGCAACATCTTGCGAGTTCAAGTCTCGCTCCCGGTACCAGAATGAAATAAGGCAGTTACGGAAACCGTAGCTGCCTTTTTTCGTATCCAGCGTATGTGTACACCCAAGGGGGATCGGGGAGAGCTGCTTTTTGATATTTTTCTATAAGCTCTGCCGGTTAGTCGTTTGAAATCTGCAAAATGGAAAAAGGTATGCCCCTCGTAAGGATACAGGGGGCCCCCAATGCGGGAGCCATTGTTCACAGCGAGTGGGAGAGATGTATTCGTCTCTTACGCCTTAATCCCCTTCGGAGATTTCAAGCCCGAGTACTTTTGCAGCGTTTTTCCACATCAGCTTCGGCAGGGCTTCCGGCTTGAACAGCGTCTTGAAGTGTTCCACACAGTCCACACGGCGCTGTCTGGACCGCGTAACGTGTCTTTTTGCGTGTACATTATGGATATGTAGAATGCGTATGTCCAAATTATAGATGCGGGAGAGGCAGGTGGACACGTACTGGAGGCGGAGGGAAGGTGAAAAAATGCAATGGCCGGACATGGAATCGAGAAAGGGATGGTTCACGTTGTTTCCCGTCGCCCTTTCCTTTTCTGTAAAGTCCTTTTTCCCCTATTTGCTGCGTGGGGTGGAGTTGGGGCAACCTGAAAAACGGAACGATGCGGTACCGAGGTTTTCAAGGTATGGAAAGAACCTATACTGCCAGTGATCATGGAAGAAGGATCATGGTTCACCGAAAGAGCATAAGGAAAGAAGATGAGAGCCCTTTAGGCGTTCGCCGCGTCAAAAGCCTCGATAGCTATCGGTGGCAACTTCAGTTTCCATTGAGCCTGCGGCGGCACGTTGCCATGAGGCGGCTGCGGCCAACGGAATCACCGTTTCCGTGATGCCGAGGCTTTTGATGCCCATGACGCGGAAAGACTCTGAGAGCCGTTCGGCATGGCGTTATATATTTTGCTTCAGGCCGCAGTATTAGAGTTTTCCGAATGAAACCAACTTGTTTTGGAGAGGGAAAAAACGAGTCATCCGGGCGTGGTCCGTAAGGGCGTTGCTCTTTCTGGCGAAACACCGTAGAGGCGTTTCCACACGGTCAGGAATACTGTACAAGAACAGGAGAACCGCCATATGAACCAAAAGCATTGCCTGCTCGTTATGGCGCTTGCCGGAGTATTGAGCCTTGCGCCGCTTCCGGCTTTTTCGGGAAATCTGAGCAATTTTTCCGATGCGCTCGAACAATTGGCGGATATGACCCGTGCCGCCGACAGGGCCCATGATGCCCTTAACGACGCTATGCAGGGGGGCAGGGATTACAGCCGGTATGATCGTGATTGGCGTAATGCCGAGTCACGCCTCGAACGGGCGAGAATCCGCACGATGGCGCACATCGCGGGAGTAAGCGAATCCCGTATTCGCTCCCTGCGCGACGACGGCTACAGCTGGGAGCGCATTGCCCGGAAATACAAGGTCGATCCGCGTCGGTTCGGATACGGGCAGTCTCGCTACGATCACGATCGGGATAAGTGGAAGGGCGTGCCTCCCGGCCTTGCCAAGAAGGGAGGGCTTCCGCCCGGACAGGCGAAAAAATTCAAAGAACACCACGACAAGAAACATCGAGATTGAAAAAAGGCCCTTCCGTTGAGGAGGGCCTTTCGTTTTACGGCGTGAGGGGAAGGATTACTTGAGAAGACGCCTTGCCGCGTAGAGATCGCCGAATGAAGCGTAGCAGATGCCGCCGATGATGAGCACTCCGCCGATCATCTGCGGAAGCGTGATGGACTCGCCCAGGAACAATGTGGCCTCAAGGCTCGCAAACAGCGGGATGCTGTTGTAGATGATGCCCGCCCTGACCATGCCGATGCGTTCGATCGCGAGGCTCCACGCGAGGAAGGAAACGACCGATGCCCCGACCCCTATGTAGATGAGGGCGCTGAGGATGGAGCCGTCCAGCGGGCTCAGCCCGGTGTCGGCGGCCTGCCAAAGCAGGGGCGGGATCAGGCCGAGGACGCCGATGCCGATGAGCAGGGCAAGAAAGGCCTTTTGTGGAAATGCCTTGGGACGGCAGCGGAGCATAAGGCTGTAGACGGCGAACAGGAAGACTGAAAGGAGCATCCATAAGTCGCCTTGCGCAAAGCGCAGCCCGAGAAGGGTGCCGAGCCTGCCGCGCGACACGAGGATGATGACCCCACAGAGGGCGCCGCACAGCCCGAAGAACTGGAACCGGGAAAGCCGCTCCCGCAGGAACAGGTGCGCGATGGCGGCCATGACGATGGGAGAGGCCGTGGCGAGCAGCGACATGTTGGTGGCGTCGGTCGTATGCCCGGCCTGATAGATGAAGGTGTTGAAACAGGTGATGCCGAGCAGGGCCATGAGAATGACTTTGCCCCATGTGCCGCGGACGAGGGGAAGCGAACGCAGCAGGCTCCGGCCCGCAAAGGGGAGGATGGTCAGAAACGCGATGCTCCAGCGCCAAAAGGACAGCTCAACCGGAGAGAGGGCTCCAGCGAGGCCGCGGGCCACGACGAAATTCCCGCTCCAGACCACGGTGGCGAGCAGGGCGAACAGGTATCCTGTGACGGTATGGGAAAAGATGGGCATGGCTGGCTCAAGAGGTTGGGGGCGGTCCGGATGGCCGTCGTTTCCGCCGGAAATGGCACGGCGGAGAACCCTACTTCCGGGTCGGAGCTCCGTCAACCGGGATTTTATCCCGAGCCTCCGTGTGCACGGCCATGCGGGGACGGCCGTTCTACCCTGTTTGCGTGCAATGGAGGAACAGGGTAGACTCATTCATCCTTATTTCTGGAGAAAGATATCCCATGCGTTTGCTCGTTGCTTCCGATCTGCACGGTTCCCCGGAAGCCGCCGCGTTTCTGCGCCGGCGCTGCGAGGAGCTGTTGCCCGATATGTTGGTCCTCCTGGGCGATTATTTGTATCACGGCCCGCGCAACCCCCTTCCTTCCAGCTATGGGCCGCCAAGCGTGGTTTCCGTCTTCGCGGATTTCGACACGCCCATCGTGGCCGTGCGCGGCAACTGCGACGCCGAAGTGGATCTCATGCTGCTTCCGTTCGCGGTGGAAGACAGCGCCGTGATAGCCGCTGACGGATTGCGCATCGTGGCACAGCACGGACACCACCTTCCCAGTTGCCCCCCCATTCCCGGCGTGCGCCCCGGCGATGTGGTCTTGAGCGGGCATACCCATATCCCGCGCGGGGAAACCGTCGACGGCGTCCATTTCTGGAACCCCGGCAGCACAACGCTGCCCAAGGGCGGCTTTCCTGCTTCTTATGGCGTCTTCGAAGCCGGTGCGTTCCGTGTGTTCGGGCTTGACGGGCGGCTTCTTTTGGAGCATCGGCCTTCCGCAGCCTAACGTTTTCGGAGGAAGGCGTCCTGAATGCGGGACGCCTTTTTGCATTGCTCTAAGATTGCGTAACTTCCGCAATAACGCCGTATTTCAGCCGAACCCGTCTTTAGGGGCGGTTCCGGACGTGTATTTTTCCGCTTGATTTTGCAGGCGGGATGCCTCAAAACAGGCCCACCTCACCTTTTTGGCTTTCTCTTCCACTCCTCCCTCCGTTGAGTGCCACATCTTCCCGTCCTGCGCGGCAACGCAGAACGGATTTCCGTATTTCGTATTGCTCCAATCGATAGAGACAAGGCAGGTACATATGGCTGACACCAGCGCCACGCTTTTGCTGAGAACAGAACCGATCGGAAAACTGCTTCTCCGCTATTCCTTGCCCGCCATCGCCGCGATGGTGGTCTTTTCCCTTTACAACATCATCGACAGTATTTTTATCGGGCACGGCGTCGGTCCGCTGGCCATTTCCGGCCTTGCGATCACGTTTCCGGTCATGAACCTGACCTTCGCGCTGGTTCTGCTCGTCGGCATCGGCGGCGCGTCCATCTGTTCCATCCGGCTGGGGCAACAGGACATCGACGGCGCTACCCGCGTGCTCGGCAACGTCCTGCTGCTCGGCCTCATCAACGGGATGACGTTCGGCCTGCTGTCGCAACTGGTGCTTGATCCGGTGCTGACGGCTTTCGGGGCCAGCGAGCACACCTTGCCCTATGCCCGCGATTTCATGCAGATCATTCTGTACGGCCTGCCGGTCACCTGTACCATGTTCGGGCTCAACCACATCATGCGGGCCACGGGGTATCCGCAAAAAGCCATGCTTTCCGCCGTGTTGACCGTGGGCATGAACATCATTCTGGCACCGATATTCATCTTTTGGCTGAAATGGGGCATCCGGGGCGCGGCTATCGCCACGGTATTGTCACAATGCGTAGGTATGGTGTGGGTGTTGAGCCACTTCCGCAATCCGAAAAGCACCGTGCATTTCCGGCAAGGGACGTTCCGGCTGCGCTGGAAGATTGTCTCAAGCATCTTTTCCATCGGCATGTCGCCGTTCTTGCTGAATGTGTGCGCCTGTCTGGTAACGGTGCTCATCAACATCGGCCTCAAGCGGTATGGCGGCGACATGGCCATCGGGGCGTTCGGCATCCTCAACCGGATACTCATCCTGTTCGTGATGCTGGTTATGGGGCTTACGCAAGGTATGCAGCCCATTGTGGGATACAACTATGGGGCGCAGCAGTTCGAACGGGTAAAGCAGACGCTGAAGTACGGCGTCATCACGGGCGGGCTGATCACGACGGCGGGGTTCCTTGCCGGGCAGTTCGCTCCGGAAATCGTGTCCCGGATGTTCACCGACGACGCGGGCCTGATCGCCCTCTCCGTGGAAGGTATGCGCCTCGCTACGCTGGTATTCCCCTTGGTTGGCATCCAGATCGTCGTCGGCAACTTTTTCCAGTCCATCGGCAAGGCCAAACTGTCGATTTTCCTTTCTCTGACGCGCCAGCTGCTGTTCCTGGCTCCCTGTCTGCTCATTCTGCCGCGCTTTTTTGAGTTGAAAGGCATCTGGATCAGTCTGCCCGTTTCGGATTCGCTGTCATTCGTGACCTCAATGGGCGTGCTGTACATGTTCCTTCGGGAGATGCGCCGGGTCCATCACAGCCGGGAGGCGTGAGATTCTCATGCGCTGGCGGATTTGCCCGGTTTTGTTAGTGTCGTAACCGGGCGGGAGGTTCTTCCGCCTCACAAACAGGCAAGGAGTTCCTCATGAAGGATTTATTCAATCAGATAAGCAACGGCCTCGGCGGGCTGGGAGGGCTTGGCGACAAGCTGAACGGCGCTCTCGGCGGACAGCAGAAGGCGGATGCCCCGTCCGGTCAGGGGACGGGAAACGCCCTTGGCGATATGGTGAAATCCGCCGGAGGGCTGGGCGGTTTGCTCGGCTCGGCGGCGCTCGGGGGACTGCTCGGCACGCTGATGTCGGGCAAGACGGCCCGCAAGGTTGCCAAAGGCGCGCTGATGGTTGGTGGGACGGCCGCCGTCGGTGCCTTGGCATGGAAATTCTACCAGAAGTGGTCCGGAGCCAACGGCGCGGCCCCACAGGGACAACCCGCCGAACCGGCCCCGTCAGCCCGGCCCGCACCGAGCGGCTGGCCCGCCGAGCTGCAGCAAACGCCGCCCCCGGCTGTTTCGGCGGATCAGACGGCCCTGTTGTTGCTGGAGGCGATGGTTTTCGCCGCCCGTGCCGACGGACACATCGACGACAAGGAACGGGCCAATGTCCACAATGCCGTGGAATCGTTGTTCCCGGGCCGGGATATGGCGCAGGTTCTGGATACGCTGCTGAATAAACCGCTCGATCCGGCCTCGCTGGCGTCCCGCATAGCCAACCACGACGAAGCCCGTGATCTGTATCGGCTTTCCGCCATGATCATTGACGTGGATCACTTCATGGAGCGCAGCTATCTTGATGGCCTTGCCGCCGCGCTCAAAATCGCGCCTGAAGAGAAGGCCACACTCGACAGCGAGGTTGAAGAAACCAAAAGGACAGCCATAGAACCGTCCTGATCCCGTTTCCCCTTTTCCGCCAGCTGGTGGAGAACCCACATGGCGGAAATCCCGCCACGCGGAAAAAATTTGATTGCCATTCGAGAGGTTCCCGTCTCCATGGAGACGGGAACCTCTTTTGTCTGAGCGCGCAACAATAAAGACCGGCCTCAGATAAACCGGGAAAGCGGCGAACAGGGATTCGATAAGCATGAAAGTCTTTGGGAGAGGAGGGATGGGGGCGTGGGGGAAGGGATGAGAGGGCTTTCTGCAGAAAACCCTCTCATCCCTTCCCCCACATTTCAATCCTTCTTCCCCAACGCCAAAGCGGCAGGGCCGCCGCCGTGGACGCGGGAACAGGCGAGTACGCAGGCACCGCAGTTGGTGCATTCCAGCGGCGAGGCCGAGCGGGGATTTCGGGGATCAAGGCCGAGCGAGCAGGCGCGGCGGCAGGCGGGTTCTCCTTTGCAGGTACAACGGGACAGCGTGCGCCGCAGACGCGGGGCCACGGGCAGGCGGGCCATCAGCGCGAGCAGGACGGACTGCGGACAAACCCAGCGGCACCAGAGCCGTTCGCCCGTGACAAGCTCGACGGCGAGCACAGTAATCACGGGCAGAAACGGCACGGCAAAGAAGAGGAGATGCTCCAGAACGGTGTGGATTGTTTTGGAGGAGAGCGGAGCGGCGGCGGTCAGAAAGCCAAGGGACAGGCCGCCGGGCAGGGAAAGCTGGTTGAGCAGCGGAAAGCCGAGCAGGGGCACAAGCGCCAGCCCGACAAGCGCGATCACGGCCCGGGACCGAAATCCGTACTTAAACGGGTTTTGGGGACGTCTGCCTCGGATGGCGTGTACGAGTTCGGACAAGAACCCGAAAGGGCAGAACCATGAACAAAAGATGCGCCCAAGGCACAGGGCGACGGCGAGCACAACAAGCGCACCGGCTATCAAGCGCCAACCCGGAATGATGCCCGAAAGCCCTATCTGAACCGCGCCAAGAGGATCGGCAAACGGCAGCCCGAAAAAGTCGAAGGCGAACAGGCTGCCCTTCATGCCCGTGAAACCATCCCGGTTGAGCCACGGGAGCGCGGCAAGAAGCAGCAGGACCGCAACTTGTACCAGACGCCGCAGCCGCAAAAGGCGGATCATGCCTTCCCTCCCTTCTTTTGTACATCGGGAACCACGGCAACAGCGTTTTTCGGGCATACGTATTCGCACATCCCGCACCCCACACAGCTCTCGCCCACAGCGGGGACGTACCCCATGTCCAGCACCATGCCTTCACCGCGCAGGGGACAGCGATCGTAACAGGTCATGCACATGGTTCCGCTTTCGATCCAGTTAAGGCAACGATCCTTGAAGATCACGGCTTTGCCCATGTTCGCTTCTTTCATGGCGGCCACGGGCCGCAACGCTCCGCTGGGGCAGGCCGGGGGGCATTTCATGCACAGCCAGCAAGGGATTTCGCTCGGCCTGATTTCCGGCGTGTGGCGTTCCGGCCCGAAGGTTTCCAGCATACGTACGCTTCCATAAGGGCAAGCCGCCGCGCATTGCCCGCAGTGGATGCAGGTTTTCAGAAAGGCGGATTCGGGCAAAGCCCCCGGCGGACGCAAGAAGCTCACGTTCCGCCTCCTAATCCAGCGGGTTGGGCGTTTCTCCGAAACAGGCCGGGCCGCACTTGCGGGGCTTGTGCTCCGGGCAAGAGATGTACCCCTTGTTTTCCAATTCGTCCTCATAGCTGATGGATACGAGGCCGACATTCAGCACGCCGTCCCAACCACTGAGTGCGCCAAGAGCATCCTCAATATACGCCGCGTCGGTTTCCATTACGGCGGCCAGCATACCGGGCACGCCCGTCTCTTGCGTATCCGCCACATCCTTTGAAGCGCACAGCCGTTCGCGCACGGTTCCGTACGCTTCCGCCGTGGTCTGGATGGTGATGCCTGCTATTGCCATAGAATATCCTTTGTGAAGCTTTTGGGTGAGGAGCGCACTCCTCACCTGCCTCTCTTTTTCTTCAACCCGTTGCCGGAACCACTTCATGTTCCGATGAGACGAATCAGAGGGGCCGTTCCCCGAGTGGTGCGGGCAGCGTTTTCCCTTTAAGCGGACGGAGAGGAAACGGCTTTGTCGCTGAAGGAATGGAGAACAATGTCGGCACACGGGGCCAGCCACCTCTTCCCCTCCACTGGGAGGAGGGCCGTACCCGCCAGATCTGTTATAGCCTGACGGGCACGGCATAACGCTTCTCCGGAAAGCGCAGGTTACGCCTTCTTGATCCGTGCGGCGCAGATCTTGTACTCCGGCTCGCGGGACGCGGGGTCGGTGGCGTCGAGGAACAGCTTGTTGACGAGCTTCTTCTTGTCGAAGAAAGGCACGGCAATGAGCCCCGGCTTGCAGGTGTCGTTGACATGCGCCGGCAGGGTAAGCGCATCGCGCCGCGTTTCCACGACGACCTGATCGCCGTTCTTGATGTTCAGCCGTGAGGCGTCCTCGGTATTCACTTCCACAAACGCGGCGGGGTTGGCCTTGAGCAGTTCCGGGACCTTGCCGGTCATGGTCGCCGTGTGCCAGTGGTCGATGACGCGCATGGAGGTCAAGTAGAACGGATATTCCTGATCCGGCTCCTCGGCGGCGCCCTTGTAGGGGCGCATCCAGATGTTCGCCTTTCCGCTCGGGTTGCCGTAGAACCAGATCTTGTCGGGGTGATCCGCCGGAATGTTGGGATCTTCGCCGCGTACATAGCGCAGGTTCGTGCCGGGGTGCGTCTCCGTGGGGCAGGGCCAGATAAGGCCGGACTCGCGCTTCATGCGTTCACGGGTCATGCCGCCGAAGTTGTAGGGGCCCTTCATGGACAGCCTGCGCCATTCGTCCCATACGTCGGCGGAGTTGCGGAAGTTCACCAGCTTGGGATCGACGCCCGCGCGCTTGGCGAATTCGATCAGCGTATTCACGGTGGGGCGGCAATCCGCCGGAGGCTCGACCGCCTTTTCGATGAGCGAATAGCGCCGCTCGCCGCAGCCGTACGTGCCGTCGCGTTCGCACCAGAACGCGGGCGGCAGGATGAGGTCGGCGTACTCAAGCGTCACCGCGTCGGGGAACGCTTCGATGACGGTGATGAACGTGTCCGGATTGGACATGGCCTTGTGGACCTTGTTCAGGTTCGGCAACGTATGCGCGGGGTTGGTTTCGCAGATGATTATGGCCTTCACGTCGGCCTTGCCGAGGGCCTCGAACAGCGCGATGGTGTGATACCCCACATTGGGGGACATGGAATCCTGCGGGATGCCCCAGAATGCTTCCATCTGGTTGCGGTGGGCCTTGTTGGCGACCACGCGGCCGGCGGGGAGCAGATGGGAGAGCGAGCCCGTGTCGCGTACGCCGCCGCAGGCATTGGGCTGTCCGGTCAGGGAGAACGAGGTCGCGCCGGGGCGGCAGATCTGCCCGGTGATAAGGTGCAGGTTGTGGATCAGGTTGTTGGCCCACACGCCGCGGATACGCTGGTTGATGCCCATGCACCACAGGGACATGGTCGCGGGGGATTCCGCGAACAGGCGCCCGGCTTCCCATACCTGCTGCTCGGGGATGTTGCAGAGCTTGGCTACCTTGTCCGGCGTATAGTCCTCAAGGAACGCCCGGTAGTCGTCAAAGGTGGCATCCTTGCCGTCATTGGTCTTGAATATTGCGTACTTGTTGTAGAAACGCGGATTGTCCAGTTCTTCGTGCAGAATGACCCACGCCATGCCGTTCATGAGGGCGAGGTCGGTCCCCGGACGGAAGGCTATGTGCAGGTCGGCGATGCGCGACGTGTTGGTCCGGCGCGGGTCGGCCACGATGATCTTCACGCCGGGTTCGTTTTGCTTGCGGCGGGCGATACGGCGGAAGAGGACGGGGTGCGCTTCCGAAGTGTTGGAGCCGATGATGAAGAAGGTGGAGGCCCGGTCGATGTCGGCATAGGTGCCCATCGGTTCGTCCTTGCCGAACGTGGTCGTATAGCCGCCCACGGCGGAGGCCATGCACAGGCGCGGGTTGCCGTCCACGTTGTTGGTCTTGAACCCGGCCTTGAAAATCTTGTTCGCCAGATAGGATTCCTCGGTCAGGCACTGGCCGGAGCCGTACCACGCCACGGCATCGGGGCCATACGTATCAATGGTGGTGCGGAACTTCTTCGCCATGTGATCGAGGGCTTCGTCCCACGAAATCGGCTCAAGCCGGCCGCCCTTGGTGCGGCGGATCATGGGCTTGGTCACGCGGTCGGGCGAATTGAGCACCGGGATGAGGAGCGCGCCCTTGAGACAGAGGAAGCCCTGATTGTGGTTGTTGGGATCGCCCTTGATGGCGACGGCCTTGCCGTTTTTCACGCCGACCAGCACGCCGCAGCCGGTGCCGCAGTAACGGCAGACGCCCTTGACCCACTTTTCGGGGGTATTGGCTTCGGCGGCGCGGGCAACGCCCGCGGGTCCGGCCACAGCCGCCAGGGCGGCGCTCATGGCTGCGGAGCGGAGAAAATCACGTCGGGTCATTTGCATTGTCATTCCTCCTATTCCAGCACCGTCTTGGTTGTGGCTTGGCGGTTTTCATACACCTTTCCGTGCATGGGCCGTGCGTGATAGGGATGGCAGGTGGAGCAGTCGTCGCGCTTGCCGTAGAGGGCGGTCATCTTGTCGATGGCGAGGCCGTGGCAGGCCGCGCAGACGTCCACGCCGGGGACGCGCTTGAACGGGACAGCGCCCTTGCCGTCCGGCTGGCCGTGGCAGACCTGACAGCGGACCAGCGTGACGCCGTGCTTGCTTTCATACCAGTCCTGCGCAACCTGCGGCGTCACCTTGAGGTGGCAGCCGTAACAGTCGCCGATCATGTCGGCGTCCAGATGCTTCGCGGCTTCGCAGCGCGTCCCGGTGAAGGCGTTCTGGATGTAGGCGAAGAACCCGATCACCAGCAGGAGCACTGCGGCTAACGCGATGATAAGAGGCTTTTTCAGCAGTCTGGCCATTACCTGACCTCCTTGAAGGTGAGCTTGCTGGCGAATGCGGCGTTGGCGTCGTAATGGCGGTCCTCGGGCGGCAGGTGCGCGATGTTGCGGTGGCACCCGGCGCAGCCGCTGCGGGACGATCCGTTCTTGTCCAGATAGTTGTCGTGGGCGAGGCGTCCGTATTCGGAAATCGCCCCATCGTTCTTGGCGTTGCGGTACAGATCCTCATGGCAGGCGCGGCAGTTGGCGTCATCCATGAAGCGCCGCGCCTCCGGCTGGATTTCCCTCCGGTTGAGCGTCACGCTGCCGCCCGTCGTGGCGTGTACCCACAAGTCTTTGGTCCCCAGCCACGTTTTGGCCGACAGCATACGGACGATGTTGGTGCTCGGAATGTGGCATTGCACGCATTCGATGGCGTTGCCCCTCGCATCCTGCGCGTGGGGGGAAAGCGCCAACTCCTGCTGATGCACCCGCATTTCGTGACAGGACAGACAGAACGACGTCGATGAGGTGACATGCACCCCTATCGCCGTGCCTGCCAGCACGAGCGCAACAAATACCGTTGCCGCGATCCAGACTTTCATGGAGCGAAAGAACATACGATTCATCCCGTTCGCGGTTATAGTGCTTTTTTTCACACCATTGTCACGCAAACAGCAAAAAAGGTGCCATTTAGGCCTGAGTCTAACTGCCCGGAATCATGTCGGCGGCGATTCGCGCACTGGGATAGTGAGTCATCTTTTTCTGACTGATTGTCATGAAAAGATGACTTGCCTGATTTTTCGGACAATAAGGGAGAAGCGGCTCCTCCCTTATTGTCCGAAAAATCA
>OLGF01003764.1_pt1 | contig 12131 bp, 10 predicted proteins | sample 1604971 | NCBI WGS metagenome assembly OLGF01 (sample SAMEA3888902, study PRJEB22519) | human gut metagenome | biome: human gut; feature: human-associated habitat; material: faeces | place: Denmark | collected 2011 | reverse complement strand
CCGGCAGCCCCTGGCTCACCCTTCTGGCTGATTCCCAGGAAAGAAATGCACTGTTGACATCAATATGAAAAATTAATCGTTCCGTACTTTTCACTGTTCTTCCTCCAATATATGAATTGCGCTCTTCATATCTGATGATTTCATTTTACCCTGATCTGCTCTCCAGGGTAAGAACCTCGTTTGTCCAAAAAAGTGTCTTTATTTACATCATCTTGTCTGAGCTGTTACTGTATTTATATTTGTTTGATTTCACTCTGCTATCAGAGTTTTGAACAACAACGCCGCACTTGCCATACGGCAGTGCGGCGTCTGTATTTCGCTACCGGTCACATTGTTCCCGGTAACTTTTTTTACTTAATTCTGAGGATTCATTTCCTCTCGATATATACTTATCGATTAGTCATAAAGGTTAGGAGCAATTTCTTCGCTGTCCATATTTGTGGAATCATACCAGTATCCAGTTCAGCCTCCAGCCATTCATAAGAGAATTCCGGGAATGTCTGATGTTTGAAATTTTTCCATGTTACTCCTTTCTCATGAAGTAACTGTCTACACATAAGCAAACAGTGCTATCGCTGTCATTGATCAGCAATAAGCCCCCGTGTTTTCATATAGTTCCATTATACCTTCTCATTTTCCCGAAGTCAACATAATTTAACATGTATCAGCCGTTTATTTGTGTTGCTTTTTATTTGATTTTTGTTGTATTTCAGTTGTTTTTATTTTGTTTCCTCATTGACATTTAAATCCTCATCTGTCATACTTGAATATAACGAATGTACCATCAAACAGCAGCTTTGCATCTTCCGTAAGGCTCTTATCATATATAGAAACCGCTCTGGAAAGGAGACAAACAATGTATCTTTCTGACATCCACACACATTCTATCGCCAGCGGTCACGGAACCACCTGTACCATCTCTGACATGGCAAAAGCAGCCAGCAAAAAAGGACTGAAACTCCTTGGGATTTCTGACCACGGCCCGGGAACTCTGGCTTCCGGAACTTCTTCTTATTTCAGAAGCCTTCCTTTTTATCCCAGAAAAAGATTCGGCATAGATATTCTTTACGGAGTTGAACTAAACATCCTGGACAGTGCAGGACATACAGATCTGTCAGATGAACTGCTGAACAACCTGGATTACGCTATCATCAGTATGCATCGGCAGAACTACCGTTCAGGCTCTGTATCTCAGAATACAGAAGCTTACATCAATGCAATAAAACATCCTGCTGTAAAAATACTCGGCCACTGCGACGATACACATTTCCCTGTAGATTATGAAACGCTGGCAAGAGCAGCTTTACGGGAAAATGTTATTTTTGAAATAAACGAAGCTTCCCTCGCACCCGGAGGATATCGGGGAGACACAAGAGCCAATGCCGCCAGAATCCTGTATCTCTGTCAGAAATATCAGCTTCCTGTTATTTTGTCCAGCGACAGCCACGGAAAAGAACATGTTGGAGATTTCACCTATGCCGAAGAATTCGTTCACCAGCTCATGTTTCCGGAAACTCTTATCCTTAACAACCAGCTTCCCAAATTAAAAGTTTTCCTTCAGACACGTTAAAAGAATGTTCCTCAAAGGGACATTCTTTTATTTTATGCATTGTTTTTTGCATTGTGTTATTTTGTTTATTTTCTATAATTTCTTATCAAAAAAGATGACATTTTAGTACATTTTAACTAGCAAAACTCACTTAACCATTTACATATCTCGTGATAGATCAGTCTTACTGTAGGAACTACCGAGGACCCCACAGTATCTCGAATGACTATCGCAACAGTCAGCGATGATGAAACCTTTGAACAGATCAAAAAACAGTTAAACCGCATGATCGAGGTTATCAAGGTAATCGACTTCACAGATGTATTTGTCAGAATGAAAGAAATTCTCTATATCAAGGTTTTCAACTGCTCCAGGGAAGATAAAGCAGAACTGTTTCAGATTGCAGAAACCTTCAAGGCAAAAGTCATTGACTATGGCAAAGACAGTCTGCTTCTGGAATTTGTCCAGACAGCCACCAAGAATGATGCAGTTGTTAAACTGATCAAGGAAGAATTCCACAGAATTGAAGCGGTCCGCGGTGGAAGCGTTGGAATTGAATCCATCAGCATGATGGAACGCTAAATCTCATAATCAATATTTTTTGCAGGATATAGAAACACCTCTATATCCTGTATTTATTTTCAAACATACTATAAAATATTGCAGTTTTTAATCAAATGTGTTATTGTTTACGGGAGCGTTATTCGAAAGAAAATGCATCTGATTTCCACATCTGACAGTCTGGTGGATAAAGTCATCCACTTCACAGTCTGGTTAAATTTGTGAGGCGACCTGTAAGGCGTCTACACACCGGAAACTTTTACCGGAAGATATTTCTTGTTTCATATCTTTTGTTCTGATGTATATTTTTCATAACGCCTGATCCCCATACTCTAAACTGTCTGAAAAGCAGGGGACGCATTGCGCCGTTTTATCAGACCAAAAGGAGAATTCATATGAACACAACAACAACTACTACAACAGCTGCCACAAAAAGAAGCAGCACTCTTTACATGGTAGAGCTGGCTATGATGATTGCCATTATTCTGCTCATGTCCTTTACCCCGCTGGGCTACCTTCGTACTCCCGGCTTATCCATCACTCTTCTCACCATCCCGGTAGCTGTAGGAGCTATCATCCTCGGACCGAAAGGTGGTGCTGTATGCGGACTTGCTTTCGGTGCAACCAGCTTCTATATGGCTGTCACAGGAAGTTCAGCTTTCGCTGCCGCACTTTTTAACATTAATCCATTTGGCACTTTTATTGTGTGTATCGTGGCACGTGTGCTGGAAGGATGGATCACAGGACTTATTTTCGCAGCATTATATAAATCACCGGCGAAGAAATTTTCCTATTACGTTGCTTCACTGGCATGCCCGTTACTGAATACTTTCTTCTTCATGGGCTTTTTATGTCTCTTCTTCTACAACACAGATTACATTCAGGGTATTGTTTCCAGTCTTGGAGTAAGCAATCCTGTTGTCTTCGTTGCTGCTTTTGTGGGCGTTCAGGGACTGATCGAAGCGGGCTTCTGCTTTGTAGTGGGAAGCATTGTTTCCAAGGCACTTTCTGTGGCACTGAAACGTGCATAATCTTTAAAAGAACAGCCGTTTACCAAACAACCCTGACTACATTGTCACTGTAGTCAGGATTTTTTTATCCGGCACATTTAAAGCAGGAACCCTACCTGATTCGGTTAATACAAAGGAGATTTTTATGTCATTATTAAAAGAGATTTCTATTACAGATCTTTCAAATTTACGCATCGGTCATGCTTCCGATTATAATGCCCAGACCGGGGTAACCGTTCTTTACTTCCCACTGGGTGCAAAGGTTGGCTGTGATATCAGCGGTGGCGGTCCTGCTTCCAGGGAAACTCCTCTCACCTCTCCTGTCACTGCCGACAATCCCATCAATGCTATTGTCTTGTCCGGAGGTTCTGCCTATGGACTGGCTGCTGCTGACGGTGTGATGAACTATCTGGAATCACAAAATATCGGTTATAACACCGGTGCAGCCCTGGTTCCTCTTGTATGCCAGTCCTGTATCTATGACCTCTCTTACGGAGATCCTAAAATACGTCCAACTGCAAAAATGGGCGAAGAAGCCTGCCGTCAGGCATTTGCAGGAACAGATACCAGAACCGGAAATATCGGTGCAGGTACCGGTGCAACTGTGGGAAAACTTTACGGTATGAAACAATCCATGAAGTCAGGTCTTGGTATTGCCGCTGTATCAGTGGGAAATTTCCAAATGGCCGCAATTGTCGTTGTCAATGCACTGGGAGATATCTTCAGTCCACAAAATGGTCAGAAAATTGCAGGGCTGAAAACACCTGACAGAAGCGGGTTTCTGGACAGTGTCCACGAATTATACCGCTTTATGACACCTCATGACCAGTTTACCGGCAATACCACCATCGGGGCTGTGATCACCAATGGGGCATTTTCAAAGGCTGAACTGAATAAAATTGCCTCTATGACCCGCTGTGCCTATGCCAGATGCATCAATCCTGTAGCAACTATGGCTGACGGCGATTCCATCTATGCTGCCAGCATTGGCGATGTTTCTGTAGATATCAATATGGCAGGAACTCTCGCCGCAGAAGTCATGGCTCAGGCTATCCAAAATGCCATCCATACTTCCCGGATCCAGGATGAAGAATTTCTGAAATATGTATAACAGTCCGCTATAAAAGCGCAGAGAAAAAGTATCATCTCTGCGCTTTTATTCTTCCTGTCTGTCTTCATTTTTCATCTGTGCTCTGGTTTTTCTCCAAGCCAGAGCTGTACATTTGCTTCCCGTTCCCTTGCCAGATCACCAATAGTACGGATTCCCTGATTCAGAAGCTTCTGCTCGGAGGCTTTTCCCAGAAATAACAGGTTACGGACAGGAAGTGGCCACATTTTCTCCGGTATTTCGTCCGGGAACAGCGTGTGTACTCTGTCCGTTTCTTTGGATCTCCTCCCACACAGGAGGGAATCTCCCTGAGATCCGGCAGCCCCTGGCTTACCCTTCTGGCTGACTCCCAGGAAAGAAATGCGCTGTTTACATCAATATGAAAAATTAATCGTTCCATACTTTTTAATATATCTCAATCATATTTTTGCAGACTTCCAATCATCTTAATCCCCATTATCATCAACACAGGGAAAATCAGTGCCGCAAAGATTCCAAGTTTCAGATTATCATTCAGTGCTCCTGAAATCATCCCCACATAGGTTGGTCCGGATGAACATCCCACATCTCCAGCAAGGGCAAGGAGAGCAAACAAGGCTGTTCCGCCACGCTTTACTGAGGCAGCCGCCATGCTGAAGGTTCCCGGCCACATAATACCTACAGACAGACCGCAAACCGCACATCCAAGGATTCCCAACGCAGGTACCGGGATAAATGCGATCATCAGATAGGAAACCATGCACAGAACTGCACTGTATTGCATAAAGCGTTCCAGATTGATTTTATCTCCAAATTTCCCATAAAATGCCCTTGAACTTCCCATAAGAATTGCAAACGCCATGGGACCTGCCAGATCTCCGATAGTTTTATTGATTCCAAAGCTTTTCTCAGCCAGAGTAGAAGCCCACTGGCTTACCGCCTGCTCACTGGCTCCTGCACAGAGCATCATTAACATCAGAACCCAGAAGATTTTTTTCTTAAAAAGCTCTCCCATAGTCAGCCCCTTTTCACCCTCATCCAGCAGTGGAGCAATGGGAACTCTGGTAAAAAAGATTCCATTTGCAATGGGAATCAATGCCCACACCAGCGCCATATATTTCCAGTTTGCAATCCCGAAAATACGAAAGAATAATGTAGAAAGAAGTACCACTCCCACATGTCCCCAACAGTAAAAGGAATGAAGGAGACTCATTGCTTTTTCCTTATTATCTGTAGGGCAGGCTTCCACCACAGGACTTACCAGCACCTCCAGCAATCCGCCTCCGATGGCATAGATCATAACTGCAATGAGAAGTCCCACAAACGGATCTCCCAGGCACTCCGGCAATACTGTGAGCAAAATCAGACCTGCAGCCGCCATTGCATGTGCCAGGATCATAGATGCACGATAACCTATTCTGTCCACAAATCCAATCGATGCCAGATCTACCAGCAACTGGATCCCGAAATTAAAAGTAACCAGAAGTGTAATCTTCTGCAGCGAAATCCCGTAACTGCCCTGAAATGTCAGAAACAGCAGAGGAACGAAATTGTTCACAATGGCCTGCACTACATATCCGATAAAACAGGCCTGCACTGTTCTGTTGTAATTTGTTTTCATTCAATATGATATCCTCCAATCTGAAATTTATTAGTTACTGAGAACGGAGTAAGCAGTAACAATTTATTACGCTGATATCGTTCAGGCATTCTCATTCACCAAATTCTGCACCTTCACAGTTCTATCAATCAATAATGACAGTGTATCACAGATTCTTTCTTTTTTCTTTCATTATATTTTGAAAATCCTATAAATTTTTATGTTATTTTGACTTTTTCTCATATAACAATTCTATACACTCTAACAGGTAATCCATCAATCCAATTCAAAATATTTCCCGCAAAAAAAGATGTGTACCATACCATTTCTGACACCATACACATCTCAAAATAAACACTTCTTATCTTCTGTACTCCGCAGTCAGGTCTTTAATAACCTCTCCTGCAATAATCAGCCCGACGACAGACGGCACAAAGGCCACACTCCCCGGAATATCTCTGCGCTCCGTACACTTATGCGTAGCACCTGGAGGACAAATACAATGCGACCTGCAGCTGATCGCCATATCTTCAATTGGTCTGATCGGCTGTTCCTCTGAATAAACAACCTTCAGTTTCTTCACACCACGCTTCTTCAGCTCTCTACGCATAACCTTCGCCAGCGGACACACCTTCGTCTTATAGATATCCGCCACCCGAAACGCACTGGCATCCAGCTTATTTCCGGCACCCATACTGCTGATAACAGGAGTCCCTGCCTCCTTTGCACGCATGATCAGTTCAATCTTCGCAGTCACTGTGTCCACAGCATCTACCACATAATCATACTCACTAAAATCGAAATCAGCAGCATTCTCCGGAAGATAAAAACAGTTATGGATTCTCACATCTGCTTTCGGATTAATGTCCAGGATCCTGTCCCGCATCACCTCTGTTTTATATTGACCAACAGTTTTCCTGGTGGCAATAATCTGTCTGTTAAGATTCGTCAGGCATACTTTGTCATCATCGATCAGATCAAAGGCCCCTACGCCGCTTCTGACCAATGCTTCACATACATAACCTCCAACTCCTCCGATTCCAAATACTGCCACACGGGCATTCTCCAATTTATCCATCGCTTCTTTTCCAAGAAGAAGCTCAGTTCTCGAAAATTGATTCAGCATAATCTCTCCACTTTATCCTGTCCCACTACATTCTCTACCTGCTGTTCCTCTACTGCCTCGTCTCTTATCTGCATATTCTTATTTCCCGTGACATACGCAGCCCTGCATGCCAGGATCAGAAGCACGATAAACAGAAACCAGAGCCAGATTTTTCTTTTATTTTTTATGACTAACCGTTTCATAACCTGCTCCACTATTCTACTGTGCAGACGCGGATCAGGTTTGTTCTTCCCGGAATTCCAAGCGGTACACCACCGGCAAATACAATAGTGTCGCCAACTTTTACAAGTTTATGCTTCTGTGCTGCTTCGATTGCTCTCAGGCAAAGAATCTCAGAACTGTACTCTTCCTTAATCAGCATCGGGTAAACACCCCAGGACAGATTCAGCTGGCGAAGGACTCTCTCAGAACTTGTGCATGCACCAATCAGACATCCTGGTCTGTGTTTGGACATCATATGAGCTGTGCTTCCGGATTTTGTCACTGCAAGGATTGCACTGGCCTTCAAGTCGATTGCGGTCAGACAGGTTGCATGTGCGATTGCATTTGTAATATCCGGATTCTCATTTCTGTCTGTTTTCTTAAAGATTGTATTGTAATCAATATTCTGCTCCATATGTTCTGCAATACGGCTCATCATCTGAAGTGCCTGTACCGGATATTTACCGGCTGCGGTTTCTCCTGAAAGCATAGTTGCACTTGTTCCCTGGAAAATCGCATTGGCAACGTCTGTAGCCTCTGCACGGGTTGGTCTCGGATGAGAGATCATGGAGTCAAGCATCTGTGTTGCTGTAATAACCGGTTTTCCTGCTGTGTAAACTTTCTGGATGATTTTCTGCTGGATAACAGGTACATATTCCGGCGGGATCTCAACACCCATGTCACCTCTGGCGATCATGATGCCATCTGCTGCTTCAATAATCTCGTCGATATTGTCAACGCCCTGCTGGTTCTCAATCTTTGCAATGATCTGAATCTCTTCACCGCCGTTTTCTTTCAGGATTTTTCTTACTTCGCGGATATCGTTTGCAGTACGTGTAAAAGATGCTGCAACGAAATCAAATCCTTCCTGGATACCGAAGAGAAGATCATCATGGTCTTTTTTACTGATGAATGGCATCTTCAGGTTTGCACCCGGAACATTGACACCCTTCCTGTCACCAATCACACCTGCATTAATAACCTTGCAGACAATGTCCTTTCCTGAGATGTCCTGAACCTCCAGGTCTACAAGTCCATCATCAACCAGAATATGTCCGCCCGGCTGCACATCCTTATAAAGCTCTTTATAAGTAATGCTTACGCACTCATTAGTTCCTTCAATATCTTTATTTGTAAATGTAAATATCTGTCCTTCTTCCAGAGAAACCTTGCCATCCTTGAAGCATCCAAGTCTGATCTCCGGTCCCTTTGTATCAAGAAGTGCTGCAACAGGTCTGTCATATTTCTTGCGAAGTTCTCTCAGTTTCTGGATACGGCCTCTCTGCTCATCGTGAGGTCCATGTGAGAAGTTGAAACGTGCTACGTCCATTCCCTCTCTCACAAGCTGCTCCATAACATCGCCCTTATCAGTAGACGGTCCCATTGTACAGATAATTTTGGTTTTTCTCATTTAATCTTTCCCTCCAAACTGTCAACTCAATTTTATCTATTTTATTCCTGTAAAATAATGTAATAAAATTTTACCTGTTTCTATAAATGAAAACATTAAATCAAATAAAAATTACCATTATTGAGACTATCTGTCAATATAGAATTTCGACTTATTTTTGTTGATATTTGACAAAAAAATAACATACTTTTGTTGCAAATATCACATATATTTTTACTGATCCGACAGTTGGAAAATTTTCACTCATTCTTATCAGAATCCAAAATCTGCATAGTCTTCCGGCAGAAATCTGTGGTAAATGATATGGCATCCTTCATCTTTAAAACAATAATAATAAGGATCTGATCCGTCATCAAAGCGGATCATCACATCAAACTCCTCGTTATCCATTGGTTCAGTAATGATTTTATCTGAATAAGAATGGAACAGTTCTTTAATTTCCTCTATCGTACATCCATGTCTGCCAACCAGTTCGATCAATGCCCTGATGAATTCATTCTCTTTCATATTATTATGTACATATTCGGAAGCTTTTTCCGAAACAGTGAAGCAGAAACGATCTCCTCTGTGTGATACTGCTACTTCACCAAATTTCTCTTCTATATAAGAAGGAAAATCTTTTAAAATCTCCATCATGCCTGCAGCATCCGTCTCATTGCCAAAGAAATGATTCAGGGAACTGAGCGGATAATAAAGGCTGATCTTCTCCTTCATATATCCAAGCTTCGCCTGTTCCTCTTTGATCACATCAATCAGACTGTTTTCTAATCTGTTATAGTTCATTTATGTTCCCTCCTGAAAATCTGTTCTTTTGTTTTTTCTGGTTAATATTTTATCAGACATTGCCCGAAAATCAATGCATTTCTTTTTCAATTGTACGCCCGTCAAAACAATTTCAATGTTTTCTTTTTCATACAAAAATAAAGACCTTGTGAAACTGTCCTTTTTTCCCTCTGACAAATGACTCTGACTGGATAAAACAAAACAGATAAAACCAACCACTTCGTTGCTTTTTTAACCAAATAACTGCTTGATTTGGTTAAAAAAACAGCGTTCCGAATATTATTTATATCCGAAACGCTGTCATTATTCCAATTATTTCATTATGTATTTAATCCCAGTTCTTACGTCCGTAACGAAGTGTCACATCATATATTTCCTTCTGGAGTTTCTTTGTAAGATCTCTCTTCTTGATTCTCCACTTCCAGTTCGTACCAACTGTAGATGGTTTATTCATTCGGAATCTGTTGTCCAGTCCCATATAGTCCTGCATTGGGATAACGCAGACACGCGCAGCACTGCGCATGATCAGACTGATGAAACATTTATACAGTTCTTCTTCCGGTGTTGCATGATCACACAGATAATCTCTCGCCAGTTTTCTCTCAGCTGCTGTGATGCTCTTCCACCATCCCACGATAGTTTCATTATCATGGGTTCCTGTATATGCCACGCAGTTCTCCGGATAATTATGTGGCAGATAATCACTGGCACATCCGGAATCTCTGGAGTCAAACGCAAATTCCAGAACCTTCATTCCCGGGAAGCCGCTCTCATATACCAGATGACGTACAGAATCTGTCATATATCCTAAGTCCTCTGCGATAACCTGCTTCCATCCAAGCGCCTGTTCGATCTTACGGAACAGATCAATTCCGGGACCTTTTTCCCAGTGTCCGCCTCTTGCATCTTTATCTCCGTATGGAATAGAGAAATATTCATCAAATCCACGGAAATGATCGATTCGCACAACATCATACAGTCTGAAGCAGTAACTCATTCTGGAAATCCACCACTGATATCCTGTATTTCTGTGATAATCCCAGCGATACAGCGGATTTCCCCATAACTGACCGGTTGCAGAAAATCCATCCGGAGGGCATCCTGCTACTGCCAGCGGTACATTATCCTGATCCAGCTGGAACAGCTCCGGATGCGCCCATGCATCAGCACTGTCCATTGCAACATAAATCGGAATATCTCCAATGATCTGGATTCCTTTTGAATTTGCATAGGATTTCAGTTTCATCCACTGCTCATAAAACTTAAACTGCATATACTGCTGGAATTCAATATCAAAATAGAGTTCTTCACGATAATAATCCATGGCATTGTTCCAGCGGAGTCTGATATCCTCAGCCCATTTGGTCCATTCTACACCTTCGAAACGGTCTTTTACTGCCATAAACAGAGCATAATCTGACAGCCACCAGCTGTTCTCTGCTACGAATTTCTGATAGTCAGGATTCTTGCTGATATCACTGTTCTCGTATGCTTTTCTCAGAAGAGGATAACGGCCTTTGTAGATTTTTTCATAATCTACCTCATCAGGCTTCTTTCCCCAATTAACTTTCTCGCAGTCTTTCTTATCAAGAACTCCTTCTTCCACAAGTGTATCCAGATCAATAAAATATGGATTACCTGCAAATGTAGAGAAAGACTGATATGGAGAATCTCCATAGCTGGTAGGACAGATTGGAAGAATCTGCCAGTATGTCTGACCTCCCTTCTCAAGGAAATCGACAAAACGTCTTGCCTCCTTTCCCATAGTTCCAATACCATACTGTGATGGCAGTGATGAGATTGGCATTAATACACCGCTAGTTCTCATGTTATTTTTCCTCCCTTTTGTTGTATACTCATTGTTTGGCTGCGTGAGCCTGTATTTTAAAATAATATATAATATACATATGAAATCATATGATATTTTCGTTTTATTTAGTTATTATAACATCATAAAGTGCAACTTGTAAATTAAATTAGTTAATGTTAATATCAAATTAAGAAAAAGTTTAAAAGAGGTGTAACAAAATGAATGAAACAACCAGGCAATTGATTGTGCATAAGGTAAAGCATAATACGAAACGCCTTATAACATCCATTAAATGGGTAATCTTTTCTATCGTTGTCGGCATAGTCGCAGGAAGCTGCGGCACCGCATTTTATTTTGCCCTGTCGGTCGTAACCGATTTCAGAATGAAATACCCTTGGCTCATTTACTTTCTGCCAATCGGCGGACTTGCCATTGTAGGACTCTATCATCTGTGTAAAGACGATAACGACACCGGAACCAATCTGGTAATATCAGCTATCCATTCAGGCGACAAGGTGCCCTTTATAATGGCCCCGCTTATATTTGTATCCACACTTATCACTCACCTGTTCGGTGGCTCTGCCGGCCGTGAGGGTGCTGCACTGCAGATGGGAGGCAGCATCGGAAGCTCTATAGGCAGGGTATTTAGATTTGATGAAAAGGACAAGCATGTCATGATTATGTGTGGCATGAGCGCTGCATTCAGTGCACTGTTTGGTACTCCGATGGCAGCCGCTATTTTTTCCATGGAGATGATAAGCGTCGGTGTCATGTATTATATAGCACTCGTTCCATGTGTGATAAGCTCCCTCATCGCTCACGGTATCGCATCATACTTCAATGTTACAAATGAATTTTTTGCTATTGAAAACATACCGGACTTTACTATTTTAAACTCAGTAAAAATCTCTGCGCTTGCAATACTGTGCGCACTCGTAAGCATACTCTTTTGTGTGGCCCTTCACTCAGGTGAGGCGCTGTACAAAAAATATC
>OLGF01003749.1_pt1 | contig 12190 bp, 9 predicted proteins | sample 1604971 | NCBI WGS metagenome assembly OLGF01 (sample SAMEA3888902, study PRJEB22519) | human gut metagenome | biome: human gut; feature: human-associated habitat; material: faeces | place: Denmark | collected 2011 | reverse complement strand
TGCAGGCGTCCTGTGGGGCGGTCGCCCGTAAGGATGATTTTTTCTTTTGCCATATTATGTATTTTTTAGTTTCTTCATTGTATAAAAGCCATTAAGACCGGCAAAGATACCTATAATTATCGAAACCTCAAGGGATGACGCTTTCTTTCCTTTTCACGTATACCTTATGGCTTCCGATGCCGCTTGTATCGATTCCGCTGCCGGGAGTATGTGCCCATTTGCGCAGTTCCACGGTGGCGGTGGAGCGGACGAGTCCGGTCAGTTGCCGGTAGATGCTGACAGTAAGGAAGGCATGCTTGTCCAGATACTGATGCGCCAGAGCCAGACGTTGTTCGGGGGTGTATTTCTTCGACGAGCGTGCGGGTTTCCAGGAGGCACGTTCCAGTTCGCACCAATGGTTGGTTTCTCTAATCAAGGCCTTGTCTGTGCGGAAGTTCACGCCACTTACGTAGATGCTCCGCGCGTTTCGCTTCGTGGTGCTTTCTTGGGGCTGTTCGCGTTCCTTGTCGGGGTAGATGGACAGTGCGGGGGTGAATACGCCCAATCCTTCTATCTTCACCGAGCGTCCCATTCCCATTTCGTGGGCCAGGGCTTCGCCCAGCTCGCAGATAATTCCTTCGGTTACGCCTTTCGAGAATCCCGAGGTCATGGCGATGTATTCCGCCAGTTCGCGCGTGCCGGTCTGTCCGGTCATCACCATCTTGGGGTAGGTGATTGGTTCGCCCGTGCCTTGCAAGTCGGGCATTTCTTTCATTTGGTAGCGTGTGGTCATTGTTGCGTTCTCCTTTCTTTTCTTTCCTTCGTTGCAAAGTCCTTTTCCCTGCGGAGCAAAGTTCTTTTGGTGGCGGAGAAATCTTAGAATAAAGCCTTTATTCCAAGGAATAGAAATTTTATTTTTAAGAATAAAGGCTTTGTTTGTAGAAACAGAATCCTTGTTCTATTTTTGTATAGGCACAAAGGTAAGTTTCCGTGGCGAGAAAAGCAAGTTTTGGTGGGGAGAATCTTCATATTTATCCGCAAATGCCTTTACTGAGATATAGTCTTTCTTTTTTATATGGAATCGCATTTTTCGGAAAAAGATTTCGGTTGTGGGCGACGGCCGCTCTTCTATTATGGAGGATGACGTTTCTTTTATGCAAAAAAATATGCCACAATTTGCTCTTTTCGTAAATAAGTCGTTACTTTGCACAAATTTTAAAGAGACTATGCAATCGCAGGAAATGAGAAGCAAATATAACCTCCGTTCGAATGAATTTCATTCGGGAGCCGTCAGTTTCTCTTTTTTCGAGAAAGATATTTTTAGTTCTTTGGTAATGCGTTAATCCTTTATTGGGTGACGCATTTTTTTTGTGAAATAGCTACAACTCGTAGTTCGTAGCTTGTAACTCGTAACTTAATAGACAACAAGAGAATATGGAAAAGAATTTAAAGAAAGTGCTTGTCTTGGGTTCTGGTGCGCTCAAGATTGGTCAGGCCGGAGAGTTTGACTATTCCGGTTCGCAGGCGCTGAAGGCGTTGCGCGAAGAAGGTATCGGTTCTGTTTTGGTAAACCCGAACATTGCTACTATCCAGACATCGGAAGGTATCGCCGATCAAGTTTATTTCTTGCCGGTAACTCCTTATTTCGTGGAAGAAATCATCAAGAAAGAACGTCCCGACGGCATTTTGCTGGCATTCGGCGGACAGACGGCGCTGAACTGCGGTACGGAACTCTATCAGAACGGAATTCTTCAGAAATATGGCGTGCGCGTGCTGGGTACTTCCGTTGAGGCGATTATGTACACCGAAGACCGTGACCTCTTTGTGAAGAAGCTGGACGAGATTCCGATGAAGACTCCGAAGAGCCACGCTGTGGAGAGCATGGAGGACGCACTGAAGGCAGCCCGCGAGATTGGCTACCCCGTGATGGTGCGCTCGGCTTATGCTCTGGGTGGACTGGGAAGCGGTATTTGTCCGGACGAGGAAGCCTTCATTAAATTGGCCGAAAGCTCTTTCACTTTCTCCAAGCAGATTCTGGTAGAAGAGTCTCTGAAGGGTTGGAAGGAAATTGAATTCGAGGTAATCCGCGATGCCAACGACCACTGCTTCACGGTGGCAAGCATGGAAAACTTCGACCCGCTGGGCATTCATACGGGTGAGTCCATCGTAGTGGCTCCCACTTGCTCATTGACCGACGAGCAGGTGAAAATGTTGCAGGAGCTCTCCACCAAATGTATCCGCCACCTGGGCATCGTGGGCGAATGTAACATCCAGTATGCGTTCAACGCCGAGACAAACGACTATCGTGTCATCGAGGTGAACGCCCGTCTGTCCCGTTCTTCCGCATTGGCTTCCAAGGCTACCGGTTATCCGCTGGCATTCGTGGCTGCCAAGATTGCGTTGGGCTATACGCTCGACCAAATCGGCGAGATGGGAACTCCCAATTCTGCATATGCTGCTCCGCAACTTGATTACCTGATTTGCAAGATTCCGCGTTGGGACTTGACGAAGTTCGTAGGTGTCAGCCGCGAAATTGGCTCCAGCATGAAGTCGGTAGGCGAAATCATGTCTATCGGACGTTCCTTTGAAGAAATTATCCAGAAGGGCTTGCGTATGATTGGTCAGGGAATGCACGGATTCGTGGGCAATGAGGGAGTGGAGTTCGATGACTTGGATTACGAACTGTCACATCCCACCGACCTGCGCGTCTTTGCCATTGCCGAGGCTCTGGAAAAGGGATATGCCATCGACCGCATCTTTGAGCTGACCAAGATTGACCCCTGGTTCTTGGGCAAGCTGAAGAACATCGTAGACTACAAGCAGAAACTTTCCCAATATAATAAGGTGGAAGACATCCCCGCCGACGTGCTGCGCGAAGCCAAAGTGCTTGGCTTCTCCGACTTCCAGATTGCCCGCTTCGTGCTGAATCCGCAAGGCAATATGGAGAAGGAAAACCTTACCGTACGCGCCCGTCGTAAGGAGCTGGGCATCCTGCCCGCCGTGAAGCGCATCAATACGGTGGCTTCCGAACATCCGGAACTGACGAACTACCTCTACATGACGTATGCCGTTCAAGGTTATGATGTGAACTATTATAAGAATGAAAAATCAGTGGTTGTGCTTGGTTCGGGCGCTTACCGCATCGGTTCGTCTGTAGAGTTCGACTGGTGCTCGGTGAATGCCATCCAGACTGCCCGCAAGCTGGGCTACAAGTCCATCATGATTAACTATAACCCCGAAACCGTTTCTACGGACTACGACATGTGCGACCGTCTCTACTTCGACGAGCTCTCCTTCGAGCGTGTGCTCGACGTTATCGACCTGGAGCAGCCGCGCGGTGTCATCGTGTCCGTGGGTGGACAGATACCGAACAACCTGGCAATGAAGCTTCACCGCCAGTCAGTTCCCGTGTTGGGTACTTCCCCCATCTCCATCGACCGTGCCGAAAACCGTAACAAGTTCTCTGCCATGCTCGACCAGCTGGGCATCGACCAACCGGCTTGGCAGGAACTCACTAGCCTGGAAGATGTGAAAGGCTTTGTAGAGAAGGTGGGCTATCCGGTACTGGTGCGTCCGTCTTACGTACTCTCCGGTGCTGCGATGAATGTATGCTACGATGAAGAAGAACTGGAAAACTTCTTGAAGATGGCTGCTGAGGTATCTAAGGAATATCCGGTGGTGGTATCCCAGTTCTTGCAGAACACCAAGGAAATCGAGTTCGACGCTGTTGCCCAAAACGGTGAAGTGGTGGAATACGCCATCTCCGAGCACGTAGAGTTTGCCGGTGTACACTCCGGTGACGCTACGCTGGTATTCCCGGCACAGAAGATTTACTTTGCAACGGCACGCCGCATCAAGAAAATCAGCCGCCAGATTGCGAAGGAACTCAATATTTCCGGTCCTTTCAATATTCAGTTCCTGGCACGCAACAACGAGGTGAAGGTTATCGAGTGTAACCTCCGTGCATCGCGCAGCTTCCCGTTCGTATCCAAGGTGCTGAAGCGTAACTTCATCGAGACTGCTACCCGTATCATGCTGGACGCTCCCTATACACAACCGGACAAGTCGGCATTCGACATCGACCGTATCGGTGTGAAGGCAAGCCAGTTCTCCTTCTCCCGTCTGCACAAGGCAGACCCGGTATTGGGTGTGGACATGTCGTCTACGGGCGAGGTAGGCTGTATTGGCGACGACTTCTCCGAAGCATTGCTGAATGCCATGATTGCTACCGGATTCAGAATCCCCCGTCCCGAGAAGGGCGTGATGTTCTCCTCCGGAGCCATGAAGTCCAAGGTGGATTTGCTGGATGCCAGCCGCATGCTCTTTGCCAAAGGCTATAAGATTTATGCTACGGCAGGTACAGCCGCTTTCCTCAACGCCCATGGCGTGACGACGGAAGCCGTTTACTGGCCGGATGAACGCCCGGATGCGGAAAACAACGTGATGACGATGATTGCCGACCATGCCTTCGACCTGATTGTCAACATTCCGAAGAACCATACGAAACGCGAGCTGACCAATGGCTACAAGATTCGTCGCGGTGCTATCGACCACAACATTCCGTTGATTACCAATGCCCGCCTGGCAAGTGCCTTTATCGAGGCATTCTGCGAAATGAAGCTGGAAGATATCCAGATTAAGAGCTGGCAGGAGTACAAATAAATTGTTTGCTCTATAAACGATTGCAGGAGCGGAAAGCCGAAAGGTTTTCCGCTCTTTTGGTATACTGCGTTTATTTCCGTATTTTTGTTCGGGGCTGAGTCTCTGTATGAATCAAAAGAAGAAATAATATGAATGAAGTGGAAAAAATGCGTAGCTCCCAGTTGGCGGATATGTCCGTTCCGGAGATACAGGTGAAGTTCGAGCATGCCAAGCGCTTGCTGGCAAAAATGCGTGTGATGAGTACTTACGATGAGGATTACCGGAGTTTGCTGGAGGAACTGGTGCCAGGTATTCCCGCTACTTCCATCATCTGCCCGCCCTTCCATTGCGACCACGGGGATGGGATCCGGCTGGGTGAGCATGTCTTTGTCAATGCCAATTGCACTTTCCTGGACGGGGGATATATCACGATTGGTGCCCATACGTTGGTCGGTCCATGCGTACAGATATACACTCCCCATCATCCGATGGATTATATCGAGCGTCGTACGGAAAAGGAATATGCCTATCCGGTGACGATAGGAGAGGATTGCTGGATTGGCGGCGGTGCCATTCTGTGTCCAGGCGTCACCGTCGGCGACCGTTGTATCATCGGTGCGGGTAGTGTGGTGACGAAAGATATTCCATCCGATAGCATAGCCGTTGGTAATCCGGCAAAGGTCATCCGGAAAAATGAGGCAAAAAAGTGAACGTACTAAATGCTTGAAAAACAGAGTATGTCGCTAAATGGCTAAAAAAATATCGAAAAATATTATGCAAAAGTTTTGGTAATGTCAAAATAAGCTGTACCTTTGCATCGCTTTTGAAACGGAAGTGTACGGGCGTTTAGCTCAGCTGGTTCAGAGCATCTGCCTTACAAGCAGAGGGTCGGCGGTTCGAATCCGTCAACGCCCACACCAAAAAGGAAGTCTTACGAAGAAATTCGTGAGACTTTTTTTATTTCTTACCTCTTTTATACAAACTTTCTTTCTCCTTTTATCTTATAACTCAGGAAAAAGAGTTAATTTTGCAGTCTGATAATTATCTAAGAAAACGTATGGAACTTGATGTATTAACGGCCATATCTCCGATTGATGGTCGATATAGAGGCAAAACTAAAGCTTTGGCAGCTTATTTCTCTGAATTTGCACTGATTAAATACCGTGTACAGGTAGAGGTGGAGTATTTTATCACCTTGTGCGAACTTCCTTTGCCGCAATTGAAAGGAATCGATAGTAGCGTGTTTGAAACTTTACGGAATATCTACCGTAACTTCTCCGAAGCAGACGCACAACGCATTAAAGATATCGAAAGTGTAACTAACCACGATGTGAAAGCCGTAGAATATTTCCTGAAAGAAGAGTTTGACAAGATGGGTGGAATGGATGACTATAAAGAGTTTATCCACTTCGGACTGACTTCTCAGGATATTAACAATACGTCTGTTCCTCTTTCTATCAAAGAGGCATTGGATCAGGTTTATTACCCGTTGATTGAAGAGCTGATTGCACAGTTGAAAACCTATGCGACAGAATGGGCTAACATTCCGATGCTTGCCAAAACTCACGGTCAGCCGGCTTCTCCTACCCGTCTGGGTAAAGAAGTGATGGTATTTGTTTACCGTCTCGAACGTCAGTTGGCTATGTTGAAAGCATGTCCGCTTACAGCTAAGTTTGGCGGTGCTACCGGAAACTACAATGCGCATCACGTGGCTTATCCTCAATATGACTGGAAACAATTCGGCAATCGGTTTGTTGCAGAAAAACTGGGACTGGAACGCGAAGAATATACAACGCAGATTTCGAACTATGATAACCTCTCTGCTGTTTTTGATGCTATGAAGCGTATCAATACCATCATGGTGGATATGAATCGTGACTTCTGGCAGTACATCTCTATGGAGTACTTCAAGCAGAAGATCAAAGCCGGAGAAGTGGGCTCGAGCGCTATGCCGCATAAAGTGAATCCGATTGACTTTGAAAATGCGGAAGGTAACTTGGGCATAGCAACGTCTATTCTGGAACATTTGGCTGTGAAGCTTCCTGTTTCCCGTTTGCAGCGTGACTTGACAGACTCAACGGTGTTGCGTAATGTCGGTGTACCTTTCGGGCACATCGTGATTGCCATCCAGAGTTCTTTGAAAGGATTGCGCAAACTGTTATTGAACGAACCGGTTATTTATCGTGATTTGGATAATTGTTGGAGTGTAGTGGCAGAAGCTATTCAGACCATCCTGCGCCGTGAGGCTTATCCGCATCCGTATGAAGCTTTGAAAGCGTTAACCCGCACCAACCAAGCTATTACAGAAAGTTCTATTAAAGAGTTTATCGAAGAATTGAATGTAAGCGAAGATATTAAAAAAGAGTTAAGAGCAATCACTCCCCATACATATACGGGGCTTTAATTGTTTACTTATATAATAAACGTGTTTTTTAAATAGGCCGTGAGGCCAAAGTCTAATTTTATTCGAATAAAAAAATGAGCACAGAAAACGAAGAATGGCGCGAAAATTCTTTCAATGAAGAGAATACAGGTGCCGGCCGTGATGGTAACAGGTCTTACAACAGAGAAGGTGGAGAACGTCCGTATCGCCCTTCTTACAACCGTGAAGGCGGGGATCGTCCGTATCGCCCGCGATTTAATGCCAACAATGAAGGAGGCGAACGCCCGCAGCGTTCGTACGGTGACCGCTCTTATGGCGACCGTCCCCAACGTCCTTCTTACAATCGTGAAGGTGGAGATCGTCCGTATCGTCCTCGCTTCAATAGTGGCGAAAGTGGAGGCTATCGCAGCAACAACGGTGGTGGCTATCGTCCGAGATTCAATAATGACCGTCAGGGCGGTTACCGTCCTCGTCCACGTACCGGCGATTATGACCCGAATGCTAAATATAGCATAAAGAAACAAATCGAGTACAAGGAACAGTTTGTTGACCCGAACGAACCGATTCGTCTGAATAAATTCCTGGCTAATGCCGGTGTTTGTTCACGTCGTGAGGCTGATGAATTTATCACAGCAGGTGTGGTTTCTGTAAACGGTGAAGTGGTAACGGAATTGGGTACGAAGATCAAACGTTCGGATGTGGTTAAGTTCCACGACGAACCGGTAAGCATTGAACGCAAGGTATATGTATTGCTGAATAAACCGAAAGATACCGTTACTACATCGGACGATCCGCAGGAACGCCGTACAGTAATGGATTTGGTGAAAGGCGCTTGCAACGAACGTATTTATCCGGTAGGACGTCTGGACCGTAACACGACTGGTGTACTGTTACTGACGAATGACGGTGATCTGGCTTCCAAGCTGACACACCCGAAATTCCTGAAGAAGAAAATTTATCATGTTCATCTGGACAAGAACCTGACTAAAGCAGATATGGAACAGATTGCAGCTGGTATCCAGTTGGAAGATGGCGAAATCCATGCAGATGCGATCAGCTATACAGATGATTTCAAGAAAGACCAGGTCGGTATCGAAATTCACTCCGGTAAGAACCGTATCGTTCGCCGTATTTTCGAATCACTGGGTTATAAAGTAGTAAAACTCGACCGTGTGTTCTTCGCCGGACTGACCAAAAAAGGTCTGCGTCGCGGAGACTGGCGTTACCTGTCGGAAGCAGAAGTAAACTACCTCCGCATGGGTTCGTTTGAGTAATAAGTCAATAAATAATAACTTGACAGAGGACGGGGAAAGAAAGCAGGAAAGAATTCATCCTGCATTTGAAACCTCGTCTTCTTGTATCTAAAAAGAAAAAGTTAAATGGAAAAGATTGGTAGAACAAAAATTGTTGACCTGTTGAAGCGCACAGACATTGGCGCTATGGTCAATGTGAAAGGATGGGTTCGCACCCGTAGAGGTAGCAAACAAGTAAACTTTATCGCACTGAATGACGGTTCTACAATAAATAATTTGCAGATCGTAGTAGATTTGGCTAATTTCGATGAAGAGATGCTGAAACTGATTACTACCGGCGCTTGTATCAGCGTGAACGGAGAAATGGTAGAATCAGTGGGTTCCGGACAGAAAGTGGAAGTACAGGCTCGTGAAATCGAAGTGCTGGGTACTTGCGATAATACATATCCATTACAGAAGAAAGGTCACTCTATGGAATTCTTGCGCGAGATTGCTCACTTGCGTCCGCGTACCAATACATTCGGTGCAGTGTTCCGCATCCGTCACAACATGGCGATTGCTATTCACAAGTTCTTCCATGAAAAGGGCTTCTTCTATTTCCATACGCCGATTATTACGGCTTCCGATTGTGAAGGTGCCGGACAGATGTTCCAGGTGACTACCATGAACCTGTATGACTTGAAGAAAGACGAGAGAGGTTCTATCTCATACGAAGATGATTTCTTCGGTAAGCAGGCAAGTCTGACTGTTTCCGGTCAGCTGGAAGGTGAGTTGGCAGCTACTGCTTTGGGATCTATCTACACATTCGGTCCTACGTTCCGTGCCGAAAACTCCAACACTCCCCGCCACTTGGCAGAGTTCTGGATGATTGAGCCGGAAGTGGCTTTCAACGACATTACAGACAACATGGACTTGGCAGAAGAGTTCATCAAATATTGTGTGAAATGGGCGTTGGATAACTGTGCGGATGATGTGAAGTTCCTGAACGATATGTTCGATAAAGGCTTGATTGAACGTCTGCAAGGTGTATTGAAAGATGATTTCGTACGTTTGCCTTATACAGACGGTATCAAGATTCTTGAAGAAGCTGTTGCAAAAGGACATAAGTTTGAATTCCCGGTTTACTGGGGCGTGGACTTGGCTTCCGAACACGAACGTTTCTTAGTGGAAGAACACTTCAAACGTCCGGTGATTCTGATTGATTATCCGAAGGAAATCAAGGCCTTCTATATGAAGCAGAACGAAGATGGTAAGACTGTACGTGCCATGGACGTTCTTTTCCCGAAAATTGGTGAAATTATCGGTGGTTCCGAACGTGAAGCCGACTATAACAAGCTGATGACCCGTATTGAAGAAATGCATATCCCGATGAAGGATATGTGGTGGTATCTGGATACCCGTAAGTTCGGTACTTGTCCTCACTCCGGTTTCGGATTAGGATTCGAACGTCTGTTATTGTTTGTAACAGGTATGGCGAATATCCGTGACGTGATACCGTTCCCGCGTACACCAAGAAATGCTGATTTCTAATATTTCGGTATATTTATGTAAAACTCGCATAATCTTTAGGTTATGCGAGTTTTTTTATGCTCTGAATTGCTGTATTCTCAAAATAAATCTTTATATTTGGAAATACGCATTCGAGAGTGTTAACTAAAATAATACAACAATGAAAAAGCTCTATTTTTTTACCATGCTTTCAATAATGTTGTTAGCGGTAACAGGTGCGACGGCCCAGAAGAAAACCAAATTCAAAGCGGCTGATTTGAAAGGTATTTGGCAGCTCTGCCATTATGTATCCGAGTCTCCCGATGTTCCGGGAGCGTTGAAACCCAGTAATACATTTAAAGTATTGGGTGATGACGGACAAATCGTTAACTTTACCATTATTCCCGGTGCGGATGCGATTATTACTGGATACGGTACTTATAAACAACTCACGGACGATTCTTATAAGGAAAGTATCGAGAAGAACATTCATCTCCCGATGCTGGACAATCAGGACAATATTTTGGAATTTGAGATTAAGGACAATGATTATCTCCATCTGAAATATTTTATCAAGAATGATTTGAATGGAAATGAGTTGAACACCTGGTATTATGAAACCTGGAAGAGGGTGGAGATGCCGGCTAAATTCCCGGAAGATATTGTGAGATAATTTCCAACGCACATGTGCAGGAAGGGGATAAAACCGATATATAGAGGGGTGGCAGATAGATATTACTATGTAAATATCCACCTGCCACTTATTCTTTTAGTATGTGAGGTATGAGCTATCGGGAAAAAGGGAGGCAGTCCTAAAACCCTGTGGGTATATTAAATTTCTGTTGCTTATTGAACGGTTATTTTATTTTTTGTTCTTATGCTCTTCTGTCTGTATTAAATTCTCATTTAACTAAAAAGCGGTGTGGTTTTGAACTAATTGTGCCGAAAATTACCAAAGCCCCAATTAAGTTTAGTTTTTCTCATTCACATCCTTCACGGATGGTAACCATCTGTTTGATAGGTGTTTTCTGTGAACAAATAAAGAAAAGTCTTATCTTCACGCTCTTCACGCCTTCACAATCCCCACAGTTTACACTTTCACAGTCCGCAACCTTCGCATCGACATTGTCAATCTTAGCAAATTGAACAGCTTGCATCTAAGAAGCCGACTAGAGTTGTCCATCTAGTCGACTATTGTTGTCTAATCAGCCGACTATAGTCAGCCAGGCAGACAACTATAGTCGGCGATTAATAAATAGAAATAAAGTATACGAGAAGGCGGTAGTTTATCAGTAATAAGAAGGCTGATTCTTAATATTGGTAATGAATAAAAGATATTCATTACCGTGCAGACATGAATAAATTATTGTGATATAGGATGCCCTGAAGCACATTATCCAGACTTCCAAACTGTCTCCCCCGATTTTTTAGACTGATCCAACAATTGTTGCTTCAACCACTCCAGCAGTTCGTTCGGAAGCTGTGAGGTGTCGATGCCTTTCTCTTTGACAGGGATTACAATGCAAGGTATATTCTCGTCCGTGGATTTCAGTTTCTGCAGATAGACTTCTTCAATGAAGTTGTATTGAAGAACTTCAGAGATGAGTAGAAGACGTTCCATATCTATGTTTTTACTGTTGAAAATATGGTAGAGAGAAGTCCGTGCGCAATGAATTTGCCGGGCGAACTCTGCATAACTGATACCGCGTTCATCTACTTTCTGCTGTATGAGTTTTTCAATATAGATGTCTTTAAATTTAGATTCCACAGTTTGTGTGCTTGTAATGTGCCTGCACCTGTTCCCCTGTGGCAGCGGGCTTTCCATTGTTAAAAAAGCAAGCATTTAATGTCTGAGATTGATAATGCCATCAAGGAATGCGACCTGATGATAGACCGCATCATAGAAAGTGATGCCGAACTTAAGGAGAACTATGCTATCATCACTTCGATAAAAGGCGTTGCACGTCAAAACGGAGCCTGTTTGCTTATCTTCACCAACAACTTCAGACGTTTTGACCTGGACGCACGCAAAATAGCCTGTTATTATGGTGTTGCCCCGTTTGGAAAAGATTCAGGCACAAGTATCCACTCTCCGGCTAAAACAAGCCATTTCGCCAACAAGCTCATAAAATCCTTGCTGGGACAGGCTGCTCATTGTGCAAAAAAATTCAATCCAGAGATAAGAGAGTATTATAACCGACTAATTGGGCGTGGTAAAAAGCCACAAGTGGCTTTAAACAATGTCAAGAACAAACTCATCAGGATTATTGTGGCTCTTGTGCGAAAGAAGGTCTATTACGACCCAAAAACATACATGTTTTACAATGCTAAATTTACCGATGTTAAGCAAATGTTAAACTCATAAAATGACTTGGATAGAAACATAGAATACGTGGGAACTTTGGTATTACCGTTCAGAAGTATCCCCATACTCAACAACATATAA
>OLGF01003744.1_pt1 | contig 12204 bp, 14 predicted proteins | sample 1604971 | NCBI WGS metagenome assembly OLGF01 (sample SAMEA3888902, study PRJEB22519) | human gut metagenome | biome: human gut; feature: human-associated habitat; material: faeces | place: Denmark | collected 2011 | reverse complement strand
GAGAAACTTTCTTCAGAAAGTTTCTCCTCCCCCTCCCCAAATATATCATCCAACCAGCGCGGCGTATTCGGCGGCGGAAATACGCCCGCCTTCGTCGGCATCGTCGGGTTTGACGCGGACGAGCCAACCCTTGTCGTAAGGGCTGTCGTTGAGCAGTTCGGGGGCGTCCGCCAGTGCTTCGTTGACGGCGACGATTTCACCGGAAACCGGAATGATCGCGTCGGAAGTGATTTTGACGGACTCGATGGAAGCGCAGGAAACGCCCTGCTTGAAGTGTTCGCCCACGGTGGGGAGGTCGACGAAAATGACCCCGCCGAGCTGATCCTGTGCATAGTCCGTGATGCCGACGAGCATGGTGCCGTCGGGCTCCGCTTTGGCCCAGAGGTGTTCGGAGTGGTAGGAACGGTCTTCGGGATAGGTGAGGCTCATAATGCGATCTCCTTCGGGTTGAGGATGTTGCTATTCGGTCACAGCTACGCGGGGAGCACGGATGGCGGCGGGGACGATTTCGTCCAGCGTGGGGTGGCCGATCATGACTTCATGCAGTCTTTCGGGCGTATAGCCGCCGACCATGAGCAGCTGGGCCACGGTGACGAGGTGGGATACGCCGTGGCCGATGGCTGCGATGCCCGCGATGGCGTCGCCGGTCCATGCGACCTTCACGAATCCGCCGGAAGCCCCGGCTGCCTGCGCGATGGGATTCAGGGTCAGGGGGACCTGCGATACGCTTACGGACTTCCCGGCGGCAAGGAGCCCTTTGGCGGTCTGGCCGACGCGCATGATCTCGGTGCTGCCGTAAATGCAGGACGGGACCGGGCCGGGCACGTATACGCCTTTTTCGTGTCCGAGGATGTGGCGGGCGACATACGCGCCCTGATGGTCGGCGGCATGGGCCAGCAACGTAAGGCCGTTCACGTCGCCGATGGCATAGACGCCTTCGGCGGCTTCAAGATGGTCGTTCACGTCGACGAAGCCGCGGCGTTTCAGCGTGCAGCCCGCCTTTTCGCAATCAAGCCCGGCTGTATTCGGAGTACGGCCCACGGCGACCAGCGCCTTGGAGGCGGTCAGCACGCGCCCATCACCAAGGGTCAGCTCGGCCTGCCCGTCCTTCGTGACGAGCGACTTCGCCATGACGCCCGTGATGCAGGTCCGGCCCGCCTTGCTCTGGACGCGGTCCATTTCTTTGGCGATGTCGGCGTCTTCAGTAGGGGCGATGTGCGGGGCGGCCTCGACGATGGTGATTTTGGAGCCCATCATGCCGAAGAAGTCGCCAAGCTCAAGGCCGATGGCCCCAGCGCCCACGATGATGAGGCTTTCCGGGACTTCGGGAAGGTTGAGGACGCCGGTGCTGTCGAGCACGGCGTCGCCGTCGGGAGCGAGGCCGGGGAAGGACGCGCTCGACGAGCCGCAGGAAAGGATAATGTTGTCAGTTGTTAACATTTCTTCGCCGGATTCGGAGCGGACGATGGCCTGCCCTTTTCCGGCGCACACGCCGCGTCCTTCGTACAGGGTGATCCCCGCCGCCGCGAGGCTTTTGGCGAGGGTCTGGCTGGAGCCCTTGAGGAAGCGGCCCACGCGGGTTTGCAGCGCCTTGTAGTCGATGTCGATGGAGCCCTTCATGGTGCGCAGGCGTTCCTGAGCCTTGAGGAGCCCGAGGGGGGCCGTTGCGCCGAGGAGCATCTTGGTGGGGATGCAGCCGCAGTTCAGGCACGTGCCGCCCCAGTGTTTGTCTTCGATGATGGCGACTTTTTTGCCGCCTGCCGCCAGTTCTTTCGCCGCCGTGGTCCCGCCGGGGCCTCCGCCGATGATGATTACGTCGTAATGCATGGGTTGCCTCGTTTGCGTATGCCGAGAAAGAGGGAAGAAATTTTCTCGAGCGGAGCGCCCGCCCCGCCGCCGTCCGTGTGCCTTGAAAGGCCGTTGCCGGGCGTGGTCTCCGCGAGGCCGCTTTTGTTTTCCCCTTTTCCCGGGTCCCCATCCCCCTTCCGAAACCGTCGGAGAGGGGGATGGGACAGCCCGGAAGGAAGTGCTTAAAAATCTCTTCCTGTCAAAAAAATCCAGAATGTCCGTCTGATTATGCCGCTTGCGAACCGTCTCGTAACTTCCCCGCCAGCCAAGCTCTGCGGAGGGAAGGGGAGCGGAAAGGGAGAGGGGCCTCTTAGGTTCCTTCCCTCCCCGGTTTGCCTACTTCGCTATATCGGCCTTGAACAAGAACTCGCGGGAGGCGGAACGGTACTTGAGCATCATGGGATCGGCCACGGGTTCGAGCCCCTGCATACCCTGCGGCATTTCGGGGGTTACGGCGGCGATGGCGTAGGGAAGCTGATGATCGCCGCAGGCTTCAAAGACCATGCGGGCCGCTTCACCGGCTTCGTCGCGGTTCGGCCAACGGGCGCCCTCGGGACCGGAGAGCGGGGTGGCGAGGAAACGGATTTCGTGGTCGGGGAACGCTTTCACCAGTTCGATGGTCTTGGCGAGTTCGTCCTTGGTGGGCGCGGAACCGTAAAGGGCTTCGTAGACGGATGCTGGGCCGGGGATGTTGAGCTGTACTTTGGCCAGCGCGTTCAGGCCGATGAGGCGTTCGAGCAGGGCGGGATTCCGTCCGTCCGTCTGTATGCAGACCGTGAGGCCGCCCTTGGCGAGCTGTTGCACCAGTTCGACGAAGTGATCTTCCTCCGCCGCCGGGCACTGGGAAAGGTAGAGGCCGGAAATCCAGCCGTGCAGCAGGTCGCTGCGCGTGACCGCGCCTTCGAGGGCGTGCCCGGACAGCAGGTAGGCGATGACTTCCCCGGAGCCCTGCTTGATGACCGTGCCGTCGTCGAACAGCGGGAACTCCACGCCTTCGGGGTTGCGGTAGATGGCCTTGCGGTTGGCGCGGTAGAAGGTGTTGAATGTCTGGGCATCAGCCTTGAAATCCACGGTTTCGTAAGCGATCTGATGTTCGGCGAGAAAGCCTTTGACGATTTTGCACCGCAGGCAGTCGGGTGCGGTATACAGGGTGATGCTCATCTGTGCGCTCCTGTGATGCCGGAAAGCCGGCAGAAAGGGTTGCTTTGCAAACGGCGGTTTGCCGCCGGGTATGGACGAAAAAAGAGGCGGAATCCATCGGAACGGGGTTCCTCTGGATTTCTGCCTCTACCTATACCCGGATCCGGGACAGAAAATTGTTACCGTTGTTACTTTTTTCGCAAAAAGTTTGAAAAAAATCGGCTCCGGGGAGGAAATCAGCCCCACTCCGCCTCTTCTTGTTCTTCCAGCAGTTTTTCAAGCTGATCGAGCTCGCTCAGTTCGATTTCATGGCGTGAGAACCGCACCAGAATCCCGAGCTCGCGCAGCTGCTGCAGGCAGCGGAACAGGGAAACGCGGTGGATGTCCAGCACTGAAGCCAGTTCGAGCTGGGTCATGTCCAGAGGAAATGCCTTGGCGTTGTTATGGCTGCGGGAGAGCTGGCGCAAAAAGCGGCAGACGCGGGCCAGCGGCGTGCCGTGCTTGATCAGGAAACTTACGCTGAACAGGTTGGAAAATTTGGTGGCCGTACCCCGGAGCATGTTCAGGATGAGATGGGGGTATTGGCGGGCGAATTCGGCGTCATGGATCAGCGAGCTGGGGAAACGGTACGCTTCGGTCCTCTCCAGCACCCGGAAACAAGCCATCGTCGCCTCGTCCCCGGTGATCACGCTCGTCTCGTTGAAGATGCAGCCCTTGCCGAAAAACATGACGACATGATCTTCCCCTGCCGCGTTGGTGTAGGTGAGCCGCACGCGTCCCTTATCTATAAAATAGAAGCAATCGGTGGTGGCCTGATGATTGTAGTGGGAACGCGGAAAAACGAGATGCGTCCCCATGTGCACAATTTCCCGCCAAGGCTCATGCAGACCGCTGTGGGAGATGATAGCAATGTGCTGTTGCGGCATTTGGATTTCTGCGGTCATAGAATCACCTCTTTCTCAATGATGGATGGGCGGAAATGTTCTTATACTTTTTATGTGAATTGTTGCACAGGTTACATTTCTGTTTTCTCATCCGTCATAAGGTGCTTTTGCGGATAAAGGAACCCCTCTGTGAAAGCCCATAGACGAAAGGCGTCAATCGTTCAAGTCTGTTCGGGAATGAGGACAGCCTTGACGTATCTCCGAAGTTTCATTTCATTTTGTTCTGCCTGGGGCGCAAGCACCGGCGTCCGGGCGCAATCCATACATAGGGTAGGAGCATCCGATGAGCGCGACGATTTTCCCCACTGGCGTTACTATCTACAATCCCGAAAAATGCTGGAGCGGTTATACCATCTTTCAGGCCGCCGAACGCGGCGCCCTCCTTATCGACATGAACGGCAATGAAGTCCGCATGTGGGAAGGCTTGCAGGGCTTTCCGAACAAAATGCTGCCCGGCGGTTACGTGATGGGGAGCCTTGGTGAACGCAATCCCAAGTATGGCCTTCAGGACCAGACCGACCTTGTGCAGGTGGACTGGGACGGCAATATCGTGTGGAAGTTCGACAAGGCTGAATACATCGAAGATCCGGGCGAGGAACCCCAATGGATGGCCCGCCAGCACCATGACTACCAGCGCGAAGGCAACACCGTGGGCTACTATGTGCCCGGTTCCGATCCCAAAACCAACAGCGGCAACACGCTGATCCTCGCGCACAAGAACGTCCACGTGCCCGCCATTTCCGACAAGATGCTGCTTGACGACGTGATCTACGAAGTGGATTGGGACGGCGACATCGTGTGGGAATGGAAGGTATCGGATCATTTTGAGGAGCTGGGCTTCGACGCCATCGCCCGCAACCTCATGTACCGCGACCCCAACTATTACACCGGGTTCGGGAACAGCCACATCGCGGGCGACTGGGTGCACACCAACTCCATGTCCGTGCTCGGCCCGAACAAATGGTACGACGCTGGCGACAAGCGCTTCCACCCCGACAACATCATCATCGACTGCCGCGACGCCAACATCATCCTGATCATCGAAAAGGCCACCGGCAACATCGTATGGAAGATCGGCCCGTATTTCGATCAGACCCCCGAACTGCGCAAGCTCGGCTGGATCATCGGCCAGCACCACGCCCACATGATCCCGCGCGGCCTGCCCGGCGAAGGCAACATCCTTATTTACGACAACGGCGGCTGGGCCGGCTATTACGCCCCGAACCCGGGTTCCCCCACCGGCATCCGCGGCGCCTTGCGCGACTACTCCCGCGTGCTGGAAATCGATCCTGTCACGCTGGAAATCGTGTGGCAGATGACGCCGAAAGAAGCCGGATACCTGATGCCGCTTGACGCCAACCGTTTCTATAGCCCGTTCATCAGCGGTATGCAGCGGCTGCCCAACGGCAACACCATGATCACCGAAGGTTCCCACGGCCGCATCTTCGAGGTGACCCCCGAACACGAGCTGGTGTGGGAATACGTGTGCCCCTACTGGGGGACGGCCCTGCCCATGAACATGGTGTACCGTTCCTACCGTCTGCCCTACGAATGGGTGCCGCAGCTTGAAAAGCCCGCCGAATCGCCCATCGAACGCCTCGACGTATCCACGTTCCGCGTGCCCGGCGCCGCCGCCCCGGGCGTGAAGAGCGCCGTAAAGATCAAGGAAGCCAAGGGGTACTTCGGCCTGTCCGCCATGTGCGTGGCTGCCGACATCGAAGAATAAGCGCATTACTAAGGATGGTTGAGGGCGGTTCTGGTTGAGAAAGGCATTTTTCCAATCCGGGCCGCCTTTTTGGTACGCCCCCGTCTTCGGCGGGGGGATCTTTCCGTCCGTTTGGGGGACGGAGCCCTGCTATTTGAGGAAGCGAGGGAAACGCATGAAGAGGCTGTGCTCACTTTGTTTGACGTTGGGGATGCTCTGTGGGGCGGCGGCGACCGCCGGATCCGTCGAGATCAAGGCCAAAGGCACATGGGAGATTTTGTCGGAATGGAGCAACGTCGCTCCGCTGAACGGGCCGAATGATCGGTTCGCCACCTTGCAGCGCCTGCGTACGCAGGTGGAAATCATTTCTTCGAATGCCCTCAAGGGCGTCGTGTTCTTTGAAATCGGGGACACCAACTGGGGCAAGGCTTCCGAGGGCGGCGCGCTGGGGACCGACGCCAAGAATATCGAAGTCCGCTATTCGTACGTCGACTGGCAGGTTCCGAACACGGATCTGCGCGTCCGCATGGGCCTCCAGCCGATCATCCTCCCCGGATTCGTGGCGTCGGGATTCAGCCCGGTATTCGGTCATGACGTGGCCGGCATCATGTTGTCGCAGAAGTGGTCCGACGAGGTCGGGACGACGTTCTTCTGGGCCCGGCCTTTCAACGGCAATTTCGGCGGCTGGAACGGCAACGGCTCGCAGGCCAACGGGACGCCGCGGGATACCCCCGGCGACGCCATGGACCTGCTCAGCCTGATCGTGCCCATCAAAACGGACGTGATGAAGGTTTCGCCTTGGGGCATGTTCGGCTTTATGGGCACCAAGAGCCTCATGGGGAACATCAAGGGCGGCGATCCGGCGACATGGGCTCCCCGGGCCGGTCTGTATCCCATTCTCGGCAGCGGCTACACGTTTGAGACGTTCCCCTTCCGCCGGAATACGGAAACCCACGAAAACGCGTGGTGGCTCGGCATCACCGCCGAAACGAATTCTTTTTCGCCGCTCACCGTCGCCGGGGATTTCGCCTATGGCAGTGTGAAGATGGGGGAAATCCCGGGGTATGAGGGCTTTGCCGACGGCCCCGGCACGTTCAAGCTGGATCGTGCGGGCTGGTATGCCGCCGTGCGCGCGGATTACGCCCTTGATTGGGCCACTCCCGGTATCATCGCGTGGTACGGCAGCGGCGACGACGGCAATCCGTACAACGGTTCCGAGCGCCTGCCTCAGTACAACACGCCGTGGGCGGTGAGCGCGCTCGGCTTCGGCGGCGGCTGGACCGATATCGCCACATGGAAGGTGCTCGGGCACAACCCCGGCGGCCTTTGGGGCGTGGTCCTGCATCTCAAGGACATCTCGCTCATGGAAGATCTGAAGCACACCCTGCGTGCCGGGTACTACCACGGCACCAACAACTCCGCGATGCCCAAGGCCGCGAACATGACCTCGTATCCTTCCCGCATCGACGGCCCGTTCGCCTATCTCACCACGTCCGACGACGCGTGGGAATTGAACGCGGACACCCGCTACAAGGTTTATGAAAATCTGGAACTCGCCGTCGAGGCCGCGTATGTGCGCCTCAACCTAGATGAGGGAACGTGGGGAAAGAAGATCGTCAATGAAGTGGATAAGGATTCCTATCGCGTGAGCATTGGACTGAAGTATTCGTTCTAGGTTGCTCCGTTCGTGGGGAAAAGGCCGGTGGGGGACTGCCGGCCTTTTTTGTTGGGGCATCGGATTCGATAAAGGGCAATGCGCTAAGGCTGGTTGCCGAGGCACTCCGAACAGAAAGCGTGCCCCTGCGATACGGCGATGCGCCTGACCAACTCCTCGGCCAGCATATGTGACGGCAACCGCCTGAGCGCTTCTTCATCGGCTTTGCGCCCCGCCGCTTCGTCGGCTGTTTCATAGCGTCCCGGCTCGGGCCGCAGCGTCATAAGGCATGGCACATTGCCCGTGGTATCCACTCCGGATGCACATTTTTTACGCGCATCAAAATGACCAGCCAGCTGGAGGGCATCTTCCCGCGCCGGACGGCAGCGGAAACCGCCGACTGCGGGACGCCGAAAAAGTCGGCCAGATCGGTAGCCGTATGCTTACGGATAACGAGTTTAAGCCGTTCCATTTGAGCGTCGAAAATTTGGTTTTCCATTCGAGCCTCTCGATGGCCGTGTTATGGGTGCGACCTACTATTGATAGTCAAAAGAACTACAATAGTAGGTCGGTTTCGTAAAGGGGCATTGTATCTGGGAGGAATGAAAAAGAAATATGATGAGGACAAGCTGGCTAAGACGTTTATGCCCGCAGTGATCCGGCGCTACCGTGATGCGGCGGGGCTCTCTCAGCAGGAACTTGCAGATCGGGTTGGCATTTCTAAAAGCTACATATCCTCTTTGGAGCTTGGTTATCGAGCGCCGAGTTTGAATCTGCTTGTGAAGATTGCTCAGACATTGGAGGTGAAAGCGGGCAAAATGGTCGATGAAATGGTGGAAGATGCCGAAAGGGTTCTTTGACGTTTCGCCGGTGGTTTCATGACGGCTTGGGCTATAACGGCATGAGGCCCGGCCCGGTGTCCGTGAGTATCTATTCCGTGATTACATTAGGGAGGAAGACATGCCGGGATACAGCAAGGAAGACGGTAATATTTTGAAGCAGTTTGGTGCGGCGGTGAAGGCGGGAAGGGATGGACTGGGCATCTCTCAAGAGACGTTGGCGGAAAAGGCAGGTCTACATAGAACGTATGTTGGAGGAGTGGAACAAGGACGCAGAAATGTAAGCCTGTTGAATATCGTAAAGCTCTCTCAAGCTCTTGGTGTGGAGGCAGCAAGTGTTTTTGAACACATGAAAACAATAAAAATATTAAAAATAGTAAATAACAATATGTTACATCGTGTAATGTGAATGCGGAATAGATTTCATACGGCAATGGACAACGATAAAACAAAAGTCATCATGGGACTGATTGTAGCGTCGCTTCGCGAAGGGCTTGGCATGAGCCGCTATGCTTTGGCTCAAGAGGCGGGCGTTGACTATTCGTGGCTGCGGCGTTTCGAACAGGGAAAGTCCGGGATCCGGGTGGAAACCCTTATTGGGCTTGCAAAGGGATTGGGGATTCCAGCGGGAACATTGTCGGCGCGATGGAGAAAGCGTTGGAAAATCCCGATACGTGGCTTGAGGAGCACGAAAGGAAAAGGAGCTGAGGGGGCGTGAAGAGCGGCGTTGGAGATACGCTGGCAAAGGCGTTTTTGGGGGGATACAATGAGAAAAGGGAACCAACTTTCGCTGATTCCCTTGGGGTAATTCTCTTTCATGTGCTGGTCGGGATGAAAGGATTTGAACCTTCGACCCCTTGAACCCCATTCAAGTGCGCTCCCAGACTGCGCTACATCCCGGCACGCAGATGGAGATACCTTTCTCATGCCCCGCTGTCAACAAATTTTCGCGGGAAAAACGATCTTTTTTGTACGCAGTGATGTTTTGGCATTCATTTCGGCAACCTGGGATTGTCCCGCAGTATCGCCTCTGTTCCTACAGGTGGGCGTCGTACCAGTCACCCGCAAGGCGCAAGCCCTGACGGACATCGTATTCGGGCTCATAGCCCAGCAGCGTGCGCGCACGGGTGATGTCCGCCAGGGAATGGCGTACGTCTCCCGCCCGGAAATCACGGTAGGCCGGTTTGGCTTCCGCCGCTTCGGGCTTGTGGCGGACGACCTCGTCACGGATAAGCCCGAAAAGCTCGTTGAGCGTGGTCCGCTGGCCGAAGGCCACATTGTAGACGAGGTCCCGGGCGTCGTCCGCAGCATAGGATGCCAGCAGGTTCGCCTGCACCACATTGTCGATATAGCAGAAATCACGGGACGTTTCGCCGTCTCCGTTGACGTATACGGTATCCCCCTTCGTCAGGGCGGCGAACCATTGAGGTATTACCGCCGCATACGCGCCGTACGGGTCCTGACGCTGGCCGAACACGTTGAAGTAGCGCAGGCCGATGGTCTTGAAGCCATAACTGCGCGCGAAAACCTCGGCGTAGAGCTCGTTCACGTACTTGGTCACGGCGTAGGGCGAGAGGGGCTTGCCGATGCGGTCTTCCTGTTTGGGCAGGTTGGGCTCGTCGCCGTAGGTGGAGCTCGAAGCCGCATAGACGAAACTCTTTACCCCGCAATCGCGGGCCGCGACGAGCATGTTGAGGAACCCGTCAATGTTGCAGCCGTTGGTCATGATCGGGTTTTCGATGGAGCGGGGCACAGAGCCGAGCGCCGCTTCGTGCAGGACGTGCTCGACGCCCTGGCAGGCCTGAAGGCAGGTTTCGACGTCGCGGATGTCTCCTTCTATGAAACGGAACCGCTCCCATTGCTCCGGGGTGACCAGTTCTCGTACCATGTCCAGATTGTGCTGATACCCGGTGAGGAAGTTGTCGAGGCCCACGACGCGCTGCCCGTGTGACAGCAGCGTCTGCAACAGGTTGGAACCTATGAAGCCCGCCACGCCGGTGACGAGCCATGTGCTCGGTTCTTGTTCGATCCGCTGAAGAAGTTCGGTGTAGTTGGACATCAATGGCTCCAAAGAAAAGGGTTCGGGGCATGACTCCCCTGAAGCCGGAAGTGTAGCCGCGCCGCCCTCCACTGTAAAGTATGGTCCTCCGCCGGTATTTTGTCTTTCAGGGCACTCCGTGATAGGCTTCCTGCGTTCATGGTTTCTTTTGAGAGGTTTCATTTCCTTTTTGCCCACTCTATGAGGACGGCTGTGAGTACGTATCAAACTTTTTCCACTGACGAGAAACCGCTTTCCATCTTGGATGTACGGGATGCCAAAAACCGGCGGAAGCTGACTATGGTCACCGCGTACGATACGCCGTCGGCCCGTATTGTGGATCGGGCCGGGGTCGATATGGTGCTGGTGGGCGATTCCCTCGGTATGGTCATGCTCGGGCGCAAAGACACCCTGTCGGTCACCTTGGACGAAATGATCCATCATTGCCGCGCGGTTGTGCAGGGAATACATCACGCCCTCGTCGTTGCGGACATGCCGTTTATGACGTATGAACCCGGGCCTGATACAGCGCTTTCCAACGCGGCGCGCCTTGTCCGGGAAAGCGGCGTCAGGGCCGTTAAGCTCGAAGGCGCTTTCCTGCCTCAGATCCGCGCGCTGGTGGGCGCGGGCATACCCGTCATGGGGCACATCGGCCTGACGCCTCAGCGGTCCGCGCAGCTTGGCGGCTTCAAGGTGCAGGGCAAGCGCGCCGAAGCAGCACGGCAGTTGCTTGATGAGGCGGCGGCGCTCGAAGACGCCGGGTGTTTCGCCATTGTGCTTGAGGCCATTCCCGCACCTCTCGCGGCGGCGATTACGGCCCGGGTTTCCGTTCCCACCATCGGCATAGGGGCGGGGGCCGACTGCGACGGTCAGGTGCTCGTCCTGCATGACATGCTCGGGCTGTACAGCGAGTTTACGCCGCGTTTCGTCAAGCGGTATGCGGAACTGGGTACCCTGATGGAGCAGGCCGTGCGGGATTATGCCGAAGAGGTCCGCAGCGGGGCGTTCCCCACTCCGGCTCACAGCTTCAGTATGGATGAGGAAGAGCGCGCCCGGTTGGAAGATCGGCTGCGCGAAACCGAGTAACAGTTTTCTCCCTGTTATGGAGATGGAAAAGACGATGCAGATCATTCATTCTCCGGAAGCGTTGCATTCCGTGTGTGCCGAGTGGCGGCGTCAGGGGCTGAAAACGGCCCTTGTGCCCACGATGGGGTATTACCACGCCGGGCACGCCAGCCTGATTTCCTATGCCCGCTCGGTGGCCGACAAGGTGATCGTCAGCCTTTTCGTCAATCCGACGCAGTTCGGCCCCAACGAGGATCTGGAAGCGTACCCGCGCGATTTTGAGAAAGACTCCGCGCTGGTCCGCGAGCTGGGCGGGGACGTACTCTATGCCCCCGAGCCGGAAAACATGTACGCGCCCGATCACGCCACATGGGTGGAAGTGCCCTCACTTGCCAACACCTTGTGCGGCCTCAGCCGCCCCATCCACTTCCGGGGCGTGTGCACGGTGGTCTTGAAACTGTTCATGCTGGTCCAGCCCAGCCTTGCCGTATTCGGCGAGAAGGATTGGCAGCAGCTCGCCATCATCAAGAAAATGGTTTCCGATCTGAATGTGCCTGTGGAAGTCGTCGGGCGGTCCATCGTGCGTGAAGCCGACGGGCTGGCCCTCAGCTCCCGCAATGTTTACCTGACGCCCGAAGAGCGCGCCCAAGCCCCGCAGATCCGCAAGTCGCTCGAAATGGCCGCCGGTCTCGCCGCCGGGGGGGAACGCGACGCCGCCAGAATCATTGAGGCCGTCCGTGGCTATCTGGCCGAGCATCTCCCTACAGGTGAGGAGGATTACATCTCCATCGTCGATCCCGCCGTCCTGACCCAGGTAGATCGTATCGAGGACATGGCTCTGTGCGCGCTTGCCATTCGTCTTGGCAAGGCGAGGCTGATTGACAATATTTTGTTGAAGGTTGGGGAGTGAAGATGAATCGGGGGAGGGGAGAGGAAACCTTTCTGAAGAAAGGCTTCCCCCTCCCCTCCCC
>OLGF01003743.1_pt1 | contig 12204 bp, 10 predicted proteins | sample 1604971 | NCBI WGS metagenome assembly OLGF01 (sample SAMEA3888902, study PRJEB22519) | human gut metagenome | biome: human gut; feature: human-associated habitat; material: faeces | place: Denmark | collected 2011 | reverse complement strand
TCGTCGGCGTTCTTCATCAGAAGGACTTCTATATCAACGGCAAGATGACGGATCAAACCATTGCGGAGATTATGACGGAACCGCTGTTTGTCTATCAGCACACAAAAATCCGGGATATTCTAAAAATGCTCCAGCATCAGAAGTCCCACGTCGCCGTTGTTGTGGATGACTTTGGCGGGACGCTCGGTATTGTTACGATGGAGGATATTCTGGAAGAGCTGGTCGGTGAAATTTGGGACGAACACGACGAGGTGGAAGAAGATTTTGAAAAGCTGGACGAGAATACCTACCGCGTGGACTGCTCCGTCAGCTTAGAAGATTTTATGGAATTCTTTGATGTCAAACTGAAATCGGACAGCGTTTCCGTTGGCGGATGGGTCATGGAGCAACTAAACAGAGTCCCGGTCAAGGGTGAATCTTTTCATGTTCAACATCTGGAGATCACGGTCTCTGAGCTGAGTGCATACAGAGTGTCGTCCATTACTGTCAAGCAATGTGACTCTATTTTAGAATGTGCGCAATAACAGCGTGGAGGGGATATGGCTAAAAAAACACAGGGTACTGACACCAAACAGCACGATATTGCTGCACCGCCGGAGAACAGGCCGCTCGACAAAAGCATTGTTCGATACATCATTCGCGCATTGCTGCTGATTATTCTTTTTGCTTGGGCTTTAATGAACCTCGATGCCGTAATGAAATTTCTCGGAAAAGTGATCTCACTGTTCTCACCGTTTCTAATTGGTGGAGGTATCGCTTTTCTAATCAATGTCGTCCTTAACCCACTTGAACGTTGCTGGAACAAGGTATGCAAAAAAGCCCCTGCAAAGCTGGCAAGACCCGTTTGCCTCACTTTAAGTGCTGTTCTTGTACTTGGGATTTTGTTTGCCGTAGTGTTTATGATGATTCCGAGTCTGCGGGAATCCGGCGACGAGTTTATTCAGAACATTCCGTTTTATGTTGATGAAATTGGGTGCTGGTGGGCAGATACTGTTCACTTTGCAGCAAAGTACAACATCGTTTTGCCGGAATATGCAATCGACTCCGATCTGCTGATTGAGAAAATTACGACCTTTATCAACGACGAAGGCAGCGGAATCATTACAGTAACATGGGGCGCGGCCACATCCATCCTTTCCGGCTTGGTTGACGTGCTTTTGGCGTTCGTTTTTGCTTTGTATCTGCTGGCAAAAAAAGAAGTGGTTGCAACCCACTTAAAAAAGCTGATCACAACGGTGCTTCCACAAACGAGGGCAAGGCGACTTCTGAGCATCGCTTCGCTGACGAATCAAACCTTTACCAACTTTGTCAGCGGACAGCTTACCGAGGCTGTCATTATTGGAGTCCTCTGCTTCTTTGGGATGCTGATTCTGAGGATTCCCTATGCCGGTGCCGTTTCCGCATTTGTTGCTGTTACCGCGTTAGTGCCGATCTTCGGCGCATGGCTCGGCGGCGGTCTTGGTGCATTTCTGATCCTGTTGGCGGAACCCATCAAAGCGGTGTGGTTCATTGTTTATCTGCTGATTCTACAACAGGTAGAGGGCAATTTGATTTATCCAAAAGTTGTTGGAAAATCGGTCGGCCTACCCGGACTGCTTGTGCTAATGGCTGTCACGATTGGAGGCGGGGCGTTTGGCGTCTTGGGAATGCTTTTCAGCGTTCCGGTCTGTGCGGTGCTATATAGTCTTTATCTGGAGTTCATGCAGAAATCAGACGCCCGGAGTTGAACCTTTCACGATTGATTGCCTTTGAAAAAAAGAAAAGGGATCTGTTGAAAAAGTCAAAAAAATAAAACGCAGCCCCCGAATGTCTCATTCGGGGGCTGCGTTTTGCTTTCTTTACCGACGCCGACGCCCGCGCCGGGCAGGGAGAAACTTTCGCACGATGGTTGTCACAAGCCCGCGCTCATAGCGGTTCATGCCGAACAGCCACATGCACGCACCGTAGAGCAGCGCGAACGCGGCCGCGATTCCGGCGACGCCGAAGTACGATGTCGGATAGACGTAAATCGCGAGCAGCACCGCCGCGATAAACGGCAGGAGCATGGACGGGAGCAGGTGGAAGATGTGCTTCCAGAACATCGGGATGTTCAGGCCGATGCGCTTGTGGTAGTACCAGTTCATGAGCGTGACGTTGCCGATGAGCGTGGCGATGGCCGTGCCGATGGCGGAGCCGAGCCCCTCCCACTTCCAGCAAAGGGGGATGCTGATGAGGATGTTCCCGATCAGAACGGCCAGATACAGAAATGAGCGGAATTTGTGCATGTTCATCGCCTGCTGGATGATGGTGCCGAGCGTCTGGATGTTCGTCCAGAGACAGGTAAACATCAGTAGCAACGCGATCCAGTAGCGTGTGTCGGCGTAGGCCGCGCTCTGACCCCACAGGGCAAGAAAACCGCGTCCCACGGCCACAAAGCCAAGCAGAATGCACCCGAGCAGGATGAACTGCAGTCGCCCGACCTTTGTAAACATCGCGTCGAGTTCACGCATGGGGCGGGCCTCGGCGACGAGACGGTGCACCTGCGGGGTGAGGACGTTCGAGACGGCGGTCGCGAACGTCAGGAAGTAGATGTTCACCTGCGAGGCGACGGTATAGACCGTGACGGCGGTACTGCCGTGGATCCAGCCAAGGAGCTGGCGGTCGATGCTCCAGTTGATGTTCTCGACCACGATGCCGATGAATACATACAGCATGAACGAGAACATCTCGCGGATGAGCTTGAAGTCGTGGCTGGTATAGGGGCCGAAGCGGAAGGTGATCTTCAGCTTGAAGACGCAGTAACCGATGTTGATGATGCCGCTGAGGATCGTGAAGATCAGCGAGAGCACCGTCATCGCGACGGAGCGGTATCCCATCAGCAGCAAGGGGATCATAATCAGCGGGTTGAGTACCTGCTTTCCCATGGCGACGATCTTCTGGAAGAGATAGCGCTCATGGATTGTGACATAGGACTCGAAGACCGTGATGGGGAAGGTGAGCGCGGCGTTGACCGTCATGATCCGAAGGAGCTTTACGCCGAGGGTAACCTCCTCCGCGGTGAGCTTTGTGCCGAAGATGACGCTCCCGTGATAGCTCAGCCACAGGCCGATGATGAGCACGACCGTCCCCTGCACGGTGTAGGCCAGCAGGAACATGCCGTTGAGCTTGCGCATGCCGTCCCTATCGTCCGCGGCCTTGAAGCGGGAATAGTAGCGAACATACGCGCTGCCGAGGCCGAAGGAGAGCAGGCTCAGATACGAGATAATGGGGAGTACAAACTGATAGACGCCATACTCGCTGTCACCGAGACGGCCGATCATGATCGGCGTATAGACGAAGGAGATGACGGTGCTCAGTATGATGGAGACATAGGACAGCACCGCACCGGCACGCACCTGATTGACTTTCACGCGGGCACCTCCAGAAAGGGTCGATTATTGTACGTCAGATAATTCATAACACCTTATTATAGCGCTGTTTTGCCGTTCTGTAAAGCAAAAAATCCGCGTTCCCCGGCCTCAGGTAACAGACCGGGAAACGCGGAGGACTCGGCGGACGGGTGCATCTGCCGCTGTGTGCGCGGCGGCAGCGTCCCGGTGCTGAGTTTGATTTTGCTGCAGCGGCGCGGGGAAAGAGCCCGCGCCGCCGAAGTAACGTCAGTATAGCACAGACTGCGCGTATTTGCAAGCACGCTTACTGCGCCGCCCGCTTCTTGGCAGGCATCGGAATCTGCGCCAGCAGCACCGCGATGAACATCAGCACGCAGCCGATATACTCGCGCGCGGACATGGACTGGTGCAGGACAATCGCACCCGCGATGACAGCAAATACGCTCTCAAGGCTCAGCAGGATCGTCACGACCGTGGGGTTCGAGTCCTTCTGCGCGAGAATCTGCAGTGTATAGCCGATGCCGCAGGAGAAAACGCCCATGTACAGCAGCGGCAGGATGTTCGACAGCAGCACATGCAGATCGACGTTGTCGAAAATCAGCATACAGACGGCCGACCACGACCCGGCGAACAGAAACTGGATGCAGCTGAGCTTCACCCCGTCGCAGAAGGCGGTGAAGTGGTCGATCACGAGGATATGTACCGCGAAGCACACCGCGCATACCAGCACCAGCAGGTCACCCGCCGCGAGAGAAAAGCTTCCCTTCATGCAAAGCAGGTACAGCGCCGCGACCGAGAGCGCGACCGCGACCCACACGGGCGGGTCGACCTTGCGCCTAAAGAACAGACCGAACACAGGCACCAGTACCACATACAGCGCCGTCAGAAAGCCGGCCTTGCCGCTGTCGGTGCCGGCGACCATGCCCGCCTGCTGGAAATTCGAGGCAAAGGCGAGCGCCGTTCCGCAGCAGAAGCCACCAAGCCAGAGCTGCCGGCGCGCGGACTTTTTCTCCTCGCGGGAGAGGGAGGGACGCTCCTCCTTTTTCTCCGCGGCGGCGCGCACGGCGACCAGCACCAGCAGCGCGAGCGTCGCGATATAATAGCGCGAGGCGTTGAAGGTGAACGCGCCCATGACGTCGGCGCAGATGTCCTGCGCCACGAACGACGTGCCCCAGATAAAGGCGGTGAGAATCGGGAAGACCACTTGACGAACCTGATTGTGCTTCATCGGAGAATCAACCTTTCCGTTTATTTTCCGTCATCCTCTCGGATAGGATTGACGTGCCATTTGAACTTTTTCTCCGTGCCGGAGAGCAGACGCTGGATGTTGCCGCGGTGGCACCAGATCACGAGCGCCGCGATGGCGGCGGAGAGAACGGTATAAAGGACGTTGTGCGAAAAGACGAAAAACGTGGTGACGGGCATGCTCGCCGTGGCGGCAATGGAGCCGAGGGAGACATATTTCGTCGAGAGCCACAGCACCACGAACAGCCCCCACGCCACGAGCGCCACGCGCCAGTCGAGCATCAGGACGATCGTGCCGCCGGAGAGGATGCCCTTGCCGCCGCGGAAGCCGAAGAACACAGGGAACATGTGCCCGAGCTCGCAGCCGATGCCCGCGATGAGCAGTCCCAGCGTCCAGTCGCCGAGGAGGCTGTGGAACATGTAGCCGCCGATAAGGCAGGCAACAACGGTCTTGCCCATATCGAAGGCGATGACCATGAGCGCGTATTTCGCACCGTAGGTGCGGTAGAAATTCGTCAGACCGGCGTTGCCGCTGCCGTGCTGACGGACGTCGTCATGGATGACGAAGTGAGAAGTCATGACCGAGCCGTTGATACAGCCGAGAAAATACGATACCAGCAGCACCACCGCCGCCGCAAACAGATTGGACATGGTTATGCGTCCTCCTCACCCTTCTGACGGATGCTCATGATGATGGGCGTGCCCTCCAGACCGAACACGCTGCGAATCTGGTTTTCCAGATACCGGCGGTAGGAGAAGTGGAAGAGCTTTTTGTCGTTGCAGAACACGACGAAGTGCGGCGGCTTGATGCCGACCTGCGTCATGTAATAGATCTTCAGGCGGCGGCCCTTGTCCGTCGGGGGCTGGACGCGCGTCTGTGCGTCGGCGAGGACGGAGTTGAGCATGCCCGTCGTGATGCGGGTCGTGGCCTGGTCGTTCACATACTGGATCAGCTCGAACAGCCGCGTCACGCGCTGGCCGGTGAGCGCGGAGATGAACAGGATCGGCGCGTAGGTCATATAGCTCAGGTCGCGGCGGATGTCCTCGCGCATGCGGTCCATCGTCTTGCCGTCCTTTTCCACGAGATCCCACTTGTTCACGACAATGATGCAGGCCTTGCCCGCCTCATGTGCAAGCCCCGCGACCTTCGTGTCCTGCTCGGTCACGCCCTCGGTCGCGTCGATGAGAATCAGGCACACGTCCGAGCGCTCGATGGCCATCGTCGCGCGCAGGACGCTGTATTTCTCAATGCTGTCGTCGACCTTCGACTTCTTGCGCATGCCAGCGGTGTCGATGAAGTTGAACTTGCCCGTCTCGTTTTCAAAGTACGAGTCGATGGCGTCGCGCGTCGTGCCCGCGACGTTGCTGACAATGACGCGCTGCTCGCCGAGAATGCGGTTTGTGAGCGAGGACTTGCCGACGTTGGGCTTTCCGATGATGGCGACCTGAATGACGTCGTCATCGTCCTGCTCGTCGTCCTCCGGCGGGAAATACTGCAGACATGCGTCGAGCAGGTCGCCCGTGCCGTGGCCGTGGACGGCGGAGACGGCGATCGGGTCGCCGAGACCGAGGTTATAGAACTCGTAGAACTCGGGATCGGCGGGGCCGGTGGAGTCCATCTTGTTCACGGCGAGCACGATCGGCTTTTTCGACCGCTGCAGCATGTTCGCGACCTCCTGATCGGCGGCGGTCATGCCGGTCTTGATGTCGACGACGAGGACGATGACCGTCGCGTTGTCGATGGCGATCTGCGCCTGCTCGCGCATGAACGAGAGAATCTGGTTGTCGGTGCTCGGCTCGATGCCGCCGGTGTCGACGAGGGTGAAGGTGCGGCCGTTCCAGTCGGTCTGGCCGTAGATGCGGTCGCGCGTCACGCCGGGCGTGTCCTCCACGATGGAAAGGCGGCGGCCGATGAGCTTGTTAAAGAGCATGGACTTGCCCACGTTGGGGCGGCCCACGATGGCGATGATGGGTTTCGACATAAAAAATCACTCCTTTACAGTGTCGCAGGAGGCGAACACGGCGTCCGCCAGGTCAAAGCCGTCCATGCCGACCACCTCCACCGGGCAGCCGAGCTCCTCGGAAAGGCGCGGGACGGTATAGTCATCGAGAAAAACGTTCTCCCCGTTGCGCAGCATGTGGATCGGGATCAGCACGCGCCCGAGATCGGGCACGGCGCGCAGCTGCGCGGAGAGATCCTGCCCTGTGAGCAGGCCCGCCACGTCGATCGTGTGGCCGAAGAAGTCGTTGCGCACGGCGACGACCCGGCCGCGCAGGCCGGGAAAACGCGCCTGCGCCTGCTCGAGCAGACCGCGCAGGAACGGCGCCGCAGCGACGCCCGTCGCGATGGTGAAGTCGCCGGGGTTTTCCGGCAGCTCCTCGGTGTCGAGCGCGGCGAGAAAATCGTCGCCCAGCGAGCGGAGCATCCCCACGCCGTTTTCAATCTGGCGGTAGCCCTCGTAGTAGTCCGCTTCCGGCAGCGGCAGCCCCGCGCGCAGGAACAGCTCGTCCGCGCAGAAGAAGCGGCGTGTGCCGAAGCGGCGGAGGTTCTCCTGCCCGAACTCCTCGGCGATGGCGATGATCTCCCGCGCGCAGTCGGCGTCGACGGGGCGGAGCTTCGCGAGTCCCTTGCGGTACTTCGTGATGCCGACGGGGACGAGCGAGCAGCTCGAGAACTCCCAGTCCGTCAGGTCGCGCAGCGTCCGGCGGAGCTGGTCGCCGTCGTTCCAGCCGGGGCAGATGACGATCTGGCCGTTCATGACGATGCCCGCCTTGCAGAACGCGCGGATATACTCGAGCGAGCGCCCGGCGTTTTTGTTGCCGAGCATCGTGCAGTGCAGCTGCGGATCCGTCGTGTGGACGGAGACGTTGATGGGGCAGATGTGCAGGTCGATGATGCGCTGCGCCTCGCGCTCGGTGAGGTTCGTGAGGGTGATATAGTTGCCGAGCAGGAAGGAAAGGCGCGCGTCGTCGTCCTTGAAATAGAGCGTCTGACGCATGCCGGGGGGCATCTGGTCGACGAAGCAGAAGATGCAGTGGTTCGCGCACGAGCGCATCTCGTCCATGAGATAGGTGTCGAAGTTCAGGCCGAGATCCTGCCCCTCCTGCTTCCGGATATGGACGGCGCGCTGCGCCCCGTCCGGTTCGCGCAGCGTCAGGTGGCTGTCTGCATCATACCCGTAAAAGCGGTAGTCCAGAACATCTATGATCTCATGTCCGTTGATGGTCAGCAGCTGCTCGCCGGGCTTGATTCCCGCGAGCTGCGCCGGGCTGCGCCGGTCAACGGATGCGATAACGGTACTCATTGCATCAATCCTCAAATCTAAAAAATGGCATACTAGCACATTATAACTAACTAATTATACAGGCCTTTTCCGCGTTTCGCAAGGGTAAAAAACGGATTTTGTGCCGGCTTTGGCGCAAAAATCCCCCGCCGCGTGTGCGGCGGGGGAGAAGCGTCAGTCTCGCCCGAGGTCGTCGTGGATGAACATGATGAGAAAGCTCACCGCCAGCAGCGCGCAGGAGAGCCAGATCCCGCGGATGCCGAAGCGCGCCGTGAGCAGTGCGCCGAGCCCCGCGCCGGCGGCGAACACGCCAATCACGCCGAAGTACGTCAGCGCCTTGTGCAGCACCTCGCGGTCATGCGTGTGGAAGTAGACGCACAGCGCCTCCGTGCCGCTGCGCATGTTGCCGATGCACATGGTGCTGGCATAGGCATGGCCGCGCACCTTGCGGAAGGTCTGTACCTGCATGGCGCAGACGAAGGACACGACGGCGTTTGCGGGCGTATCGGCCGACTGCGGCAGAAAGCCCACGGCGAAGAGAAATACAATCTCCGCGAGGAGGATAAGCTGACGCCAGTGGACGCGCTCCATGTGCTTGAAGCGGCGGTGGACGCATTCGGCGACGAAGATCCCCAGCATGAACGAGAGCACCGGGACGAGATAGTGCAGGCTCCTGTGCCAGTCGCCCTCGAAGAGACAGGTGCTGAAGAGCACGATGTTGCCCGTCTGGGCGTTGGCGAATACGCCGCCGCGGCAGAGGTAGGTATAGGCGTCCTGCAGGCCGCCGGAGAGGATGACGAAGGCGGACATCAGCAGAGATTCGGACATCTGCCCGCGGGGTTTGTGCAGCAGCATGGCAAGGCTCCCTTTTCTTAGATTCGACATGTCATTATAAGGCGGCATGTCCCGCAAGTCAACCGTCCATTTGGCCAAAAAGGCGGGCGGCAGCTTACAGAAAGCTGGCGCCCGGGGGTGCGTGGGGGAGGGTTTTACTCCGCGTCGATGCTGTCTGTCGCCTCGTCGAGGATGCTGACCGGCGCGTCCTTTAGGATGGCGCGGGCGCTTTCCACGTCCCAGAAGCGGGCGACGAGGTTGCAGAAGGTGGTCTTGCCAAAGCCGGAGGGGCCGACGATGGCGTGGCGCGCGGGGGAGACGGCTTTGCCAATGAAAATCAGCTGCGTTCCAAGGCTTTTTTAATCTCTTGGCCTAATTATAACAAGAACGAACGTTCTGGTCGATGTGATTCTTAGAGGAAGAGCAAGCACAGCAAGTGTAGCTACACTTACGAAAAACGGCGTGGGTTGACAGGGATTTCCTTGCAGGGCAGCAAGCAAATCCGGTGAGTACCCACACCGAAAAACAGAGCGTTCCGGCTGACCGCCGAAACGCCCTGTTTTCATTTTTGGGATCGTCCCAAGCCCTCAGAGAAGAGCGCTTGAAATGATTTACCCATTGTGAAACCGGTTTTGTTTTGCTACAATGAATTTAAATAATGATTGCGCAGAGGTGAGTATCATGCCCCTTATCATTGTTCGCAATGACATCACGAAAATGAGCGTGGACGCCATCGTCAACGCGGCGAAGGAATCTCTGCTGGGCGGAGGCGGCGTGGACGGCTGCATCCACCGTGCGGCGGGACCGGAGCTGCTCCAAGAGTGCCGACGGCTTGGCGGCTGCCGAACCGGCGAGGCCAAGATCACCGGCGCGTACCGCCTGCCGTGCCGCTACATCATCCACGCCGTGGGCCCTGTGTGGAACGGCGGTAAGTACGGCGAGCGGGAACAACTCGTCTCCTGCTATCGCACCAGCCTTGCGCTGGCGAAGAAGCACGGCTGTGAGACGGTGGCATTTCCGCTGATTTCCTCCGGCGTTTTTGGCTATCCAAAGGATCAGGCGCTCCGCGTGGCGGTGGACGCCATCAGCGAATTTTTGGCTGAAAACGACATGACGGTGTACATCGTCATTTTCGACCGCGCGGCGTACCAGATCGGCAATAAGCTTTTCGCGGACGTCGCCGCCTACATCGACGACCACTATGTGGATGCCCACACCGATTCCCGCCGGGAGCGGATGCGCCGGATGGGCGTTCTCGAAATCCGGATGCTGACCGCCTGCGAGGACGCGCCCATGGCGACCTCCGGGCTGGATGAGGCGCTTGCGCATCTGGACGCCGGTTTTTCGGAGACGCTGCTGAAGCTCATCGACCGCAGCGGCAAAAAGGATGCCGAGGTTTACAAAAAGGCCAACGTAGACCGCAAGCTGTTCTCCAAGATCCGCAACAATCCGGGCTACCAGCCCTCCAAGTCCACGGCCATTGCCTTTGCCATCGCCCTGGAGCTAAACCTGGACGAAACCCGCGACCTCATCGCCCGCGCGGGCTACGCTCTCAGCCCCAGCAGCAAGTTTGATGTCATCATCGAGTATTTCATCATGCAGCGGGACTATGACATTTTCAAGATCAACGAGGCGCTGTTCGCGTTCGACCAGAGTCTGTTGGGGGCATAGACGTGAAGGGAGGAAAAGAAAAATGAAACTTGGAAAACTGCACGAGGTCGATATAAGAAAAGTCTGGCCGCATGAACAATATGATTTTTCAAAGTGGCTTGCTGCGGAAGAGAACATTCAAGAGCTTGGAAATGTACTTAACTTGTCGCTAACGGATATTGAAACAGAAAGGCTTGTTGGTAGTTATCGTTGCGATATTCTATGCAGAGATGAGATCACAGGGAAAGTTGTGCTCATTGAAAATCAGCTTGAACAGACCAACCATGACCACTTAGGGAAAATATTGACCTATGCATCCGGTCTTGACGCTTCTGTTGTTGTGTGGGTAGTTGCTGCCGCGCGTGATGAACACGCAAGCGCCATCGAGTGGCTCAACAAACACACAGATGATAGCATTTCCTTTTTCTTGATAGAGATCCATGCCTACAAGATAGGCGATTCAGAGCCTGCACCGCAATTTAAGATTATTGAGCAACCCAACGATTTTGCAAAAATTGTGAAACGCATTTCACAGGATAAGGGGATGAACGAGTCTCAGGGCTGCAGATTGGAGTTTTGGACGCAGTTCAACGATATTCTTGAGCAGCGCGGCAAGCCTTTTAACAAGCGTAAAGCGACCACGGATCATTGGTATTCTGTTGCAGTTGGTTCATCGGAATGTCAAATTTCAATCGACTTGGTCAACAAAGAGCATAAGATAAGAGTTGGGCTGTGGATTGCTGACAACAAGGAACGCTTTGACTATATGAAGCAGCACAAGACAGAAATAGAAGCGGTGATGGGAATGGCGCTGTCATGGGAGAGGCTGGATAACAAAAAATCCTCTCTGATTTGCACATATATCAAGGGGTTGGATTTCAAAAATCAGGAAAACTATCCGGAGCTTATGAATAAATCCATTGACCTCGTTGTGAAAATGCGAGATGTGCTGAAAGAGTATGTTCTGGCTGAATTGTAAGTGCGAGGTGACCAACTACATAAAGACTATCAGGAGCGTAACACCATGACTTTTATCTGCTACCCCAAATGCACCACCTGCCAGAAGGCGCAGAAGTGGCTGGACGAGAACGGCGTCTCTTATACATTCCGGGACATCAAAATGGAAAATCCTACTTATAAAGAGCTGTCTGCGTGGCATCAGCGCAGCGGGCTGCCGCTCAAGAAATTCTTCAACACCAGCGGTCTTCTCTATAAGTCCATGGCGCTGAAGGAGAAACTCCCCGAAATGAGCGAGGACGAGATGCTGAAGCTCCTTGCAACAGACGGGATGCTTGTCAAGCGCCCGTTACTGGTGGGCGATGACTTCGTGCTGGTCGGCTTCAAGGAAGCCGAGTGGGCGGAACGTCTGAAAACCCAATAAATGTCGCCCCACAGGCGACCAAGCCCTCCTTCGGATGCGCTACAATGGGAGCGTAATCAAACGAAGGAGGGCTTTTTTATGACGGAATTGGTTTTTATTCTGGACCGCAGCGGCTCCATGTCGGGGCTGGAGGCGGACACCATCGGCGGCTTCAACTCCATGATCGAAAAGCAGAAGCGGGAAGCGGGGGAGGCGCTGGTTTCCACGGTGCTTTTCGCCAACGACAGCACGGTTATCCATGACCGTCTGCCGCTGGGCGAGGTGCCGCCTCTGACGGAAAAGGAGTACTTCACCTGCGGCTGCACGGCGCTGCTGGATGCCGTGGGCGGCGCCATCCACCACATCGGCAACATTCACAAGTACGCCCGCCGGGAGGATGTGCCGGAGAAGACGATGTTCATCATCACCACCGACGGCTACGAAAACGCCAGCCGCCGCTACG
>OLGF01003740.1_pt1 | contig 12220 bp, 8 predicted proteins | sample 1604971 | NCBI WGS metagenome assembly OLGF01 (sample SAMEA3888902, study PRJEB22519) | human gut metagenome | biome: human gut; feature: human-associated habitat; material: faeces | place: Denmark | collected 2011 | reverse complement strand
GGTACCCCGCCTGGACCCAGGCGGCAGTCTCTGCCGCCAACAGCCACCCTGCGCCCACAGCGCAGCGGGAGAAGGGCGCACCCAGGGCTTTCAGCTCTGGATACGGCGGCAGCGAGGCAAAGTCCGACTGCGTCAAAATACGGCACAGTTGCTCTTGGAGCCGGCAGGCCCAACGGAGCAGCGGCGCTGTCCCATGGCGCCGCACCCCGGTCAGATGGGTGTCCCAATAGTATAAAGCGTGCCAGGTCAGTCCATTGACGGCCACCTCGCAGCCATGATGCTCCAGATAGCGTTCCAAGTCCCAGTTTCCCAAACTGCAGTATTTCGTATAGAGGTCTCCCACTACCGCCACGCGCTTACAGCGGCACGGCGCCCGCTCCACCGCCTGAAAATCCGCTGCCATTTCCCGGCAGCGGTTCAAGATACCAGAGGAGGAGAGGTTCCGATTTTGGGCAAGGTCCTGAGAGAGCGTCCCCGTCCAAGCCCGTACCAGATGGTCCGTGTCGCCAGGATGGGCCTCGTAGGGGCGTGTCTGGTGGGATGCCAGCAGCATCGCATCTCCCCAGAACGCCGCAGCCAGCGCCCGCCGGACTGCGGAGAGGGACAGCGGCAGCGCTGACCCCCGCTCCAACTCCCGCACGTTTAGGCTTACCAGAGACACCTGATCGAAGCCCGCTCGGTTCAGTGCTGGCCGCAGCAGTCGGATAAGGCAGGAGCCCCGGCACCCATCCCCGGGCTGGGAGATCAGTATGCCGGTCCGCTCTGGGTCATAGCGTCCAGATTGCAATGCCGAGAGCACTTGGCCCGCGATCAGAAAGAATGGATAGCACAGGTCGTTGTGCAGGTATCGAAGGCCCAGCTCTTCAGCTTCCGTGTCCAGCACCACCGGGTCCCATTGATCAGACATAAAGGCCCACCGCAGCAAGGGCCAGTGGTGGTCTAACAGGGCGGGAATCAGCAGCGTCCTTCTCATGGCGTCTCCTCCATGGATTCATCCAACAGCATCCGAATCCGGCTTTGGACCGTGCCCTCGCCAGTGGAGGCGTCATAGTCCACGCTGACCAGGCGGACGCCGGGAAGCTTGCGCTGCAGCGCGGCATACTGCCCCTTGCCCAGCACGTGCCCCGGCAGGCAGGCGAAGGGCTGGACGCAGAGAATTTTTCGGTATCCCAGCCGGGCCCAGCCCACGGCCTCGGCAGCGATCAGCCACCCGTCCGCCACCGTCACCCGCAGGGGAGCATACCCCTCCGCCTGCCGCTTCAGCTCCGGCAGCGGCGGCAGGGCATGATAACCCGCCTGATTCAAAATCGACAGCATATCCCGCTGGATCTCCGCCAGGTACGACGCCAGCAGCCGATACACCCGCCGGGCAGGGGCGGAGCCTTTCAGGGCGTGGCCGTCCATGTAGTACAGGGCGTACCAGGTGATGCCGCCCACGCCGATCTCGCAGTGCTCCGCCGCCAGATACCGCTCCAAATTCCAGTTGCCCAGGTGGCAGTATTTCGTGTAGATCTCCCCCACGATAGCCACCTTCTGGACTTCACGGGGCACCCGCTCCACCGCCCGGAATTCGGCCGCCATCTCCCGGCAGCGGCGCAGGATCTCCCGGCGGGTGAGTCCTCGATTCCCCGCCAGATCCTGTCCCAGGTCCTCCGTCCAGCGGCGCCAGAGTGCCTCCGCCGTGCCGGGGACTGCCTCGTATGGCCGGGTCTGGTTCCGCAGCAGGGCCAGCGTGTCCCCCCACACGGCAGCGGCCAGACAGCGGCGGACCATGGCGGCGGTGATGGGCAGCCCGGTGCCCCGGTCGATGCCCCGGACATTGAGACTCAGGGTCTCCACCCGGCCGTAGCCCAGCCGGTCCAGCACCCGCCGCAGCAGGCGGATGCCGCAGGAGCCCCGGCACTCGTCCCCCGCCTGGCCGAACAGCACCCCGCACCGGGCCGGGTCGTACCGCCCGGACCGCAGGGCGGACAGCACCTGCCCCGCCACCAGGAACACCGGATAGCACAGCTCATTGTGGAAATATTTCAGCCCCAGCTCCGCCAGATGGGGATCGTCCTCCGTCAGCAGCACCGGCTCCCATTCCTCCGACGTAAAGGCGTACTGCAGCAGGGGGAACCAATCGTCCAGCAGGGAGGGGATCAGCAGCGTCTTCCGCTCTGCCATCCCGGCCACCTCCTTTTATCCCAGCATACCGGTCCGCGCGGGGGAAAGCAAGGCAAAAGTGGTTACAAAATCCGCCGGAATCCCCGCCGCCCCTTGCCCCGCCCGCTCCTTTGTGTTAAACTGACAAAAAAGCCCCACCCGCCGCCGCGGCGGGGAGGAGCAAAAAAGGAGGTTCCCCCATGAAGCTCAGCTTTTACGGCGCCGACCAGTGCGTCACCGGCAGCTGCCACTGTCTGGAGGTCAACGGCAGGCGCATCCTGGTGGACTGCGGATTGCAGCAGGGGCGGGACGAGGTGTCCAACGACGCTTTTCCCTTTGCCGCGAACGACATCGACTTCGTCCTGGTGACCCACGCCCACATCGACCACACCGGCCGGATCCCCATGCTGGTGAAGCAGGGCTTCCAGGGCCGGATCGTCGCCACCCGGCTGACGGCGGATCTTATGGACATCATGCTCCAGGACTCCGCCCACATCCAGGAGTCCGACGCGGAGTGGAAGAACCGCAAGGCGGAGCGGTCCGGCGCCCCCCGGGTGGAGCCCCTTTACACCATCGAGGACGCCCAGCGGGTGAGCCAGTACATGACCACCTGCGAGTACAACCAGCCCCTGGACCTGTGCGAGGGCGTCCGGGTGGAGTTCGTGGACGCGGGCCATCTGCTGGGCTCCGCCTCCATCCTCGTCACCGCCACGGAGGGCGGCATCACCAAACAGATCGTCTTTTCCGGCGACATCGGCAATGTGGACCAGCCCATCATCCGGGACCCCACCTACCTCACCGGCGCGGACTACGTGGTGATGGAGTCCACCTACGGCGACCGCAACCACACGGAGGTGTGGAGCTACACCGACGATCTGGCGAAGATCATCGACGAGACCATCGCCAAGGGCGGCAACGTGGTGATCCCCTCCTTCGCCGTGGGCCGCACCCAGGAGCTGCTGTACTTCATCCGGGAGATGAAGGAGCAGGGCCTCGTCAAGAGCGTGCCCGGCTTTTCCGTGGTGGTGGACTCCCCCCTGGCCGGCGAGGCCACCCGCATCTTCTCCGGGGATCTCCACGGCTATCTGGACGAGGAGGCCATCGCCGCCCTCAAGGGCGGGGCCCTGTTCCAGTTCCCCGGCCTCACCATCACCGAGAGCAGCGATGAGTCCCGCGCCCTCAACCTGGACCCTACCCCGAAGGTGATCATCTCCGCCTCCGGTATGTGCGACGCCGGCCGTATCCGCCACCACCTCAAGCACAACCTCTGGCGGCCGGAGTGCGCCGTGGTGTTCGTGGGCTATCAGGCCGAGGGCAGCCTGGGCCGACGGCTCCTCAACGGCGTCGGCTCGGTCAAGCTCTTCGGCGAGGAGATCGCCGTGCGGGCGCGGATCGTCAACTTCCACGGCCTCTCCTCCCACGCCGATCGGGACGGCCTGCTGCGGTGGATCGAGCACTTCAGCCCCCGGCCCAGGCAGGTGTTCGTGGTCCACGGCGACCAGGAGGTGACGGAGGTCTACGCCAACACCCTCCGGGAGAAGGGACTGGCCGCCCACGCCCCAAACTACGAAGAGGTCTACGACCTGCTGGATAACCGGATGCTCTCCCCCGGCCTGCCGCCGGAGAAGAAGCCCGAGCCCGCCTCCGGCGGCTCGCCGGCCTACCAGCGCCTGGAGGATGTGGGCCGCAGGCTCATGGAGGTCATCGCCCACAACAAGGGCGGCACCAACAAGGATCTGGGTCGGTTCGCCGACCAGCTCCGCGCCCTCATCGAGAAGTGGGATCGCTGACGCGCGTCCCAAACCCCCGGCCCGCAGGGCCGGGGGTTTTCCGCGCCCCGCATCCGCGCAAGAGCGCCGCCAGCTTTGCTGGCGGCGCTCATTTTGTATTTATTCGGCCAGGCTGCTGTGGCCCCGCTTGAGGTAGCGTCCAGCGCCCCGCTTGCCCACGAACTGGTTGTCCCGGGCCACCACTTCTCCGCGGGAGAGCACCAGGTCAATGGCCCCCTGGAGCTCCATACCCTCATAGCAGGTGTAATCCACCGCCGAGTGCAGCCCGGCGTGGGTGAGGGTGCGGCGCTTGGCCGGGTCGAGGATGACCACGTCGGCGTCGGCGCCGGGCTGGAGGGTGCCCTTCCGGGGGTAGAGGCCGTAGAGGCGGCTGGGGTTGGCGCACAGCAGGCGCACCAGCTCGCAGATCGACAGGCGGCCCTTGGCCACCCCCTCCGAGTACAGCACCGGAAGCCGCTCCTCCACGCCGGGGGCGCCGTTGGGGCAGGCGGTGAAGTCGCCCGCGCCGAACTGCTTCTCCACTGCGAAGTGGAAGGGGCAGTGGTCGGTGGCCACGGCGTCGATCACCCCGTCCTGGAGCCCTTGCCAGAGGGCGTCGCAGTCCGCCTGGGTTCGCAGGGGCGGGGACATGACGGCCTTCAGGCCCTCCTGTGGGTCGGCGTAGGCGGCCTCGGTGAGGGTGAGGTACTGGGTGCAGGTTTCCACGCCCACGCCCTTCTGCCGCTGGGCGCGGGCCTTGCGCACCTCGGCCAGGCCGGCGGCGCTGGACAGGTGCACCACGTACACTGGCGCCTCCCCGGCCATGGCGGCCAGGTGGAGCAGGCGGCTCACCGCCTCCGCCTCACAGCGGGCGGGGCGGCTCCTGGCGTGGTAGATAGGCTGGGTGAGGCCCTGGGCCTTGTACCAGCCCCGCAGGTAGTTGACCACTCCATCGTTCTCGCAGTGGGCGGGGATCACGATACCGTCCTCCTTGGCCTGGCGGAGCACCTGGAACAGGGCCCCGTCGTCCAGGCCAAAGTCATAGGTCAGATAGGCCTTGAAGCTGGTGATACCCTCCCGGTCGGCGAGTTCCCCCATCTCCCGGAGCACCCGTTCATCCACATGCTGGAGCACGCCGTGGAAGCCGTAGTCGATGACCGCCTTTCCGTCGGCCAGACGGTGGTACTCCTCCACCTGGTGCCACAGGGAGCAGCCCTTGGGGCCGAAGGCCATGTGATCCACGATGGTGGTGGTGCCGCCGCAGGCGGCGGCCACGGTGCCGGTGTAGAAGTCGTCCACCGCCCGGTGGGCCCCGGCCTGGAGATCCATGTGGGTGTGCACGTCCACCGCGCCGGGCAGGACGTACTTGCCGGAGGCGTCGATCACCTGGGCGTCCGGGACCGACAGCCCCGCCCCCACGGCCTTCACCACGCCGTCCTCCAGGAGCAGGTCGGCCCGGAAAGCGGCGGTGTCGCTGACAATGGTGCCGTTTTGAATGATGGTACGCATAAGAACCCCCTTTATCAGATGTCGGATGTGGAAACCAATGTGTTCAGCGGTCCTGGCGCTTGCACAGGGCGCTGTAAATCACGAAGGCGAACACACAGCCCAGCAGGTAGGAGCTGTCGTAGATCCACCTGAGGACGGGAATAAACTGGCACACGAAAATGAAAATGAACAGGACTGCCATGGTCACCAGGGCCAGCACGTTCCAGCCGCCCTGATAGTAGTAGGCGCCGCCGTCCTGGTAGTAGAGGTCGGGCAGGCGGAGACGGTTGCGGTACTGGCTCCACAGGGCCGCCAGACAGATGCCGGTGATGGGACCCAGGAACACGGCCAGGGTTCCATTTAAAGTATACACGTAGCTCTCGGGATTCTCAACCAGTTTCCAGGGCAGGAAGCAGATGGAGAGGATCGTGGCCACCACGACGGCCTTTTTGTAGGTGAGCACCTTGCCAAAGAGGGAGGAGAACACCACGGAGGCGGCCGCCAGGTTGCAGGCTACGTTCGTGGTCAGGGTGGCCAGGATGATGAACAGGGAGAAGATGATCACCACAGCGGGATTGCCGAAGTGGGAGACCAGAATGCTGGGATCCCAGAAGGCCTCGCCGAAGGCCAGCTCGGAGCCGGAGGTGCCGCAGATGCCCACAAAGACGATGAAGGCCGTCATGATGGGCGCACCGATGAGCTGGCCCTTCACCTGGGCCCCCTCAGTCTTGGCGTGGCGGGTGTAGTCGGAGAAATTCAGGGCGATGGTGGCGTCAAAGGCGATCATGGAAGTTAGGGAGGGGAAGAACTGAGACCAGAAGCTCTCGCCGTTGCCGCCTGCCACCTGAGTGGTGAACAGTGCGGCAAATCCTCCCTTCTGACTGGCCAGCCAGAAGGCCCAGACAATGACTACGCCGCTGAGAATGATCAGGATGGGGGCGGCGAAATCCTCCAGGAAGCGGATGGCCGGGCTGCCGTGGTAGCCGATGTAGAAATTGATGAGTACAAACAGGCCGAAGCTGAGGAAGCTGTGGAACGCCAGACCGGTGTAGGCCGGGAAGATGACGGCGATGATGGCGTCCAGAGCTGTGCCGCCGATCCAGTTCTGAATCCCGAACCACAGGCAGCCCATGAAGGCACGGATGATGGTGGGAATGGCCGTGCCCTTGGGTCCGAATACCATCTTGGACAGGACGGGAAAACTGGCGCCGTAGCGGGAGCCGAACTTTCCCAGCAGGATGGAGGGGATGAGGACCAGCGTGTGGCCCAGCACGCAGATAAACAGCGCCTGATACCAGGTTAGGCCGGCGGACAGCAGGGCGCTGGCCATCATATACACGGGAATGGAAACCAGGATACCGGTCCAGAGGGTTATGTAGTTCTTGGTGGACCACTCGCGGCCGGACAGGGGAATGGGCTTTGTGTCCTCGGTGTAGATATTTTTGTGGGACTGGATTTCCTGAACGCCCTCCGGGGTCAGCTCAACCACGAAGGAGCGCTCCGTCTGGAGCTCTGCCATAGAATAGCCTCCTCTGTTAAATGGATAAAACAAAAAATAATTAGCGCTAAATATTTTTCAGATCAATAATATACCGGAGAACTCCCGTTGTAAAGGTCAAATCTGATGAAAAACCAGTAAATTTTTTGTGCAGAAAAGCAAAGAAAAGAGAGCCGTATAACTTTCTCCTGGTCTGCCATACTAACCCCATCAAGGAAGAAACAGGGGAAGCGCGATGGAACGATTTCAACTCAAGCCCACAATTTTCTTTGGATCGGACGCCCTGGCGGCCCTGGAGGGGCTGGCCGGGCGGCGGGTGATGGTGATTACCGACTCCTTCCTGGCCCAGTCCGGCCTGCTGGAGCGGGTACGCGCCCGCCTGCGGGACTGCACCGTGGAGGTGTTCGACCAGGTGGTGCCCGACCCGCCCCTGGAGCTGGTGGCCCAGGGGGCCAGGGCGCTGGCGGAGTTCCGCCCCCAGGCGGTGGTGGCCTTCGGCGGCGGCTCTCCCATGGACTGCGCCAAGGCCATGCTGGAGTTCGGCAAGAAGCTGGGGGCCGGGGCGGACATCCGCTTTGTGGCGGTGCCCACCACGGCGGGTACCGGCTCGGAGGTCACCTCCTTCGCCGTGCTGACCGACCGGGCGAAGGGAGTCAAGTACCCCCTGGTGGACGACGCCCTTCTGCCCGACGAGGCCATTCTGGACCCCTCCCTGCTGGCGGGGGTACCCCCCGCCGTGACGGCGGACACGGGCATGGACGTACTCACCCATGCCGCCGAGGCCTACGTGGCCCGCGGGGCCACTCCTTACACCGACGCCCTGGCGGAGAAGGCATTTACCCTGGCCTGGCAGAACCTGCGCCCCGCCTGGGAAACGGCGGGGGAGAGCGGGGCCAAAGGGAACATGCTGCTGGCCTCCAACCTGGCGGGCATCGCCTTCAACGCCGCCGGGCTGGGCATCTGCCACAGCCTGGCCCATGCTCTGGGCGGGCGGTTTCACCTCCCCCATGGGCGGCTCAACGCCCTGATTTTGCCCCACGTCATCCACTTCAACGCCGCCGATGGGACAGCGGCGGAGAAATACGGACGTTTGGCCAAGCTGTGCGGCCTGGCGGCCAATCCGCGCTCCCTGGCCGCGGGACTGAACCGGCTGCGCGCCCAGCTCAAGCTGCCCGAACGCCTGAGCGCCTGCGGAGTGGAGGGAAAGGAGCTCACCGCTGCGCTGGACGGTCTGGCCGAAGCGGCGCAGGCGGATCTCTGCGCACCCTCCAACCCCCGCCCCGCGGCGGCGGAGGACTTGAAGAGTCTGCTGAGGGAGCTGGCGTGATGGAGGAGACCTTATTATCCGTCGGCATCGACACCGGCGCCGCGTCTCCCCAGACAGGCCAGCCTGTTTGGGGGCCCCATGTGATGTTCGCATCCTCGGCGGAAGTGAATTCCGTCTGCGGAAAATCTCCGCGTTGCGTCGATTTTACGGGCATGTGCCCGCCCCGCAGAGCGGGGGCCCGGTGGTGGAGGTGCCGAAATGAGTGAAACCCTGTTATCGGTCGGCATCGACATCGGCACCTCCACCACCCAGCTCATTCTCTCCCGCCTGACCCTGGCCAACCGGGCTAACCCCTTCTCGGTGCCCCGCATCGCCATCGAGGATCGGGAGGTGCTCTACCGCAGCGGGATTCACTTCACACCCCTGCTCTCCGACACCGTGATCGACGCCGAGGGGGTGCGGACCATCGTGGCGGAAGAGTACCGGAAGTCGGGCTTTGCGCCGGAGCAGGTGGACACCGGGGCGGTGATCATCACAGGAGAGACCGCTCGCAAGGAAAACGCCCGGGAGGTGCTCTCCGCCCTCTCCCAGTTCGCCGGGGACTTTGTGGTAGCCACCGCCGGGCCGGATCTGGAGTCCATTCTGGCCGCCCGGGGGGCGGGCGCGGATGAATACTCCAGGGAGCATCACACGGATGTATTACACTTTGACATCGGCGGCGGCACATCCAACCTGGCGCTGTACTCCCACGGAGAGCTGGCGGCCACCGGCTGCCTGGACGTGGGCGGGCGGCTGATCAAGCTTGACCGGGAAGGAACCGTGACCTATGTCTCACCGGTGCTGAAGCGCGGGGCGATGTGGGCATCGCCTCCTACCGTTGGGCAAAAGGCCGCGCCGGAGGGGTTGGAGCCCGTCATCCGCTCCATGGTGGAGGCCCTGGAGCAGGCGGCGGGCCTGCGGCCTGGGCGGGACCGGCTGGACGCCTTTCTCACCCAGGGAACCCGCTGGGAGCCCCGGGCGGTGCCGGTGGTCTCCTTCTCCGGCGGCGTGGCCGACTGCATCTACGCGCCCCCCGGCGACTGGAAGGCCTACGGCGATATCGGCGTGCTGCTGGGACGGGCCATCGCGGCCTCCCCGGCCTTTCAGGGCGCGGGGCGCTTCCGGGGGGAGGAGACCATCCGGGCCACGGTGGTGGGGGCGGGGAGCCACTCCACCGAGCTGTCCGGCTCCACCATCTACTACCGGGACATCGCCTTCCCCCTGAAGAACCTGCCCATCCTCAAGCTGACTGGAGAGGAGGAGCGGGGGGACGCCGCCGCCCTGGCACAGTGCATCCGGGACAAGCTGGGGTGGTTTGCCGACGAGGGCGGGCTGAGCCCGCTTGCCCTGGCCCTGCGGGGGGAGGGAAACCCCTCCTACGCCCGGGTGGACGAGCTGGCCCGCGGGATTGCCGGGGGGCTGGAGCCCCTGCGCGCCCAAGGGATCGCCCCCGTAGTGCTGGTGGAGGCCGACCAGGCCAAGGTGCTGGGTCAGGCCATGGCCCAGAGGGTGGAGGGCCCTCTCCTCTGCCTGGACAGCGTGGGGGTGGACAACGGCGATTATATCGACATCGGCGCGCCCGTGGCGGGCGGCGCGGTATTACCAGTTGTCATCAAGACGCTGGTATTCAACAAATCGTAACCGCGAAGGAGCGATCACATGATACTCAAAACAAAGCTGCTGGGGCACGTGTATGAGTTTAAGTCGGTAAAGGACGCCCTGGCCAAAGCAAACGAGGAGAAGTCCGGCGACCGGCTGGCGGGCATTGCGGCGGAGAACGCCGAGGAGCGGGTGGCGGCCAAGGTGGTGGTGGCCAACCTCACCCTGGCCGATCTGCGGGCCAACCCCGCCGTTCCCTACGAGGAGGACGAGGTCACCCGCATCATCCAGGACGACGTGAACGAGAAGATCTACGAGGAGATCAGGAACTGGACGGTGGCCGAGCTGCGGGAGTGGCTGCTGGATGAGAAAAACGGCGGCGACGCCATCCGCCGGGTGAGCCGCGGCCTGACGGCGGAGATGATCGCCGCTGTGGCCAAGCTGATGAGCAACCTGGATCTCATCTACGCGGCCAAAAAAATCCGCGTCACCGCCCACTGCAACACCACCATCGGCCTGCCCGGCACCCTGTCCTGCCGCCTCCAGCCCAACCATCCCACCGACGATCCCGACGGCATCATGGCCTCCCTGCTGGAGGGCCTCACCTTCGGCGCGGGGGACGCCGTGCTGGGCCTCAACCCGGTGGACGACAGCGTGGAGAGCGTCCGGCGGGTGCTGGACCGGTTCCAGGAGATCAAGACCCGCTGGGACATCCCCACCCAGATCTGCGTGCTGGCCCACGTGACCACCCAGATGGAGGCGGTGCGCCAGGGGGCACCCTGCGACCTGATCTTCCAGTCCATCGCCGGCAGCCAGAAGGGCAACGAGGCCTTCGGCCTGGACGGCAAGCTCATCGAGGAGGCCCGCCAGCTCGCCCTGCGGGAGGGCGCCGCCACCGGCCCCAACGTCATGTACTTCGAGACCGGCCAGGGCTCCGAGCTGTCCTCCGAGGCCCACCACGGGGCCGACCAGGTGGTGATGGAGGCCCGGTGCTACGGCTTCGCCAAGCGGTTCCAGCCCTTCCTGGTCAATACGGTGGTGGGCTTCATCGGGCCGGAGTATTTGTATAACTCCAAGCAGGTGATCCGGGCGGGCCTGGAGGACCACTTCATGGGCAAGCTCACCGGCATCCCCATGGGCTGCGACGCCTGCTACACCAACCACATGAAGGCCGACCAGAACGACATCGAGGATCTGGCCGTCCTCCTCACCGCCGCCGGGTGCAACTACTTCATGGGCATCCCCCACGGCGACGACGTGATGCTCAACTACCAGACCACCGGCTTCCACGAGACCGCCGCCCTGCGGGAGCTCTACGGCCTCACCGCCATCCCGCCCTTCCAGGCGTGGCTGGAGAAGATGGGCTTCGTGGAGAACGGAAAGCTGACCGAGCTGGCGGGGGATGCGTCCGTTCTGCTGGCGTGAATCGGCGGCCCACACGCGCACCCTGTAGGGCGGGGGCTTGCCCCCGCCGCCTACTCCCATCCCGTAGGGGCGAACTGTGTTCGCCCGCCCTATATCATTGAGGTGACAATATGAACGAACAAGAGCTGCGCTCCCTGGTGGAGCGCATGGTGCTGGAGCTGGCGGGCCAGCCCAACGCTGCGGCCCCGGCCAAGGCCGCCCCGGTGACCGCCGCTGCGGCGGCCGGCGGCTGCCTGGACGACATCACGGAGACCGATTTGCGGCGGCAATATCTGGTCAAAAACCCCAGAAACGGTCCGGCCTTCCTGGATTTGAAGCTGCGCACCCCCGCCCGGCTGGGCCTGGGACGGGCGGGCGCCCGGTATCAGACCCTATCCATGCTGCGCATGCGGGCCGACCACGCGGCGGCGCAGGACTCGGTGTTTTCCCACGTGGACGACGCCTTTGTGGAAAAAAACGGCTTTGTCCCTGTCCAGACCCTGTGCCAGAACAAGGACGAATACCTGACCCGCCCCGACCGGGGCCGCCGCTTTGACGAGGCCAATCAGGCCATCATCAAAAAGACCCTGGGCCAGAACCCCAAAGTGGTTCTGGCGGTGGGGGACGGCCTGTCCTCTGCCGCCATCGAGGCCAACGCGGTGGACTGCATCCAGGCGGCCAGGGCGGGACTCAAGACCTATGGCCTGGAGAGCGGCCCGGTGCTCTTCATCAAATACTGCCGGGTGGGCGCCTCCGACCACATCGGGGAGCTGACCGGCGCGGAGGCGGTGTGCCTGCTGGTGGGAGAGCGGCCTGGCCTGGTTACGGCGGAGTCCATGTCAGCCTACCTGACCTACAAGCCCCACATCGGCATACCTGAGTCCAAGCGCACGGTGATCTCCAACATCCACCGCCAGGGTACCACCGCGGTGGAGGCGGGCGCGCACATTGCGGAGCTGATCAAGACCATGCTGGAGAAAAAGGCCAGCGGCATTGATCTGCGGTGAAATA
>OLGF01003735.1_pt1 | contig 12245 bp, 9 predicted proteins | sample 1604971 | NCBI WGS metagenome assembly OLGF01 (sample SAMEA3888902, study PRJEB22519) | human gut metagenome | biome: human gut; feature: human-associated habitat; material: faeces | place: Denmark | collected 2011 | reverse complement strand
CGACACGAGGAAGACCCTGTGTGATATCTCCACCGGCAACACCACCGGTATGGAAGGTACGCATGGTCAGCTGTGTACCAGGCTCACCGATCGACTGTGCTGCGATAATTCCGACAGACTCACCAACCTGTACTGCCTCGCCGGTTGCCATGTTGGCGCCATAGCATTTTGCGCAGATTCCGTTACCGGAACGGCAGGTAAGAATGGTACGGATTTTTACTTTTGTATAATGCTCACCGTTCTCGTTGATGCCGTCTTTGATGACACGGGCAGCACGTTTCGGGGTGATCATATGGTTTGCTTTTACAATGACGTTGCCGTCCTTGTCTTTGATCGTCTCGCAGGAGAAACGGCCTGTGATACGATCCTGCAGACTCTCGATCTGCTCTTTTCCGTCTGTGAACTCGCTGACCCACATACCCGGAATTTCGTCCTTGCCCTCGGCACAGTCGATTTCACGGATGATCAGGTCCTGAGAAACGTCTACCAGACGACGGGTCAGGTAACCGGAGTCGGCGGTACGAAGCGCGGTATCGGACATACCTTTTCGTGCTCCATGTGCGGACATGAAGTATTCCAGTACCTGAAGACCTTCACGGAAGTTTGACTTGATCGGCAGCTCGATGGTGTGTCCGGTTGTATCGGCCATCAGTCCTCGCATACCGGCCAGCTGTTTGATCTGCTTATCGGAACCACGGGCTCCGGAGTCAGCCATCATGAAGATGTTATTGTATTTATCCAGTCCGTCGAGCAGTGCTTTTGTCAGCGCATCGTCGGTCTTCTTCCAGGTATCTACAACCTCTTTGTAACGCTCTTCGTCTGTAATCAGACCACGTTTGAAGTTTCTTGTAATCTTGTCTACCGTTGCCTGTGCTTCGGCGAGCATCTCCGGCTTCTGCGGCGGCACGGTCATATCGGAAATGGATACGGTCATGGCTGCACGGGTGGAGTATTTATATCCGGTTGCCTTGATATAGTCCAGAACCTCTGCGGTTTTGGTAGCTCCGTGTGTATTGATGACTTTTTCCAGAATCTGTTTCAGCTGTTTCTTTGCAACGAGGAAATCAACCTCAAGCGCAAGCTCGTTACCCGGAACCGTACGGTCTACGTATCCCAGATCCTGCGGCAGAATCTCATTGAAGAGGAATCTTCCGAGTGTGGAGCTTACGTTCTGCTGCATTACAGTACCATCTTCCATCTCTTTTTCGCAGCGGATGGTAATCTTGGTCTGCAGGGTAATGTATCCGTTCTCGTATGCCAGGATGGCTTCGTTCATATCGCGGAAGAAGCTTCCTTCGCCCTTCTCGCCCGGACGCTCCTGTGTCAGATAGTAGATACCAAGAACCATATCCTGGGAAGGAACGGCTACCGGACCACCATCGGACGGTTTCAGCAGGTTGTTCGGAGAAAGAAGCATGAAACGGCACTCTGCCTGCGCTTCTACAGACAGCGGCAGATGGACAGCCATCTGGTCACCGTCGAAGTCGGCGTTGAATGCGGTACAAACCAGCGGGTGCAGCTTAATCGCTTTACCTTCTACCAGAATCGGCTCGAACGCCTGGATACCCAGACGATGCAGGGTAGGGGCACGGTTCAGCATAACCGGATGCTCTTTGATGACGTCCTCGAGAACGTCCCATACCTGCGGCTCGAGTTTCTCGACCATTTTCTTTGCATTTTTGATGTTATGTGCAGTGCCGTTGGAAACCAGCTCTTTCATAACGAACGGTTTAAACAGCTCGATTGCCATTTCTTTCGGCAGACCGCACTGGTAAATCTTCAGTTCCGGTCCTACGACGATAACAGAACGGCCGGAGTAGTCAACACGTTTACCAAGAAGGTTCTGACGGAAACGGCCGGATTTACCTTTCAGCATGTCGGACAGAGATTTCAGAGGACGGTTTCCAGGACCGGTTACCGGACGGCCGCGGCGGCCGTTGTCGATCAGGGCATCAACTGCCTCCTGGAGCATACGTTTCTCGTTGCGCACGATGATATCCGGTGCACCGAGCTCCAGCAGTCTCTTCAGACGGTTGTTCCGGTTGATGATACGGCGGTACAGATCATTCAGGTCGGATGTTGCAAAACGTCCTCCGTCAAGCTGTACCATAGGACGCAGATCCGGCGGAATAACCGGAACCGCATCAAGAATCATCCACTCCGGACGGTTTCCGGACTCACGGAATGCCTCAACAACCTCAAGTCTCTTGATGATGCGGGCTCTCTTCTGTCCGGTAGAATCTTTAAGACCTGCCTTTAATTCAGCAGACTCTTTTTCCAGATCGATTGCCATCAGAAGCTCTTTGATGGATTCCGCACCCATACCTGCACGGAAGCTGTTTCCGAACTCCTCTCTGGCATCCTGGTATTCTTTCTCGGTCAGAACCTGTTTGTACTGTAATTTGGTATCGCCTGCATCAAGAACGATGTAGTTTGCGAAATACAGAACCTTTTCCAGAGTTCTCGGAGACAGATCCAGGATCAGTCCCATACGGGACGGAATTCCTTTGAAATACCAGATGTGGGATACCGGAGCTGCCAGCTCAATGTGTCCCATACGCTCACGGCGCACACTGGATTTTGTTACTTCTACGCCGCATCGGTCGCAGATTACGCCTTTGTAGCGAATTTTCTTATATTTACCGCAATGGCACTCCCAGTCTTTGCTTGGTCCGAAGATTCTTTCACAGAACAGACCGTCTTTTTCCGGTTTCAGCGTTCTGTAGTTGATGGTCTCCGGTTTTTTTACCTCGCCATGGGACCACTCCCGGATTTTCTCCGGGGAGGCAAGTCCTATTTTGATGGCATCAAAGCTCATCTGGTAATTTTCTTTTTTTGCTGTTTCTGGCATTTGATTACCCCTTTCCTCGCAAAGCGAAGATCTACAAGTTACATGTCATCATCTGAACTTTCATCCAGATCAAGATAAGAGTCTTCTTCTTCATCCTCTTCCACATCTACCATTTCTTCTCCGTCAAATTCTTTCTTGGAGAATCCATAGTCACCAAATCTCTCGTCCTCTCTGTCAGAGTAACGGTCTCCCTCGATGATGTGGTTCAGGTTGGTATCACCGTAATCAACTGATTCCATAATTTTAACTTCGGTATTGTCATCACGCAGTACGCGGACATCGAGTGCCAGGGACTGCAGCTCTTTCAACAATACTTTGAAGGATTCCGGAATACCAGGCTCCGGAATATTGTCGCCCTTGATGATGGCTTCGTATGTCTTCACACGGCCAACCACATCGTCAGACTTCACAGTCAGGATCTCCTGCAGCGTGTAGGATGCACCGTACGCCTCAAGAGCCCAAACCTCCATCTCTCCGAAACGCTGTCCACCGAACTGAGCTTTACCACCCAGCGGCTGCTGTGTAACGAGGGAGTATGGGCCGGTAGAACGTGCATGGATCTTATCGTCTACCAGGTGATGCAGTTTCAGGTAATGCATGTGTCCGATGGTGGTTCTTCCATCAAACGGCTCACCGGTACGTCCGTCGCGGAGCTGTACCTTACCGTCTCTTGCGATATCAACGCCCTTCCACAGTTCTCTGTGATCCAGGTGCTCTTCCAAGTACTGATATACTTCCGGAAGCAGAACATCTTTGTATTTCTCAGAGAATGCATCCCATTCCATGTTTACATAATCGTTTGCCAGTTCCAGGGTATCCTGAATATCTTTCTCGTTTGCGCCGTCGAAAATCGGGGTGGATACGTTAAATCCAAGCGCTGCTGCTGCAAGGCTCAGGTGGATCTCCAGCACCTGTCCGATGTTCATACGGGACGGCACACCCAGAGGGTTCAGCACGATGTCCAGCGGACGTCCGTTCGGCAGGAACGGCATATCCTCTACAGGAAGTACACGGGAAACGACACCCTTGTTTCCGTGACGACCAGCCATCTTATCGCCGACAGAGATTTTTCTCTTCTGTGCGATGTAGATGCGGACTGCCTGGTTTACTCCAGGAGAAAGTTCGTCGCCGTTTTCACGGGTAAATACTTTGGCGTCCACGATGATACCATACTCACCGTGCGGTACTTTCAGGGAAGTATCACGTACTTCTCTTGCTTTCTCGCCAAAGATGGCACGGAGCAGACGCTCCTCTGCGGTCAGCTCAGTCTCTCCCTTCGGAGTTACTTTTCCGACCAGAATATCACCGGCACGTACCTCTGCACCGATGCGGATGATTCCACGCTCGTCCAGGTCTTTTAAGGCTTCATCGCCGACTCCCGGAACGTCTTTTGTGATCTCTTCCGGTCCAAGCTTGGTGTCACGGGCCTCTGCCTCGTACTCCTCGATGTGGATGGACGTGTAAACATCATCCTGTACCAGACGCTCGCTAAGAAGAACGGCGTCCTCGTAGTTATATCCTTCCCAGGTCATAAATCCGATCAGCGGGTTTTTACCAAGTGCAAGCTCGCCCTGGTAAGTAGACGGACCGTCTGCGATTACTTCGCCGGCCTCTACATGGTCACCTTTAAATACGATCGGTTTCTGGTTGTAGCAGTTGCTCTGGTTGCTTCGCATGAATTTGGTCAGATGGTAAACATCTTTTGTTCCGTCATCATTGTTCATGCGGATCTCGTTGGAGCAGGAGTAGGAAATGGTTCCTGCTTTCTTTGCAACGACGCAGACACCGGAGTCTACGGCTGCTTTTGCTTCGATACCGGTTCCTACTACAGGAGCATCGGTGATCATCAGCGGTACGGCCTGACGCTGCATGTTGGATCCCATCAGCGCACGGTTCGCATCGTCGTTCTGAAGGAATGGGATCATGGCTGTAGCAACAGAGAATACCATCTTAGGAGAAACGTCCATTAAGTCGATGGTGCTCTTTCTGAACTCGGAAGTTTCTGTACGGAAACGTCCGGATACGTTGTTGTGGATGAAGTGTCCTTCTTCATCTAACGGCTCATTCGCCTGTGCTACGATGAAGTTGTCCTCTTCGTCTGCAGTCAGATATACGACTTCGTCAGTAACCCTTGGATTCGCTGCGTCAGTCTTATCTACCACACGGTAAGGTGCTTCAATAAAGCCGTACTGATTTACTCTTGCGTAGCTTGCAAGGGAGTTGATCAGACCGATGTTAGGACCTTCAGGAGTCTCGATCGGGCACATACGACCATAGTGTGTATAGTGTACATCTCGTACTTCGAATCCGGCACGGTCTCTTGACAGACCGCCAGGACCTAAGGCAGATAAACGTCTCTTATGTGTAAGCTCTGACAGAGGGTTGTTCTGATCCATGAACTGGGACAGCTGGGAACTTCCGAAGAATTCCTTTACAGCAGCTGTAACAGGCTTGATGTTGATCAGGGACTGTGGTGTGATACCATCTACGTCCTGGGTTGTCATACGCTCTCTTACAACACGCTCCATACGGGATAAACCGATACGGTACTGGTTCTGTAATAACTCACCTACGGCACGGATACGACGGTTGCCTAAGTGGTCGATATCATCAGAAGTACCAACCTGCTCTTCCAGATGCATGTTGTAGTTGATGGAAGCTAAGATATCTTCCTTTGTGATATGCTTCGGGATCAGATCATGGATATTTCTTCTGATCTCTTCCTTTAACATCTCTTCATCATCACCTGCTTTTTCCAGGATCGGAGCAAGTGCTGGATAATATACTAATTCGGAAACACCAACTTCTTCCGGATCAAAAGAAACATAAGCGCCAAGCTCAACCATCATATTGGAAAGAACTTTCTGCTTTCTGTTGATGCCTTCTACCCATACGAAAGGAACAGCGGAGTTCTGAACCTTCATAGCAGACTCTTTGTCTAACTTTGTACCAGCTTCTGCAATGATCTCACCTGTAGTGGTATCAACTACATCTTCTGCCAGTACCTGTCCATTCAGACGGAACTTAAAGGACAGCTTCTTGTTGAATTTATAACGTCCAACTTTTGCCAGGTCATATCTTCTGGGATCGAAGAACATGCTGTTAAGCAGGCTCTCTGCACTGTCTACAGACAGCGGCTCGCCTGGACGGATCTTCTTGTACAGCTCTAACAGACCATCCTGATAGTTATCAGATGTATCCTTTCCAAAGCTTGCAAGGAGCTTTGGCTCTTCGCCGAACAGATCTAAGATCTCTGCGTTGGTTCCGTAGCCTAAGGCACGGATCAGTACAGTAACCGGTACTTTACGGGTTCTGTCTACACGAACATAAAATACATCGTTGGAATCGGTTTCATATTCCAGCCATGCACCACGGTTCGGGATAACCGTACATGTAAACAGTTCCTTACCTACCTTGTCATGTCCGATCCCGTAGTAAATACCAGGGGAACGTACAAGCTGGCTGACGATAACACGTTCTGCACCGTTAATTACAAATGAACCGGTATCTGTCATCAGAGGCAGATCACCCATAAATATCTCATGTTCATTCATTTCATCTTTATCTTTATTGTACAGTCTGACCTTTACCTTAAGCGGTGCGGCGTAAGTAGCATCCCGTTCTTTACACTCTTCGATGGTATACTTGATATCATCTCTGCACAATGTAAAGTCAACGAATTCCAGACTTAAATGTCCTGCAAAATCCGCGATAGGAGAGATATCAGCAAACGCTTCCTTCAGTCCTTCATCTAAGAACCACTGGTAGGAGTCTTTCTGAATCTCGATCAGGTTAGGCATCTGAAGGACTTCCTTCTGCCTTGAATAGCTCATTCTTACGCTTTTCCCGGCCGGTACCGGACGTATTCTGCTTTTCTCCATTGACGTTTCACCCCTGTTTTCTTATTTGGTTGCAGCGGCTTTTCGGGGATTTTTCTTTCTTTTTCTGCCCCTTTTTCCACTGCTGTCGTTCTCGGTAATCGGGCGTCAGCAAATGGGCGCAATAAGCCCAAGACGCCACAATAATGCACTCTCCATAATAACATATATTTGTCAAGGTGTCAAGAATTTTTTCTTGCTTTTTTTTACCACAAATGATATACTATATTAGAATGTCTTGGGGCATGTCTAATCAAGCCCACGGGAACTATACTACAGTTCGGAGGTATACCTTATGTTAAATACCGTTTTAAACATACTGCTGGTGATCCTCATCATTGCAGCTGTCATCCTGGCTATCCTGTATTTCCTTGGAAATAAGCTTCAGAAGCGCCAGTTAGAACAGCAGCAGATGTTAGATGCCGCAGCACAGACCGTATCTCTTCTTGTTATTGATAAGAAGAAACTGAAGCTGACTCAGGCAGGTCTTCCAAAAATGGTAGTTGACCAGACTCCAAAGTACATGCGCTGGACCAAGGTTCCGGTTGTGAAAGCAAAGATCGGACCAAAGATCGTTACACTGATCGCTGATGCAAGAGTGTTTGAATGCCTTCCTGTTAAAACAGAAGCTAAGGTAGTTTTAAGCGGTATCTACATCACCCAGATCAAGAGTGTCCGCGGAGGTTCCATTCCAACTCCGCCAAAGAAAAAGGGATTTTTCGCAAGATTCCGTAAAGATGCATAATATGGGGCGTAAAAAAACAGCCGGCTCCCGGATGGGAGCGGCTGTTTTTTGTTTTGATGAGGTGGGTTTCCCCGCGGATGCGGGGCGCCCTCTCTTTCTACTGGCAGGACTGCACATCTACTAAAATGCGGCAATCCGACATATGCTCATAATTAATATCCAGGGAATAATCCACATTCACCTTCAGGCTGTCTGCCTGCTCATCTACTGCAAAGTGATTGGCCTGTATCCCTACTACCATTTCACCTAAAGGGGTGCTGTAGCAGGAAATATTCTTCCGGTTCTTTTCAAACAGCATGTGGGTAGTGGCTGTTCCCTTTTTTGTAATATCCATAGAGGTTGGCGTGATCTTGATGATATTCTTTACCGGTTCTTTAAAACCTTCTAACAGTTCTTCGTAGAGAACGTAATGTTTCCCATTCTTCTGGTAGTAATCTCCCCGGACGATCATCTCCACATCATTGTCCTCTTCATCCATGGTATGGACACCGCGAATGGTGATCAGTACATCCTTTGTCATGTAACTCCTCTTTTCTTTTTACGTAAACCCGTGATCTTAGAAACGCTCTAAAGCATGGCTCATCAGCTTATCTACTAATTCCTCTTTGTTGACGCCTCTTGCTTCCCAAAGCATTGGATACATACTGATGGCTGTAAATCCAGGCATGGTATTGATCTCGTTAAATACTACCTCTCCGTCTTCCTTTACAAAGAAATCTACACGGGAAAGTCCGTATCCGTCTACTGCTTTGAAAATAGCTACTGCTGCTTTTCTTACTTCTGCTGTGGCATTTCCAGGAAGTTCTGGGTCTGTTACTGTCTTGGACTCAGCATTGTAATATTTTGCGTCAAAATCATAAAAGTCTGCTGCTGCCAGGATCTCGCCTACACCGGAAGCCTTCACTTCTTCTTTTCCGCCGCCGAATACAGCACATTCGATCTCACGGCCAATAATAGTCTCTTCTACCAGGATCTTTCTATCATGCTTTGCAGCCTCTTTTAATCCGACTTCCAGTTCTTCTCTGTTTTCTGCCTTGCTGACTCCCTTGGAGGAACCTGCGTTAGACGGCTTGATAAATACAGGGTATGCAAAATGTGCTTCAATACGTGCTGTTACAGCATCCATATCTGCTAACTGCTCGCTCATAACAGGCTCATAATCTGCCTGGCGGATGCCTAAGTTATTTACAATGATCTTTGTATACAGTTTATCCATGCCCACTGCAGATGCCAGTACACCGCAGCCTACATATGGGATCTTTGCCAGTTCTAAAAGACCCTGGATGGTTCCGTCTTCGCCGTGAAGTCCATGAAGTACCGGGAATACAAGGTCCAGTTTTACTTCTGTTACTTTATCTCCATCCATAAGGATCGCACATTTCTTTGTAGCATCTGGTAAGATAGCTGCGGAAACTTTTCCATTTCTCCACTCACCGCTTCTGATCTCTTCTACAGACTCTGTCTTGATCCAGTGTCCGTCTAATGTAATACCAATAAGAAGCAGGTCATATTTTTCTTTGTTGATGCGGTCGATCACATTGGCTGCAGACATGCAGGATACTTCATGTTCTGATGACTGTCCGCCGAAAATGACTGCTGCTGTTTTTCTTTCCATTTTTATATCTCCTCACTTATCCCTTTTCCAGAAATCTTTAAAATCTTTCTTTTCTTAGATTTTACCGTTTACAGTATAGCATATGTGGCAATAAATACAAATAGAAAATATGTTCTCTCAAAATCCAGAAAGGAAGTTTTAGTCCATGAAATCTGTATCTTATCGCCACAAATGGCTTATTTGTTCTCTTGCCTGCTTTTTTACTGCTTTTCTCATTGCAGTTTCTGCCAACACCTGCAAACAGGAGGCAGATGCCAGCCGTATAGCCCCTTATGTGCTGCGTTTTCACATTTTAGCGGAAAGCAACTCAAAAACGGACCAGGAATTAAAATTAAAAGTCCGGGACCAGGTTCTTTCCTATATCCGTGAAAATGCCCCGGATCATGCCGGAAAAGAAGAGCTGGCTTCCTGGCTTCTTTCTCATAAAGAAGAGGTCGTTTTTAAGGCAGAACAGCCCCTGGCAGACTCCGGCTGTGAAGCGGATGTGGATCTTAATCTGAGCCATGACCATTTTCCAGCAAGGACCTATGGAAATGCCTTCTTTCCCTGCGGTTACTATGACGCTGCACGGATCACTATAGGCAAAGGAAAAGGACGCAACTGGTGGTGCGTCCTCTATCCCGGTCTTTGCTTTACAAATTCTTATCATACAGATATAGATGAAACAGCTTCTGAAAGCTATTCCCTGGTCTTTGAAACTGCTCCAAGGCCGGAACTGCACCTTGGACTTTTAGATGCTGCAAAACAGCTTTTTAAGCAGAAGGCTTAATTTCAGGCTTTCTGCTTATCCAACATCTCCTGAAGAGCTTCGTCGCTTTCATCGATCCATACGTCCTCTTCATCTGCATTTAACCCCAGATAAACAGCCAGTGTACGCTCATCATCGCTGTTGTTCCAGCGGCTGATATAGCGGTCGATCTCTTCAAATTCGATCTCTCCTGCAAGATAGCGCTCTTTGAAGGTCTTTTCTGTCTTATCTTCTACTTTATTTTCTTCCATTTATCTTCTCCTCCAATGCCATTTCCGCTATCTTCTTCCACGACCGCGGACAGGCATGATATCTTCCTGCTCCTTGATATTCTTGGAAACAGTGATCTCCTGATTATCAATGTGTTCTCTTGCTGCATTCTTTGCCTCTGCAATATTGTGGGCTTTGATCGCAGCCAGGATATGTTCATGCTCTACTATCAGGATCTGGCGTTTGTCCTCGTCCTTGATATATTCCAGACGATAGCGGTACATCTGCTCTCTTAAATTATTTAAGATCTGTACCAGTTTATCATTTCCGGTTCCCAGATAGATCACATCATGGAATGCCTCGTCTGTCTCTGCAATGTTCATGGCATTTCCCTTATTAATGGCATTCTTAAAGTCGTTCTGGCGTTCCCCTAACTGTTCGATCTCTTCATCGGTCATTCTCTGGCAAGCCAGTTCAATAGCCAGTTCTTCCAGGGAACGGCGAACTTCCAGCACATCCCTAAGGCTCTTTTCAGAGATTTTTGCAACCTCAGCGCCTTTTCTTGGGATCATAAGTACAAGACCTTCCAGTTCCAGTTTACGAATGGCTTCACGGATCGGTGTACGGCTTACACCTAATTTTTCTGCCAGCTGGATCTCCATCAGTCTTTCCCCCGGAGCCAGTTCTCCTTTTAAAATAGCCTGACGCAGTGTATTAAATACAACATCGCGAAGAGGCAGATATTCGTTCATATTGACTTTAAAATTATTTTCCATCTCAAGACCATTCCTTTCTGTGTTTTATCTATGTCTGTTTGTCTATATTTTTATGTTTACGATCTGCTTGTTTCTATCTGCTCCGCTTTACATGAAAGAAGTTGGTCAGATATACCTGCTTTGCCAGTTTGGAAGCATCACCATAGCGAAGCTTTTCGTAGGCATTCTGTGCTGCCTGTGGATTGGTAAACAGACCAAATACAGTTGGACCGCTTCCGCTCATCATGGCATTAACAGCCCCTTCTTCTTTCATCACCTGCTCGATCTCACCGATCACCGGATATTTACCGGCTGTTACCAGTTCCAGCACATTTCCGAATTTTCCGGCTATCTCATGGATATTCTGGCGGTTGATCGCTTCAATCATGCCGTCAATATCCGGATGATCTTCCTGCTTTAGCTCCATGGCATCCAGGCTCTCATAAACCACTTTTGTAGAAACGCTGATCCCCGGTTTTGCGATCAATACCTGACACTGGGGGATCTGAGGCAACGGAGTTAATTCTTCCCCAATTCCTTCGGAAAGAGCGGTTCCACGCATCAGGCAGTATGGGATATCTGCTCCCAGCTTTACGCCACGTTCCATCAGTTCTTTTATACTTAAGCCCAGGCCAAACATTTTATTGACTCCAAAAAGGACTGCAGCTGCATCGGTACTGCCTCCGGCCATTCCAGCTGATACAGGAATGAACTTTTTCAGTTTTATGGAAACACCTTCTTTTACACCAAACTCTTCCATTAAAAGAGCGGCTGCCCGGTAAGCCAGATTTTGTTCATTATTTGGAAGGTAAAACAGGTTGGTCTCCAGACGGATACCAGGCTCCTTTGTCCTGTAAAGTTCGATCCGGTCATGAAGTCCTACAGTCTGCATGATCATGCGGACATCATGATACCCGTTGTCCCTTCTCCCCAGTACGTCCAGCGCCAGATTTATCTTTCCATATGCCTTCAGGCGTAAATGTGTGATCATAGCTGCTATCCCCTTTTTTCTCAATTCCGTTAATTCCACTGATACCAACGGATTGCTCCGCACTTTGTGTTCTCGCAATCCTAAAACATTCGTAATCCACTCATTTTTCTTCAAAAAATGGCGACATGTCATAATACATAATATTGTATACATTAATTTGTCTCATTTTTCAAGAGTGAAAACATTAAAAAAATATTAAAAAAAATTAAGCTGAAGATCACCTGCTGTACCGGGCCGGATACAGGATCTTTTCCTTCGCATACTCAAAGGGCCAGACTGTTTTATATCCCCCATTCTGGATCTGGGCAATGGCAATGGCAGCTTTCGGAAGGCGGTTTTTCTGACAATGCTATTTGGCGGCCGGTAAAACATTTCAATTACACTTATCTACGCAATGCTTTTCAAACCGCTTTACTCAATGAAATGGAACAGCACATCGGACCTTCCTTCAA
>OLGF01003722.1_pt1 | contig 12289 bp, 12 predicted proteins | sample 1604971 | NCBI WGS metagenome assembly OLGF01 (sample SAMEA3888902, study PRJEB22519) | human gut metagenome | biome: human gut; feature: human-associated habitat; material: faeces | place: Denmark | collected 2011 | reverse complement strand
TCCTGTTCGGTCAAGGATGACCAGAACGGAAGTTGTGTCAGTGTGCGTTCCATATCAATGGCAGCTGTGCTTGCCGCAGCCGTGGTCACCGCAGGAGTGACCAGCCTCGCCGTGCTCATGGTCATGGTGGTCACAGTGAACATTGGGATCGTAGCCCAAACTTCCGTTGAGCAATGCGCTCACCGCCGCATCAGCGTCCCCGCTGACACCGCCGTAGAGCTTGATGCCCGCTTCGGCCAGAGCTGCCTGCGCACCGCCGCCGATGCCTCCGCAAATCAAAGTGTCCACACCGTGCTGCATTAGGAAGCCTGCCAGTGCGCCGTGACCGCTGCCGTTGGTATCAACAACTTCCGCATGAGTGATTTTGCCGTCCGCAGCTTCATAAAGCTTGAACTGTTCGGTATGGCCGAAATGCTGAAAGATTTGACCGTTTTCATAGGTAACTGCAATTTTCATAATGGAATCTCCTTTGCAAGTTTTGCCTGATTTTTCCATGTTGGCTCTCTGCGTCCGGCAGCAGCGGCCGCAGTGGGCTGCCTCCTGTCCTCCGCAGATGCGGTAGTTTCCCCCGGTGATGTGCAGCGGTTTCCCGTGGACAAGGCACGCTGCGATCTTGCGTCGTGCGCTTTCGTAAATCTCCTGCACGGTAGAGCGGGAAATATCCATCTGCGCGGCACACCGTTCGTGGGTTTGCTGCTCCAGGTCAACCAGCCGAATGACCTCGTACTCGTCCAGCGTCAGCCGGATCGGCTCACTATCCCCACATCCGTCGGGGCAGAATGTCTCGACTTGTGGTGCGCCACAAATCCGACGGCATCGTGGCGGTCTTGGCATGAACACGCCCCCTTTGTTTTCGGTATATACCGATTATAGCGCTTTAGGCAGGAAAAAGCAATATTCTTTTCAAAAGTCGCTGCAATTTCCGTCCATATGTGGAGCTGGTTGATATTCGGAGCCGAAAGCTACATGTGCGCTATGGGGATTTTCCCGTTTGTAAGCAGCGTTTGCCGTTGTTGGGTTATCCGTTATCGGGAAAATTCACACGCCATTTAAGCAATTACAAAAGAAAGAATTACTGGTTCTATAAATTATCCATCTATTTTCTTGCCTTGATACGAAGGGCCTTTATGTATAGATTACTTGATGATAGACAGTTTCGGATGCACGGTCTCGGCAGGAATTCATCCGCCCGACCCATTCCATTTGGTCGCTGACTTTCAGCGTTTCCGTAACGCCCTCCTCCGGGCCGTTACCTTTCAGGTCTGCGCGGGCTATGCCAAAACGGAGCTGCTTTCCGGTGTGACCACCCTGCGCTCCGTAGGCGGCATTCAGGCGGTGGATTCCTGCCTGCGGGATAAAATCCTCTCCGGCAAGGCCGTGGGCCCCCGCATTCTGGCGGGCAACATGGCCGTGTCCGTGCCCGGGGGCCACATGGCCGGGTCCCTGGCCTACGAGGCTACCTCCCCGGAGGAGGCGGCGGCCCTGGTCCGGGAAATTGCTCAGGACAAGCCCGATCTTATTAAGCTGATGATCACCGGCGGCGTCCTGGACGCCAAGTGCAAGGGGGAGCCCGGGGATCTGAAAGCTCTGCGCCATATCGATCTGGTCATGGGCCGGGGAAACCTGATCCGTGCCCCCAAGGTCAAAAAAATAGAGAAGGCCGAGCGGGAGTTGGACAAATTCCTGTAAAAAGCAAGAAAATAAGGCAAAAAGAGCCGCCGCAGGATTTTCATTCTGTGGCGGCTCCGCTTATGCAATAAAAGTGCCGGCGGCTGGGCCTACGCCCGCTTTCCAGCCTTTTCTCCCCTCCAGGTGACGAGTCGGAACACCGTGGATACCAGCAGGATGCCCACTGCCAGAGACCCGGCAATGCCCAAAGTCTCCAGCCCCTTGGCCACGGCCTCCATGGTTTTTCCCTCCAGCCCCAAGCTCATGGTGTAATACACACCGGCCCCGGGGAGCATGGGCAGAATGGCAATGACCAGATAGGGCATGGCCGGGCATCTGCGCACCCGGGCCATGGTCTCGGCGTACACCGCCGCCAGCAGGGCGGCGAACAGGTTGGCTGTGTATACATCGCAGCCCAGCGCCCGGCACAGCAGATAGAGCATCCAGGAGGCCGCTCCGCCCATCATGCACAGCACCATGCCCCGGCCATGGGTGTTGAACAGGATGCAGAAGCCGCAGCAGCCTACGAACACCGCAATGGCCTGCACCCATGCCGGCCAGCTGACAATGGCGGAGCCTGTCCGGCCATAGAGACCTGCGGTCAGCTGCCAGGCCGCTGCCGTGCCCAGGGCGATGGCCAGGGCGGACAGCACCACGGACACAATGCGGAAGACACCGGAGTTGGTGTCCCCGTAAATGATGTCGCGCATGGAGTTGGTGATGAGCAGGCCCGGCACCAGGAGCATCAGTGCGCCGATGATGGCCGCGTCAGGACTGTTGAGCCAGCCCAGCCCCGCCGCCGCGTAGGCCGGCAGCGCCATCAGGCACGCGGCCAGGATCGTGCTGAAAAACGAGTTGACCTCCCGCTTTTCCATGAAGTGAGTGACAAGGCCGATGATCAGCCCCATGAGCCCCGCCCACAGGCAGTCCAGCAGCGTTCCGCCGAACACGATGCAAAAGCCCAGCCCCGCTAGAATATTGCCCAGATAGATCACGCCCGTGTGATAAGTCCGGCAGGATGCCAGAGTTTCCTTCAGCCAGGCCATGGCCTCGTCCACGGTTGGCTTTTCCGCGCAGATGCGGCGGCTTACGGCGTTCAGCTTTTCCATCTTCTCCAGGTCGTTTCCGTGAAAGCCGATGCGCCGCATGATCATCAGCGGCTTTCCCGTGTCAGCCTCCAGACTGATGGAGATGCTGTTGGGGATGGCGAATACCTCGCACTCTACGCCGTAGGCCCTTAAGATCCGGTGGACGGTGTCCTCCACCCGGAAGGTTTCCGCCCCGGACATAGCCATGTGATAGCCCATGGTAGCCGCCAGGTCGGTGAGCAGATAGTAATCCATAAGCAGTTGCTCCCTGTGTGTTTTCGCAGATTCCGGCGGCAGTTCGCCGCCACGAGCGACAGTATAGGCACGCTGGCGGCAATTGTCAACCGGTTTGCCCCGGGAAACGGGAAAATTTCATCTCAGACTGCGGCTTACTTTTCCTGCACTTCCTTCCCGCTGACATGTTCAATGGTGATTTCAAACATCTGGGCGGCCCGTCCGCTGGCGGCGATCTCCCGGTCGGCCAGTTGCTCCTCCGGATAATATTTCATGGCGAACTGCTTCAGCCGCCGGGTGGCTTCCGGGCCACTTTCCATCAGGCGGCACCGGCCGAACACCACGGCGCTCTGCAGATATGGCGCCCATGCTTCGTCCCGGAGGGTCTCGCCGCCGTACACCGTGAAGCACACCTTGTCGCAGGCCCGGAGGGCGTCGACCTTGTGGCCCGCCCGGGCGCCATGGAAGTAGATCTTTCGGTTTTCCGGGTCGAAGAGAAAGTTGATGGGGACGGCATAGGGGTATCCGCCCTCACCGTTTACGGCCAGAACACCCCGGCGGCAGTGCAGCAGAAGCTGCTCCGCCTGCTCCGGGGAGATCTCATTTTTCTTTTTGCGGATGGGTCTGAACATGGCTTTTCCTCCTGTAGCATATTTGTACTGTGCGGTGCTTTCGCGCGGAATGCTCCGGCTCAGATGCCCGGCTCATCCTGCAGCAGCATCCGCCGCAGCTGCTGGGCGGCCATACTCAGCGGCTGATTCTTCCGCTGGAACAGGTAGATGCTGCGGGGCGGGATCGGCTGGGCCAGGGTGAGGGGATAGATCCCGGTGAGCTCCGGAGATCCCAGGAGCATCTCCCGGGGAACAAAGCCGATGCCCAGGTCGCTGCGAACCACAGGGAGCACCTGATCGACGGTCTCCACCTCTATATCTGGACAGAAGGGCAGATCGCACCGGCGGAAGAGGTCGGCATAGAAGGTATGGGAGGATGTGCCGGATGTAAGGCAGATGATGGGGTGATCCGCAAGCTCGGCCAGCGACAAGGCCTTTCCCGCCAGCTGGGAAAAGCCGGCTCCGCAGACCGGCACCTCCTGCACCTCGGCGACTTTTTGCTTTACCAGGGAATCCGGCACGATCGATCCTTCGGATACCACGGCGAGGTCGGCCAGGCCGTTCTGCACAGCGGCCAGCCCCTGAGGTGTTGAATGGTTGGTCAGGCAGATGCGGACGTGGGGGAACTCCCGGCGGTACCGGGCAAGGACCCGCAGCAGACACCCCTGCAGGGCAAGACCGCTGGCGGCAATGCGCACGGCGCCCGCCTGCAAGCTCTGCCCGGAGAGCAGCTCCGCCTCGCCGGCGGCGATGCTCTCAAAGGCGGCGGCAATGTGCGTGTAGAGCTTTTCCCCCTCTGGCGTCAGGCGAACCCCCTGGGGGGAGCGGAAGAACAGGGGGCAGCGCAGCTCAGACTCCAGCCGCCTTATCATGCGGGTCACATTGGGCTGGTCGTTGTAGAGCGCGGCCGCGGCCTGGGAAAAGCTCTTGTATTTGGCGGCGTAGTAGAAAACGCGATAGCTGTCATAGCTGATGTTCACGATACGGTTCTCCTCTGAAAATAAGACGTAAAAATGCTGCTAAAGCTTTGCGTGTATAGACCCGGTGTCGACCCTGGTGCAGGCGGAAAGCTCTGGGGCAGGGGCCCGGCCCGATACAGGGATAAGCATACAACAAATTCGGCAAAAAATCAAATCATTCAACGGGAAAATGCCTTGATCCGCAGCCCATTTTCCGGGGAACGGGCTGCGCCGGATGCATCGGCAGGCGGCCAGGAGTGATAGCAAAATTATATACCGCGCATATCAAAAAAATATTTCCCATGTACCGCGGCGTCAGCTATACTGTAGGGCGAAAATGAGCCCGATAGAGTATTTTGAAGGAGTAAAGACAATCATGGCTGCACAGATTCTGGCAATTTGCATTTTCGTTGGTATGTTTCTTTTGATCATTCTGGACAAGTTTGAGCGGTACTATATCACCCTGGCCAGCGGTGCGCTGGTCCTGGCGCTGGTGTTCGGCGTCTGCATGCACTCTATGAGCGCTATCTGGGGCACGCTGAATCTGCCGTCCATCTTCACGTCCGGATTCTGGTACGGCGCCTCAGAGGAGGGAAACAGCGGCATCAACTGGTCCACCATCTTCTTCATCGCCGGTATGATGATTATGGTGGAGGGCTTGGGCAAGGCCGGGTTTTTCCGGTGGCTGTGCCTGACGCTGGCCAAGCTGGTGCGTTACCGCATCGTGCCGCTGCTGGTATGCTTTATGGTGCTGTCGGCGGTGCTGTCCATGTTCATCGACAGCATCACGGTGGTGCTGTTTCTGGCAACGGTCACCCTGGAGCTGGCCCAGACCATGAAGTTCAATCCCATCCCGATGATTCTCTCGGAGGTCTTCTGCGCTAACCTGGGCGGCGCGGCCACCATGTGCGGCGATCCTCCCAACATCATTGTCGGTACCTCTCTGGGCTATACGTTTTTTGATTTTATCTCCAATACCGGCGTCGCCGTGGCCATCTGCTTTGTGCTGGTGCTGATTTATTTCGTCCTGTGCTTTCGCAAGCGGCTTCTGCGTGACGAAAAGAATAGCGGTGCGGCGGTCTGCCCCCAGCCGGGCACGGCCATTACCAACCGCCCGGCCTTTCTCCTCAGCGCAGGCGTATTTCTGCTGGCGGTCATCTTGCTGGCCACCCATGCCCAGACGAAGCTCACCGTGGCCTGCATCGGCGTGATCGTGGCGGCCCTGAGCCTGGTGGTGATCGGCTGCACCAGCGGCGGGAAGGCGGTTCTGGAGATCATCAAGGGCGTGGACTATAAGACACTGCTGTTCTTCATTGGCCTGTTCGTGTCGGTGGCCGGACTGAAGGAGACCGGCGTGCTGGATGTCATCGCCCGGTTTATCACAACGGTCAGCGGCGGCAATGCCGCGATCATTGTGGTCATCATCCTCTGGATCTCGGCGGTTACCAGCGCCTTTGTGGATAATATTCCCTTTGCCGCCACCATGATCCCGGTGGTCCGGTCCATTGCGGCCGCCAGCGGCATAGACATGGGCGTGCTGGCCTGGGCCCTGTCCCTGGGCACAGATCTCGGCGGCAACGCAACGCCCATCGGTGCCTCGGCCAATGTGGTGGGCACCTCCGTTGCGGCCAAGGGCGGCTACCCCATCAGCTGGGGCGTCTACTGCAAGTACTGCGTCGGTGCGACGGTGCTGGTGATCGCGGTGTCTATGGGGTATCTGTTCCTGCGGTACTTATAAAAAGCTGTGAAGGAGTGTGTGCATACGAAAAAGCAGATTATCGTTGCCATCGGCCGCGAGCACGGCAGCGGCGGCCACTATATTGCCCAGATGATTTCCCGGGCCCTGGGCGTTAGACTCTATGATAAGAAGTCCATTGAGGCGGAGGTGGTGGATCAGGGCTACAGCCCGGAGATCATCAGCCAGATGGACGAGCGCCCTGTCAACTTCTTCACCTCCCGCCGCATCGGAAAGTATTCCAACTCCCTGGAGGTCAATGTGGCAGAGCGCACCTTCCAAATGCTCCAGGCAAAGGCTGCTCAGGGGGAGAGCTTTGTGGTGCTGGGCCGCTGCGGTGAGCAGGTGCTGAAAAACAACCCCAACTGCATCAGCATTTTCATCTGCGGCAACCCCCAGTTCAAGCTGGGCCGAATCATGGAGAAGCTGAATCTGGATACGGAGCAGGCCATTGAGGAGATTAAATCGGTGGACCGCTCCCGCAAGAATTATCACAACTACTACTGCGACACCAAGTGGGGCGATGCCCGGGGCTATGACATGACCGTCAAGAGTGACGTGCTGGGCTGCGAGAAGACGGCGCAGATGCTCACCGCGTACATCCGCGCCTTTATGCAGGAGGAATGACCGCCCGACAGCCACGCCCCACCAAGGGCCTGGGCGCAGATAAGCTGAAGAGGAGGATGGATTATGAATCTCCGCAGACATCGCGGGCAAATGTCGGAAGCACTGCTGACCGCGTCCTTTATCATCCTCTCCGGCGGTTTGCAGGATGCCTATACCTATCTCTGCCGGGGCAAGGTCTTTGCCAATGCCCAGACGGGGAATATCGTACTGTTCAGCGCCTATCTCTTTGACGGCGAGTGGGATCACTGCGCCCGGTATCTCATCCCGGTACTCTCCTTTTTACTGGGGATCTTTGCGGCCGAGTGTATTCACCGCCATTTCAAGTACATGGAAAAGGTGCATTGGCGGCAGCTCATCATCCTGGCGGAGATCGTCTTGCTGTTTGTGGTGGGCTTTCTGCCTCAGCGGGTCAATACGCTGGCCAATGTGCTGGTGTCCTTTGTCTGCGCCATGCAGGTGCAGACCTTCCGCAAGGTGCGCGGCCATGCTTACGCCAGCACCATGTGCATCGGCAACATGCGCAGCGGAACGGAGGCCCTGTGCGTCTATTTCCACACCCGTGACCGGGAGGTGCTGCATAAGGCGCTGACCTATTTCGGCGTGATCGGTCTCTTTGCGGTGGGCGCCGGCCTGGGCGCGCTGCTGACGGCGTGGCTTGCCGAGAGAGGCATCTGGGTCTCCTGCGCTCTGCTGGCAGTGAGCTTTCTGATCATGTTCATCCGCGAGGAAGAAGAAAAGCAATAAGCCGCCCCAAAGCAGCGTTTTTTGATAAAAATAAATGTGTACCGGGTTTTCCGGCTACTGCAGCAAGGCCCTCTCTGCCTGAATGGTAGAGAGGGCCTTGCTCTTTTGTGCTACACGCCCCATACCGTGGCGGCAAAGCCGCCAACATAGAAATAGGGTTTTGTGTAATATTGTTTTGGTGGAGGCGAGGGGAGTCGAACCCCTGTCCGAAAGCGCTTTAACAGGACCTTCTCCGGGCGCAGTTATGTTTCAACATTCCCTCCTCGCGCAGGCACACAACAGACTGCGCGATTCAGTAGAGTCATGATGCGTGGGCGGGGCAACTCTTACCCGCCGCACGGACGCCACATAAACGACGCCTTCCCCGGCCTGTGGCCTCTCCGGTTCAGACGGTCACAGCTTAAGCTGCGACGGCAACAGTATTAGTGTTGTCAGTTCATTTTTAATTGCCCGTTTTAAGGTGGCCAGGCGCCACCGCCCGCTTATCCTGCCTCCACACCCCCGTCGAAACCGGTACGCCCCCGTATATTTGCTCTCGAAAAGCCAGAGGTTTTCCGAGAATGGGGTTGCGGTCTGCCACCTGCCGGTGACAAACTCTGCGAGGCTTTTTGTCTTACAAAGCTATATTTTCTCCCGCGTGCCGGAAAATCTACCGGCACGCAGGCAGAATACGGTTTTTTACCGCCCGTAGGGATCCGGCAGCTTCTCCGGCTCCGGGTAGTCCACGCCCTTGGTGTCTACGGTGACAGAGGCCATCACCTGGGGCTTTTTGGGCTTGTTGGTCATCATGTTCCGAGGGGCCGAAGCGATGGCGTCCACCACCTCCATGCCCTCAATGACCATGCCGAAGGCGGCATACTCCCCGTCCAGATGGGGGCTGTCCTTGTGCATGATGAAGAACTGGCTCCCGGCGGAGTCCGGGGCCTGGGCCCGGGCCATACTCAAAACGCCCCGGCTGTGGCGCAGGTCGTTGTTAAAGCCGTTGGCCTTGAACTCCCCCTTGATGCAGTAGCCGGGCCCGCCCATGCCGGTGCCGTCGGGGCACCCGCCCTGGATCATGAACCCGTAAATGCAGCGGTGGAAAATAAGTCCGTCATAAAATCCCTTTTTAATCAGGGAGATGAAGTTATACACGCTCTGGGGCGCCACCTCGGGGTACAGCTCCGCCACGATCTTGCCGCCGTCCTCCATGGTAATGGTCACAATAGGATTGTTTTCCATATTTTGTCTCCTTTATCTGTTTTTATCGCGCATGGCCCGTTCCATCTCGCGCTTGGCGTCCCGCTTAGCCACACTCTCGCGTTTGTCGTAGGTCTTTTTACCCTTGCACAGCCCCAGCTCAATTTTCACCCGGCTATCCTTAAAATAAACCGACAGGGGTATCAGCGCGTAGCCCTGCTGCTTTTGCAGGTCGTGGAGCTTGCGGATCTCCCGCTTGTGCAGCAGCAGCCGCTTGGGCCGGTCCGGGTCCTTGTTGAAGATGTTGCCCTTGTCATAGGGGGAAATATGCACCCCGTAGGCGAATACCTCCCCATCCTTGGCCTGGCAGTAGGAGTCCTTCAGATTCAGCGTCCCGGCCCGGATGCTCTTGACCTCCGTGCCGAACAGCTCCACCCCGGCCTCGTATCGATCCTCCACGAAATAGTCATGGAACGCCTTGCGATTCTGGGCCGCGATCTTTATGCCTTTTTTCTCCATGGAGGACCTCCTTTCTCCGGATGTAGTAGTATACCACATTTTTTCCCCCAATGCAAGAGCGCAAGGGGTCGTCTTTCGCCGGAAATGGTTGACACCCCCTGCAAACCGTGGTAAAATCTCTATATTAAATAGGAATATTCGGCCACGGCCTGCCCTATCGTCTGTGCGCCATGTGGCGCAGGCATTTAGGCCATCGGACGCTATCGCACAGGTTCCGCCTGTGTTTTTTTATTGCATACTCGGAGGAAGAAAACCATGATCCTTGCCCTGAAAAAGAATAGTACCCCCGCCCAGGAGGAGACCCTCCTGGCCTATCTGCACCAGATGGGCGTCACGGCGGCTAAAGAGACCTGCCGGGGCTGCACCGTGCTGCTGCTGGAGGGCGCCGTGGAAAGCTTGGACGCACAGCTTCTCTCCTCCCTGCCTGCGGTGGAGGCCGTCCTGCCCTTGGACGACCCCCTGCCCCTGTCCTCCCGGGCCGCCCACGGGGCGGACACCGTGGTCAGGGTGGGTCCCGCCCTCGTCGGCGGCGGTCACTTCTGCCTTATGGCGGGGCCCTGCGCCGTGGAGTCTCAGGCGCAGCTTCTCTCCATCGCCCGCAGCGTCCGCTCCGCCGGGGCCATGGTCCTTCGGGGCGGCGCCTTCAAGCCCCGCACCTCCCCCTACGACTTCTCCGGCCTGCAAAAAGAGGGCTTAGAACTGCTCTCTTTGGCCCGCCGGGAGACGAATCTCCCTGTGGTCTCCGAAATTATGAGTCCCGACGATCTTCCCCTGTTTGAAAATGTCGACCTGCTTCAGGTGGGGGCCCGCAATATGCAGAATTATGCCCTCCTCCGGGCCCTGGGCCGGGTGAAAAAGCCGGTGCTGCTCAAGCGCGGCAGCGGCGCCACGCTCCGGGAGCTGCTTCTCAGCGCCGAATATATCCTCTCCGGCGGCAACGAAAATGTCATCCTCTGTGAGCGGGGCATCCGCACCTTCAGCGATGGCACCCGCAGCACCCTGGACCTCTCCGCCGTCCCCCTCCTCCACGAGATGACCCATCTGCCCGTTGTGGTAGATCCCAGCCACGCCGTAGGCCGGGCCTCTCTGGTGCCGCCTATGGCCCTGGCTGCCGCCGCCTGCGGAGCCGACGGCCTGCTCATCGAGGTCCATAACGACCCCCTCCACGCCCTGTGCGATGGGGCCCAGGCCCTTCTGCCCGAGGACTTTGCCGCCCTGGCCCGCCAAATCGCCGCGCTTCGGGAGGTGACGCACCGGTGACCGCCGTACCCATCCGGGCTCTGCGCCCCTATGAGGTGTGCATCGCCCCGGGTCTGCTCCCTGACCTGGGCCCCCGGGCCGCGGCCCTTCTGCCCCCCCGCCGGGCCATGCTGGTGTCCGACGACCGGGTTTATCCCCTCTGCGGCCCCGCCGCCGAAGCCTCCCTGACCCGCGCAGGCTTCCGGGTCTCCCGCTTTGTTTTCCCCCACGGGGAAAAATCCAAATCCCTTCCCACCTATACCGCCCTGGTGCAAGCCCTGTTTGACAATGACTTGACCGGCGGCGATAGTATCATCGCCCTGGGCGGCGGCGTGGTAGGCGACCTGGCGGGCTTTGCCGCCGCCACCTATCTGCGGGGCATGGATTTTGTGCAGATCCCCACCAGCCTGCTGGCCATGGTGGATTCTTCGGTGGGGGGAAAGACCGGCGTGGATATCCCAGAGGGGAAAAACCTGGTGGGCGCCTTCTGGCAGCCGCGGCTGGTTATCGTGGATACCAGCACCCTAGAGACTCTGCCCCCTGCCTTTTTCACCGACGGGGTGGGGGAAATCGTCAAATATGCCTGTATCCGGGATCGGGAGCTGTTTGACCTGCTGGAATCCGGCGAGGCGCTGACCCCTGCCCGTCTGGAGGAAACGGTGCTGCGCTGCATCGACTGCAAGCGCAGGGTGGTGGAACGGGATGAGCGGGAGGCGGGGGAGCGCAAGCTGCTCAATTTCGGTCACACCCTGGGTCATGCTTTGGAGCGCTATTATCACTATGAGGGCCCCACCCATGGCTGCGCTGTGGCGGTAGGGATGGCCCGTATCACTGCGGCGTCGGAGGCCAGAGGCCTGACGGTCCCCGGCACGGGAGAGCGGCTGCTCCGCGTACTGAAGCGGTGTGGTCTGCCTGCCGACGATCCTGTGAACAACGCTGCCTTGCTCCCCGGTGTATCCATGGACAAAAAGCGGGACGGTGTGTCTATCGACCTGGTGATCCTCCGCGAGATCGGGGACGCCTGTGTTTACCGCCTTCCCCTTGCTTCCCTGGCGGCCTTTCTGGCCCAGGAATCCCATTAGATCAGGAGGCGATCGCCATGAGCGATGTCATCATTTCTTCCTTTGCCGTCACCGGGGCGGTTTCCCCTCCCCCCTCCAAGTCGGAGGCTCACCGTGCCCTAATTGCTGCGGCGCTGGCGGGGGAGGGAACGATTCAGGATCTGCCTCAATCGGCAGATATCGAAGCCACTCGAAGGGCCGTCAGCGGACTGGGCGTGTGCGTGGAAGATATCCGGGAAGGGGTTTCCCTGTCCCGGCGGATTCCTTCCCTTGCAGGGGAGGCGGAGGTGGACTGCGGCGAATGCGGCACCACCCTGCGCCTGATCCTGCCGGTGTATGCGGCCCTGGGCATCCCGGCGCGCTTTACGGGCAGCGGGCGGCTTCCCCAGCGTCCCCTGTCCGTGTATCAGGAGCTGTTGCCGCAGCACGGTGTAACGCTCCAGACCGAACCGGAGGCCGGGGCGGGGGACTGCCTGCCCCTGCGGCTTTCGGGCAGGCTCACCGGGGGCGAATATTGCCTGCCGGGCGACATCTCCAGCCAGTTTGTTTCCGGTCTGCTATTGGCCCTGCCTCTCTGCCGGGAGGACAGCGTTATCCGTCTGACCTCTCCGCTGGAATCGGCGGG
>OLGF01003719.1_pt1 | contig 12290 bp, 9 predicted proteins | sample 1604971 | NCBI WGS metagenome assembly OLGF01 (sample SAMEA3888902, study PRJEB22519) | human gut metagenome | biome: human gut; feature: human-associated habitat; material: faeces | place: Denmark | collected 2011 | reverse complement strand
GTGCAGCCGCTGCGGCGCTGAGGAGCCTACCACTCCCGTGGAGCCCGGCAAGCCCCAGCAGCCGGAGAAGCCCACCACACCCGATACCCCCGCCACCGGCGATGAGAGTCAGCTGATGCTGTGGGTGAGCGGTATGCTGGTGTGCGCTCTGGGTGCCGGTCTGATGCTGCGGCGCAAGAAGGAAAACTGATATCCCGCTTTTCCCGATATCTCTCGATATCTTTCCTGTAAGCAAGAGGGACGGTCCGTAAGGACCGTCCCTCTTGTGCGTGGCTGTGTAGATAAGAAAAGGCCCCCGGCATGACCGGGGGCCAAATACATCCGGAAAAGTTCGGAAAATTCCCGGAACGATGCAGCCGATTTATCCAATGTTTTCCAGAGACCGGTAGGGCGGATGCGGCTTTGCACGCAGGGCGGCAGCCGGGTCAGATGAGCGGCCCGGCCGGAGCTTTTCGTTGACAGAAAAGCCGGAATGAGGGTATAATGCAGGCAAGTACTGCGATCACTTCTGGCAGATGGTCTCGATCTCCACCAGCCCCCCGGCGGGCAGTGCGCTCACCTGATAGGCGCAGCGTGCGGGGTAGGTAGTTCCCTCAAAGAAGGAGGCGTAGACCTCGTTAACGGCGGCGAAATCAGCGATATTCGTGAGGAGAACGGTGGTTTTGACCACGTTATCCAGAGTCAGCCCAGCTGCGGTCAGAACCGCCTGGATATTTTCCATAGCCTGCGTGGCCTGAGCCTGTACGCCGCCGTCTGCCAATTTACCGGTGGCGGGGTCCAGACCGAGCTGGCCACTGGTGAATACAAATTCGCCGCAGTCGATGGCCTGAGAATAGGGGCCGATGGCGGCAGGAGCGCCGTTGGTGGAAATAGCTTTTTTCATGGGAGGATCTCCTTTCTGGTATACAGCAGTGATGACTGCCAAATGTCGGGGACGATTATAGCATAGGCCATTTGTTTTGGCAAGTCCCCTTTTGGAAAGCGCTTCCGGGTAGGGTCTGGGAGCCGATGATGGAGGAGGGAGCAAAATGGCGGTAACAGGCCATGCGCTGAATCAGTTATTACAGCAGATGGACCGCACATTTTCCAATGTGACGGGGCAGAGCGTGTCCTTTATCGATCAGGAGGGACACTATCAGGGGCCGCTGCGGCTGGACGTGTTTACCGGCTTCTGCCGCAGGGTCATCAGCAGCGAAAAGGGCGCTCAGCACTGTCTGGCCTGTAACCACAGCTTCGGGCTGGACGCCGAGCAGCGGTGTACGGTGTCCCAGTGTCACATGGGCATCAGCGTGATCTCCGTGCCGGTGCCGCTGCCGGAGGCCAGAGGGCTCAGCCTGACATACGGGCAGTTCCTCACACGGGATACCGAGGAGGCGTTTTACAGCACACTGCGCCGGCACTGTCAGGAGCTGGAGCTGGATTACGACGAAATGGTGGCGCTGGCGGGGACGCTGCGGGTGCTCTCTGCGGAAGAGCTGGATGCCAGGATGCAGATGCTGCAGGTCTTTGCCGGATATGTGGCCACCTCCGAGGCGGAGTTGGAGACCCGGCGGGAATACGCCCGTCAGGTGGAGAAGAAGCTGGCGCTGGAGCGGACGCTGCACGCCAGTGAATTTAAGTTTTTGCAGTCCCAGATCAGTCCGCACTTTCTGTTTAACACCCTGAATCTGCTGATGAGGACGGCCTATCGGGAGGGAGCGCCCCAGACGGCGGATCTCATCTGCGATCTGGCGGATCTGCTGCGGCGGGCGTACTACTACAAGGACTCCATCTGCACGCTGGCGGAGGAGATGCAGTGCGCCCGGCAGTATCTGACCCTGCAGAGCCAGCGGTTGGGGCCCGGCTTTTCCTTTGAGGTGGGGGACGTTTCCGCCTGCGGGCAGCTGATGATCCCGGTGCTGACCATCCAGCCGCTGGTGGAAAATGCCATCCTGCACGGGGCCGGGGAGGATGAACACCCGCTGCACGTGAAGGTGTCGGCCACCGCAGAGGACGGAAAGCTGGTGATCTCCGTCAGCGATAACGGCGCCGGTATCCCGGAGGAGGTGCTGGAGAAGCTCCGGGATCATCAGGCCGGAGGCTCCGGCGTACAGAACGTGACGGAACGGCTGAAGCTGTTTTTCGGGCCGGCGGCGGAGGTGGACATACAGAGCGCATTGGGCAGCGGTACCCGGATCGTTCTGACGTGTCCCCTGAAAAAACAGGAGGAAGCATAAATGGCCATCGACATTCTTGTGGTAGAGGATGAATATACCGAGCGGCAGGAGCTGACGCAGCTGCTGGAGACGGTGACGCCGCCGGAGCATATTCGCAGCGCCGCCACGTGCAGCGCCGCCATTGCGGCCATCAGCCAGCTGTGTCCGGATCTGATCCTGCTGGATATCATGCTGCGGGGCAGCTCCGGCTTTGAAGTGGCGGAATTTGTACGCAGCAACCGGCTGGACTGCAAGATCATCATCCTCACCGCCTATCACAAATTTGACTTTGCCAGCAAGGCGCTGTCCATGGATCTGCAGGATTACCTGCTCAAGCCAGTGCGGCCATCGGTACTGCTGCAGCGGGTGCGGGATGTGCTGCATCTGTCGTCCCCGGCCAGAGCCGCCACCGGACTGGCGGTATGGCCCTATCTGGCCTGCGGCATCTCGTCGCCGCTGCCGCCGATCCCCAACCTGCTGCCCAACATGACGGTGGTGGGTATCCTGCGGGACGGGACCGACCGGGAGGTCATATCGCAGATCAATCTGGCCCTCCACGGCACCGGCTGGACGGAGCAGGACGGCCGGCGGGTCATCGGCTATTGCCGCACAGCGCCGCAGCAGTCGCCGGAGGAGGCGGCGGAGCCGCTGGTGGCGGCATGGCGGCAGCGACTGGAGGGTCTCGCCGCCGTGGGGATCGGCGGTCCGTCGGAGCAGGGACTGGCGGAGAGTTACCGCACGGCCTGCCGGGCAGCGGACTGCCGCATTTTCCATCCGGAGGGAACGCTGGTGTGCCGGGATACGGCCTCGGATGTGCCGGAGCCTTACCCCCTGAAGGCGGAGGGACAGCTGCTCCATGCGCTGCGAAGCGAGGAGGGTGGGCTGGAGGAGGCCTGCCGCCACATGGGGCGTTGCATGACAGCGGCCTGCAACGGAGACGCCGGAGCCCTGCGGGAGCAGCTGACGCTGCTGTGGGCCGGAATCGCAAGGCTGTGCGCCGAGTCGGCCCTCCCACCGCCGGAGCGGCTGACCACGGAGGGGATTTTCACGGTGGAGCAGCTGTGCCGGAGGATACAGACCGCCTGCGAGGATGTGCGCTGCCAGCTGGTTCTGGTGCGGGATTCGGAGCATCCTCTGGTGCAGGCGGCACTGACGGCCATCCAGCTGCGGTTCCGGGAGCCGCTGAAGCTGGAGACTGTGGCAAAGGAGCAGTACGTCAATGCGGCGTATCTGGGGCGTATTTTCCGGGCGCAGACGGGCCAGAGCTTCCGGGATGCTCTGACGGAGGAGCGGATGCGGCGGGCCGAGCGCCTTCTGCGCCAGCAGGTCTCCGTATCGGACACGGCGGTGGCTGTGGGGTACAGCGACTCCAACTACTTCAGCCGTGCGTATAAAAAGTACTTTGGTCACTCCCCCAGTGAAAGCGGTCCGCTTCGTACCCATTGAAGGAAGCAGGGACTCCGCAGCGGTATGCGGAGCCCCTGCTTTTTTTGCAGTACGGTAGGTGCAGAAAAGTAAGATAGTGCAAAAAGTCCTGATTGGTCGGGGAGGTGGTCGGTGCGATTGCTGCAATTATTACAAAAAGGGGCGCAAAGAGGCATTCTCATTGGACACTGTATCTGTTATGATGTAGAAAAATTACACGGAACGCCAAGAGAAGGCAGAAAACGACAAGGCAGGAGGCCCCGATGATGATTGACAAGCAGAAGCTTTTGGATATATTGACCTCTGAGATTGAGTCCTCCACCGGCTGTACCGATCCGGGCAGCGTGTGCCTGGCGGTGGCCGTGGCGGCTCATACCCTGGGGCGCAGGCCGGAAAAAATCGACGTGCTGGTGAGCCCCAACATCTACAAAAACGGTGTCAGCGTGGGCATCCCCGGCACGAACCGCATCGGACTGGAGCTGGCGGCGGCGCTGGGCGCGCTGCTGGATGAACCGGAACGGGGTCTGGCCATTCTGGCCGATGTCACCGGTGAGATCGTGCAGCAGGCGGCGGCCATCGTATCCGACGGGCGAGTACACGTCACCTACGGCCAGACGCCGGAGCCGCTGTATGTGCGGGCCATCGTCTCCGGCGGCGGCGAGGAGGCGCAGGCGGTGATCCGGGGGGACTACTCCTGCGTGACGGAGATCCTGCGAAACGGAGCGCCTGTGATGCAGGCGGAGGGGCAGACCCATGGAGCGGCGGTCTATCCGTTGGTGGAATACAGCGTACAGGAGCTGTACGAGACCATCCTCTCCATGGAGCCGGAAAGCTTCCGGTTTTTGTTGGAGGATGCCCGGCGGAATCAGGAGGCGGTCAGAAGAGATCTGGAGGATCCGGAGCTGCCGCTGGGCAGGCTGCTGAAGCAGCGGATCTCCGGTCAGATGACCGGCCCGCTGGCAGTTTCTGCCGAGGCGCAGGCCTACACCGCCGCCGCCGGGGAGGCCCGGATGAGCGGCCTGAATGTGACCATCATGGCCATTGCCGGAAGCGGCAACCACGGCATCACGAACTTTGTGGGCGTCCTCTCCGCAGCGGAGGCGCTGGGAGCCTCTGAGGAGCAGACCGCCACGGCGCTGGCCATCAGCTCCATGATCACCATCTACATCAAGGCTCACATCAAGCGGATGACCGCCTTTTGCGGTTGCGGCGTGGCAGCGGCCACCGGCATGACCGCCGCCGTCAGCTATCTGCTGGGCGGCAGCTACGACACGGCGGTCCACGCTATGCAGACGGTGCTGGGGACCATCGGCGGAATGTTCTGCGACGGAGCGAAGATCTCCTGCGCCTATAAGCTCAGCACGGCCGCCTCGCTGGCGGTGCAGGCGGCGTATTTGGCCAGAGAGGGCTGCTTCGTTCCCGCAGGCGTGGGCATCATCGGAAATACCATCGAGCAGACCTTCGCCAACGTGGGGCGGCTCAACGATCCGGGCATGGTGGCCACGGACCGGGAGCTTGTGGCCATCATTGCGGAGAATCAACGACATATGGCCGACCGCAGTTAAACGGCCGGATAGGAAAGGAGCAAGATCATGATCGTTCTGAAGGGACGAGTGCTGGACGGCAACGGCGGCGCACCCATCGAAAAGGGCGCCGTGGTGCTGGAGGACAACCGGATCCGGCTGGTCTGCCGGCAGAGTGAACTGCCGGACGATCCGACAGCCGAGGTGTATGAGCTGGAGGACGGCACCATCATGCCGGGTCTCATCGACGCCCACGTCCACATGGGCTGGGGCAGCGCCACGGCGGTGGACTGGATCAGCATGACGCCGCAGCTCAGCATGGCCCGTGCGCTGCGGGATATGGCGCAGCTGCGCCAGCAGGGCTACACGGCGTTCCGGGATCTGGGCAGCGACGTGCTCCTGATGCGGCCGGCTGTGGCCGAGGGGCTGCTGGATGTCCCCCGTATTTTCGGTGCCGGGCGCATCATCTCGCAGATCGGCGGCCACGGCGACGTGTATCAGAAGCTCTCGTTGGAGGCCAGCCAGCGGGCATACAGCCCCGCCTTCATCGTCAACGGTGTGGATGAGGTGCGGCGGGCCTGCCGCATCAACGCCCGCAACGGAGCGGATCTCATCAAGATCATGACCACCGGCGGCGTGTTCTCTCAGGGAGATAAGGCCACTCCCCACAGCCATTTCAGTCAGGAGGAGATCCGGGCGGCGGTGGAGGAGGCGGAGAATATGGGCAGCTATGTCTCCACCCACGCACAGGCCACACGGGGCATCAAGATGGCCCTGAAAAACGGCGTAAAGTGCATCGAGCACGGCTTCTATCTGGATGAGGAGTGCATCGAGCTGATGGTGAAGAACGACTGCTATCTGGTCCCGACGCTGGCCATCATGCACGCATCAAAGCTGTATTTTCAGGGGAAGGAGGGCGTGCTGCCCTACCTGAAGGAAAAGACGGAGAGATCCTACGAGGCCCACTACCGCTCTCTGGAGATGGCACGAAAGGCCCACATCACCGTGGGCGTCGGCTGCGACTTTCTGGGAGACGCTGCCTTCGGATGCCCGTACAGCGAGGCCACGCTGGAGCTGGAGCGGCTGTGTGTGGCGGGGTATACGCCCATAGAGGTCATCACCATGGCCACCAAGGTCAACGCACGGCTACTGCAGATGGAGGATCAGCTGGGAACGCTGGAAACCGGCAAGCTGGCGGATGTGCTGCTGGTAGAGGGAAGGCCGGACGAGGACATTCGGGTCCTGCGCCGCAGCGACCATGTCAAGCTGGTGGTTCAGGACGGACGGATCGTGAAAAACGCCATGCCGCACACGGCCGAGGCGTGAAATATAAACAAAAGAAAGGAACATGAGCGATGGACACTATCTTTTACAACGGCATCATCCACACGCTGGACAAGGCCTATCCCGAGGTAAGCGCTCTGGCCATCAAGGACGGTGTGATCCTACGTCTGGGCAGCGACGAGGAGATCCTGGCGCTGAAGGACTCCCAGACCCGCCTCATTGACCTGCAGGGCAGACTGATGCTGCCGGGCTTTGCGGATACCCATCTGCATCTGCTGTTCTACGGAACGTTCCGCCGCCGCATCGATCTGGTGAATACCACCACCTATGAAGAGGTCGTCCGGATGTGCAGGGAGGGCGCCGAGAAGGTGCGGGGCACCAACCGCTGGGTCATCGGCTGCAATTTCAACCAGATCAACTGGACGGATACCAACAAAATCCCCGACCGCAACGATCTGGACGCCATCGCCTCCGATGTACCGATCTTTTTGCAGCGGGCCTGCGGCCATATCGTGTGCATGAACACGATGGCGCTGCAGCTGGCCGGCCTGTGGGACGAGCGGGAGGCCACCACCAAGCAGACCATGGACTTCGGCCCCGACGGTCTGCCCAACGGCTACGTCCGTGAAAATTCCGCCATGTGCGTCCAGAGCTGCTGGGAGCGCTATACGGTGGAGGAGATCAAGGACATTCTGGAATCCACCTGTCTGGAGGCTGCCTCCAAGGGGATCGTGCAGGTCCACACGGACGACTTCAACCTCATCGCCGACGACGACTTCGAGGATGTTCTGCAGGCGTATCGGGAACTCAACGAGGAGGGGCGGCTGCCCATCCGTGTCAACGAGCAGATCCGCTTCCGCCGCACGGACCAGCTGCAGCGGTTCCTGGATCTGGGCTATCGGGCCAACGACACCATGGGTCACTTCAAGTTCGGCCCGGTGAAGTTCCTGTGCGACGGCTCTCTGGGCTCCCATTCCGCCGCCATGCGTCAGCCGTATCACAACGACCCGGGCACCAAGGGCCTGCTGCTGTTCACCGACGAGGAGCTGTACGAGCTGGCCAAGCTTGCCTATACCAACGGCTACCATCTGACGGCCCACTGCATCGGTGATGCGGCGCTGGAGCAGATGATCAACACCATCCAGCGGGTCTCCACGGAGTTCCCCCACGCCGACCGCCGCAACGGCATCATCCACTGCCAGATCATGGACGAGGCACTGCAGGACCGGTTCCGGAAGCTGAATCTGGTGGCCTATGTTCAGCCTATCTTCATCAAGGCCGACTCCGCCGTGGTGGACGACTGCGTGGGCGCAGAGCTGGGACGCCAGAGCTACAACTGGCGGCGCTATGAGGGTATGGGCGTTCATATGTGCGGCGGCTCCGACTGCCCGGTGGAGCCCTTTGACGTCCTGCCCAACATCTACTGTGCCGTGACCCGCAAGGGAAAGCCCGGCATGGAGGCGTGGTATCCCGAAAACGGTGTCACGCTGGAGGAGGCGGTGGAGATGTTCACCAAGGAAGCCGCCTACGCCTCCTACGACGAGGCCAAGTACGGCACCATCACCGTCGGCAAATACGCCGATCTTGTGGTGCTGGACCGCAACATCTATGACAGACCGCTGGAGGAGCTGTGTGAAGCTCAGGTGGACCTGACCATGGTAGAAGGAGAGATCGTGTTCCAGCGGTAAATGCGCCGGAACGCAAGAAAACACAAAAGGAGGCTCTATCAAATGAAGAAGAACCACATTACAAGGGACAGCATCATTGTTGGTCTGGCACTGTTTTCCACCATGTTCGGTGCAGGCAACCTGATCTTCCCGCCGCAGATCGGCTTGGCCGACGGCACCCAGTGGGGCTGGGGCGCTCTGGGCATCGTGCTCACCGGCGTGATCCTCCCCGTGCTGGCCTTTTGGGGCGTGAACAACGTCGGTACGGACGTCAAGTGCCTCATGGGCCACGTACACCCTAAGTTCTACGACGTTTACTACCTCTTTGGCTGTATTCTGGTGGGCACGGGCTCCACCCTGCCCCGCAACGGCGCCACCACTCACGAGATGGGCGTGCTGGCCATCTTCCCCAATGTGCCCTCATGGGTGACGATGATCGTCTTCTTTGCACTGGTGTTCTTCTTCGGCTGTGACAAGGGCAAGGTCGTGGATAAGCTGGGCAAGTATCTGACGCCGCTCCTGCTGATTCTGCTGGCCATCGTGCTGGTGAAGGGCGTGATCTCCCCCATCGGCACGCCGCAGGATACCGGCATCTCCAAGCCCCTACCCTCTGCCATGCTCACCGGTTATCTGACCGGCGACCTGACGGTGGGCCTGATGTGCGCCAACATCTTCATCGGCGGTATTCTGGACAAGGGCCACACCAATCCTCTGGAGCGTAAGCGCAGCGGCCTGATCGTGGGCCTGACCTCCATTGTGGCGCTGGGCATCATCTACATCATCCTGACCTACATCGGCGCCTGCGGCGGTGACTACTACGACCTGAGCGTGCCTCAGACCACCCTCCTCAGCGGTCTGGTGGGCCGGGTGCTGGGCGGCTTCGGTAAGGTCTGCATGGGTCTGGCGGTCAGTCTGGCCTGCCTCACCACCGCCATCGGCATCGGCTCCACCGGCGCCTCCGTCATCAACGAGGTCTCCAAGGGCCGCATTTCCTACAAGCTGTGGATGGGCATCGCCTGCGTGGTGGGCGCTGTGTTCGGCTCCTTCGGCATCCAGAACATCATCAACTACGTGACTCCCATCTTCCTCATCATGTATCCCATCTGCATCGTACTGACCGTGCTGGGTCTGGTGGACAAGTGGATCCCCAACGACGGCGTGTATAAGTTCGGTGTAGCCGTGGCCGGTATCGTCAGTGTGGGCGACGCCATTCTGGCGGTGGCTCCCAATCTGGACGGCCTGCGCAAGGTCATGTACATGATCCCCCTGGCGGAGCAGGGCTTCTCCTGGCTGATCCCCACGGTGATCGCCATGGTCATCGGCGGCATCGTCTACCGTGGCAAGCCTCGCTACAACTACGGCGAGACGGCAGTGGCCACGGAGGAAGCTGCCAAGTAATCTATCCATCCCCTACCCCCTCATTTGGAAAGGTTCCCTGCGGCTATACCACGGGGAACCTTTTCCTGTCGGAAAGGGACATCCAACGGAGTATTACCCTATGAAAAAAATCTCGACCTCCACCCTGCAGCGCCCCATGGTCATCTGCCTGCTGGCGGCCTTTTGCTGCCTGCTGTGGGGCAGCGCCTTCCCGGCGGTGAAGATCGGCTACGGCCTGTTGTCTATTTCCTCCGCCGATTCGGCGGAACAACTGATCTTTGCGGGGCTGCGTTTTTTCTTTGCCGGTGTGGTGACGGTGCTTTTCCACAGCGCCTCCCTGCGTCGGCTGCGGCTTCCCGCACGCTCCTCCCTGTGGAAGGCCACGAAGCTGGGTCTGATCCAGACCCTCGTGCAGTATGCCCTGTTCTATATCGGCATGGCGCACACCTCCGGCGTCAAGGGCTCCGTCCTGATGGCGGTCCACGTGTTCTTCGCCATTCTGATCTCCGCCAAGCTGTTTCACTATGAGCGGCTCAATGCCCCCAAGCTGCTGGGCTGCCTGTGCGGCTTCGGCGGCGTGCTGCTGATCAATCTGTCCGGCGGCGGGTTGGGCGGCGGCTTCACCCTGCTGGGGGACGGTGCGGTGCTGCTGGCGGCGCTGGCCAACGGCTTCTCCATCTCACTTTTCAAGCGGTATGCCGAGGGAGAGGACACCCTGACCCTGTGCGGATATCAGTTCATCGTGGGCGGGGGGCTTTTGCTGCTGACAGGACTGTGCTTCGGCGGTACGCTGCCGCATTTCACCGGGCAGTCCCTTCTGCTGTTGGGATACATGGTGCTGCTGTCCGCCGTGGCTCAGACCATCTGGAGCGCCCTGACCCGGTACAATCCGGTGGGGCGGGTGGCGGTATACGGCTTTTTGAATCCCGTGTTCGGTGTGCTTCTGTCGGCGCTGTTCCTGCGGGAGGGACAGCAGGCCTTTACCCCGTACAGTTTAGCGGCATTGGTACTGGTATGCGTGGGAATTTTCGTGGTCAACCGCAGCGATGCCCCCGGCAGGGGAGCGCAGGCCGATCAGCAACCATAACAGGAAAAGGGACGGTCCGTAGGGATCGTCCCTTTTCCTGTGGGCGAGAGGCTGCTATATTCGTTTACACATATTTGGACATTCAGCTTCCGGAACAGCTGGTGCTCCTCCTCACCACTGCCAAAGACATCCTCCGCCACCTCTTGGGGACGGTGAGGGATTTCAGATCCCGGCAGCTGACCAGCGCAGACCAGCCGAAGGGGCCTTTGAAGCACTGATGATGTGCTCCACATGGCGAAAGTCCTGCATCTCTCCCGCAATACCGTCGCCAAGCATATGCGCCTGCTGGAGGAACACGGGCTCATCATCACGGAATGGACGCAGATACAGATGAAAAACGGTATTAGGAAAAACGGAAACTTGCGCTACACCATCGTTTCCATGCACGAGGTCTTGGAGCAGTGTTGCCAGCGGCAAATGACCGAACTGGAGCGTCAGCGAGTGCAGCAAAAGCTGTCGGTACAGAGCACAGAGACCATATCTCCGCTCCTGTGAACCGCTGTGTGGTCTCCTTCGGAGTGGGGCAGCATTCCTGCCTCGAAGAGAGGTATCAAACCATTTTTGGGCGGCTTCCTCGGCTCTGGGGAGGACGAAAGAAGAGGCAGGGAAAAAATTTCAAAACGGGGCGAGAGCTCAGGTTTTCGGAATACAAAAATATGCCCCCGGCTGAGCCGGGGGCATACCCTGTATGGGAAAGACGATCGCTTACTTGTTGTAGAGCACCTTGTCGGCCTCGGCCATTTCGGCAAAGACGCCGGCGTGCTTCTTGGCGGTGACGGCCTTGATGACCAGCAGGGTGGCGACCATCAGGACGATGGCGATGATCATGCAGACCACAGCGCTCTGGACCAGACCGGCAATGATGAAGCTGACGAAGGAAACGGCGGCCACGGTGATACCATAGGGCAGCTGGGTCGCCACATGGTTCAGGTGGAAGCAGTGGGCGCCGGCAGAAGCCATGATGGTGGTATCGGAGATGGGGGACAGGTGGTCGCCGCACACGCCGCCGGCGCAGGAAGCAGCCAGACCCACGGACAGCAGAGTCATCTGGGTATCCCAGTCAAACACGGCGCAGACCAGCGGGACCATGATGCCGATGGTACCCCAAGAGGTACCGGTGGCGAAGCCGATGAAGCAGGCCACGATGAAGATCACGGCGGGCAGGAACTTAGCAAGGCTGCCGGTGTTGGCCATAACGCCCTCTACGAAGGAACCCACCTGCAGACCATTGTCACGGCACAGGCCGCACAGGGTCCAAGCGAAGCAGAGGATCAGGATGGGGGAGATCATCTGGATGAAACCGTTGGGAATGGCTTCCATGGACTTCTCGAAGGTGATGAGACCACGCAGCCAGTAGTACACGAACGTAAAGACCAGTGCAATGATGGAACCCAGGCACAGGCCGGTACCGGCGCTGGCGTCGGAGAAGGACATGACGAAGTTGCCGTAGTTGTCGCTCTCGGTATCCCACATACCACCGGTCCAGACCAGGCCAACGATGCACAGGGCGATCAGAACGATCACGGGCAGCAGCAGATCCAGCACGGAGGAGTGCTTGGCACCCTCTTCGTAGTCATCGGCGCCCTCAAAGGGACGCTCAGGGGTGGTGAACAGATCATCCTTGACCTGAGCATTGTATTCATGGGTCAGCATGGGACCGTAGTCAATGTTCAGCAGGGAGGTGACGATGACCATCACCAGCGTCAGGATGCAGTAGTAGTTGAAGGGGATC
>OLGF01003696.1_pt1 | contig 12359 bp, 7 predicted proteins | sample 1604971 | NCBI WGS metagenome assembly OLGF01 (sample SAMEA3888902, study PRJEB22519) | human gut metagenome | biome: human gut; feature: human-associated habitat; material: faeces | place: Denmark | collected 2011 | reverse complement strand
ATGATCAGGATTACCAGGAAGACAATACAGATGGTCATAGAATAGATATTCTGGATCTGGTTTGGATTCTGCGGATCACATTTAATCTGAACATGCTTTCCGGGGGCTTTGCCGAGGCGTAAAAACTCGATTCGGTCAGCTGTGTAGGTTTGTTCCTTGTAGGTGTAAGAGTACTTCACATAGTTATGATAATTGGAACTATGAGGCTTGTTAGGATTATTTGAGCGGCTGACAGATGATATAACAGCATCTACAGGTACGTAATCATGATATTTTATGGCGGAACAGATAGTTATTGCCAGAAAAAAAACAGTTCCGATTACGCAGCAACCCAGAATAACTGGTAAAATTTGTCGGGCTTTTGGATTTACGGTGACACTCATGATTTTTCTCCTTTCTTGGTTATAGTCTGATAATTTACGGGGGATTAATTATAAATGATTTCGAATGATCTCGAAAATTTATAATTGATGAACATTATAGCATAGTACAGCAGAAGGGAAAAGTGCTTATGAAGAGAAAAAGTGCATCAAAAAAATTGCTGCCGCTGATGCTGATCCTGATGTTGATCTTAGGAATCAGCATGCCAGCAAATGCAGCTGCAAATCCCAGACTGAACAGTACAAAAAAGGTTTTGTACGTGGGAAAAACATCACAGTTAAAGGTTGTAAACTGGAAGAAAGCCGTGAAATGGTCTTCTTCCAATAATAAAGTTGTAAAGGTTTCGTCAAAGGGAAAGATAACGGCTGTGAAGACCGGAACCGCAACAGTAAAGGCCAGAATTGCCAAAAAGACATTAACCTGTAAGGTTACAGTAAAAAGCCCGGGAATGTCAGTGAAAAAAGCCGTATTGTATGTAAAGGGAAAAAGTCTGCAGTTAAAAGTAAACGGTGTTTCGGGAAAGACGGTATGGAGTTCTGTCAATAAAAAAATCGTTAAAGTCAGCTCTAAGGGAAAAATAACAGCAGTAAAAACCGGAACAACCGTGGTTAAAGCTAAAATAGGAAAAAAAGTATATACCTGTAAGGTTACGGTAAAAAATCCTTATCTGTCTGCAAAGAGCTTAAAATTTGTATGGGGAACAGCGAATACGTCCAGGAAACTTTCGATAAAGGGTGATGTGATCAAAGCTGCCTCAAGTTCAAATACAAAGGTTGCCAAGGTAAAACAAGATGGTACGGTTTCTGTAACAGGAACAGGAAAATGTACAGTAACCTTTAAAGATTCCAAGAAGAGAACATATCGATGTAAGATAACAGTTGTGAAACCAACACTGAAAAATCAAAAAGCTACTCTGGAAGAAGGGGAAAGTATCCAGCTTGGTTTTAAGGAAAAAGGTGTTAAAGTAAGCTGGTCATCTGCTGATCAGAAAATTGCAACAGTAACAAAAACAGGTGTTGTCCAGGCGGTCGGAGAGGGAAATACATCGATCGTTGCCAAAGTAAAAGGAATAAAAATCTTTGCAAGGATTTTTGTTACGAAAAAATACGTGCAGGATTCCGGACATGAATACACCAGAGGTGAATGGGTAAAACTTCTTCTGGATAAAGTTGGCTGCAAGTATGAAGAGCAGTTTGATAGCAAAAATTATTATTATGCTGATACCAGAGAAAATGAAAATGGAATCGCAGCAGAAATTGCAAAAACTATGGGAATCATTCCCGATGAAACCGATGAGCAGGATGTTCCATATTTTTATCCTGACGAATATGCAACAAGAGAGTTTGCCGCATATACAGCAGTAATGCTTATGGGATATGAAACTACGGATGAAGAACCGACATGTGCAGATGCGGCTCAGATCAGGTATAAAAATGTTGTAGCTATTGCACTGAAAAAGAATATGCTGTCTCTGAATGGAGATACCTTTGAACCGGAGAAGGCAATTAACGGAAATGATGCAGCTCAGATCTTAAAAGCTATCGACCAGATCACTGAGGACTCAGTAATCGATGAGAATTATGACAGCAAGGTTACCTATGCAACAAATGTAGTTGAAGTCAAAGATACTTCCAAAAATATATACAATGTTGTCCAGAACAGTGACGGAACTTATACGATCACAGTAAAAGATGGAAATGCTTATAAAAATCTGGAAACCGGAAAGGTTGTACTGTTTTCTGCAAAGGAAATGGGAACAGATACAGATATTGCATTAAAAGTCCAGAATATCACAAAGGACGGACAGGGACGTCTGATCATTAAGGCCGGCAAACCGGATGATATTTCAGAGGTTTACAAATCAATTGATTTTGAAGGTGCAGGAATTGCAGATCCGGAAAATATGCAGGTAACTGCAGAGGGCGTTCAATATGAGTATATTCCGGAAAATTCAAGTGAGGTGCCGGCAGGAGGACTTACTCTCGGCGGAAGTATTCCGGTTCCAGGTAAATTGAAATTTGATCTTAATCATAAATTTAATGATAAGGTGAAGCTATCCGGTTCTGTTGCTGTTACGATTCCGGATGTAAGCTGTAAGCTGGATGCCGGATTTAGCTGGGGAAAGATAGAGGTAAAGCATTTTATTGCGTCAGTTACAGGAAAAGCTGATTTCGAAGGCGGACTTTATATAAGTGGCGTGAATTCAGAGCAGCAGATCAAACATGCAAGTGGAACTATGGAAACAGTCAGCGATGTACTTGAACTGGGACGAGTTCCTATAAAGCTTGGTACAACTGGTCTTTCTGCAGATCTGGTGGTTTCTCTGTTTTATGATGTGTCCGGGCAGTTTGTTGTGAAATATTCCGTTGAAGCAACCGGCGGATATGAATTCAAAGATGGAAATGGAAGATTTATCCATGATTTCAGTCAGACTTTGACACCGGTCACAATAGAAGGATCTGCGAAATGCGGTCTTCAGTTTGGATTAAATCTGACTGCATTGGAGACATGGGATCTGGCAGGAATTGATATTAAGGTAGGACCTGCGGCAAAGGCAAGCGTATCCTATACAGTTCGTGATGCCGGAAATGTGCTTTGTTCTGATGTAAGAACCTATATTTACGCAGCGGGTGAGTTGAATCCGGATACGGTGGTCGGAAAGTTCCTGAAAACGGTATGGCATTATACGTTGTCCAAGGATTTTCTGTCTGATGATGACGATAATCCACTAAAATTGAAGGTTCATTTTGAAAATGGAACACTGGTGGATAAATGTACAGTCGGAGCCGGAAGCATTGAGGGAAGCGTTTTGGATTCAAACAGCAAAGCTCCTGTAAAAAATGCCAGCGTGGAAGCATATTCCGGAACAGTCAAGGTTGAAAAAACTTTCACGAAAGAAGATGGAACTTATTCATTTAATGATCTTGATGAAGGAATCTACAAAATTGTTGTCACAGCAACCGGTTACCAGAAATATGAAAGCAGTTCCATGGGAGTATCAGCGAATCAGATCACATACGCAGAATCTTTCCTGATGGTATCCAGAGCAGAAGCCGGAGATGGTGAGCTGAGTGGAAGATTTATTCATTCCATGACCGGTGGAAATATAGAAAATGTAACTTATGAATTACGTAAGGGCTGGGATAATGTGATCGGAGAGACTGTGAAAGAAGGCGTATCAGCAGATGGAACCTATACGTTGACCGTGCCAGCCGGAAACTATACGCTGAATGCAAGCAATGAAGATTTTGTTTCTGCCCATATCAATGTTGTAGTTCAGGCAAATGCATGCAGTGAACGTGATGTAACAATGTCACCGACCAATATCAGTGCAGGAGATGAGGGACTTCTTCAGATCGTGCTTACATGGGGAGAAACTCCGCGAGATCTGGATTCTCATCTGCTGGGACCTGCTGATGAAAACGGAGATGACTACTTCCATGTATACTATAGGGATAAAAATGCATATTCAGAGGATGGAGATGTAATAGCAAATCTGGATCTGGATGATACAAGCAGCTATGGACCGGAAACAACAACCATATACAAAGGCTTCACCGGAAGAAAATATAGCTTTTATGTATACGATTATACAAACGGTGAAGATGATGCGAGTACAGAATTATCTGCTTCGTCAGCCAAAGTAACCGTTTACCGGGGTGGAAAACAGATCTACCAGGCAAATGTACCGGTTAACAGGGAAGGATACCTGTGGCATGTATTTGACTATGATGTGCAGTCAAACAAGCTTATGCCAGTCAATACCTTTGTATATGATTATGAAGTGCCGGAAGCAAATGCGATGGAAGATAATTCAGGCATTATTTCAGAAACAGAAGCCCTTGCGATCATCCGAAACAGTGAAAAGAAAGCTGAAGAAGAGAGCAGCGAGGAACTCAATATGAGTTCTGAAGAAGGAAAGACGGACGATAATACTGAGGAAGAGATATTTGATGATTCCAGTGAAGAGCCGGAGATATCAGAAAGTGGTGATACGGCTGAAGTAATTGAGTTTCCGAAGGACTCTGAAACGGAAGAAGAAAATGACGGAACAGAAGAGGATAGTGAGAGTGCGGAGGAGCTGCCGGTGGAAGATATTTATGAGGGATCAGAGGAGTTAGGTCTGGCAGGATAAAAATGTACTGTGATCGAACAGATCTCGCTGTTTGTGGCAGTACGCATATTCGGGCCCCATATGCCGGCACCGGAGGTAACGATGTTGTGCATAGTCCCCTTTTTCAGGTAACCGCAGGAATTTTCCCAAACCAGGCCGGTGATGATGTTCAGAGGGAACAGCTGGCCGTCATGAGTATGGCCGCAGAGATCAAGGTCTGCGCCTGCGGCTGCCACTTCATCCAGCTGACCAGGCTGATGATCCATAAAAATAATCGGGAGTGTTTTGTCAAGGCAGGCTGTAAGCTGGTCAGGATCCTTACGGGTGTCGGACATTTTTCGGCAGCGTGAAGGATCCTTACGGCCTGTCAGATAAAATCGTTTATCTATGAGGACGGTTTCGTCATCGAGAAGCCGGATGTTGGCAGATTCCAGAAAATTCCGCATTCTGGGATCATCATAATCTTTTTTTGCATTGCGGAAGGTAAAACCGGCCAGAATCGGTTCGCTGAGATCATGGTTGCCCCAACAGGCATAAACGCCGTATCTGGATTTCAGCGAACGGAGAATGGCCGCTGTTTTTTTCGGGTTTTTGATCCCTTCATATTCGTTATCAAAAATATCGCCGGCAATACAGATCAGATCCGGATCTTCGGCGTTGATCTTTTTTACAAGAAGCCCGGCATGTTTTTCTCCGATACTGTAACCGAAATGAATGTCTGCGAGCAGGACAATCTTCAGGGAGTCCATTCCCTTCACCTGCTTGTCTATTTTCACATCATAAGTTTTTGTCTTAATATTCCACTGATTAAAAATCCCATAGAGACTGACACCAATGATCAGAAGGGTGCAGACAGCGCCTGTGACTACGAAGGCTTTCCGGGAATACATCCAGGCCGGATGAAGCGTATGCTTCAGGATCAGTCCGCAGAGATCTGTAGTTACGATTACGATCAGGATGTAAAGAAATGTTCCCTGAAAATAATTTGCCGTATTTTTCAGGAAGCGATGGAGCGCAGGGGGCTTCCGGATGAGAAAACAGGTCAGAAGAGAAGTGGACAGAAAAATATAAACACCTGCAAAGCATGCCCGGAACGCAAAGGTCTGGAAAAAATGAGCGCAGGCACCCATCCACAAAATCATCCAGCGGACGATATAAATATTAATGAGAATATATAATGGTGCGAGAAAGATGGCAAGCATGGTGTGTGATACCTCCATTCGTGGCAAGCAATAAGCGGTGAGCAGGACTGATCGCTGCAGATACTTTTTGGATTGATACATAGCATTTCCATAAATTACTGCAGCATGTTCGGAATAACTTTTTTTGATGCATTGATTCATGGAACCGCTATAGTATACAGCAAATAATAATTTTTGGCAAAAGAACATATATTAGGAAAAAGAACGCTTATGGTGTTTTTATGAAAAAATATGCGCTTCTTCGATATTGTCTGGTGTTTTTAGCAATTGTTCTTCCTTATTTTTCGGCGGCAACCATTAATGGACCGGAGAGGGTCCTGGCAGAGAGGGTGCCGGATATGGAAGAATATCTCCCGGTCATTGTTTTTTCGCAGATTTCCCCGGATATGAAAAAAGAAACCATAAAAGCGCAGACTGTGATCGCACGGTCGAATATTCAAAGGTGGCTGGGTGAGGGGAAAAATCTGGCAGAGATCCTGAGGGAAAACGGAAGTACAGAGGAAGTCTGGAGATATTTTTTTGCAGAAAAAAGGCAGATCTATGAGCAGGCAGCAAAAGAGACGGATGGACAGGTACTTACATATGAAGGAAAAGTGAGGCTGACTCCCTGGCATAAGAGAAGCGCAGGGAAAACCCGCAGCGGGGAAGAAGTTTTTCATGATGAGGCGTATACATATCTGAAATCGGCAGATAGCAGTGAGGACAAAAAATCTCCGGATCATAAAAAAATCGTGGAAATTCCTGCGGGACAGCTTTCCGGGGAGCTGAAGATCAAAAAACGGGACAGTGCCGGTTATGTGACAGAGCTTACGATTGGGGAAACACTTCTGGAGGGAGAAAGCTTTGCAGCGGGAATGGGACTGGAATCCGCGAATTTCAGTTTGAAGAAAAAGGATGATATTTATTATCTGCGAGTGCGTGGCAGCGGTCATGGTGTGGGATTTTCCCAGTTTGGTGGAAATGAGATGGCAAAAAACGGAAGCAGTGCGGAGGAGATCCTGAAAAAATATTTTCCGGAGATGGAGCTGAAAGCTGAGGATTAAAGAAAGTCAGGCATCCGAAGCAACGTCTGATAAAAAAATATTTAAAAAATGAATAGACAGCCATATTCTGGACACTCTATAGATACAGAAATAGTGACTGGAAACGGTAGCAGAGTGAAATGAAGATATCCGCTTTACTGCTTTTTCCGTTGCTGAAAATGAACATATCAGACAGAGGTGGAAAGAATATGAAAAGTAAAATCGTGAGAGGCATTATCAACGGCGGAGTTTTGGCAGCAGTGGCTGCACTTGGAATTACCGTTTATCAGCTGGGGACAAAACCTATTGTAGAAAATTCCCAGGAGGAAAATTCTGTACAGGTAGAAGAGACCGGGCTGGAAGAGGAGCTTTCGGACGGGGAAAACGCAGAGGATGCGGCAGCTGCCGGAGATGGCTGGCAGGATGTAGCACAGGATGAGATCTCTGATGGAGAAACCGGAGATGAAGCAGGTCTGTCAGGAGCTTCAGAAGCCGGAGCAGATGGAGTGGCAGGAAGCATCCGTGAGACTGCAGGAAGTGGTACAGCCGAAAATGCAGCGGCAGATGCAGATAATGGAAGTGGTACGGAGGATAGAAGCGTGTCTGCGGCAGCAGGTGCAGACAGAAGCCGCACAGATGGCACTGGAAATACAGCAGATAATGCCGGAAATACATCGGCAGAGGGAGCGGTGAATAACGGAGCTGGAGCTTCCACAGATACCGCAGAGACCTCAGCTGTCGGAATTGCGGCACAGGCTTTGGATTTTACGGAGGATTCCATTATGGAATGGCCGGTCAGAGGAACGGTTCTTGTGGATTACAATATGGATGAAACCGTATATTATCCGACTTTGGATCAGTATCGTGTAAGCTCTGCCATTGCTTTGCAGGCAGTGGAGGATGCGCCGGTGTATGCGGCGGCTGATGGTCAGGTGCTTTCTGTTGTACAGGATGCCTGTACGGGAACGACTGTGACTATGGAGCTGGGAAATGGTTATCAGGCAGTATATGGGCAGCTGAAGGACCTTACTGTGGCAGAAGGTGACACAGTAAAGGAGGGTGAAGTGATCGGAAATATCAGTGCACCTACCAAATATTATTCTGTAGAAGGCCCGAATCTTTATTTTGCAATGAAAAAGGATGGCGTGCCAGTAGATCCGTTTGAATATCTGGAATGACAGGGAAAACCGAAAAACAGATATGCCGGGGAGATTTTTGGAAACAGAGTATGGAGGATACGGGATGGGAGATATATGCATCCCGTATCCTCTGCGTTGTGAAGCGTATTAGTGAGAACGGAGTGAGCAGTAATAAAAATTTCCATTTACATAGGAAAAGAATCTTTTTTACCGGAAAGAAACCGTGTATAATCTATATTATAAATATGCATACAAGGACAGATATAACAGGACAAAAGAAGAGGTACATAAGTTATGAACATTAATGAAATAGCCAGGCTTGCCGGAGTTTCCAGAGCTACGGTATCCAGATATTTGAATAATGGATATGTCAGCAGTGAAAAAAAGGAAGTCATCCGCAGGGTGATCCAGGAGACAGGATATCAGCCATCCTCCCAGGCACAGACACTGCGGACAAAAAAAACCAGTCTCATCGGTGTCATCCTTCCAAAGATCAATTCAGATACCATAAGCCGTGAGGTGACAGGGATCAGTGATATTCTTACACGGAGAGGATATCAGCTTATTCTGGCCAATACCAATAATGATGTGGAAGAAGAGCTGAAATACCTTTCTCTGTTTAAAGAACGTCAGGTGGACGGAGTGGTTTTTATTGCTACCATGTTTACCAGAAAGCATAAACAGATGCTGAAGGATTATAAGGTACCGATCGTGATCCTGGGACAGCATCTGGACGGATATCCATGTATTTATCAGGATGATCATAAAGCAGCTTTTCAGGTCACGGAGAAGCTGGCGGAGAAGGGGAAAAAGTTTGCCTATATCGGCGTTACAGATAAGGACGAGGCAGTTGGTGCCTGCCGGAAAAAGGGTTTTATGGATGCTATCCATAAAGCTAAGCTGGAGGTCGTACCGGAGAGGATGAAGATCGGAAGCTTTACCATGGATTCCGGGTATGAGATGGCGAAGGAGCTTTTTGAGGAGGAGCCTTCCATAGATTCTCTTGTGTGTGCTACGGATACTATGGCGGTGGGAGCCATGACTTATTTGAAGGAGATCGGGCTTCGCATTCCCGAGGATGTTCAGATCGCAGGGATTGGGGATGGAGTTCCGGGTAAGATCGTGGAACCGAAGCTGACAACGGTACATTTTTATTATAAGACCAGCGGAATGGAGGCAGCAGCCATGCTGGCTGATCTTATTGAGAACGATACCGGGATCAGCAAGGAAATAAAAATGGGATGTGAGCTTGTGGAACGGGAATCTCACAGGTAACAGAGAATATCCTCGCAGATAGAGGAAGAAATTATAAGTTATTGCGGAACAGGAGCAGATCTTTTGGGAGAAAAAGACCTGCTTCTTTTTTGTGTGGTGCTGTGTTATGGCTGAGCAAACACAGAAAAATGCCAGATTTTTTCTGCGATACCCTGACTGGTTTGTCTGTCTTGCATCTGTTCTTATGAAATATGTACAATTTTGACCGAAGAAATTTGTGAGATGTTGCGGATTTACAAATAATAATGCAGTAGTTATAATACAAGTAAAATATGAGAACGATTCCATATAAGATCGCAAGCAACAACATAAAACAAACCATTGAAAAGTGTTAAAATCATCAAAAAACTTAAAAAAATGGAAAGATTACCGTTCTTTGTATGAATGGATGTATGAAATCAATCTCATAAATAAATGAAAAACAATGGATCAGAGATAATAAATCCCGGGAAGCTGAAGAAAGAACAGACAGATCTGATCCGAAGAAAGGGAAAGAAGAAAGAGATGACTGTCCGGAAACAGTAGCAGAAAAGGAGGAAGGACATGGATTACAGAAAGACAGCACAGGAAATCTATGATCATGTAGGAAAGAAAGAAAACATCATTTCCGCGGCGCACTGTGCAACAAGGCTTCGTCTGGTCATTGCGGATAATGACAAGGCGGATAAGGAATATGTAGAGAACATCGACGGTGTGAAGGGTGTATTCTTCGCACAGGGACAGATGCAGATCATCCTGGGAACAGGAGTTGTAAACAAGGTTTATGACGAGTTCATCCAGATCGCCGGAGTTTCCGAGAGCAGCAAAGAAGAACTGAAACAGGTGGCAGCATCCAAGGCCAATCCGGCACAGAGACTGATCAAGACACTTGGAGATATTTTTGTCCCGATCATCCCGGCTATCGTAGCCAGCGGATTCCTGATGGGAATTATGGAAGCCCTGAACTTCATGGTAAACAACGGCTTCCTGAATATTAACACAAACGGTTCCATTTATGTATTTGCACAGCTTTTCAGTAACACAGCGTATACATTTCTGCCGATCCTTATCGCTTACAGTGGTGCGAAGGTATTCGGTGCCAACCCTTATCTGGGTGCGGTTATCGGTATGATCATGATCCATCCAAATCTGCAGAATGCCTGGACTGTTGCAACAGAGGGTGTGCAGGCAACGCAGAAGGTATGGTTTGGACTTTACTCCATTGACATGGTGGGATATCAGGGACATGTGATCCCGGTTATCATTGCAGTATGGGTACTGGCACAGATCGAGAAAAGACTTCATAAGATCGTACCTGCAATGTTCGATCTTTTTGTAACACCACTTGTCAGTGTTTTTGTAACCGGTTATCTTACACTTTCCATTATCGGACCGATCTTCGTAGCTGTTGAGAACGGACTTCTGGATGGAATCCAGTGGCTCATCGCTCTGCCGTTTGGAATCGGAAGCTTTATCATGGGTGCTTTTTATGCACCGACAGTTGTTGCAGGTGTTCATCATATGTACACCATCATTGACCTTGGACAGCTCGCTAAATTCGGCGTTACCTACTGGCTACCGCTTGCATCTGCAGCCAATATTGCACAGGGTGGTGCGGCTCTTGCCGTAGGCCTGAAATCAAAGAACCAGAAGGTCAAATCTATGGCTGTTCCGTCTGCATTAAGCGCATGTATGGGAATCACAGAGCCGGCGATCTTCGGTGTAAACCTTCGCTTTGGAAAGCCGTTTATCATGGGCTGCCTGGGTGGTGCATGCGGAGCACTTTTTGCTTCCATCACCAGTCTTGGTGCTACAGGAACAGGCGTTACCGGTATCTTCGGAATCCTGCTGTGCCTGAATAATCCGGTTTCTTATATACTCATGTTTGTCATCGCATTTGGTGTGGCTTTTGTACTCACATGGATGTTCGGATATAAGGATGAGGTACAGGAAACAGCTGAAAAAAATATTGAAGCAGAGAAAAAATCAGATGCTCCGGCAGAAATTGCCCAGGAGAAAACTTCAGAGACAGGTGCACAGACCCTCTACAGCCCGCTTGAGGGAACTGCGATCCCGCTTTCAGAAGTAAAGGATGCAACCTTTGCATCTGAAGTCCTTGGAAGGGGAATGGCAGTGATTCCGTCCAAAGGTGAAGTAAAAGCACCCTGTGACGCTACGGTTTCTACAATTTTTGACACAAAGCATGCCATCGGGCTTGCGACAGAAAGTGGTCTGGAGCTGCTGATCCATATCGGCGTTGACACCGTTGAGCTTGGCGGTAAATTCTACACCGCTCATGTAAAGGACGGTGACGTGGTCAAAAAAGGCCAGACACTGATCACTTTTGACATGGAGGAGATCAGGAAGGCTGGTTACGATGTGACCACACCGCTGATCGTAACAAATACAGATGATTATGAAGAAGTAAAAATGCTTACAGAAGGAACAGTAAACAACGGTTCTGAGGTACTGGAGGTAAAATAATGAGTTCTCTGACAAAAGTGCTTGCGGAGGAAGTAAGAAAAATCGAGGAAACGGCAGCAGTAGGAATGGCGATGCAGAAGAGCCGCCTGACACATCATCTGATGCCGCCGACCGGATGGCTGAACGATCCAAATGGATTATGCTGGTATAAAGGAAGATATCATGTGTTTTTTCAGTATTCTCCCTTTGAAGCCAACGGCGGCCTGAAATTCTGGGGACATTATTCCAGTGAGGACATGATCAACTGGAGATATGAGGGTGTTCCGCTTCTGCCTGACAGTGTTTATGACTGTCATGGTGTTTACTCAGGCTCTGCACTTGCAGAGGAGGATAAACTTCATCTTTTTTATACAGGGAATGTGAAGATGGATGGAGATTATGATTACATTAACAACGGACGTTGTTCCAGCACTCTCCACGTGGAGAGTGAGGACGGCATCCGTTTTGGAACAAAAGAAGAGGCCATTTCCTGGACGGATTATCCGGAAAATTACACCTGTCATATCCGCGACCCGAAGGTGTGGAAGGACGGAGAAGAGTACTATATGATTCTGGGAGGCCGCCAGAAAGGCGACAAAGGTGCAGTTCTTTTTTATAAATCTGAGGATCTGAAGAACTGGACATTTGATCGTGACCTTACTACAGAGAATACATTCGGATACATGTGGGAGTGCCCGGATTTCTTTGCACTGGGTGACCAGGAGGTGCTTTCAGTTTCTCCCCAGGGACTGACAAGAGAAGAGTACCGTTTCCAGAATATTTA
>OLGF01003690.1_pt1 | contig 12391 bp, 3 predicted proteins | sample 1604971 | NCBI WGS metagenome assembly OLGF01 (sample SAMEA3888902, study PRJEB22519) | human gut metagenome | biome: human gut; feature: human-associated habitat; material: faeces | place: Denmark | collected 2011 | reverse complement strand
GTTTCCATCCAGAATATTGCCTTTGACGGCTTGAAGACGTCTTCTGGCGACAGATACGAAGGGCCCGTGTCCTTCGGCCCGGCCATTTTCTTTGATATGGGGTACTTTGCCGATAACTGGAAGAGTACCGCAAAGCTGATTATCGGTGACGGCGTCCAATTCAGGAATACGGAAAGCGTAGGTGACGGCGCCGGCGGAGCCGTCAGGACCGCGCACGGCATTGTGGAAATAGGAAACAACGTCGGTTTTATCAACTGTACGGGAGGTTCTGGAGGCGGCCTCTACAGCGAATCGTTTACCACGATCGGCGACAACGTTGTCTTTGAAGGCAACAAGGGCCGCAGAGGCGGCGCGCTGAATGTGGTTGACGATTATGGAGGCTACCTCACTGATCCCGACTATGCGTCCGGCGCGCGCCGCGTAAAGTATGTACACATCGGGAAGAACGCCCTTTTCAAGAACAACAGCGTTGAATTGCTGGGTTCCGGAGGGAACGGCGGGGCCATCGAAGTGCAGTCGGGAGAGCTGAGTATCGATGACGGCGCCACGTTTACGGGAAATACCTCCAAGTCCACAGGCGGCGCCATAGCCGTATGCGATTGGAGCCCCCAACTGCCCGCCAAAGCGGTATTGGGATCCGCGACGTTCACTCAAAACAGCGCGGGAAGCTATGGCGGAGCGATCATCAACGAAGGCGACGTGCGCTTCAACGGTCCTGTCTCGTTTGTTGAGAACACGGCCGGCAAGATCGGGGGTGCCGTTTGCAACCTGAATACGCTGAATATGGCGGCGGAATCCACGTTTTCCAAGAATACGGCTGGAGTGGGCGGAGGGCTTTATAACGAAGGGATTGCTTCTCTGGGCAAGGCTTCCTTTATTGAAAACGCCGCTGCCGACGGTGGCGGAGCCGTATTCAACGTGCACCAGCTGACGTTTGCCGATGGAGCCGTTTTCTCCGGGAACAGCGCGACGGACGGCGGCGCCGTTTATAACGATTTCTCCGAGGATAAGGACGGCAACGCCGTGAGTGCGGGTTCCCTCGCATTCAACGGCGGAGCGCGCTTCACCGGCAATACGGCCAGCGGGCTTGGCGGGGCCATTTACAACACCCGTTCCATTACCCTCAATCCCGGCGCGGGGCAGGAGATCGTGTTCAGCGGGAATACGGACTCCACGGGCTCGAACGCGATCTTCATGGGCGACGGTTCCAGTCTGGACATCACGGGAGACGGCAAGGTCGTCTTTGATGATGCACTGTCGTCTCAAAGCGCAACGCCGACCCTGAAGAAGACGGGGAGCGGGGAACTGCTCCTCAACGCTTCAATGGACGGCTTCCTGGGCACGGCCTCTTTCGAGGGCGGGCTTACGAGCATTGCCGAAAAGTGGCTCATCAAGAACCTGATCACCATCGCGGGCGGCAAGCTGAAGATGCCCGAGTTCTCCTTTGCGTCGCAGGACGCGGAGAACGCCGTTACGGGCGGCAAGCTGGTTCTGGCCGGCGGCATCCTGGAGACGGGGACAGGGCAGATCTTCGCCAACGGCCTGAATGCCGAAGGCGACGCCAGAAATCCCGGCTCCGTGAAGCTGAACGGAGACAACTGGAGCTTTGATTCCGGTTTGATTGCGTTCGACGACGCCAAGTACAACCTGACCTATGCCCAGGCCGCGGCCCTGTTGTTGGGAGCCAGCAACGTCGGGGCAGAGGCGTCCGGCTCGGGTTCCGCAAAGGAGATCACGTTCACCGGGACGTATGTGAACATTCCCAATCCGGGGCCTCTTTCTCCGTATTATTATACGGGGAACAAGTCCGATGCCGCTTCGGACGGAACCGTGGGAGGATGGCTGGACAGCTCCGGGGTTCCTATCGCGATCGCGGACGTCATCACCGTGAAGACGGACCTGGGGCAGGCGAGCGAGTACCGTTTCCTGTCCGGGGTCTATGACGGCAGCAAGACGTCAGATGCCAGCGACACGTATGCGTGTCTGATCCACGGCGGCGATTCCGGGGTGCGCGTCACGTCGGACGGGCCTCTGACCATCCAGAACTGGGGCACCGGGCTGATGCCTTACCACGCGTCGGTCGCCTCTTCGAATGGGGAAATCCTTTTTGGCGACAACGTGTCGCTCCTCAACAACCATTCGGCCGGGGATGCCACCAAGGGCGGCGGGGCTATTTTCTCCAAGAAGGGCGTGGCGTTTGGTGACAATGCCGTCCTGTCCGGCAATTCGACCGCGCTGGCCATAGGCGGCGGAGGCTACGGCGGCGGGGCTATTTTCCTGGATGGAAAGGGCGCTGTCCGCTTCGGCAAGAATGCGGTCATTGCAAACAACGAGAGCTACCATTACGGCGGTGCGATATACAGTCTGGGCTCCGTGAGCATGGGAGAAGGGGCCATTGTCCGAGGCAATACGACTTCGTACATGGGCGGTGCGATTGCCGTAACCGGCGCGTTGAGCCTCGGAACCGGTTCCGTTGTGGAATCCAACCAGGCCCAGGCGGGCGGAGCTGTTTACTCCACTGGGCAGGTGAGTGCGACAGGCACGACGTTCAGAAAGAACGTGGCCACGTCGAACTACGGCGGCGGCATCTATAGCGCCGGGGGCTCGATAGTCCTCGTCGACTCCCGGATGGAAGAGAATAAGGCCGCGGGAGGCGGGGCCGTCCTTCTCGCCGGCGGCGGAACCGCGAGTGTCACGGACACGACGTTCGCCGCGAACACCGCCACGAACGGCGGAGCGTTCTTCATTGACAAAAACGGCATGCTGACGACTACTTCCGGCGAAGCGGGGAGTGACGCGGGCACGCTGTTCGAGGGGAACAGCGCAACCACGAACGGTGGCGCCGTTTATGTCCAGAACGGTACCGTGGATCTGGGAAGCGGAACGAGGCTGCAAGGCAACCAGGCCGTCAAGGGCGGAGCGATTTACGCACTGGGTGGCAAGGATGCCTCCGCGAAGCTCACGTTTGCCGACGCAGTCTTCGGAAAGAACAGCGGCACCTACGGCGGGGCTGTGTACTCGTCGGCGAGCGTTGGCGGTACGGTGAATGTAGCCGCCTCGGATGTGGTATTTGAGGGCAATACCGCCACCTCGGGCGGTGCCGTCTATTTGGGCGGCAGCGGCACCTCGGATATCGCATTTACAGATGCCGTATTCAAGGAAAATCAGGCCAATACCGGCAACGGCGGGGCCATCTATTCGGGGATCAGCGGTAGTTCGAATCTCGCCATTGCGGACAGTAGCTTCGAGGGCAACAGCGCCGGCTATGGGGGCGCCGTATTCAATAACGGCCAGCTGACCACTTCCGGCAACGTGGTCTTTTCCGGGAATGGGGCAACCTATGGTGGTGCCGTTTATAACTATTTTACCTCGACTACGGATGGTTCCCTCGTATTCAACGGCGGAGCGCGCTTCACCGGCAATACGGCCGGCGGGCTTGGCGGAGCCATCTATAACACCCGTTCCATTACCCTCAATCCCGGCGCGGGGCAGGAGATCGTGTTCAGCGGGAATACGGACTCCACGGGCTCGAACGCGATCTTCATGGGCGACGGTTCCAGTCTGGACATCACGGGAGACGGCAAGGTCGTCTTTGATGATGCGCTGTCGTCTCAAAGCGCAACGCCGGCCCTGAAGAAGACGGGGAGCGGGGAACTGCTCCTCAACGCCTCAATGGATGGTTTTCTGGGAACGGCTGCCTTTGAGGACGGGCGCACGGAAATTGCTCAGAAGTGGCTCATCAAGAATACGGTGACCATTACGGGCGGCAGATTGAAGATGCCTGCGTTTTCCTTTGTTGCCCAAGGTGAAGGGAACAATGTCGCTGGCGGCAAGCTGATCCTTGCTGGTGGCATCCTGGAGACCGGAACGGGACAGATCTTTATAAACGGATTGAACGCGGAGGGGGATAACAAGGATCCCGGTGCCGTAAAGCTGAGCGGAGACAATTGGAGCTTTGATTCTGGACTGATAGCGTTCAATGACGCTCTGTACAACCTTACGTACGCTCAGGCAGCGGCTGATTCATTGGGAGCGAACAACGTAGAAGCGGGTGAGGGGGCTGGCTCCACCTCCGCGAAGGAGATCACATTCATCGGAACGGGGTATGTAGATCCTGTCCCAGATCCGGTTCCCCCTGTGGAGCCTGACCCAGATCCGGTTCCTCCTGTAGATCCTGTCCCAGATCCGGTTCCCCCTGTGGAGCCTGACCCGACTCCCCCCGCTCCTGAACCGAAGCCCGATGAAGATCGCACGGGAAAGGTCTCCGTTGACGAATTGAACAACAACCACGCCAACAACATTGTTCTTGGCAATGTGACCATCACTACCGGCACAAGTTCGGATTCGGGCAAGGATTTCGTTGTCGGCGCGAGTGCGAAGGACGACAAGACGGACTCGATAAGCGGCAGCATTGGTGGGAAGAACATCGATCTCGGTTCCTCCGGTCGGAATATCTCCGTAGTGGGCGGCCATTATCTGACATTGGTTGGAGGTTCCTCCGATACGCCTTTGGTCACGGCAGGGGGAAATCCCGTCAATGTTCATGTAGGAGGTGCTGGGGAAGGGGCATTCGGTGTGCTGAACCTTGGCACGCCGGTCATGGATTCCGGCGGCACGCTCTCGGGAAATATAGAAATCGCCGCGGCGAGCACCGTCAATGTCCGTGCGGGAACGCACGTCATCACGGGTGAAGCCAATGAAACCACCGGCACGGCGGACGTCGCCGGGATGAACAACAACGGCGGCACGATCAACATTGCCGAGGGGGCACATCTCCAATCGACGATACGTCAGACCGATGGGCAGACGAATGTTTCCGGCAAGCTGACTTCCGCTTCTGTCGAACTTTCCGGAGGTGCCCTGAATGTCTCCGGCGCTGTGGATTCTTCGTCCGTCACAGCCTCCAAGGGAGATATCAAGGTTGCGGGAACGCTGGCGGCGGACGTCTTGACCACATCTTCCGATGTCCAGTTCAACATCGGCGATCAAGGGAGCGCCGGTAGAGTGGTCGCCCGTCAGGCTCAGTTGCAGGGCGGCAGGGTATTCCTTGATCCCGCGTGGAAGGGCAATGATGCATTGGCTGATGCGTCGCACGGCGTCTTCACCTTTGTGAACAATGAAATAGACGGGTTGCTCACGGCGGGGCAGAATTCCCTGCTCGTGTTGGGTGACACGGATACCGGTTGGGCGCTGGACGCGTTCGGCAGATCCAGCCTCCAGTGGGGACAGAACGGCGTAACCGCCGCGCTGGCTATCCGGAAGCCGCAGACGTTGAACGGTACGCTAGGCGCGGTGATGGTGGACGGAACCAAGACCAGCGCTCCGGTATTGACTCCGAATACGGCGACTTTCGCTGACGGTTCTTTGCTGCTCGTTGACGGGAGCGGTCTCAACGGCGCCGCGGCGTTGACGTCCCAGGGCGGGACGCTGAATGTGGATGCGGGTGCCAAGCTGCTTATCGACAACATCACGCAGGGCGAATACGCGATTACGTCCGGATTCTCGGTCAGCAACGTGCAGGGCTGGAACGGAGACAACCTTTCCACGCCGGATAATCTCATTGGGCTTGTGCTGGGCAAGGATGCCGACGGTTCGATGAAGGTACAGGCCACAGCCCGGCGCTCGTCCGATGTTTTCCGGGGGCTTTCCCTCGTCAATACGATGGATGCCATCTGGGGCAAGGGGCTGAACGACACCGAAAGCGGCAACATGGGCATCCGGTTCCTCTCTCGGGCGGTGAATGAAAACCATCTGCCCAAGGCGGACACGGTGCATACTGTTGACGGCGCGGCGCAGATCGCCGTGGCCGGAGGCGTGCAGGGTATGGCCGTCGCGGCGGCGGATGCCCCGGTTCGGGCGATTCAGGATCACGCGTCGCTTTCACATATGACCACCACGCGTGAAGGGGCCATTCGTAAGGACGGATTGAACCTCTGGATCAATGCCCTGTATGGAGCGGAACACGCGCGCAATTTGGGCGCGGGCTCTCTTGATGGCGGCTATAATGCCGATTTCGGCGGCATCGTCTTTGGCGGCGACTACGCGTTCGGCGATTTCCGGGTCGGCATGGCCCTGAACGCCGGAAGCGGTACGGCCCGTTCCCGTGGGGATTTCAACGCGACCAAGAATGATTTCGATTTCTGGGGCATGAACCTGTACGGGAGCTGGTCGCGGGATCAGTTCAATATCGTGGGCGATCTCGGTTATTCCGCCAACAAGAACGAGGTGAAGCAGGATCTGCCCACAACCATGCAGCTCGGCCAGCTCAGGGCCGATGTGGATACGGGCGTGCTGACGGCGGGTCTGCGCGGCGAATACCGGTTCGAAACGGATTGGGCCGATGTGACGCCGCATGTCGGGGTACGATACTACAACCTGCGGGCGGATGGGTTCACATCTCGGATCGACGATCACGACGTGTTCCGCGTGGGACGCGATACGCAGGAGATCTGGACATTCCCGATCGGCGTGAGCTTCAGCCGCGACTTTGAAACGTCGTCCGGCTGGAAGGTGAAGCCGAGGGCCGACCTTTCCGTAGTGCCCGCTGCGGGTGATCTCAAGGCGAAGGCCAAGGTCCGGGTGCCGGGCGTCGCGGCTTCCGATACGATCAAGGCCCGGATAATGGACAGCGTATCTCTTGACGGCACGCTCGGGCTTGAGGTGCAGAAGGACAACATCTCGTTCGGCCTCGACTACGGCATCCGCGCTTCGGAGCATAAGGTGGGACATGGCGTGAACGTGAGCTTCACCTACAAGTTCTAACCTCCCAATCAGAAACAGAAAGCCCGGCGGTCGGAGAATATTCCGGTCGCCGGGCTTTCTGTTTCGGTGAGTGGGGGGAAGGAGGAACCTCCCGGCCTTTGGGAAGCCGGGAGGCCCGCTTTTTGGGGAGGAGGGAGAATCAGAAGCGTCCGCGCAGGGCCTTTTCCATCCGGTCCATGGCGATGCTCAGGTTTTCATACGAATTGGCGTAGGAGATGCGGAGGTGCTCCTCATCCCACGGCACGATGGCAAGCCCCGCGTCAAGCAGAAATTCGGCGGCCTGCATGGGCGTTCCCAGACCGGGGATGCTTACCATGATGTAAAACGCTCCCTTGGGGCGCACGAAGGAAACGCCGGGCATGGCGGCCAGCCGGTCGAGCAGCATGAGCCGCCTGCGATCCAGTTCTTTTACCATATCCGCAATGTGTCCCTGCGGGCCGCGCAAAGCGGCGACGGCCCCCCACTGCGCATAGGTGCAGGGGCACATGGCGGAATACTGATGCGCGCAATAGATGGGGGCTATGAGCCGTTCCGGACCCGCCGCGTACCCGATGCGCGAGCCTGTCATGGCATAGGCTTTGGAAAAGCCGTTCAGGACGACGGTACGTTCGCGCATACCGGGCAAAGAGGCGATGCTGATGTGTTCCTCGCCGTCAAAGATGATCTTCTCATTGATTTCGTCGCTGACGACGATGAGATCATGCCTGATCGCCAGATCCGCGATGCCTTGCAGCGTTTCGCGCGGATAAACCGTTCCTGTGGGGTTTTGGGGTGAGTTGATGAGGATGAGCTTGGTCTTCGGGGTGATATGACGCTCCAGAACATCGGGTTCGGGCTGGAAGCCCTTGGCCTGTTCCGTGGGCACGAATACCGGGACGCCGCTCGCCATGTGTACGCAACTGCCGTAGCTCAGAAACGCGGGGGCGGGTATGAGCGCCTCGTCGCCGGGATTGAGCAGGGCGGCCATGCTCAGGTGCAGCGCTTCGGAGACGCCCGCCGTGATGACGATTTCGGTTTCCGGGGCGTAGTCGAGCCCGTTTTCGCCTTTCAGCTTGCGGGCCACTTCCTGCCGCAGTTCAAGGAGGCCGTAATTGGAGGTGTAGTGAACCTGCCCGTCGTCGACGGCCTTCTTGACGGCTTCGTTGATGTGCGGCGCGGGGAGGAAGTCCGGGCGGCCCATGACCATGTTGATGATGTCCTGCCCGGCGCGCTGTCGGGCTTCCGCCGCGTCGAAAAAGGCGCAGAGGCTGGAAAAGGGGATGTGTTCCGTGCGAAGTGCGAGTTGCATTGCGGTCTCCTTGAAGCGTGAGGAAGGGCTAGGCCGTCTGCCGGAATCCGGCGGGACAGTAGTAGCGTTGCAGACAGTAGACGATGGTGAAGAGGCCGATGCCCGCGAAGTCCCAGATATGGCCGGGAATGAACAGCAGGAGCGCGCCGCCCAGCAGCAGGATGCGTTCGAGCAGCGTGGTCCGGCGCATCAGGTAGTTCTCCCAGACCGCCGCGAAAGCGATGAGGCCGAGCATGACGGTAACGAAGGTGAGCGCGATGTCGAACAGGCTCGACTGAAGCAGCAACGCGGGGCGGTAGTAGAAGAGAATGGGAAGGATATACAACGCCTTTGCGTACTTGAAGGCCGTAAACATGGTCTTCATGGGGTCGGCGTTGGCGATGCCCGCGCCCACGATGGAGGCGAGGCCCACCGGAGGCGTGATTTCCGAGTCGATGCTGAACCACATCATGATGAAGTGGGCGGTCATCAGCGGAAAGCCCATATCCGCCAGTGCGGGGCCTACGGCAATGGCGGTGACGATGTAGGCCGGTCCGCTGGCAAGGCCCATGCCGAGGATCATGGAAATGAGGCCCACGAGCAGGATGGCGACGAGAGGGCTGCCGTTGGCGAGGGTCGTGAACAGCCACGAGAGCTTGAGCCCGACGCCCGTCAGGCCGACGAGCGAGAGGATGATGCCGATGCAACCCACGAGGCTGCCGATGCCGAGCGAGTAGCGCCCGCCGAGCACCATCGCTTCATACAGCATCTTGAAGTCGACCTTACGGCTCTTGATGCTGTGGATTACGATGAGGGTGATGATCCCGCCGAGCGCGGACATGCCCGGCGAATACCCGAAGGCCATGATCACGATGATGACCATGATGGCGACGAAGAAGTGCCACCCCTCGCTGCAAACGGTCCGGGCGGAGGGGATGTGATGATCCTTCATTTGCCCGATGTTGTGCTTTTTGGCTTCAAAATGGATGAAGGCCATCAGCGTGATGTAATACAGGATGATCGGGCCGGTGGCGACGGTCACGATGGTAAGGTAGGGGATCTGCGTGAATTCGGCCATAAGGAAGGCCACGGCGCCCATGATGGGGGGCATGATCTGCCCGCCGGTGGAGGCGGCGGCCTCGACGGCGGCGGCAAACTCGGGCTTGTAGCCGGTCTTCTTCATCATGGGGATGGTGAAGGAACCGGTGGTGACGGTATTGCCCACAGAGGAGCCGGACACCATGCCGCACAGAGCGGAGCTGATAACAGCCACCTTGGCGGGACCGCCGCTGGACCAGCCGGCGATGCGGTTGGCGAAGCTGATGAAGAAATTGGCGATACCGGTGCGCTCCAGGAACGCGCCGAAGATGATGAACAGCACGATGTACGTGTAGCACACGCTGATGGGCGTGCCGATAACGCCGGAGGTGGTGTAGAACAGCTTGTAGATGATGGTCTTGAGGGCGTCATACAGCGTAGCGCCGTTGACGGCACCGGCGTAGCTCAACTGGTTGATGAACGCATAGACGATCAGCACACCGGCCACGCACAGGATGGGCACGCCCACGCAGCGGCGGCACAGCTCCATCAGGATCAGGATGCCCACCACGCCGATGACGACGTGGACAGTCTCGATACGGGTGGACAGGCGCACCAGTGTCATGGCGTTCAGCGCGAAATAGAAGAAGCAGAACGCGCCCACCACCATCAGCACGATGTCGTACCAGGGCAGGTAATTCACCCGCACATGATGCTTGCTGGCAGGGTAGGTCAGGAAGCCGATGATGACGATGCAGCCCACGAACAGGGTGAGCCGGATCTCCGGCATATCCTTGGAAAACAGGGTCATACCGATGCAGAACACGCCGAAGACCGCCATCAGGATGCGGATCAGCAGCTGGGGCGTGCCTTCCCACATGCGGGTGGCAGATTCGCGGTCATACTTCCGCATCACCGCATCCAGATCCGCAGCCTCCTCGGCAGAGGTCTCCGCCCCTGCCGCCGGGCGGGTATCCGGTTTTTTCTTGTCTTTGCTCATAGTGGCGATCCTCTCGATCTTTTCAGAATAATGCGAGGGCTACGGCGGGATGCCCCGCCGCAGCCTCGTAAAGTGTCAAATCCGCGTTAAGGATCAGTCGCCGAAGTACACATCCTTGGCGATAACAGTCTTGGTGTAGTAGTCAGAGGTCTCCAGCAGCTTGGTCACGTGCTCATCATCCAGGCTCACCAGATAGGTATCCTTGGTGGTGGCCAGGTCGGTGACGGCGGTGGTGGGCGCACCGGCCACGATGAAGGCAGCGTCGATCTGGCCGTTCTTCAGGGCGTCAGCGCTGTCGCCGAAGGACTGGTAGGTGGGCTTGATGTCGTTCTCGGTCAGGCCGTAGGCACCCAGCACGTCGATAGCGTTGAAGTACACGCCGGAGCCGGGAGCACCGATGGACACGGACTTACCGGCCAGGTCGGCCACGGTCTTGATGTCAGGGTTGGTGGTGACGATCTGCACCTGCTCCATGTACAGGGCGGCCACCGTGGAGAAGCCCTCCACCTTGGTGTCGAACAGGTTGGTGCCGTTGTAGGCGTAGGCCATGACGTCAGACTGGCAGAACGCAAAGTCGGCGGTGCCGTCCACCAGCTCCTGCACGTTGGCCTGGGAGCCGTTGCCGGACAGGCCCACCACGTTCACGCCGGCGTTGTTGGTGGCGTGCTGGGCGATGACGGAGCCGAAGGCGTAGTAGGTGCCGGACTCGCCGCCGGTGACGAACCGCAGGTTGCGGGAAGCGCCGGTGCCAGCGCCATCCTTGACGGCGGCCACATCGATGCCCTTCTCAGCGAAGTACTTGGCAGCGCCGGGGTGATAGGGTACGGAGGTGACGGACGCGCCGTACTCCAGGCTCAGCTCGCCGTACTTGGCGTGGCTGGTCACCAGGTCTGCGGCGTTGTCGAAGATATCGGCCACGAACTTGTACACATCGTCCTCAGCCACATCGTCGCGGGCCAGGATCACCGCGCCCACCGCCACCGTAGTGGTGTCGGTATGCTCGGGCTTGCTGGCGCTGTCGCCGTTGTCGCCGCTGCCGCCCTTATCGCCGCAGGCCACCAGGCTCAGCGCCATCATCAGGGCAAGGATCATGCTCATCAGTTTCTTCATAACAGTCTTCTCCTTCATATACCCCTCCGCTTGAGGGGCTTGCTCTTACAGCGCTCATTATAACGCGGCTTTTCCTGTTTTGCAACATCCAAATACATAAAAATTCATTTTTTAGAAAAAGTTTTTTCACAAGCGTTGTCCGATTTGTCTGATTTCACCGCCGTTTTTTATGCACTATTCCGATTCTGTCGGAGTTTTGGCACGATCGACGTTTTCGCCAAATAACATGGTAAATTGTGATTTTGCAGGGTAATCCTGCAAAATTGCAGGAGTTTTCTACTTTTCCTGCAAATCAGCCGGTCAAAATGCAGGGGTGGGAGCGCAAAAAAGAGGAGCATCCAAGATGCTCCTCTTTTTAACGGTATGCGTTCCGCTTACTTGCGGGCCTTGCTGTCCACCACGTCGCGCAGCAGAGCGCTGAAGTCCGCCAGAGACATGGCGCCCAGATCCTCGCCGGTGCGGGTACGGACGGAGACGGTGCCCGCCTCCATGTCGCGGTCGCCCACCACCAGCATATAGGGGATCTTCTCCAGCGTAGCCTCGCGGATCTTCTTGCCCACCTTCTCGTTGCGGCTGTCCACCTCCACGCGGAAGCCCTGCTTACGCAGCTCCGCGGCCTGCTGGGCGCAGTAGTCGGCGGCGCGGTCGGTAATGGGCAGGAAGCGCACCTGCTCCGGCATCATCCACGTGGGCAGCGCGCCGGCGTACTCCTCGATGAGGTAGGCCAGCGTCCGCTCGTAGCAGCCCAGAGACGTGCGGTGGATGATATAGGGCAGGGCCTTGTTGCCGTTCTCGTCGATATAGTACATACCGAAGCGCTCCGCCAGCAGCATGTCGATCTGGCGTTTGGTAAAGCCGGAATTCAGGGCAAATTCCTCGCCGGTGGTCTCGTTTTTCAGCACCACGTCGTCCCCCTCCGCAATGCGGCGGCGGATGTCCGGCAGGCTCAGGACATCCCCCTCGCTGATCCGGTCGTAATCGGCCTCGTTGCGGAAGGTCAGCGGCAGAATGCCTGCATTGATCAGATTGGCCACATGGATGCGGGCAAAAGATTTCACGATAACGGCCTTGATCCCCAGGTACAGGGGAGCCAGCGCCGCGTGTTCGCGGGAGCTGCCCTGTCCGTAGTTGGAGCCGCCGATAATGATGCCCTTGCCTTCCTTTTTGCACCGGGCCGGGAAGTCCGGGTCACAGCGCACGAAGCAGTGCTCCGA
>OLGF01003686.1_pt1 | contig 12401 bp, 16 predicted proteins | sample 1604971 | NCBI WGS metagenome assembly OLGF01 (sample SAMEA3888902, study PRJEB22519) | human gut metagenome | biome: human gut; feature: human-associated habitat; material: faeces | place: Denmark | collected 2011 | reverse complement strand
CTCAAAATCCACCGCTGGCGACAGCGTACCGGTTCGAGTCCGGTCACCGGCACCAACAGCACCCGCAGACCCATTGGGCCTGCGGGTGCTGTTTTTCTTTTGCGGTTCCGGCAGCTGCACACCGGGGAGGATATGCTTACTTCTCCTGCACTTCTTTTCCGCTGAGGTGGTGGATCTCGATCTCGAAGAGCTGGGCGGCAGCGCCATCCTGCCGGATCTCCGCGTCTGCCAACTGTTCCTCCGGGTAATACTTCATGGCGAAGCGCTTCAGCAACGCCATGGTCTCCGGGCTCTGCTCCAGCAGGCGACACCGGCCGAACACCACGACGCTCCGGAGGTACGGCGCCCACGCCTCCTCCCGGATCGTCTCGCCGCCGTAGACGGTGAAGCACACCTTGTCGCAGGCCCGGATGGCTTCCGCCTTGTGACCGGCACGGGCGCCGTGGAAGTAAATTTTCTGCGCCTCCCGGTCGTAATAGTAGTTGATGGGGATGGCGTAGGGGTAGCCCTCCCGGCCGTTTACGGCCAGAATGCCCCGGCGGGCCTCCCGTAGGAGCTGCTCCGCCGCCTCCGTGCTGATCTGATTTTTCTTCTTCCGGATGTCTCGAAACATGGCTTTTCCCTCCTGTTTTTATCGCTCCAGCAGCTCCGGGAGATACCGCAGTGCTTTTTCAAACTCCACCCCGTACCATGGGGCGTTTTCATCCCGGCAGGTGACTTGGATGCACAGCAGCGTGAAATCCACCGCCAAACGCAGGGCCTCCTCCAGCGGCTTGCCCCGCATCAGAGCACCTACGCAGGCGGAGGAGAAGAGATCCCCCGTGCCGGGGAAATGGGCGTCGATGCGGCGGCTGCCGTATTCAAAGAAGCGATCCTCCGCCGGGGTATAGGCCAGCACGCCCAGCTTATCCGGGCCATAGGGGACGCCGGTCAGCACCACGTGACGGGGACCCAGCTCCGCCAGCTTCCGCAGGATATCCCTCAGCCGGGGCAGGTCGTAGTCCTCCCGGTAGGGGGTCCCCGTCAGCAGGCAGGCCTCTGTGAGATTGGGCGTCACCACGTCCGCCTGCGCCACCAAGCGGGCCATGTGGCGGGGAAAATCCTCGTCAAAGCCCGTGTAGAGCGCTCCCCCATCGGCCATAGCCGGGTCCACGAAGCGTAGGGTATCCGGCCCCGCCAGCACCTCCAGCACCCGGCACACGTCCTCCGCCTGTCGGGGAGAGGCCAGATAGCCGGTGTAGACGGCGTCCAGCCGCACCTGCTGGCTCTGCCAGTATCGGGCGATGGGTAGGATATCCGCCGTCAGGTCCCGGCAGAGGATGTCCGGGAACATGGTATGGGCGCTGAGCACGGCGGTGGGCAGGATGGCGCACTCCACCTCCATGGCGGAGATCACCGGCAGCGCCACCGTCAGTGAGCAGCGGCCCAGGCACGAAATATCCTGAATACTGGCGACACGTTTCATAAGCGGCTCCTTGATGCACAGGTTAATGGATCCAGTATAGCACATCCAGCAGGTGGTGAAAAGCCCCGGCCGTAAAAAGATGCTGCGGAAAGTTCAGAGAAAAAGGCGCTCCGGCAACAGGCACCGACCGATAACGAAGTTTTTGGCAAAGTAATCGGGATGAATTGCAGGGCGACTATTACTTGCCTTGTCTGAAACTGCCGGAAGAGGAACAGGCATATATCGGGATATGGGGACAGCGGCACCTTCGGTATCTCAAGAAACATCATCGTGTACTCTACGGCAATCTGCTGACCAGCGGCAAGCTGAACAGCTACCTTGTTGACATCGACCGACAGGCGGAGGAAATGTTCGAGCAGCTGGTAAAGCAGACGGCAGAGCGCGAAGGTGTGACCGAGCAGCTGAAAGCAGCCAATTCAATAGAGTGGGTGCGGAAGATGAATAGCATCCGTGGCAGGGCGGTAGAAATCGTATATACCGAGATAGTAAAGGAATAACAAACGCCGGGACTGGACCATCTGCCCAGTACCGGCGTTATTTCTCTGAACATAGTTTGTGTTGTGCGCTTTTTATCATAAAAATTGCTCCATTCGTTAGATGTTATTACAAACTCTAACGAATGGAGCTTAATTCCTATACATTTCTATGCGAGTTATTTTTTCTTAAACAGTCCCTTGAGCCCGCTTACTACAGAATCCTTCACTTCATTTACCTTCCGAATGGCTTCCTCTTTCTGCTGCTGTTTATATTTGCTATATTCGCTGTTTTTATCACTCATATCAAGAATTTCGTCACCGGAAATGAGATCTTCAGAATTATCCATGAACTGAACGAGATCCTACTTGATAACAGCCTTGGAAATTGTGGGATTATACCACAATTTCTCCCATACCACCTCACTTTTATCATGTGCCTTAAAAGGCCCCACGAGTTTTGCAGTTGCTTCAGTTTTCCCACTTACCTGACACGCAACCACATCATCGACCGGGTTGTACGGCACATAGGTGAAGGTGATGTATTTGATATCCTTGTCCAAAGCATTGAAGATATTGTGCCTGACGCCAACCTCATCTGCACTTCCGGCGCCTTTGCACCACTCATTATATTTCGCATTTTCAGTCACTCTCAATTCCTTATGCCCTACAACCAAGGCACCATGCTCATACTCATTTACTCCTTAATTTTATTTTTACCGTCTTCACCGAGACGGCATATTACAATAGATGCTATTTCTGCGATGCATCAGCGCTCCGAAACGAAGGCACCGCAATTATGGATATCCCTGCTGCACCCAAAACGGTTTTTGCATTTCTGGCAACGACGCCTATCACTGGCTGTGAATTCATTCTGCCTTGCGGAAGCCCTGTGCATGGCTTCATTGTGTGCACGGGCTTCTCGCTCCATGGCGGTATTGTTTCTGCGAGTTTCCTCCTCCATGGCTTTATTGTGGGCTCTTTCAGCTTCTTCCATCTCCATTTGGTGACGCCGTGCTTCCTGCGCCTGTTGCTCCAGAATTGCCTCCTGCCTTTGCGCCTGCTGCTCCAGAATTGCCTCCTGCCTTTGCGCCTCTGCCTGCCGGTTCATTTCCTCTGTAGCTTTCCGGTCATCCTCGATGGCAAGGTTGATTGCCTCCTTCAGCGTATCGGCTCTTCCCATTTCCAAAATTCTCGCAATATCCGAGGCCATATATGTCATATCCGGGTGGATTATAGTCACCGCATTCAGCTGCTCCTCAACTGCCTCCAGCTGCTCCTCAACTGCCTCCAGCTGTTTTTTGAGTTCCTCCCTCTCTGTTTCTTTCTTTTTGGCAAGCGCCTTGCGTTCTTCTATACATTTTTGGTGCAATTCTTCTTCTTTTCGGATTTTTTCTCTTTTTGTGTTTCGTAGAATGCGTCACAGTCCTTTGTAAACGCTATAAACGCATTTTCGTAGGCCATGCACTGGGCATAGAACTTCTCATCCTGCTCGCAGGAAACAGCCTGGTTCACTGCCTTATTCCAATCCGAACATTTCTTTTCCCACTCCGAGTATTTCTTTTCCCATTCCGAGTATTTCTTTTCCCATTCCGAATATGCCGTTATGTCGTTGCGAGCTCTGATAAACCACCACACGCCGCTGATCAACATAACAGATTGGAAAACATGCTCCAGGAATTTTATATGCAGCACAATGGAAATCAGGCATAGCGCAATAGAGGCATAGAAAACGACCCCGACAAGCGCAGAGAACTTAGTATCTTTTGGGGCATCCTGTGGGGCATCATGTTGTGGTATGGGGTTTTCTACAGGCGCGCCGATCTGCGGTCTGGGAGGGAGATTTTCCGCCCGCCGATTCTGATAGTGGCCCAAATCAATAGCAAATCTTGCCTCCAGAGTTTGTTTCTTAGATGCTTCGTTAGGGCTCTTTGCACGTTGTGATTGATCCAATCTATACATGGAATTCTGAATGTCATTTATGGAATTCTGAATGTCATTTTTTTGTGTAAGTAAATCGCTGACTCTGTATAGTTCTTTTATTGTGGACTCCATTTCTTTTTTCATAGCCGCTTGCCTCCTCGTTGATGGATTTTATCCGTCCTTCCTTAGCCATTTCTCCCGCACTATCTCCATATTTTTGTCGAAATATCATAGCAAAACGGAGATATTCTTGTTGTGATTGAGGGGTCTTGTTTTCTGGACCATATAATATCTCGCTCGATTTTCTGAATATCCGTGTATACCCCGTCGGTGGGGTAGTCAAGGTTCAAATACGGCTTTATTCTTATTAAATTATATTTTTTTATCTTCGAATAGAAATCGCTTTTGCTATCACTTTTGCAGTGAAGTTTAGCCAATAAAATAGCGGTTTCAAGGTCATCAACATCTCTGTATTTATCCTCATTATGTACTCCATAGAAAGGGATGCCTGTTTCAGGGAATTTAACAAGCGCTACAAAAGGATTCAGTTTTTCATCCAATATATTGGGATATCCGGCAAAAGGCAGGTCAGAATGATCCATAGAGTGTGCCATAATAAACGCTATCCGCTGCAGAAATTCAGGCTTCTGTTTTTGGGGAGAGACAGCCCGTAAATAATCAAAAAAATATCTCATCTTCTCTGCCAGTGTTTTCGCCTGACCATATGCCCGATGACCCGCCTCAGAAAAATACCATTCCTCCGGGTGCGGAGTCATATCCGCTTTAATTGTCCCTGTATTTTTTAGTATTTTAATCGACTCAGACAGTTTCGAAAACAGTGCCATTCTTTATTTCCCCCTTATCAACCCATCCAGTTTGTCTTTCAACAATTTCGCAGTCGCCATATTCTGCTCTGCAAAATTCTCCGGGTTGGTGTATCTTTCTTTTGTGATGCAACTATCCTCCGTAATATTCCACAGTTCAAAGAGCTCCTGAAATTTCTTATGCCGACTATCATCAGGCCTGCTACCACAAACGATGTAATCTACATATCCGAAGTGATTTTCAATTCGCTTGTCCAGTTCTGCTGCGTCATCTCCAAAAGTGGTAATATAAACCAGTTTGTTGCGATACAACACAGAACATTGGAAATCTCTGGGTTTATACGGGACACCACAGAACTTGGAAATTTCATCGTAGCGCTGATGATCTTTTTTGCACAGAAAATGGAAATCCTCTGTTTCTGTTAGTTCACGGACAAACTCAATTATGCTTGTGGTTTTTCCACAAGCAGCCGGTCCTTTTACAACAAGAAACTTTGTGTCAATGCTTACCACGAAGCGCCCTCCTATCTAATCCTTGATACATAATCGGCATTATGTTACATTTAGGCGAAATTTCTCTACAGGTATTCAATTATTCATTAGCATTTTATCACCTATTTTAGCGTAATGCAATATGGTTAACAGAGAAAAGTGTGATTCTGCCGAAAATTGTCTATCTGAAAACAGCAAAAGAGAGCCTTTTCAAAACAAAAATTGAAAAGGCTTGGATTTTTGCGCTGTTTTGCAGGTTGGTAGCGGTATACCTCATAGGCAAGCTCTCGTGCTGGCAAAACGACTGCAACATAATGCCGATTATGTTGCACTCGAATTAATTAGGAGGAGGGAGTTCAATGGCACCGATTGCTTCCGTTATCAAATACGAAGGCGATAACAGCATCTTCATTTGGAAGCACCCCTGTGAGGACTTCAACACAGCGTCTCAGCTGATTGTCCACGAATCTCAGGAAGCAATTCTCTTTCTGAATGGACAAGCACTTGACTTGTTTGGGCCGGGACGGCATACGCTGGAAACAGAGAATATCCCCATTCTGCGTCATCTGATCAACATTCCGACGGGCGGTGTGAGCGCTTTTCACTGCGAGGTCTATTTCATCAATAAGACCGAGCAAATGGCAATTCGCTGGGGAACGGACAGCAAGGTGCAGTATGTAGAGCCTACATATAAATTCCCACTTTCCATTGGCGCAAGTGGCGAAATGTCCCTCTGCGTAGATGATTCCCGCAAACTGCTTGTCAAATTGGTCGGCACAGAGCGCATACTCGATCGCCAGCAGCTGACAGCCTATTTCCGCAGTATCCTGATGACCAAGGTAAAAACCTACATTGCGCAGACAATGCGGGCTAATGCCATCAATATTTTTGAAATCGATGAGAGCCTTGAGACATTCTCGGCAGATATTCAGCAGAGGTTGATTCCCGATTTTCTTGATTATGGTGTGCAGCTCAAGCGCTTCTATGTCACTACGGTGGTCAAGCCGGACGGCGATCCACAGTACGAAAAATTCAAGGAGCTGCATTTTAGGCAGTATGCAGATATAGCAGAAGCGAAGCTGAAACAGCAGACCGATGTGATCCATGCGCAGACCGAAGCGCAGAAGGTTGTCATTGATTCTCAGGCGCAGGCAACCAAGCGGATGCAGGAAGGCTACACCTATCAGCAGGAGCGTGGATTTGATGTGGCGCAGGATGCCGCCAAAAATGAAGGCGCAGGCCAGTTTTCCAATATGGGCATCGGACTGGGAATGATGGCAGGCGTTGGTGGCACAGTAGGCGGCATGGTTGGCGGAGCTGTGTCTGACGCATTTGCGGGGATGACGACACAACCGCAAGCGGCAGCAAATCGTTTTTGTGACCAATGTGGAGCTGAGTTGACGCCCGGTGCAGCATTCTGTGATGAGTGCGGTGCGCCGCAGGCAACTCCCGATATCTGTGCAAAATGCGGCTTTAAGTTTACAAAGCCCGGTAAGTTCTGCCCCAAGTGCGGCGCAAAGAGGGAGGGCTGACGATGAAAAAGAATAGTTCAAAGGGCTATTTCATTCTTGGCATCCTGTTCATCTTGGTCGGCGTAATTGCGTTTGCTGTTCCCACGGCAAAAACAGCAGCATTCTGGATTTCTTACGCATTTACCGTGGTCGCATTTGCCGCCCAGATTATCATTTGGAACGCAGCTCTTGGACGCAGCGAATCCTTGAAAAGCAAATTTCTTGGTTTCTCGGTCGTCCACATTGGTATTGTATATCTTGTAGTTCAAATCATTGCACTCATCATATTTCTGTCTATCCCCACGCTCCCGATTTGGAGTGCAGTCGTTGCCTGCGCAGTGATTGCAGGCATATCTGCCGCCTGCATGATCGCCTCCGATGTTGGGCGCAGTGAGATTGAACGGGTATCTGCAAAAGTACGGGAAAAGGCCTTCTATATCAAGCAACTGCAAGCGGATGTCGAACTACTGGCCAGCGCTGAGACAGATACCACAACAAAATCAGCGTTGATGCAGTTGGCAGAGAAAATACGCTATTCCGATCCTATGAGCAACGGGCAGTTGGCAGATATTGAAAACCGAATCACAGAGGAAATCGCTGAACTGAAAGCCTCTGCGGATAAGGCAAAAATTATTAACGAGATCAATTCGCTTTTGGACGAGCGAAATAGAAAGATCAAAATTATGAAGTAGAAGTAAAGGATGATATTCGTGTGTGCAGATAAAATTGAAAAGCTCTATGAGGAAGCAATTCAAAAAGCGAGCAAAAATAAGGATCGGCAGGCATATATACGCCCCAGTAAATTCGGTTTTGAAGCTACGAGTGATGGCACCCATGCTTGCGCCGAACTTCTAAAAAGTGACCCAAGATTTAAGAAAGTCGAGATTATTGGAAAGAATTCATTGGATATAGCACTTTATTAAAAGAAAGGAATACAGAAAATGAAACAGCTAACTTGTGAAATGTGCGGGAGCACTAATTTGATGAAGCAGGACGGTGTCTTTGTATGTCAATCCTGTGGAACAAAATATTCCACGGAAGAGGCAAAAAAGCTGATGATAGAAGGCACAGTTGATGTCACTGGTAGTGCAGTAAAAATAGATTCGTCAGAGGATATTAACAATCTATTTATACTTGCACGCAGAGCAAAAGCTGCGGGTGACTTTGCATCTGCCACAAAGTACTATCAAATGATTACAGTCAAGGATCCCAAGAATTGGGAAGCTTATTTTCTTCCTATGTGCTTCAAATTAGATGAATGTAGCGTGCAAGACCTTTACCGTGAAACAACAATCGTGGTTAAAAGTTTCGGTGTGACTTTTCATCTCATAGCTGATAATATAAGTGATTCAGAAGCCCGGCAGAAAGCTGTTGCAGAAGTGATAGTGACATGCTGTGCATTGCGTCAAATGATCCATAATCGGACAGAAAGTGCATTTCAAAATCTCTCCCCAGAGGCGCAGCAAGCAAATCTTAATGTCAGATTGAACAATAACCTTGCGGAAATATTGATTGACAAAATCTTGTCGGATAACATATGTGATATTTTTGCTGAAGATGAAGCGGTAATGCGTGGAGCCGGTAATGCCTTTTTGAAGAAGCGTATTGCTGAGGGGCTGAGCGAGGAGTTTACAAATAGATATGCCGCAATTATTAGAAAATATGAGCCGGATTATCAGATACCAGAGCGCCCGAAAACCGACAAGAACACATCGAGTGGCTCAAATGCATCGACTGGCGGTTGCTATGTGGCTACCGCAGTTTATGGCTCTTATGATTGTCCGCAGGTCTGGACACTTCGTCGTTATCGTGACTACACCCTTGCAGAGACTTGGTATGGTCGTGCATTCATTCATACTTATTATGCAATCAGCCCCACGCTGGTAAAGTGGTTCGGACATACCGAATGGTTTAAGAAAATGTGGAAGGGCAAGCTTGACCGCATGGTGGCAAATCTGAAAGCCGACGGTGTTGAAGATACGCCTTACGAGGATAAGGTTTGGTAAGCCATGAGTGCTCCGAAAATAACCGAGCAGGAGAAACAAATTCTTCGCAACAATGCAAAAACAGAACTTGAACGTTTGGAGGCTTGTTTGTCAGATCAAGGTACAGTCCAGTTATTGGATATGTTCAAAAACAAGTTCAACATCTGCGAATCTGTGTATAAGGTCATTCTTGCAGAGCACCAAAAGCGTAAAGGAAAGCCAGCCTCCGCTTATCTAAAGGTGTACATGACGCAAGTTCCTTATGCATTAGATTTTGCTGGATATACTTTTGAGCGAACATTACTAAACGAACTATTTGGATCTTCTTCCCCAAAAGGAAAGACCGTGAAGAAACTTAGGAATGAAATCACCCATGGAATTAACGAAAAGGCTGTTAAAGAAATCGTAACCCGCAAAGATGAGCTGTTTGGTTACATGGATGAGTTCTTAGCAGGAATACGTTCGTTTGAGAGTAACGCTGCATAATATCCCGTTGGAACAAAAAGCGCACTTCTATACCATCCTAACGGGAGTATGTGCGCTCTGCGAGGCAAATAGCCCGGGCAGTTGACTGTTCGGGCTGTTTTGCGTTACTTTGTTCCGTGCAAGTGGTCGATCCTGCCTGCGGTTTGGTCAGAACATCATCGAAGTAGCCTCATTTCTGTGGGCTTCGGGCAAAAGCATATGTGTGCAATAAGTAGCGACCATTTCTAAACCGCAATACAAATCACAAAGGGAGATACCTTTTCACAGGTATCTCCCTTTGATTTTATATGAGTATTAGTTCACTATTTACAATTTCAGTCGCACGGTTTCGAGTGCTGTTCATCTGCCTGACCCATTTCATTTGGTCGCTGGCTTTTAGCGCCTCCGTGATCCCTTCCTCTTCGGCCATCCGTTTTACAAGCCGAAGAAAAAGCTCCTCCACCTGTCGGTCGATGTCAACAAGGTAGCTGTTCAGCTTGCCGCTGGTCAGCAGGTTGGCATAGAGTACACGATGATGTTTCTTGAGATACCGAAGATGGCGCTGTCCCCATATCCCGATATATGCCTGTTCTTCTTCCGGCAGTTCCAGACAAGGCAAGTAATAGTCGCCCTGCAATTCGTACCACAGACCGTTTCTGTCATCAAACTTGTATTTTTCCATATTCATATCCTCCGTTCTGTAACCTTGAATTTCTTGGCTTTTTTCTATAACCATTGTATCGGGAAAATTTTTAAAAATCGAATGTGCGAATAAAAAGAAAAACATCGAGTAAAGCCTAATGACTTGTACTCGATGTTTTCTCTCGCCTTTGCCATCCCGATTACTTTGCCAAAAACTTCGTTATCGGTCGGTGCCGATAGCCAGGTGCTTTGTTTTTAATATTCAGCTGGATTATGCCCACTCAAGTCTTGGGCTTTGATTTAGGGTTATAAAATGCACTCTCGATACGCTTTTCGTCCAAATAATCCACGTATTTCGGGCTGTACATAGGTTCCTTACGAATTTTGTAGCCGTTTTGTAGCCAGCCATTTTATACGTACTAACCGTTCGCAACGACTTATTTTGAATACAACGAATCAGAAACAATGATATAGTTGATGAACTCTCTAAGAATCTGATAAGGGCTTTGATATTTCTTCACATCCGACAGGCTTTTCAGCGTAGCAAAAGATGCCATAATCGATGTTCTGTTTGTTTTTTGCAGCGTCATCTTTTTTACCTCATTTCAGTCGCTCACACAACGGCAGATTGTATCTTTTTAGTACATCATGGATTCTTCTTCAACCTACGATCACGCTTCTTCAATAGGCGTACCAGTCTCCATCGATCAATACGCTTGGGCATCTTTTGATAAATCTCTCGATAATCTACTTTTCCCGGAATCCAACGTCCGTTTTGAGTAATGCTATGCCCATCAAGCAGATGAAGGAAGAAAGAGGCCTCGATAATCACGGAAATAGAATTGCTTATACCGGAACCAATGTGATTGTGTTGGTACAAATTACGGGGTCCTTGAAAGAAGCCCATAAGCATATACCTGATGCCGTCCTGTTCATTGCGCTGGGATTCGTTTTTCAGATCATTGATTGCAATAAGGGGAGCCCTCTTTATTTCGCCGGTTTGCTTGTCTGTTTCAAAAGAAAGTGCTCTCGTCGCCAGATCGAATCCGTGCGAATCCAAGCCCGATTTCTTTTTGAGGTAATTTTCAACAGCCACAAAAGCTTCACGTGCTGCCGACTCAAACTCGGATTTATATATGAGTTGCACCGCATCCGATAACGCTGCGTGGATATTGTATACCTCAAAAAATCCTTTGAGCTTCTTTAGCGAATATGGCATTAAACTGCCGCAACAAGGACAGAATGTAAAATCATAAAAGTCAAACCCATATGTACCGTTGCTATATTCCCTAAGTTGCTTTTTTCTGGGTGGAAGAGAACACCCATTAGGACAAGCGTATTCTTCTCTCCTCATTGCTTTCACCTCATTTCAACTACTCACTTACCCGCTGGAAAGATTACAATTTCAAAGGATAAGCATCCAGCTTGTTTTGCACATTTATGTAGGATTTATAAATATTTTTGATTCCGGCTTCTTTTGCCATGCTTACAACAAGATTTTCCTCTGCTACGCCCATTCGCAGGCCAAGAATTATACCGCTTGGGATCCATTCCATCATCACCGGCGGCTTCATAATGCAGCCAGTTATCATTCGCCATTCTTCATCGTATTTATGGCACTCTTTTTTGATTAGGGTCGTTCTTTCTTGTTCCCATAAAGCACTTCCCATACCTGCATATAGCTCTGGAGGAATCTGAGTTGCGGTTGTCTCTGCTATTTTACGGAGCATAACGAATTTCGCAAATTTGGTTGCATCATAAGGCGTGTCCGAATAATAAATCGGATATAGTGGCGTTCCGTAGTTCTTGATTCCGCAATTAGCGCATTTTTCCTGCTTACCGCATAGGAAGTTGTCATTGTTTTCAAGGCCGTAGATTTGCACAAAACCTCTGTGCTGATCTGCATATTTCAGCCACAGAACCTCATTAAACCCATTTTCGGAGAAACAAACTGACCACGTATCCTTTTTAACTTCATCACGGAGTGAAAGCGCTGCATTCAGAAAGCTTTCGGTAAGCCCGTGAGAAAGCGCGTTTGTCACATTCTCAACCGTAAACTGCGCTGCTTGCTCCTCAGAGAGAATATTCCCAAGCAATGACTTAACACCATCCACAACAGCTTCTGTACTTTCCGGAGTCTGGAATACACTTAGATACTCTTTCCGGATCGCTTCAATATCGATGTGAAGAAAGGTATCAAAAGGATCGTCATAATAATTCGCAGAAGAAAAATAGAGCCTGTTAGTTCTGAGTGCTTCCAAGCTTTTTGTGCTGACAGGTCGATACCGGAAAAGCAGCTTCGGATACTTAATTGATTTGAATAGCTGTTCTCGCTCTGCCACAATATCATTCCCGGGCAAAGAACATAATGTTTTCCAAAATTGTTCTCGATCATTGTGATCCATTGATAACCCTCCTCTCAAGTATTAAATCACACATGAAATAATTACGTTGATAATAGCGTGGAGGATATGTGCTTTGAGACGAGTAGTACGGCTGGGAGACTATTTTCTTTTCCAAATCGGATACGCCCTTGCCGCCATTCAGTTCAGCGTAATACCTCGCCACCAGTTCGTCTTGGGTCGGGAATTTATCTAAGTCGATCTGCTGTTCCTGTCCGG
>OLGF01003669.1_pt1 | contig 12451 bp, 11 predicted proteins | sample 1604971 | NCBI WGS metagenome assembly OLGF01 (sample SAMEA3888902, study PRJEB22519) | human gut metagenome | biome: human gut; feature: human-associated habitat; material: faeces | place: Denmark | collected 2011 | reverse complement strand
TGCAGAAATTCTTCACAAAACAGAGCTTCGTTGATGTTCTGCCCATCAAACCAGATTGGCAGATTCATATCCGGTGTTTTACCTTTCTTCCCCACGGGACGCCCCCTCCTTTCGTTTCCGTGCCACATAGTCCCCAAGGAAAGCAATCTTGCCCTCCTTCATCAGCTCGTCCACCACGGCAACACGTTCTTCCAGATTGCCTACTGTCAGAATATCTGCCAGATATTCGATATAATCAATCATCTGGCAGGCTTCCACAAAACGGTCATCCAGAGCATCGTCCGGTGTTTTCGGAGCATACTGCACCTTCCAATCTTCCAACAGATGCAGATAGTCGGTCAGCACCCGGAAGCACAGCATTTCGTCCTCCCGGAACTGACGGATATAGGGATGCTTCGGCTTGGGCAAGGCGGCGGCAGTAGGCGGTTTCGGGTCAAGCCCAAAATCCGCAGCCAGCTTTTGCGCCGCTTCATAGCTGCTCAGATTGAACAACCTTGCCACGAAGTCAATCGCGTCCCCCTTGGCTCCGCAGCCAAAGCAGAAGAAATAGTCCTCGTTCAGCTTCAAGCTCGGATGCCTGTCATTGTGGAACGGGCAGCAAGCCATACCGTTTCGGTTGACTTTCAGCCCGTAGTGTTCGGCGGCTTGCTTGACACTGATTGCCGCTTTGATGGTTCCATAGATTGTCATAAAAAACCCTCCGTTCATAATATTCTGGAAAGCACGAAGCACCCGCAGTGATTGGCAGGTGCTTCGCTCCTTCTATTATGGTTATGACGGATTTCTCAAAAAACAGGCTAATCGGAGGACAACTCCGTTTCAAAAAACAGGACAACTTATTGATAGATGTAGATTTCTTTACATTAGCATGATACAATTAAGAAAGTGAAAAAACAGGACAGGAGGTAAGCATGAACCAAGAATTGATGACATTGGACTTCTGGCAGGATACGGTCATATATGAGGGCAAAACATTCCCTGTCGGCACGCTTGCCTGTGATGCACTGAATGTTCCTGCGGATACTATTACAAAAATGAACGAGCAATGCGAGAAAATCAATCTGCTGCTCGGGATGCTGAATGCCGGACAGGATACTTCTGCACTCTTTCCAATGGCAAAGGAAGCTGCATTGACAATGTTAGAGATTCTCAGCAAAACGCCGCCGTTCTCCTATATGGATATACCAAAGCACCGGGAACGAATAGAAAGGGTCTTTACTGCGGACAATGCTCTGAAATATGTGGAGTTCGCCATAAAAGCCGTAACCAATTCTTTACCGTTCGAAGAAGTTCCGAAATATGCTGATGCGGTGATGCTCCAGCGCTATACCGCTGTATGCGGGCATCTGGCTTACTCCCTTGAGGAATACCAAAAGGCGATGCTTGATTTTGCAGAACAATCGGACGGAAACGAAGCAGACCGCACCGCAGAGGGCTTTGCGAAAATGTTCGGCACCTATTTCCCACCGGAGTTTTCTATCACAGAGGGCAATGCCTGGATGTCTACCCTGAACAATTCCGTTCAGTATGTATCCGTCATCCGTCCCGGCGAAAAAGTTGCGAAGCTGGTCAAGCGGATGCACTATGTATCCTTTGTAGGGATGTTCCGGTCTGATCTTTTTGAGGGCTTATGTGTTGGTCATGCCCCGAAAAAATGCAAAATCTGCGGCAAGTGGTTCCTCACCACCAACGCAAGGCACACCAAATACTGCGGCGGCTATGCACCGGGGGACAAGCTGCACCGCACTTGCCGGCAGATCGGCAATCTAAAAGGCAGAGAACAGCGAGAGCTTGCAGACGATCATCCGATTATCCAGATATATGAAAAGAGGCTGAACACCATAAATCGCTATGTAAAGCGTGGTACTCTGGACGCTGACCTTGCGGAGGTCATGAAGAAACTGGCAAAAGATAAAGAACTCCGGGCAAAAAGTGATGTTGCTTATGCCAAAGGAGCTTATGAAAAAGAAATGGAACAGGCTGCTTTGCTTGCAGAAGCTAAGATACATATTTAGTGGGGGAACAATATGAAACAAATATATGTGCATGGATTAGGACAAACATCTGACAGTTGGACAAAAACAATAGATATTTTGCAAACTACTGATTACAGCTTGTGTCCGAATCTTCCTGATTTAGTTCATAGCAAAGAAGTGACCTATGATAATCTATATGCTGCATTTTCAGATTACTGCAATCAATATGATGAGCCTATTGATTTGTGCGGTTTATCGCTTGGGGGCGTATTAGCTCTGAACTATGCTATACAATATCCGAAAAAAGTTCGCTCCTTGGTGCTTATCGCCACACAATATAAAATGCCCAAGAAGCTTCTGAAATTTCAAAATCTTCTCTTTAGATTTATGCCTAAATCCATGTTTCAACAAATGGGATTTAGAAAAGCTGATTTCTTACTTCTATGCGAAACCATGATGGAGTTGGACTTTAACAACTCTCTGCACAAAATATCATGCCCTACACTATTGTTATATGGCGAGAAAGATACTGCGAATAAAAATGCTTCTATTGAATTGGCAGAATTGCTTAAGAACGTGGAATTAAAAACGATTATTGGTGCCGGACATGAAGTTAATATTGAATCACCGCAGGAATTGGCAGAAATACTTCATGCTTTTTATGAAAGAATGTCTTAAGGGATTCTTATAGAAATGAGAAGGGAGGTGCGCTATGCTGAGTGATTTTACATGGAATATGACCGGATACATACCGAAACACCAAGTCAATCCGCACGGTGATGGTATCATTCCCTATGTGGCAGAGCGCATCTTCCAACTGGAACCTGAGCCGCCAAAGGTAGGCAGTCTGAACGAATATATCCTGTCTGCCTTGCAGGAAAAGAATTTGATACATTTCTCATTCTTCCTACACCACTACGAGCCGCAGCTTAACAAGCGCATCAAAGACTTTCTCGGTGTGGATGGCGGCGATTTGTACGACACAGACCGATTTATAGATATAAAGCTCTCCTGCCGGGAGCAAATGCTCCAAAAGCTGATGGACTATGACCTTGCCAAGGGTGCAGAGTATGCTACATACATTTTCCCGTTCATCCGGGATGCTATGCTCCGTTTTCGCATGGGCGAAGAAAAATGGTCGGTATCCTCTCTGACTAATTACAAAATGGTGCGGTCAATGGCATGGATGTACCATAACACCAAGGATGCGGTCAGCGAGTTTGCTAAGAAATACAACTGCGACCTTGCCCTTGCGGAAGATTATCTGAAAGTTGTCCGTGGCATCCGCAATCAGCAGCCGTTCTATGTCACAGATGAGAACGGGGAGGAAACCGGCGAAGATGTTGCCCTTGAGGATACTTGGAACTATACCGACATCCTCTGGAACGGCATACAGGCAGAAAAGGTGCAACGGGCATTTGAGAAACTGAATTACCGGGAACAGACCTTGCTCGAAAAACGGCTGGCGATCTGCATGACCTGTGGGCGTGTTGGCTCATGGAAAGGCCGCCCCACCTTTGAAGAACTGGCAGTCATGTTTGAGGGCAGCACTGCCAGCGGTGCAGAACGAGCCTATCGGAAAGCGGTGGACAAGCTGACGGAATTTCTGGTTGCCGAAGGTGCGCTCCATGCTGTCCGGCTGAAACAGAAATCCAAGGCCAAGCGCAAAAAGAAAATCGCCGCCGCAATCTACGAATACCAAGCAGACTGCGACGGCGAATGGGGTAAGATTTCATTTGATTTTGAAAGCAGCACAGCAGAGATCATCCATCTTGCCGATTGGGATATGATAAAAACCAACCGCTTTGCGAACAAGGCCGTAGCCTATCTTCTGAACTGTGAAAATGAGAAACTACCAAAGGAAACAATGGTGGCATTTGAACCATAAAAAGAAAAACCGCTACAACATCCATCCCACTTTGGAATGAGAATTGCAGCGGTTTATTTGCTGGGAACTAATTATTCGATATTTGTGATTTCCCAATCATCATTTACCAGATGGGTAAATCCTTTGTTTTCTTCTTCATCTGGAATTGATGCTGTCCAGATGATTTCTCCGTTTTCACCCAGGGCAGTTATTGTTAATCCTCGCAGATCAGTGTAGCCATCGAGATTTTCGAGCCAGATGCATTCGCCTTTCTTGAGCAGAGAACCATCTGCATTTTCAAAGCCGCCACTGGAATTTGGCATTGAAAGCTTGATGCTCTTAACGCCTTCAGAGCCAATGGTCAGATAAAACTTAGAAAGTTCATCCTCTATGGACGGGAACTGGATTTTCTGTCGTGCTTCTTCGGTAGCGAAGATCCACCACTTGCCATTCATAAAGAGTTCAATGGTTCCCTCAGTTGCCCCGTATTGATAACCATATCCTGTACCAAAATTGGATTGATTGTCAACGCTGGGCTGTTTATTTCCATCAACCTGGGATGTGATTTCTCCATCCATAACACCACATCTTGCTTCTATTTTGCTTTCATGGCCAGTATCAAGATACAGTGTCCCGTTCACCATAACCATAGGGATTAAGTCCCATGTTTCGGTTTGCTTTATAACCTTGATTCCATAAACATCCGCAATTCGTGCAGGATAAGTTTCAAGGATTTCACCGGAGTATTCAATTTCAATCACATCTCCGATTTCAGGTTCTGGTGATGGATGAGCATTTCTGATAGGTACTTCAATTCGGTCTGCACTATTCAGTTCCCAGCTACCTTCAACAGGCTTCACAAGATAATAACCATTATGATCTTCCAGAATTTCAGCTTGGAAAACCTGATGCGCTTCGTTGGAAAAACCTTCAATCTGAATACAATTATTCTTGAAAACCAATCGACCAGTTTCTACCAGTTCATCAGTATTATATTTCTTTTTATCTACATAGAGGTATCCGTCAGCTTCATTAAATCTGAGGGTAAAATCGAAATATCCTCGATCAGACAGTTCATAGCTTGCTCCGTTTGCATAGTCATAGATGGTGACACGGTTATCAATCATGCCAGATCCCCAACTGATTGTAGAACACAACTCAGGCAAGCCGTCGCCGGTGAGGTCGCAGAAATAGGCGTTCCAGATGGGCATCCCGGTATACAACGAAGTGATTTCGTTACCCGTAACAGCCATCATTTCTCCATAAGTCCAACGGAAAGTCACATCCGGGAACTCTGGAAGATTGATTTCAAGTCGTCCGTCCCATACCATTTCATCGGGGGGCTCAAGATAATCAAACCATTCGGTTACCGTCCCGTCCGTGCCATTATTCTTTGTTACAGGATTTGTTAAGAAGCAAACCGCAACAAACACGCAAACAATGACTGCCAGAACGACACCCCAGAAAGCAGGCTTCTTGTAATTCATCACAGACTTCACACGATCTTTAACACCAACTTCACCAAAGGCAAGAGGACAAGCGGCGATCATCCGGCGGTTTACGCTGCAAGCAACAAGTGCTTGGGTATAGTCGGCTCTTTGTTCGTTGCCAAGTTCCTTGATGACCCTTTCATCACAAGCAAGTTCGATATCACGGCATAGCAGAACATAAGCCAGCCACACCAAAGGATTGAACCAATGGATAGTCAGCAGGAGAAAACCAAAAGGCTTCCACCAATGGTCTTTACGATGAATGTGTGCCTGCTCATGGGCAACAACGTGTTCCAGATCCTGACCGTTCATGTTGAACGGGAGATAGATTCTTGGCTTTATGATGCCAAGCACAAACGGAGATTTTACATTCTCGCTCTGGAAAATGTTGTCCTTGTAGCGAACGGCAGTATCAACTTTGCGACGCAAACGCCAATAGCTGATAACGGTATAGGCGACTAAAAGCAGAATACCAATAGTCCAGACAATGGTAAGAATGGTCATAATATTATTACCATTGTTTGCAGGAACAGTAACACCTTCAAAATACCGATCTCCAAGATAGTCATTTATCCGGTTATCAACGGGAGTAATGCCGGTCTGAACATCGAAGCTCGGCCCGGAAATTACTTTTTCAGGAAATGTTTCAGCACTCGGAATCAGGCTCAATGCGCTCTCAAAAGAGAATGGGCAAATCAATCTGATGGCTACGATGCCCCAAAGCAGAATATTGACCCATTTGGGAGCTTTCTTCAGAACGAATCTAAGAATCAGCACAACCAAGACAAGCCAGCTTGCCGATATGCTCATGTTGACGATTTTCAAAAAGAGTTCGTTCATTGTGAACCTCCTTTCCTGATGCGGTCGATCATGCGCTGTACCTCATCAAGCTCATCTTCGGACATAGCCTGATGCTTTGTAAAAGCAGCGATAAAGGCAGGCAGAGAACCCTCGAATTTCTTCTCAACCAGTTCGTCGATCTCACACGCCTGAGCTTCATCTTTGGAAACGAGAGAAGTAATAGTGCCATTGTCGTTTTTCAGCACACCACGCTCTCCAAGACGCTTGATAACGGTATAAGTCGTAGTCCTTTTCCATCCGAGTTGATTCTGGCACAGCTTTACAAGCTCGACAGCAGTAACCGGCTCATGCTCCCACATAATCAAACAAAAACGATATTCACTTTCGTGAATCTTCGGAAAATCCATATTCACGCCCTCCCTGTCTACACCATTAGACTTCACACATAGTCTACCGCATTAGACAGCCAAAATCAATAGAGTTCACAGAAAAGATACAAAAAAATTGCCCGCAGAATTTCTCCCACGGGCAAAGTGTTGGTTAGCTATCAAGCGGTTTGTATTCAGTTACAGTTTTCAAATAGGTTTCGGGATCACCGTTCAAAACAAGGTCTGCATATCCAATCGGGTCATTGTAGATTAGATAGTTCAGCTCTGACCGCTGATACATATTGTCAGCAACCTCATTCTCCACGGCGATGGTATCAATGGCAATCATGCTGCCATCTAAAAATTTCAGTTCCACACAAGCGGTATCCATGTTAAACTCACAAGAAATCAATCTATCCATAAGAAACCTCCATTTTGCGGGATGTTAGATCATCCCAAAATATTTGAATGCTTCTCGGATTGCTTTCTCTTTTTCCGGCGGACACATGGGCTGTCTGGAATCCTCGGACTTCGGCAAATTGTAATTCTTGCCAACTTCAATCCCACATTTCCTCTTAATCTGTGAGATATAAAGATTGGATACCTTTAACCCGCTATGCTCCAGCACATAGTCTTTGATCTGGGTGTAGGTTGCCCCATCCTGAAATTCGGACATATCCATATCTTCCAAAGAGAACTCAACCCGAATCTTTTTCGAGTCGACCTCACCCTTGGAAAGCAAGACCACCGTCTCCACATGAACTGTTCCCGGAAACATATCCACACAGCAAATCCGTTCCACCACATATCCCTGTGCCTGTAAAACCTCCAGATCCCGCTGTAGGCTGGTCGGTTTACAGGAAATATAAATCATACGATCCACACCATAACGGATGATCTTCTCCAGTGCCTTTGGATGAATTCCTTCCCGTGGTGGATCCAACACAATAAAATCTGGCTTTTCTTCGATGTAATCCAGAACTTTCAAGACATCACCGGCAATAAAATCACAGTTCTCCAGCTGATTTAACTGTGCATTTTCTTTCGCAGCTTCTACGGCTTCCTCCACGATTTCCACTCCGATCACATGTTTTGCCGCAGGCGACAGAATCTGTGCGATTGTTCCGGTTCCGCTGTACAGATCATATACCGTCTTCTCCGATTTTTCATCCAGACTGTCTCCGATATATTCACGGGCAGTCTGATATAATACCTCTGCGCCCAGAGAGTTGGTCTGGAAAAAGGAAAACGGAGAGATTCGAAACTTTAACCCAAGCAATTCCTCATAGAAATAATCCTGACCATATAAAATTTCTGTTCCTTCATTTTTCACTGCGTCTGCCACGCTGTCATTTTTTGTATGCAAAATGCCGGCAATACTTCCATCCAGTTCCAGTGCCAGAAGCTGTTCTTTCCAGCCATCTAAAAGTGCTGTTTCATTCACACAGCTCTCCCCTGCACAAATTTCCTGTGTGGTCGTGATCAGATCGATCAAGATTTCCTCTGTCTTTACTGCTTTTCGCACCAGCAGATGACGCAGATATCCTTCATGGCGCATCCGATGGTAAAATGGAATATCCTGCGCTCTGAAATATGCCAGCGTTGCATCCAGGATCTTGCGGTAGTCATCATCCACAATCCGACATTCATCCACAGTTACAATGTCATAGAAACTTCCCCGCTTGTGCATACCAAGTGCCAGCGGACCATCCTTTACTTCATCACCAAACGTATATTCCATTTTATTTCGGTAACCAAACTGCTGCGGACTTTTTCGGATTCCCTCAAAAATATCCTCCGCATTTGGTACCACTGTTTTCATCAGTTCCAGCACCTGTCCGGCCTTCAGTTTTAACTGTTCTTCATACGGCAGTGTCTGATAATTACATCCGCCGCAGACACCATAATGCGGGCAGTTAGCTTCTGCATTCTCCAGTTCTGACTTTTCCAGAATCTCCAGCAGACGTCCCTCTGCTTTTCCTTTTCGCTTTTTATTGATGACAAAAGAAACCTTCTGTCCCGGAATAGTATTTTTTACCGTTACTTCACTGTCCTCTACTTTTACAATTCCCTTATTCGGGAACTTGACTTTTTCTACAATGCCTTCACACATCTGTCCTTTTTTCAAATCTTTCTCCTCACAATGCTTTCTTTATTTTTCATACACAAACATCTCAACTCTGAAGTCAGGCAAAAAACGCCCACTCGCATTCTGTGAGTGGGCGTTCCAATACGGATATCATCCTTACATCAAATTACATTCCGCTGATGCAGATTAGTCTTCCTCTTCGTATTCATCATCCTCGTCATCAAAGAAGTCATCATCAAACTCATCTTCGAATTCATCTTCAAAGTCATCCATATAATCAGGAGCAAAGAACTTATAAATATAATGTGCTGCTACGACTACCGCTGCAACTGCTCCAACAATGGCAAGAATCCAAAGTAATTTTGTCTTTCTTTCCTCATCAATTTTCTTGGAAAATAACTCTGTTAATTTTGCAACACTGATCAAATCATTGTTCATGTCATTCACTCCTTCTTAATACATTCCTTCTACTTCACATTTCACAATACAAAACGCTGGTAAAGCGGACATTCGCAATCCACTTTCGCTACATGAACACAGCCGCTTTGCGACCTGCGTTCACAATATTATTTTACAAATCTGAATTTCTGCTCCGTATTGTTCATTGTTATAGGCGATTATATCATAACTTCTGAAGTTTTGCAAACGATGCAAACATTTTCTTTGTGCCAAAATCATCAAAATCCACAGTAACTTCGTAGTCTCTTCCACCGGAAACGATCTGCTTTACCAGACCTTCCCCAAACTTCACATGACGCACCCGGTCACCTTCCGCATACGTCAGTCTGCCAAGCTTTGTCCCACCACCAAACTGCTGTGCTTTTTTCTGTCCCAGGCTGAAAGATTTATAATAAGGCATACCCCCTGCCGGTGCAGAGGAACCGCCGCCGTATGGTTTCCGACTGAAATTCTGCTTTACATTACCCAAATCTTTGATTGGTTCTTCTTTTCTTGGCCGTTCCTCACGCACCATGCCGTTCAGCAGACTCTTCGGAATTTCTTTCACAAAACGGGAGACTTTGTGATACTGTGTCTCTCCCCTGGTCATACGCATCCGTGCGCTGGTCAGAGTCAGGTGTTCTCTGGCTCTTGTAATTCCCACATAACACAGACGTCTCTCTTCTTCCACTTCGGTCGGGTCATCAGAAGTAATCGTCATATAACTTGGGAACAACCCGTCTTCCATACCTGCCAGATAAACATTCGGGAACTCCAGTCCCTTTGCGCTGTGCAATGTCATCAGCACCACATAATCACTGTCCTCTTCCAGATTATCAATATCTGCAATTAATGCCACTTCCTCAAGGAATCCGCTCAATGTCGGCTGCTCCACAGATTCCTCATAGGCCACGATCTTGCTGATCAGCTCATCGATATTTTCAATCCGGGCACGGGCTTCATCTGTACCTTCCGCATCCAGTTCTGCCACATAACCGGTATCTTCAATAATCTCATCCATGAGTTGTTCCACACTGATATAGGGCAGCTTGCTGCGCAGCATCTGAATAAAAGTCACAAAAGGACGAATCTTGGTCGCAGTAGCTTTGCTCAGCGTCGATATCTCTTCCGCCTGTCTCAGCGCGGCATAAAAACTCATTCCGTTCTCATCTGCATAATCCTGTACTTTGGCTATGGTCGTTGCGCCGATTCCCCGTTTCGGTACATTGATGATCCGTTTCACTGCCAGATCATCCTGTGCATTGTCGATCGTTTTCAGATAACACAGTAAATCTTTAATTTCTTTTCTTGCATAGAAGTTTACACCACCCACGATTTTATACGGAATATTCTCCCGGACAAACCGCTCCTCTAACAAACGTGACTGTGCATTGGTCCGGTACAGTACGGCACTGTCTCCATAAGAAAATACCCCTTTGCGCACAAATGAATTGATGCTGTGGGCAATGTACTCTGCCTCATCGTATGCTGTATCAAAATCCTTACAGTCGATCTTGTCACCGGCATCCTGCTGCGTCCAGAGCGCCTTTGCTTTTCTGCCCACGTTATTTTTAATCACTGCATTGGCAGCATCCAGAATATTCTGTGTAGAACGGTAGTTTTCCTCCAGCTTAATGACTTTTGCATCCGGGAAATACTGCTCAAAATTGAGAATATTGTGGATATTGGCTCCACGGAATTTGTAGATTGACTGATCATCATCACCTACCACACAAAGGTTACGGTACTTGGCTGCCAGCAGCCGCACCAGTTCAAACTGCGCCGTATTTGTATCCTGATACTCATCTACCATGATATAGCGCAGACGTTCCTGATAAGAATCCAGCACTTCCGGATCATTTTTAAACAATTCCACACATTTCATGATGAGATCGTCAAAATCAAGTGCATTGTTTTTTTTCAACGTCTGCTGATATTCCCGGTAAACCTGTGCCTGCTTCTGTTTTGCATAATCACCGGCTGCCCGCATGGTAAACTCCTCCGGAGAGATCAATTCATTTTTTGCGGAAGAAATCACATTCAGCAACGCACGTTCTTTCGTCTGCTTCGTATCAATCTGAAGCCGCTTACACACGTCCTTCATCACTGTCTTCTGATCATCTGCATCGTAAATCGTAAACCGGTTGTCATAGCCCAGACGGTCAATATACCGACGGAGAATCCGTACACAGCTGGAGTGAAAGGTAGATACCCAGATACTCTCCGAACCGAATCCCACCAGATTGTCGATACGTTCCCGCATCTCTGCTGCTGCTTTATTTGTAAAGGTAATTGCCATAATATGATATGGATTCACCCCTTTTTCCTCTATCAGATAAGCGGTTCTGTGCGTCAGAACCCTCGTTTTTCCGGAACCGGCTCCTGCCAGTACCAGCACCGGTCCTTCTGTCTGAAAAACCGCTTCCTGCTGCTGTGTATTCAGCAAATCATATCTGCCCATGCTTCCTCCATTTATTTCTTCTATCTGTTTCTATCTGTTTCATTTTCTGACTGCTGTCTTTTATCGAACATATTTTCTAACCTTGTGCTATCATAGCATAAGGTGCCTGATCCCGTCAACAACATTGGCTTGCCATTCGGTTTTCAATACTATATAATATCTTTTAAACATTACAAAACATAACTCACGAATGACTGGAGATAGTTCCCATGACAATCAATACAAACGATTTATTAAACAGCATACTGGACAGTCTGTCACGAATTGACCATGCAAAACTGGAAGCGCTTCCGGATATCAATCTATATATGGATCAGGTCATAACATTCATGGAAAAAGAACTGTATCCTACAAAACGGCATGAGGAAGATCCAATTCTGACCAAAACCATGGTCAATAATTATGTAAAAAATAATCTGCTCCCGCCGCCGGAAAAGAAAAAATATTCCAAAGAGCATATTTTAACCCTGGTGTTTATCTACTATTTTAAAAGTGTCCTCAGTATCAGTGATATCCAGAATGTCCTGAATCCGCTGACCGACCGCTACTTCGGCAAAAAATCTTCCCCGACACTGGAGGAGATTTTTGACGGTATCTTCTGTCTGGAATCCCATCAGGTAGAGCGTTTAAAAGAAATCATCCAGGAAGAATATATCATCAGCGAATCTGCTTTTGCAGATCTGGAAAATCTCAGTGAAAAAGATGCAGACTTTTTGCAGAAGTTCACTTTCATCTGCCTTCTGAATTTTGATGTCTATACAAAAAAACTTCTGATTGAGAAAATCATCGACTCCATGAAAAAAACGGAGCCGCCCAAAAACACAAAAAGGAAACGCAGCTGATTCCCATATACGGGAATCCTTCTGTGCTTCCTTTTTTCTTTTACCGTTATCTTGATGTTGGGGCCAAAAGATGCCTTACGAATTGTTCCGTACTTCGTACTCCCACAATTCTACCCAAT
>OLGF01003667.1_pt1 | contig 12452 bp, 8 predicted proteins | sample 1604971 | NCBI WGS metagenome assembly OLGF01 (sample SAMEA3888902, study PRJEB22519) | human gut metagenome | biome: human gut; feature: human-associated habitat; material: faeces | place: Denmark | collected 2011 | reverse complement strand
CGTGCTTACAGCGTATAGCTGCTTAGCACATTATTGAATTATTAACGAACTATTGATAAACATTTTCTCAATTTTTATCAGAAAACTCTTGCAGGTATGATCATAAAATCGTAAATTTGCAGTAAGAAATAAAAACTTGAAGAATAAACAACATAAAAAATGAACTTATGAAGAAAATCTCGTTGATAGTGATGAGCTGCATGATAGCTTGCGGACTGCTCGCCAACCACGGCATCGTGAAGGGCGGAGAAATGTCGCCTAAGGTAGAAGACACGGTATCGATTGCCAAGAAAACACTGATAGTCAATGGCTATCGAACAACTCCGACACGTTGGAAGTGGACACAGCTGGCGAAGACTCGGTGGTGAATGTGGTGGCCTACTTCTGCAAGGGTGACACCTGCGAATACTGGATATATGAGAATGAGTGGAAGGTGAACGGCAAGGACACGGTGAAGACGCTCGGCGTATCCACCCAGGTGCGCCTCGTGGTAAACGATTCCACCAGCAAGGGCTATAAGATGAGCTACACCTTCCTGGACGTAAAGGCCGATTCGGTGGGCGACAACTTCCGGGACAAGATGATGGCCATGATAGCGGAGCGCACCGCCAAGAGCGTGATAGGCACCACCATCAACTTTGAGACCGATGAATATGGTAGCATCACCAAGATTACCAATCTCTCGCAAATCAAGAAGCAGGCAAAGGCTCTCTTCAAGGCGAGCATGAAGGACATCGCCGCCATGCCCATCATGCAGGCAATGAAGAAGGCGATAGGTCTTGACTTCATGAAGATAGGCAACCAGGCTAACACCGACGAGCTTGTGGAGGACTACCTGGAGGAGCTGAAACTGCTCTTCGCCTACCACGGAAGCCAATATGCCGTGGGCGAGCATCACGAGCACGAGGATGCCACCAAGGATAGCTACGCCAACGACACTTATATCAATGCCAGCATAGAGAAGAATGGCAACTACACAATCTCCTGCGAGGTGGTCAGCGTGATACCAAAGGAGACCGTGAAGGAGGTGATGGGCGGACTGATGGGTGCCTTCATGATGGAAGGACTGAAGGGCAAGAAGACCGAGGACGGCAAGGATCATGATGGCGACATCAAGGACTTGGACGACGAGTTTAAGAAGGAGATAGACAAGGCAGTTGACCAAGATGCCCAAACCTCGGAGTATCTCAGTGTGACCTGCTTCGAGGATGGCTGGCCTAGCAGCGTGTTGAAGCAAAATGAAACTGTGATGGCTGGCCGTGGCAAGCTGAAGCAGAAACTCATCGAGGCTTGCCGATTCGCACAGCGCGAGAAATGATGAACTATTTCGACCTGTACAGATTGAAAGTTTTCTAACAGTACGGTTGAAACGAATGATCTCCGTGGCTGCATCTTTGACATCTATTGTGTTACCGACCAGCAGCTGCTGTCGTGTTTGAAAACCTTGAATTCGGTAAGATTCGTACCTTGACCGATGAGAACGGAGAACCTTTGTTCTGTGCAAAGGATCTCTGTGATATACTGGGGTATAAAAAATCAAGAAACGCTGTAAATCAGTTGGTTAACCACCTTGACGCCCTAAAACAGGGCGTCAAGGTATCGGGAAGCCTTCGTAAGGATGGAAGCCGAACAGTACGAACTCAGCAGATGATCTTCGTCAACGAGAGCGGTTTCTATGCTTTGGTTCTCGGCTCCAAGCTTTCTACTGCCGTGAAGTTCAAGAACTGGGTTACGGCTGATGTGCTGCCGCAGATTCGCAAGACGGGTGGTTATATCCCGGTGCAGCCGGGCGAGAGCGATGAGGAGACAATCCGACATGCAGAAGAAATTCTCCGTGCTACGCTCAAGGAGAAGGAAAATCTGCTGAAGAAACAGCGCCTGCAGATTGAACAGCAGAAGAAGCTTATCGGCGAACAGGATACGGAAATCCGCCGCTTGAATGATGTGGTGGATGAGCAGGTGGTTCGCATCGCTAAGAATGGTGATAACATCATCCAGTTGGAGAATCAGGTGGGTAATCTTCTGCCTAAGGCGCTTTACAGCGATAACGTTCTCGATTCCGTTTCTTGCTTCACCACGACGCAGATTGCGAAGGAACTCGGTATCACAGCGCAGGAGCTGAACCGCTCGCTCTGCGCTCTGCATATCCAGTACTACCAGAGCGGTCAGTATCTCCTCTATGCCGATTACGCCCACATGGGTTTGGCGAAGAGCCGCACCCGCTACAGCGCCTTCCTAGACCCGAAGAGCGATGGCAGACAAGAGAAGATGGGCAGAGCCTACACCCATACCTATCTCGTATGGACCGAACGAGGACGAAAGTTCATCCATGACCTTGCTCACAGATACTGGGAACTGAGTGAAGTTTATAGTTTATAGTTAATAGTTAAAAGCCCCCGATGCGTACTGCACCGGGGGCTTTATTGTTGCGTATTTAGCTTGGTTAATATGACATATTCATATCTTCTGTGATGCAAATATAGAAATCTGCCAGTCCCAGATAATCTTCATCTATTTTGTCAATCTCTTCCTGACGCACCGCTCTGATGGTGCTGACTGTAGTCTTTGGGCGATATTCCTTGAGATAAGGGATAATGCCGTTGTTGGCGTCAGAATGATAAGTGCCGTTGAAGTGAATCATCTGCTCGCCCTTCTTCAGGTTCTGGGCGATAAACCAGCCCATCGTGGCATCCTTGATAGCCTGTGCCTGTGCCATCAGTTCCGGCTTTGAATCTTTAGCCTTGCCCATCAGTCCCATCAGAGCAAACCCCGACTGGGCATTCTCATTCTCCACATATTTGATAGGCAACTTCGGGAGATAGCGCTTGGCTTCGTCTGAGAGAGAATCGAGATAGACGAGACCTTTCTCCTTTACCACACTGGCGTAGCGGCGAGGCACGTTGGTTGCTATCAGCGGGAGATGATGACGCTTGGAATAATAAACCAATGGCTCATAGTCGGTACTGTAGTTAGGCCAGAGACGACACTCTTCCTCGAAGCGGTCGGAAGAAATCACGCTGCCGGTATATTCGTCGATGATGAGCTGGTTGTCGGCTTCGAGCATCTCCATACCCACCTTCAGCTTACTGTTGTTCTCTGCCAGCGACTCCAATACCTTCAGCTCCATCCAGTGGCTGATGACGCAATTGTGGATTTCGCCGAAGAACACCACATCGCTGCCGGCTACGCTCTTGATCATCTTCTCGTAAGTAACTTCCTTGCCTTTGGCATCGAAAATACGGTATATCTCAGGTGCCTTCTGTGCATAGGCGGTCATGCTCACCATGAGCATGACCATCCATAATATCTTCTTCATATCTTTTCTTCTTTGTGTTGTTTAAAGTTTAAAATGGGTTGCCCTTATAGAGCAGAGCTACGCGCTCAGGACGCACATACTCTTCGAATCCCTTGCGGATATCCTCGGTAGTGATGCTCTTCAGGCAGTTGCTGTAGTTGTCGAAATCTTCCAGACTCTCGCCGTTCTGCAAGAGGGTGGTGAGGATGTTCCTCCATTCTGCCGGTGCGTCATCAGAGAGCGACTTGCGCTTGGTAACGAGGAACGACATCTTCAGTTTGTTGAGTTCTCCCTCGCTAATTCTGCTGGTCTGCAGCTCTTTGATGATTCCGTCCAGTGCCTGGATAGCCTTGTCGCGGTTTTCGTTCTTCAGCGCAATCTCCAGCCAGAAGTTGTATTTAGCCTGAGGCACTCCGGCATAGTAGAGGTCGGCGTATGGAGAATAAACAATGTTCATCTTCTCGCGCAGAATGCTCAGCAGGCGGTTCTGCATGACATCACGCATCAGTTTCAGCATGAGCGACTGGCGGAGTCCTGGATTGTAGTTGCCCGAATAGATGTAGTTCAGCACGGTCTGCGTCTCCACATCGTTTTCGAAAGCCTCTTTGTAAGGACTCTTCGGCATGTTGCTTGGCTTGTCTTCGAAACGGTTCATGCTGGCTGATGCCTTGAGGCGCGCAAAGGTGTTGACGATGGTGCCCAGAACCTGCTCTTCATCGATGTTGCCGGTAACAATCAGCGTGGTTTGCTGAGGGTTGGCAAAGAGCGATGTATAATAGTTGGTCATGGAATCCAGATTGAGTTTGTTGAGGTCTTCCTTCTGGATTTTGACACCACTGTTTGCCGGCATGTTGCACACCAGCGAATCCACTCTTCTGGAGAGCATGCGGTTGATGTCGCGCTTGAGCAGACGTTCGAGCAGGGTTTCCTTGCCGAATCTCTCGATTTCCGCATCGCGTACTTCCTTGAAATCTTCGTATGACTTGCCTGGATCCGTAATCTTTTCGTAAACCAGGTTCATCAGTTCCTGTGCCTTGTCGGTTGGGGCTGAGGCGAGCACCTGGTGCCAGTAGTCGGTGATGCCTACGCTCATAGAGAGTCCCTCTGCCTGCATCACTTCGTTCAGCTGGTCGGTATTGAGATGTGCCAGACCGCCCATGTCTACATAGCTTACGGCGTCTTTGAGCAGCGGATATTCCTGCTTGCTGAGGTCGCCCACGCCTCCACGTCCGTGCATGGCGATATAGATGGTGCTGTCCTTGTTGGTTGTAGGTCGCATCACCAGTCTCAGTCCGTTGGCGAGCTGATATTCTGACACTCCGATATCCTCGTATTTGCGCTTGCTTACTATAGATGCGCTGGCATCCGGGTGGGTGGCAGACAGACAGGCTGGCATGTCAACGTGCTGCTTTTCCTCTACTTCCTTGCGCTGGTAGGTATAAGCCGGCATGCGGGTCTTCAGTCCCTGCAGCCAGAGCTGTTGCAACTCGCTTTCGGTGAAGGATTCTGTCTTTCCGGCGTTGTTCTGGTAGGCTACGAGGAGCGATTGTTTACCCTCGTTCAGAATGGTCTTGAAGAGTTTCTGGAGCTGGCTGCTGCTGGTATTGCTTACCAGGAGTTTTACTTTTTCCATATCCTCGTCCCATGCCACATAGCGGTCGCCTGAGATGATGTAATCAACGAAGTCATCACACCATTTACCCGATTGGAATCCAACGGTATCCGCCTTCATCCTGTTCACCTTTTCGGGAACATAGTCAGCGAGTTCCTCTTTTCCGAATCCCTTTTTCGTGATATCAGCGAAGGCACCGAGCACCTGTGTCATCTTCTCCTTGAGTTCCTGCTTACCCTTGCCTTCTACAGAGAAAGAGAAGTGGTTCTGGGTAGCGAGATACCAGGCATCGCTGATGTCGCATCTGATGCCCCGTGCTTCCAGTCGCTTGCTGATAGCCGAGATAAGCAGTCGGTACTGCTCTTTCAGGGCGGTAGAAGCAATGGTGTTGCCTACCACACCCTCGTGAGGGATGATGAACTCCAGTTTGGAACTGGTGCCTACGGTATCTTTCACCTCGTGCAGGGTGATACCTTTCTTATAGGTAAGCGGATATTTGCCCAGCGGAGTAGGCTGGCCCTTGGCTATCGGACTGAAGGTAGCCTGGATGCGCTTCTGCATGTCCTGGGCATCTACATTACCTACCACCACGAGACAGGCATTCTGAGGCAGATACCACTGGTGATAATAGTTGAGCAACTGGTTGCGCGAGATGGTTTCGATATCATGCTCTGTGCCCAGCGGCATGCGCAGGATGTATCTTCCGTCGCCAATCTTCAGGTTGTAGAAGTCATCGCCCGTGCTGTAGCCGCGCAGTTCTTCCTTGATGACGCCACGTTCCTGCTCTACGAGCTGAGGCTCGAAAGAAACCCCGTCGAGGATGTCGCGTACGGCAAGAAGAGTGCTGTCCATTACCTGTGTTCCGAAGTCGGCAACCGGCAGTGAGAGCCAGTAGATGGTACGGTCGAAGCCGGTGAAGGCATTGATGTCGCGTCCGTATTTCATACCGAGTCGCTCGAAATAATCTACCCATGCATTCTGTGGAAAGTGCTTGGTTCCCGAGAAAGACATGTGCTCCAGGAAGTGGGCGCCACCTTTCTGCTGGTCGTTCTCCTGCAGAGAACCTACCTTCATCACCAGTCGCATCTCTATGCCATGGCGAGGCAGAGCATTAGGCATAATGATATAGTGGAGTCCGTTATCAAGGTAGCCTTCCACGGTTCCCCGTGGAAGGTTTATTTTAGAATCTTTGTTCGCTCCTGCTGGCAGACAGAAAGCTGCAAGCAGGACTAATAGGAATAATTGTTTCGTTATTTTATACATAATGTCGGCATTAGATGGTGAAATGCTTGTTAATTACCAAATGTATAGGTTGCTTCAACTCGCTGGCATCCGTATGTATTCTCAAGATACCAAGGGAAGGCGAAGGTCATCTTGCCGCTGGTGAAGTCGATTTTGCCTGTTGGAGCAACGTAGATGTTTTTATATTCTGTCTCTTCTCCGTCTGCTATGAAATCGGTATTGTCGAAGAAGGTATAAGGATTCAGCGAACCGCCACCATCAATGATGTCCTGTACGGAAACTTCTGTCTTGGTATCTCCTTCGTCTACGACAAACGACTTGTTTGCATCAGCCATAGCCTTGAGGCGGTCCCATGCTGAGAAGGTATAGTCGAATGGAATGGTTGTAATCTCTTCCTCGTATACATTTACCTTGCTGCCTGTAAACTTGAGGGTCATATCTGCCGGGTTTACCTCGATGCCATCCAGTGTCATGGTGAAGGTTTCCTTATTGTAATCGTAGTTGATGTTCTCCATAACAGCCTTACCGTATGGCATCTGTGTCCAGTTTTCTGTATCTTCTACGGTTTTCTTTCTCAGCATTTCATAGTTGAACGCAGCCATACCCATCGCATTAGAAACCATCTTCAAGACAGGCTTATCGGCTGTAGCCTTCTCGCTCAGTGTGATGATGGTAACGCCGCTGAAAGAACGGGTATCTTTGTTGTCGTTGATATCAATCTTGTCATCGTCATTGAAGGTAACCTTGGTATCTACCTTTACCTTACCGAGAATCTTGGTCAGGTCGATGTTGAGGTTCTGCTTGTAGCCCTCAATGAGCTTCTGCTGTTCTGCCGTGAGGACAGGGATGTCGGAGTCTGGCTTGATGGTCAGGGTTACGGCTTTCCCGTCTGTCTTCATGTTGGCATCAGAGAAAGTTGCCTTTACGGTCAGTACGCGATCTGATTTGAGCAGGCTCTTCTTGTTCGACTTTACGGTGAAGGATGCTGTCTTGGTACCAGCCTTCAGCGCGATGGTAGAAGGAGTGAGTGTAGCCACATTGTCATCGTTTCCTTCGAGCGAAAGATTGATGGTAGCATCTGCTGGCAGGGTATTACCGATGAGGATGTTGAATTTTACTTCTTCATCATCATCCTCGTTGATGATATTGTTTCCTTCTGCAGAAATCGATACATAGTTGGTCATCTGCTTGTCGCCATCATTGTCATCACTACTGCTGCATGCGCTGAAACCTGTCAGCATCGCGAGCATACACATAAGCATGAATTTAAATTTCTTCATCGTTCTTTTTATTTTAAATGTTAATATTATCTGTTAATTGGCCACTTGTCATTTTGGGTCACATTGTTGTTATATTTATATTCTGAAGCTGGGATAGGGAAGTTCCAGCGATAATCGTCCTTGCTGATTTTCGCTGTGGCTGCTCCGCCCCATGCCGACAGACGGTTCAAGTCTGCGTGGGTTCGCTTCAGGTCGAAGTAATTGCTGCCTTCGCCTACGAATTCCTTGTACTTCTCTGCCAGGATAGCCTGAACCAGCGCGTCACCCGTTACGCTTTCTGCGATAGGATCGGCAGAAACCAGCTGCAGGTAATGGTTGATGCGCTCGCGTGCCATCTGTTCGTTGTTATCGCGTGCATAGGCTTCGGCAGCGATGAAGTAGGCACCGGCGTAACGCATGCGGTTGATGTAGTTAGGCTGGGTGCCCTGCTTGTTCATCATGTTGTACTTGCCCATCAGGTTGCGCGTCTTGCCGTTCTGGTCTTTCGGATAGAGCGTATATTTCGCGCGTACATCTTCATCCGTAAAGGTGAATGCCGGATTGACGGCATAATAGTCGCCTTCAGAGCTGTCGTATTCGATGGCGATATAATAGCTGTTCTGGGTGTTGAAGGCAAAGATTCTGCCGCCATAGCTCTCGGTGCGCCAGAGTCGGGAGTAGCTTTCGCCGCCTATCTTGCTGTCGTCGCCCTGTTCTATCACATCGTTGGCATATTCGGCTGCTTTCTTGTAATCGCCCATATAGAGTGCGGTTTCGGCAAGCAGATAATCGGCAGCGGTCTGCGATAACCATCCGTTCTTTGAGGGCTGGTTTTTTACTTCTGATGCCTCTGTTATCAGACTGTTGATCATACCGATGCAGGTTTTCTTGCTGCTGCGGCCATTGGTTTCGAAACCGAACATGTTCTTGATGATGATACCGTCGGCATCCGGATTCTCATCGTATGGAGTGGCATAGATGCGCAGCAGGTCGAAATAGCACATTGCCTTCAGCAGCTGCGCCTCTGCCTTGATAGCCTGCTTCTCCTGCAGATCGGCAGCGGTCTCGGTCGTAATCTTGTCGATACGCTCCAGGAGTACATCGCAGTTGGAGATACAGGTGTAATACGCCGGCCATACGGTTGACGAGAGGTTGCTGATGTTCTTGTCCTGCCAGTTGTAGAGGTTCTGGGTTTCGACATCCTTTCCCGAGAGGTTGGTAGGGCAGAAGTCGTTGCCCAGGAGCGAAAACTCATACTCCTGATGCGGATAGCTCAGATAGCAGGAGGTGAGCAGAGAGCGCCCCGTGTTGACATCGGTGATGGCATCGGGGTCTGAAAACTGGTCTGGTGGTGGCACATTGAGCGAGCAGGCTGCCAGAAGCAGGGTGCTGCTCGTGAAGAGTAGTGCCTTCTTGATGATATTCTTGATATTCTTCATCTTTTCTGTCTCCTAGAATGTAAGATTCAAATTGAATGTATAAATTGGCTGTGTGGTTCCGGCAAGGGTTCCGCTTTCAGGGTCGCTCTCTTTATAAGAGGTCCACGTAAAGAGGTTGGATGCCTGAAAACCTACGGTGGCATACTGCATGAATGGCAGTATCTTGTGTAGGGTAGCGGCAGGCAGACGGTAGCGCATGCTCACCATAGAGAGGCGCAGGTAGTCGCTCTTGCCCACGGTGCGTGAGTTTGGATAGAGTGCTATGTTGTCTTCTGCGGTGGATGAGGTGTAGAACGGTGTCCAGTAGGTCTTGTTCTCATCGCCTTGCTTGAACCACATCTTATCGGTCTGTCCGGCTACGGCATTCTTGTTCACATTGTCCTTGTCTCTTACATACGAGTAGTTGAAACGCTGGATTCCGCCATGAACGTAGTAGAAGTCCATATCGAAGTCGAACGACTTGTATGAGAAACTCAGGTTGAAGGTACCTGAATAAGGTGGTGTGAGATGGCCTAATGCCACTACATCGTCCTTGGTCAGTGCCTCGGTAGCCTGTTTCTCTGTGCCGTCTGGCAGCAGAAATACCGGATAACCGGTGAGCGAATTGATGCCCAGCGACGTAGGTCCGTAGAGCATGTCGTATGATTTGCCTACCTCATAGTCTGGAACCAGTGCATCTTCGGAGGTGTAAATCTTGTCGGCATAATACAGGTCGAGCACCTTGTTGTCGTTGTAGGCCAGGTTGGCGCCGATGCTGAGTCGGCAATCGTAGGTATCGATGAGCTTGGCACTCAGTCCCAGCTCTATACCTCTGTTCTCCAGCACACCGATGTTGCGCTTCAGGGTAGAATAGCCTACCGATGTAGGGATTGGCACATCGAGCAAAGCCTGTTCGGTTCGGCGGTTGTAATAGTTTACATTCAGCGTAATGCGGTTGAAAAGGTCCATGCTCATACCCAGGTCTACCGACTTGTTCTGCTCTGGTTTCAGGTCCTTATTATATAAGGAGATGATTTCCAGTACGCGCTGGTCTTCGTAGGTGTTGGTGGAGTAGGAGAAGGTTCCTGTTGTGGTAGAAACCGAAACTCCGTTCAGATTGGCTGTGATACCATACGAGCCCTTGAAGTTGAGGCGTGAAATCACCTTGTTGTCCTTCAGGAAGGCATAGTTGGATGGTGTCCATCCCAGACCTACCGCCCATGCCTTGTTCCATCGCTTGTCTGATGGCAGAACCGAAGAGGCATCTGCCTTGTAGGTAGCATAGAGGTCGTAGGTGCTCAGCAGACTGTAGCCCAGCACGCCACCGATACCCAACTGGCGGTTCTTGTCTCTAGGAGCACTCATTTTCACTCTGCGTGAGCCGGTGAGCGACTGGTTGATGGCTGCCGCCGAGTTCAGGGTTCCTACGCCATAACCGGTAGTGCTCAGATTATCGATATTGGTATCATAATAATCCATGTTGGCACTGAAGGTGAGGTCGTGAATCTCATTGAACGTACGGGTATAGGTAGCACGCACGTTGGCAGAGATATTGGTGGTGGTATTCTTGGATTTCGAATAGATACCGCGCGCCACTTCTGGCACACCGCTATGGGTTTCAGAGTAGGCTGTAGAAGGTGTAAACTGGTGTGACTCATCCAGTACGAAGTCGATGCCGGCAACGGCTGCAATATCCAGTCCCGGAAGCAGGTTCAGGGTAATGTTACCGTTCACACCAAACTCCTTGTCGGTAGATTCGGCGCTGTACTGGTTCATCAGGTCCTTGTAAGTCTGTCCCGGATACGACCAGAGTTTGCCTGTCTTCTGTTCATAAGGGTTCAGTTCGTAAATCAGCGAAGAAGGGTCGCTTGAGGTTCCGTTAGGCGTATTGGTCTTCGAATAAGAGCCCGTAACGCCCAGCATGGCATAACCAATCTTTCCCAGTTTCTGGTCTACATTCAGTCGGATGCCCATACGCTGCTTGTCATTTCCCTCGATACGGCCGCCCTGATAGGAATAGTTGGCTGAGAGGAAATAGGTGGTGCGCTCATTACCTCCTCGCAGGCTCAGGTTATGGCGCTGGTAGAAGCTGTTGCGCAGAAGTTCGTTGAACCAGTCGGTATTGATGTTGCGCAATGAATCGAGCTTGTTCTGTCCGTCGGCAATCATGCTTGCCAGATTCGGATTGTTGGCAAAGTACTTGCGGTAGTAATCCTCGCTGTATCTGTAGCCCGGAGTCTCCACGTTACCGATGAGTCTCTCGAGTTCCAGTTTCTCGGCAGAGCTCATCATCTTGAGGCCTCTTCGGCCTCGTGTAGTTACACCCATATTGGTGCTGTAGTTGATGAGTGGAGCACCCGAATGTCCACGCTGTGATGTGATTTCTATCACACCGTTAGCCGCCTTCACACCATACAGTGCACAGGCTGTAGCATCCTTGAGCACCTTCATGCCCTTGATGTCAGATGGGTTCAGGTTATAGAATGTCTCGGCAGAGATAATCTGACCATCCATCACATACAGCGGCTCGTTGGTTGCATTGCCCTGTCTGAGCGAAGAGTTTCCGCGCAGACGGATCTTCGGAGCAGAACCCAAATCGCCCGTATTGGTAACGACAAGGCCCGGCACGGCACCCTGCAGTGCCAGTGCCATGTCAATCATCGGCTTAGCTTCTACGCGCTTCATATCCACATTCTCTACCACACCCAATTTGGTACGCAGGTCGATAGCGTTGATGTTGCTGCGCGCCACTACCACCACCTCACCAACCGAGGTAGCAGAAGGTTCGAGCATCGGACTGATAGCCGACTGACCTTTATAAACAACTCGCTTGGTTTTAAAGCCGAGCATCGAAAATTTTACGTTAGCACCTCGCTTGATAGGCTGGCTGAAGGAATAACGGCCTTCATCATCCGTAATGGTTACGATTTGTGTTCCCTCCACTTTTACGGTAACTCCCGGCAGCGGATTCTTATCCTGGTCGTAAACGTATCCAATTAAACTTTCGTTTTGTGGTAAGATAACCTCTCGGGCTATCTCGGGGTTGTTCACAGCAGCCATGAGATTAGCCGACACCGAGCACAAAGCTATGGCAGCCAATCCGACAGTTATGCTATGATTTACTTTTCTCGTCATAAGAAAATTCTCTCTCTGTCTTTCCATGAAACTCAATTTAGTAATAATACGGAATGTTTCTTTCTGCGGGCAAAGATACAATATTTTTTTTAATTAAACATTTTTTTTGTACCTTTTTTGTTGAAAATAGTGTAAAATACCTAGTTTTTAGTATAAAAGTGTAGTATTTTAGAGTTTCTGTCTTTCAATATGTGTCTGTTTTCCGATTTTTTGCCGTCAGATTGTCTGTTTTTGCCGTTAAGTAAGATTTTGGGATGATATTAAAAAAATGTTTAGATATTGTGGCTGTAGTAAATAAATATTTGGTTGATAATCAATGAGTTAACCAACCTGCTACTGCGTTTTGCGGTTTTGTCTCGATTAAAGGTAAAAAGAAGATTTAAAGGTAAAATGGAGTTTTAAAGGTAAAAAGGAGTTTTAAAGGTAAAAAGGAGTTTTAAAGGTAAAAAGAGCCTAGCGGAATGTTAAGCTAGGCTCTTTTTACCTTTTTA
>OLGF01003661.1_pt1 | contig 12465 bp, 9 predicted proteins | sample 1604971 | NCBI WGS metagenome assembly OLGF01 (sample SAMEA3888902, study PRJEB22519) | human gut metagenome | biome: human gut; feature: human-associated habitat; material: faeces | place: Denmark | collected 2011 | reverse complement strand
AGCGTGCCGCGTTTCTTATACCCTGCCAAGGGCTACGGGGATATTTCGCTAAATTCTATTTACTTTATTTCCTCCGCAACCAATTCCGCCCACGCCACAGCAAATCCGGCTCTGTGGGCGACCCGTTGGGAGGCAATATGTGACATGCTTGTGCCGTAATAGGGAACGGCACCTTGAGCGATGATATCCTGCGCCAGAAGTCTTACCAGAGTAGAACCCACATGCATTCCGACAGCATGGGAATCAACATTGATACCAATCTGCCAGAACAGAGGACTGTCGGCACTGGCACCGGCCATGCCAAGGATCTGTCCGTCTTTTGCTGCGGCAATACCCAGAACATCCGGGGCATAGGGATCGAAGGCAAATGCCTCATCAAAGCGGTTGTCTTCCCGGAACTGCAGAATGGCATTTTGGTCATACCGAATCAAATCGAAGGCGAGAGCATCAGACGCATCTGGCAAAGAAATGCCAGAGGAAGGCATGACATCGGCTTCCGGCAGAAAAAAAGGATGCGCCTGCGCAACACGGAGGTGGAACGGCAACAGCAGTTCTTCTATTTCCCGAAGTCTTTTCGCATCGAAGAACCATTCACCGGTTACATCGGCATAACGCTTTCTACATTCTGCAACAATTTCTTCGGAACCGGTAAATAATAATTTCCCATTGACGACAGCAATTTTCAAGCCACGGATCAAAGCCTCCTGAAAGCGGCGGCGTCCTTCCTGTGGAGCATAAATTGAAAAATGGTTCTTCGAATCAGCAACATCTGCGGGACTACAGCAGTAATCCAGTGCCAGTTGACGAGACAATTCTTCTCCATACATAAATGTCGGAACTCCTTTCACAATGGACCGCATCGGACGGTTTGAATTCTCGAAAAAGCATTTCACGCAAAGGTTCAGAATGTCTGTGGCTCCCAACCCTTCATCACCCGTTCCACGGTATACTCCGCAGCTTCCGCATCCGTCAGTTGGTGGGAGAAGTCGGCGCGGGTGGCAGGGGAGGCGCCGGGGCCGTAGGAGTTGTATTCTCCGTAGTAGAAGTGGTCGTGGGGCTTTTTCCAGTCCTGCCAGCCGGCGGGGTGGATATGTTCACCCAGTTCACAGTGCAGGAACACTGTCTTTGCCCATTCTCTCCAGGGACGTCCCAGATAGATGGAATTGGGCGGGCAGTCGCTCTCTAATTTGCATTCATGGAACACGTAGCCGTAGGGCTCTTCCTGCGGGGTGGAGGCAGCAGTCACATAGCCGTAGATTACTTCAGACTCCGGACTTTCCGGTGGAATCCGGTCTCCGGGCAGCTTGGAGAAGATCGTGCAATGCTCAAACCAGGCGATTCCACTGCCGAAGATGAAATCCACATCACCCTGGATAAAGCAATTTTCATAATAATGGCGTCCTATGGTCCGGGGCTTGAATTCTCCGGGACCCTTGAATCCGCCTGGCTGAGCCTCTTTTAATGGCAGGGGTGCATCGAAGATCGTATCCTGACTGCCTAAGAACCGGCAGTTATAAAAGGCATTGCGGTCACCGTCCACATAGACGGCCAGTGCCTGCCCTACGGTGTGGCCGTAGCCGGAATCGTTCTGGAAAGTCAGGTTTCTGGCGGTAAAGTCATGAGTGTCGATCCGGACGGAAGCGGTACGGAAGGTACCTCGCTTATCCCCCTCCGGCATGAGATCGAAGGCAGCATCTCCATAGACAAGGATCGTCTCGTCACCGCCGGTACCCTCAAAAGTAATATTCGGACGGGTGATTACCAGCTTTTCCCGATAAATTCCTTTACCGATATGCAGGATCACCGGCGGCAGCTCTGAAACGGGAGCCGGGAACTGCTTTCCGGATTCTGAGGCAGGAACATCCGGCAGGGAAGCCAATGCTTCTCCGATGGTGGCAAAAGAAGTGCCCGGAATTGTATTTCCGGACATATTTACATACAAATGAATTGTGTCTGACATAAATAGAATACCTATACCTTTCCGTACCTCCGCATTTTCAAGCCCATTTCTCCGCTTTGCTTCGGTCCGTGCTAAACATGTGCCACTGGCACATAATATATGCTTTAGTGCTTTGTATTATAGTACAATGTGAGGTACAAAATTGTGCGTAAAAAATAATTTTCAAATGATAACTTACAACAGCTTTTCAATTTTCAGATCCGGCTGGTCTGCCAGATTGATATATTCCTCGCCGTACTGTACTACAGGGCGGGACAATTTTTCCTTATTGATGTAAATGATTGTGACTTTTCGTCCATCGTTCAACAGACAACGGTTTTGCAGGCAGGAATTTACCACGTTTTCCAGGAAAGGAAGCAGAATGGAAACATCGTATTTCTGGAAGCCTTCCGTTTCGAACATTTCAATCACACAGAACGGACACAAAGGTCCTCTGTAACAGCGGGCTGCCGTCATGGCATCGTAGACATCCGCAATGGCTACCATCCGTGCATAAGGATCGATCTGGTTTCCTTTTAATTTCGAGGGGTAACCGCTGCCGTCACTACGTTCGTGGTGCATCAGAGCTGCATTTTTCACATGCACGTCCACATCCTGAGACTGCAGTAATTCATATCCCAGAGCAGGATGTTTTTTTACCGTGGCAAACTCTTCCTCGGACAGTCTGCCGGGCTTGGCGATGATGGAATAGGGAATCAGCATTTTGCCGATGTCATGGAACAGACCGCAGGCAGTAGCCAGTTCCACGTCTTCTTTCGGAAGCTTCAGCCATCCCGCCAGAATATTACAGATCAGTGCCACATTCAGACTGTGGGTATAGGTGGAATCATCGTATTCCCGCATATTTTGAAGCATATCCAGAATACTGATGCTGCCGGAATGATTCGAAACAATGGAAAGTGTGTTTTTCAGCAGAGTTTTCACATCCAGGGCTGTATTCTTCTGAACGACCAGATTCATATTTTCCCGGAAAAGTTCGACTTCATTCTCAAAATCTTCTTTAAACAGATGAAATTCCGGAGAACTTTTGATCCGTTCATAGTGGGAGGATTCCGTTTCAGAAAGATCCGATGCCGGGAGTACATCTTCGGCGAAGATTGTGAGAATACCGTACAGATCCAGCTTCGTGATGAGCTTGTCCGTGAGAACCGTGCCCTTCGGAATCAGAAGTTCATGATCCAGATTGTAGACATCTTCTGCAACAATCATTCCGGGAATCAATTGTGTGATGGATAATCTCTTCATAGACCGTAATCCTTGTGCCTTTCGGTAACCTGAAAATCATCAGGTGCTTTCGTAAATCCTACTTATTTCAATTATAATAATTTTTCCCCGGAATGTCAATTTTCCGGGACAGAATAGATGAAGAGAGCTGTTCATAAAATTTTTACAGTCTTTTCACGGCAACGGGCGCATTGAAAGGTTGAAACATAGAGGAAAATCTGCTACAATAACCTTTGAATTATGCGAAGACCCATGGACATTTTATTGTCAAAAGGGTGCGGAAACGAGGAAAAAATGAGCGTTATTGAGAAGATATTTGGCACGCACAGTTCCAGAGAACTGAAGCGTATTGAACCTCTGGTGGACAAGATCGAGGCACTCCGCCCTACAATGCAGGCACTTTCCGATGAGGAGCTGCGGGGGAAGACCGAAGAGTACAAGAAGCGTCTCACCGAGGGAGAGACTCTGGACGATCTGCTTCCGGAGGCTTATGCAACCGTAAGAGAGGCTGCAAAGCGTGTTCTGAACATGGAACACTACAGAGTACAGCTGATTGGTGGTATCATCCTGCATCAGGGACGTATCGCAGAGATGCGTACCGGTGAAGGTAAGACACTGGTGTCTACACTTCCTGCTTATCTGAATGCTTTGGAAGGCAAGGGTGTCCATGTCGTTACCGTCAATGACTATCTTGCGAAGCGTGACGCGGAGTGGATGGGGCAGGTACATGAGTTCCTGGGACTGAAGGTCGGCGTGGTACTCAACAGCATGACCTCCGAGGAGAGACAGGAAGCTTACAAGTGTGATATCACTTATGTTACCAACAACGAACTGGGATTTGATTATCTGCGTGATAATATGGTTATTTACAAGGAACAGCTGGTTCTGCGTGGATTGCATTATGCCATCATCGATGAGGTGGACTCTGTACTGATCGATGAAGCGAGAACTCCTCTGATCATTTCCGGACAGAGCGGCAAGTCTACCGCTTTATATGAAATGTGTGATCTGCTGGCACGTCAGATGAAGCGCGGTGATGATGTACAGGAACTGACCAAGATGGACGCCATTATGGGTGTGGTACAGGAAGAGACCGGAGACTTCGTAGTCAACGAGAAGGATAAGATCATTAACCTGACCGCAGCAGGTATGGAGAAGGTTGAGAGATTCTTCCACATTGATAACTTCGCTGATCCCGAGAACCTGGAGATCCAGCACAACATCATTCTGGCATTACGTGCCCATAATCTGATGTTCCATGATAAGGATTATGTGGTAAAGGATGACCAGGTACTGATCGTCGATGAATTTACCGGACGTATCATGCCGGGACGCCGTTACTCCGACGGTCTGCATCAGGCAATCGAAGCAAAAGAGCATGTAAAGGTGAAGAGAGAAAGTAAGACGCTGGCATCCATTACCTTCCAGAATTTCTTTAACTTATTCGATAAAAAGTGTGGTATGACCGGTACGGCTCTCACTGAGGAGACCGAGTTCCGTGAGATCTACGGCATGGATGTTGTTGTGATCCCTACGAACCGTCCCGTTATCCGTAAGGATCTGCAGGATGCTGTATACAAGACGAAGAGAGAGAAGCTGAACGCTATCGTGAATGCGGTAGAGGAAGCACACGCCACAGGACAGCCTGTACTGGTAGGTACGATCACGATCGAAGCCAGTGAGGAACTGAGCAGAATGCTGACCAGGCGCGGCATCCAGCACAAGGTACTGAATGCAAAATTCCATGAACTGGAAGCAGAGATCGTAGCCGATGCCGGTGTACACGGTGCGGTAACCATCGCTACCAACATGGCAGGCCGTGGTACGGATATCAAGCTGGATGATGAAGCGAGAGCCGCCGGCGGACTGAAGATCATCGGTACCGAGCGTCATGAGTCCAGACGTATTGATAATCAGCTGCGTGGTCGTTCCGGACGTCAGGGAGATCCCGGTGAGTCCAAGTTCTACATCTCTCTGGAGGACGATCTGATGAGACTGTTCGGTTCCGAGCGCCTGATCAGCATGTTCAATACCTTAGGTATCCCTGAGGGACAGGAGATCGAGCACAAGGCATTGACCAATGCCATCGAATCCGCACAGAAGAAGATCGAGAGCAACAACTACGGTATCCGTAAGAATCTGTTAGAGTATGACCGTGTCATGAGTGAACAGAGAGAGATTATCTACGAGGAGCGTCTGCGGGTACTGAACGGCGAGAGCATGCGTGATGTGATCTACAAGATGATCACCGATATTACCGAGAACTGTGTAGATATCTGTATCAATGACGACGCAGATATCTCCGACTGGGATTTCAATGAGTTAAATACCCTGCTCATTCCTACGATCCCGTTACAGCCTCTGACACCGGAGCGTGTGAAGAAGCCCAAGAAGAACAGCCTAAAGCAGCAGTTAAAGGAAGAAGCTGTGAAGCTGTACGAAGCAAAAGAAGCCGAGTTCCCCGAACCCGAAGCGATCCGTGAGCTGGAGCGTGTGGTTCTGCTGAAGGTCATTGACCGCAAGTGGATGGATCATATCGACGATATGGAGCAGCTGCGTCAGGGCGTGGGCTTACAGGCCTATGGACAGCGAGATCCTCTGGTAGAGTACAAGATGAGCGGTTATGAGATGTTCGATGAGATGACCCAGAACATCCGTGAAGAGACCGTAAGACTTCTGTTCCACATCAAGATCGAGCAGAAGGTAGAGCGTGAGCAGCAGGCCCAGATCACCGGTACCAACAAGGATGATTCCTTACAGAAGGGACCGGTAAAGCGTGAAAATGCAAAGGTATATCCCAATGATCCCTGTCCTTGCGGCAGCGGCAAAAAATACAAGAACTGCTGCGGACGGAAAGCCTGATGCTTTCTGACAACAGTCGGAAGATAGTGCGGCAGCACGGAACAATCCTACCCAAGGTCTTTCACCCACCTATGAGCAAGCTCATGTGGGCTTAGACCTTTTGATCCTGGCATCATTAAAATAATAGAATAAGAAAGTGGGTGACGTTAAGTGGTTGAATTAGATCAGATGAAGACAGAAATCCTGTCCTACGAAACACCTTTAGCGGAAGTGAGGGATTCACTTTGACCTTGCTAACAAGGCAAAGCGGATCGAAGAAATGGAACGTGAGATGGAGGCTCCCGGATTCTGGGATGACCCGGAGCGTTCCAATCAGAAAATGAAAGAACTGAAGAACCTGAAGGATACTGTGGGAGAGTGCGACAAGCTTTCGACACAGTTCGATGACATCCTGACCTTGATCGATATGGGATATGAGGAAAACGATGCGTCTCTGATCCCTGAGATCCGTGAGGAGCTGGATGAATTCATCAGGGAATTCGACGAACTCAGGATCGGTACATTATTATCCGGAGAATATGACAAAAACAATGCGATCTTAAAGCTCAATGCCGGTGCCGGAGGTACCGAGAGCTGTGACTGGTGCGGCATGCTGTATCGTATGTATACCCGCTGGGCGGAGCGCAAGGGCTTTGCCATCGAAGTACTGGACTATCTGGATGGTGACGAAGCAGGTATCAAGTCAGTGACTTTTCAGGTCAACGGCCTGAATGCCTACGGCTACCTGAAATCCGAGAAGGGAGTACACCGTCTGGTGCGTATTTCCCCTTTCAATGCTCAGGGAAAACGTCAGACTTCCTTTGTATCGCTGGATGTTATGCCGGATATCGAGGGCGATCTGGATGTGGATATTGATGAGAAGGATCTGCGCATCGACACCTACCGAAGCAGCGGTGCCGGTGGCCAGCATATCAACAAGACCTCCTCTGCCATTCGTATCACCCATATTCCTACGGGAACCGTGGTACAATGTCAGAATGAGCGAAGCCAGTTCCAGAACAAGGATAAGGCAATGCAGATGCTGAAAGCCAAGCTGTATCTGTTAAAGCAGGAAGCAAATGCCGAGAAGCTGTCTGATATCCGCGGTGAGGTCAAGGAGATTGGCTGGGGTAACCAGATCCGCTCCTATGTATTACAGCCTTACACACTGGTCAAGGATCATCGTACCGATGTGGAGACCGGTAATGTGGACGCAGTACTGGACGGCGGACTGGATATCTTCATCAATGGCTATCTGAAATGGATCAGCGTGCAGGGAGATAAGAAGAACACAGAGAATTAACAAATTCAAGTTTGTAAATGACACATTCCAGAAGGAGTGAAAGCTTTCTGGAATGTGATTTTTTATAAGGGAGAAAATTACATATGAGAAACGAAAACAAAGAGACAAACCAGGGCAAAAAAGCGATAGGAGAGTCCATGGGCAGCAGAATTGTGCTTGCCCTGATCGTTGTGGCTGTGATAGTTACGGCGGCAAAAGTGATCCCTTTGGTCCGGAATCGGGTACAGACTTCCCAATATCCGGTGATCGAGCTGGCAGATCTGCAGGGAATGGAACTGGAGAGCTTAAGTGATGGAAAGTTCAGTTTCAGCTATCCGGCAGAAGACTGGGAAGTGTGGGAGCAGGTGACGACGGATTATCACCCGCTTACGATCTTCTATAAAGGGACAGCGGATGACGGCTCCACAAGTATCTCGGTGGCGGAGAATGACACCGTGGTCACACAGTTGAAACCGGAACTTCTGCAGGTAATGTTGGATGGCTTAAAAGAACAGGCTCCTTATATGGTGATAAAGGAAAGTGAAATGCGCAGTATGGAAGGTACACCGGTGTTCTATCTGGAGGACAATATGTCACTGACCCAGGAAGGACTGGATATGATGGTAGATACCGGCGCGTGGACAGAGGAAACGATAGAAGCCATGGGCGGCCGTGAGGCACTTTTAAGTAACAATATTGCTTCGGACCAGATTCAGATCTATCAGTTGAAAAATGGAAAAATTTATGTGTATACCGGAAATTATACGGATGATGCGCAGAAAGATATGGTACTGGACACCATCACGGTGATAGCACAGACAATAAAGAGCACAGGCAATTAATGCCTGTGCTCGTTCTGCATCAGATCCAGAAAATATAAGGTCTGGGTCATGTTCATATATGGCACCAGCCACAGAGTTCCGATACCGAAGCTCAGCAAACACAGAAATCCCAGCGGCAGGAAACTCATTTGTAAGCAGAACAGCTCCCATTTATGTCCTTTCATAATACGGAAGCTTAATTTCATCAGCTCCATAGCGCTATACTGGGGAAAATCCAACAGTAAATAGTAAGCCTGGGATAAACCAAGGGATAACGGAATATAGATACACATACCGATGACCATAAGCACAATGCACAGGATTGCCATGGTTATGGCGTCAAAGCCTTTACCTGACCGCAGGAGAAAATAGCAGATATCAAACGGCAGTGTACATGCCGTATTCAGCAGGATCAGTACTGCGGAGATCCCGAGCGATTTTTTGAATAAGTATTTGAAGCCGTAGAACAGATTGGCAGTTACAGCAGGTCTGCCGCAGGCAGTATTCAGATAAAATAATGTGATGCCGGTCTGAAATACTCCGGTGAAAATCGACAATAAAGTCGTACAGGCTGTCAAAAGCAGATATTCCGTCAGAGATGTCTCTGCGCTTCCCCCCATAAGTGTCCGTACGGTAAGGATCATAGTGAAGGGCATGCTGACGGCAAAGGAGAGGGAAAATACGATCAGACTCCGGCAGATGGACAGCAGGATGGCATTGCCGTAATGCCCTGCCATCTGATCTCTGGCTTTTTCTTTGAGTTGGGCTCTGGATGCATATTGTATCATAGAAATCCTCTTTTCTTTTTATTATTGCGTTCTATTGGTTATTCCGGCTGCTCCGGGTTTTGATTTCGTAACCGCAGAATGCATCGGAAAACATAGGCATGTCTTACAGGTAAGATTGCCAGAATTCTTCCATATCGACACCGTACATCTGCTGGTACATCTGATCCAGCATATTCCTATAAGAAGGATCGGTAAATACCGTGACAATGCTGCTGATCGTGATGAAGATACCGAGTGCCAGTCCCACACAGGACAGCCAGATCCCGGCAACACACATATTGTTCATGCGTTGCCCTCTTTTCCGGGTGAGCAATGCAAAGAGAATGCCCAGAGCACCGGTGGGAATGGACAGCAGTCCCGTGCAGCATAATACCAGGGAACAGATGCCGCAGACCATAGAAGCGATCGACAAACCCCTGTATTTCGGATCGATCTGTGGTATATTTTGATTCATTTCGTTATTCTGATTCTGATAATAATCCATAGAAAGCCTCATTTCCGGGCGGCATATGGTGAATTTGTCTGCCGCGCTTATATTAAGTACTGTACCATCTTTTCCTGTAATAAGCAAATGAAATAAGAATGAAAAGATTGAGAAAACTTCCGATTTCCAGTATAATATACCCATGCGCAAAACAAAATGGCAACAGGCCATCAGGAGGAACTATGGATATTATACAGAAAATCAAAGAAGAACTTCAGGTAGAAAAATGGCAGGTGGAAGCAGCGGTGAAGCTGATCGATGAGGGAAATACCATCCCTTTCATCTCCCGTTACCGTAAGGAGGTCACCGGATCTCTGAACGACGAGCAGCTGCGTAATCTCGATGAGAGACTGACCTATCTGAGAAGTCTGGAAGATAAAAAGGAGCAGGTGCTGAAGAGCATTGAGGAACAGGGAAAACTTACCGATGAGTTAAAGGAGAAGATTCTGGCAGCCCAGACGCTGGTAGTGGTAGAGGATCTGTACCGCCCCTATCGTCCCAAGAGAAAGACCCGTGCCAGTATTGCAAAGGAGAAGGGTCTGGAACCTCTGGCAGAATATATTCTGCGCCAGGAGGCAACAGAACCGGTGCTTAACGAGGCAGCAAAGTATGTTTCCGAAGAAAAAGAAGTAAAGACTCCGGAGGAAGCATTGCAGGGAGCACAGGATATTATTGCCGAGATGATCTCCGACGATGCGGATCATCGTCTTTACATCCGCAATATCACCGTAGAGGAAGGCATTGTGACCGGTACGGCGAAGGATGAGAAGGCTCAGAGTGTCTACGAGATGTATTACAATTTCGAAGAGCCGGTGAAAAAGATTGCAGGCCACAGAGTATTGGCATTGAACCGTGGAGAGGCAGAAAAAGTACTGACTGTTAAAGTCAATGCACCGGAGGAACGTATTCTGCGTTATCTGGAGAAAAAGCTGATCACGAAGGAAAATGAATATACTACACCGGTAATCTGTGCCGCAGTGGAAGACAGCTACGATCGTTTAATAGCACCTGCTATTGAAAGAGAGATCCGTAACGATCTGACAGAAAAGGCGGAGGACGGAGCGATCAATGTCTTCGGTAAAAACTTAGAGCAGCTGTTGCTGCAGCCTCCTATCGCAGGCAAAGTGGTCTTAGGCTGGGATCCGGCATTCCGTACCGGATGTAAGCTCGCGGTAGTGGATGCTACCGGAAAAGTGCTGGATACGAAAGTGATCTTCCCTACAGCACCGCAGAATAAGGTGGAGGAGTCCAAAGCTGATCTGAAGAAACTGATCAAAAAATATAATGTGGATTTAATTTCCGTAGGAAACGGTACAGCCTCCAGAGAGTCCGAGCAGGTAATCGTAGAACTGTTGAAGGAACTGGATCGTCCGGTACAGTATGTGATCGTCAACGAGGCAGGTGCTTCCGTATACTCCGCAAGTAAGCTGGCAACAGAAGAATTTCCTAATTTTGACGTGGGACAGAGAAGTGCTGCATCTATCGCCAGAAGATTACAGGATCCCCTGGCAGAACTGGTGAAGATCGATCCCAAGTCCATCGGTGTCGGCCAGTATCAGCACGACATGAACCAGAAGAAATTAAGCGATGCCTTAAGCGGCGTGGTGGAGGACAGTGTAAACAAGGTCGGTGTGGATCTGAATACTGCGTCCGCATCCCTTCTGGAATATGTCTCTGGCATTAACAAGACTATTGCGAAGAATATTGTAGATTACAGAGAAAATAACGGGCGTTTTGTAAGCAGAAAGCAGTTGTTAAAGGTGCCGAAGCTGGGACCTAAGGCATATGAGCAGTGTGCCGGTTTCTTACGGATCCCGGATGGTAAGAATCCTCTGGATGCCACCAGCGTTCATCCCGAATCCTACGAAGCAGCGGAGCAGCTGATGGCGAAGCTGGGACTGACAATGGAGGACATTAAGGAAGCCCAGAAACAGGCGGCAGCTAAGAAAGCTTCCGGCAAGAGCGGGGCACAGGCTTCCGGACAGAAGAACGGCAGTAATGCAGCCAATACAGCAAAGAAACGGGAAGAGCAGAAAGGTAAGACCGTAAGAGTGCATAATACCAATACCGCTATGGGCAAGGCTCTGGCAGCGGCCATGGGTGGTGTGAGCTTTGATAATTCTGCAGAAACTTCTACAAAGAAAAATGCACCGGCAGTACAGAATGCATCAAATGATGCAAAAGATATTTCCGGACTGGAAAAGCGTATTAAGAATAAGAAACTGCTGGCAGAAGAGCTGGGAATGACACCGGAGGAAATTGCCATGGCATCGGATGCAGCAACAGAAGTAGAATCAATCTATCGTCCTATACATCAGGGGGAAGGAACGGAATTGCAGCTTTTGGACAAGCTTCCGGAGAAGGAAAACAGGCAGGAAAGAATACTGGACAAAATCTTTCTGGAAGAATTACTAAATATATTGGGAACAGAAGAAAGAAGGCTGATCTGCATGCGTTATTTCTGTGATATGACACAAACGGAGGTGGCAAAGAGGCTGGGAATATCACAGGTGCAGGTTTCGAGAATGGAAAAAAGAATCTTACACAGACTCAAAAAAGAGATACAGGATAAAACGGAAGTATAAAATTGCTGAATATAAAGATACTGTATATATCGGACAAAATGTCCTGTAAAAAAAGAAAGGACAGATGAAAGTATGGCTTCCGAAAATATAACACTTTATATAAAAGGAGACCGCAATGTTGAAGTGACAGAACAGGATGTGTTTCTGAAGGATATTGTCAGCATGGAATGTTCCGATAAAAAATTTCTGCCGAAACTTCAGACAGTAAAGATACTGAAGCTTCATGGAAACAGAGAACAGCGGTATGTGGTCTCTGTACTGGAAATCATTGCCTGTATCCATGCTGCGTACCCTGAAGTAGAAGTGCAGAATCTTGGAGAAGCGGATATTATCGTGACATACGAAAATCAGAAAACTCCGCCATATCTCTGGCATATCCTCAAAGTGGCAGTTGTGGCAGCAATTATCTTTTTTGGCTCGGCATTTTCAATCATGGCATTTAATAATGATGTGGGTGGAACAAAACTGTTTGGTCAGATA
>OLGF01003652.1_pt1 | contig 12499 bp, 13 predicted proteins | sample 1604971 | NCBI WGS metagenome assembly OLGF01 (sample SAMEA3888902, study PRJEB22519) | human gut metagenome | biome: human gut; feature: human-associated habitat; material: faeces | place: Denmark | collected 2011 | reverse complement strand
ACACCTATTTTGCGACGCTGCCCGACATGTGGGAGCGCACGCTGTCCTGCTCGTCGCTTTCCAAGACCTATTCCATCACCGGCTGGCGTTTGGGCTACATCATCGCCCCGCCGGAAATCATCGACGTGGCCAAGAAGGTGCACGATTTTCTGACCGTGGGCGCGGCTGCGCCGCTGCAGGAAGCCGCCGTCACCGGCCTGCGCTTCGGCCCGGAGTATTACAAATGGCTTCAGGACAAATACACCGGCAAGCGCGATCTGTTCCTGCAAGGTCTGCGCGACCTCAAAATCCCCCACACCGAGCCGCAGGGCGCGTATTATGTCATGCTCGACATTTCGGAATTCGGCTTTGATTCCGACCTGGAGTTCTGCGAGGTGCTGGCGCGCGACGTTGGCGTGGGCGCGGTGCCCGGCTCCAGCTTCTTCCGCGAGCCGGTCAACCACCTGATCCGCCTGCACTTTGCCAAGAAGGACGACACCCTCACCGAGGCACTGAACCGCCTGACCGATCTGCGCAAAAAGATCCCCGCGCGAAAGTGAGCCCCTTCCCGCGCCCTGCCTAAAGCAAAAAGAGCACATCTTGGCGATGCGCTCTTTTTTGAATTCTTTTTTTCCGGGAATTATTTGCGCTCCGGCTTGTATTCCTCGCCGAAGGTTTCGACGGTGACTTCTTCCATCACGGGGTACTTGGTGGGGCGATCCATATAGTCGGTTTCCAGATCCGCAATGTGATCCACCGCCTCGATGCCCTCAATCACCTTGCCGAAGGCGGCGTACTGGCCGTCCAGATACGGCGCGTCCGCGTGCATGATGAAGAACTGGGAGCCTGCGGAGTTGGGCATCTGCGTGCGCGCCATGGAGATCACGCCGCGGGTGTGCTTGAGGGGATTGATCACGCCGTTGGCGCGGAACTCGCCCTTGATGGTGAAGCCGGGGCCGCCCATTCCGGTCGCATCCGGGTCGCCGCCCTGAATCATAAAGCCGGGAATGACGCGATGGAAGCCCAGGCCGTTGTAAAAGCCGTCCTGCACGAGCTTGACAAAGGACGCCACGGTGTTGGGCGCCGTTTCGGGATACAGCTCGATCTTCATCACATCGCCGTTTTTCATCTTAATGGTCACAATAGGATTCATGTCGATTTCCTCCCTTTTCAGGTACTGCGCCCATTATAGCAGATTCCCCGCAAAAAGGAAACCTCATGCGCTTCTGCGGCTGTGCCCTTACGGAAGGCGCATTTTCCGTTCTGACCGTGCGGCGGATCAGTGATACTTCGGCAGCCAGGAGCCGTGGGTTTCGATCAGGTCGTCGCACATGGCCACGATGTCGTCGATGGACAGCTCGGAGGCGGTGTGCGGGTCCATCATCGCGGCCTGATAGATGTAGTCCTTCTTGCCGGTCAGCGCAGCCTCGACGGTGAGGAGCTGCACGTTGATGTTGGTGCGGTTCATCGCGGCGCACTGCGTGGGCAGGTTGCCGACGTAGACGGGCTGCACGCCGGACTTATCGACCAGGCAGGGCACTTCGACCGCGGCCTCGGCGGGCAGGTTGGGGATCAGCCCGGTGTTGAGCACGTTGCCGCCGAACTTATAGGGCTGGTTGGTTTCCATCGCCTCCATGATGTGAGAGGCGTATTCCTTGGAGCGTTCGTGGGTCAGGTCGTGCTTTTCGACCAGGTCCTTGCGCATCTGCGTCCATTTTTCGATCTGATTGACGCAGCGGCGGGGATATTCGTCCAGCGGGATGTTGAACCGCTCGATCAGCTCCGGATACTTGTCCTTGATGAAATAGGGCATGTATTCCGCGTTGTGCTCGGAAGATTCGGTGACGTAATAGCCGAAGCGCTTCATGATCTCATAGCGCACCATGTCGTTGTGCTTTTCGGTGCGGGCGGCGGCGCGCGCCTTGATTTCAGGATAGAGATCCTTGCCGTCGCGGCTGATCTCCAGCAGCCAGGCCTGATGGTTGATGCCGGCGATCTTCCACTGCACCTGCTCGTCATAGGGCATGCCCAGGCCTTCGAGCAGACCCTTGGCGCAGGTCTGCACGCTGTGGCACAGGCCGACGGTCTTGACGCCGGTGCCGCGCAGCATCGCGCCGGTGAGCATCGCCATGGGGTTGGTGTAGTTCAAAAACAGCGCGTCGGGGCAGACCTCTTCCATGTCGCGCGCAAAGTCGAACATTACGGGGATGGTGCGCAGCGCGCGGAAGATGCCGCCGATGCCCAGGGTATCGGCGATGGTCTGTCGCAGACCGTATTTTTTCGGCACTTCAAAGTCGATGATGGTGCAGGGATCGTAGAGCCCCACCTGAATGGCGTTGACGACGTAATTCGCGCCGCGCAGCGCGTCCTTGCGGTTCTCCACGCCCAGGTACGCTTCGACGCGCGCCTTGTTTCCGTTGTTGCGGTTGATGTTTTCCAGCATCATCCGGGAATCCTGCAGGCGCTGCGCGTCGATGTCGTAAAGCGCAATGGTGCTCTCGGCCAGCGCGGGGGTCATCATGGAATCGCCCAGCACGTTCTTGGCAAACACCGTGCTGCCCGCCCCCATAAAGGTAATCTTCGGCATTTTTCTGTTCCTCCTGTGAAAAGGTATTTTGTTGTCGTGTTGCTGATTTCAGGATAGCAGAAACCGATCCGCCGCGCCATGTAAAAATGACGGATAAAAAATGCAATTATGATGGATCAGCCGTGCCCCCCGCGTTGGACGATGCGCAGCACGCCCACGGTCATGTCGTCCTGCGGATGCCCTGCTGCGGCAGCGTCGTCCAGCAGCCTGCGCGCGGCGCTTTCGGGCGAGCGCACATCCATCATCAGGATTTCGCGGGTAAGCCACATTTCGTCCCCGCCCATCGCGTCGGCCACGCCGTCGGACAGCATCACCAGCACGTCGCCGTCCTGCAGCTGCATCTGCGTCACGCTCGGGCGCACCTTTTCCAAAATGCCCATGGGCAGCGCGTCGCCCGTGACGGACAGCACCCGCCGCCCGCGCCGGATATAGGAATCGGCCGCGCCGATCTTCATCGCGCGCAGCGTGCCGTGCGTCAAGTCGATCAGCGACAAATCCATGGTCGTGAAGCTCTCCTCCGGGTTTTTGTGCAGCAGCAGGTCGTTGACCCCCGTCAGCGCCGCCTCCGGCTCAAACCGCGCCAGCAGGAAATCCTCCATCAGATCCACCGCGGCGCGGCTTTCGGCCTGCGCGCGCTCGCCGTGCCCCATGCCGTCCGCCAGCGCCATCATATACTGCCCCTCCGGCAGCTGCACGGTGGTCAGCGTATCGCCGCAGGGCTGCCCGTCCGGCGTTCGGGAGGCAAAGCCCGCGCTGACCTCAAAGTTGCAGGCCTCCTCCAGCGTCAGTCGGCAGCTTCCCTCGCGGGGACAGACGCCCGTCGGCCGGATGCGCAGCGGCACACCCGCGGCACACGACACAACGCGCACCAGCCTTTTATCGCACAATCCGTCGCGGCGCCTGCACTGCCAGCAGATCTGCACCCGCTGCTTCTCCCCCACGCGCTGCGCCTGCACGCTCTCAACGCGGATGTGCGCCAGATCCAGCGCCTGCGCGATCTCGCGGGTCTTTTGCTCCTGTTCGCTCACCGTGACGGACAGATCGTTGGCCACGGCGTGCAGCGCGGAGCTGACGGCGGCATATTGTCCGCCCGCGCCCGCCAGCGTCCGCGCCATGCGGCCGTAGAGCGCGGCGTATTCCTGCACCTTGCCGCGCACCTCCACGCGCAGATCCTCGCGCGAGAGCACCGCCCCGGCGCGCACCTGCTCCTCCCGCCGCACGAAACGGCGCATCCGCTCCCAAACCTGCGGCCGAATCAGCAGGAAGGCAAGCCCTGCCGCCGCGCCCTCGATCGCCCGCTGCGCCGTCAGGAACCGCGCGTCCATCGCACCCGCCAGCACAAGCGCCACCGGCAGCGCCGCAGCCGCACCCCAGCGCCCAAGTGGCGAAAACAGCCCCGGCAGCAGGCCGGACAGCGCCAGCCCCACGCATAGATACGGCTGTACGGGCTGAGTCACGCCGAGCATCAGCCCCGTCAGCGCACCCACCGCCGCACCGATCCCCACGCCGCCCAGATACCCCGCGCCGAGGTTGAGCAGCAGCAGCGCCGAAATCACCGGCGATACGCCGCAGATTTCCATGCTTCGAAAGCCCGTCAGCACGCCCGCAGCCAGCAGCGACAGGCTGATGATCTCCTCCGGGCTGAGCAGCTCGCGCCCGTTCAGCTTCACCCGCAGCGCCGCGGCATAGAGCCGCGCCAGCACCGCCGCCGTCACCGCGCCCACCGCGGCGGTGAGTTGATCCTGCATCGTCACGGCATAAAGCGCAGGCAGCGCATAGGACGCAATCCCCGCCGCTGCAACGCAGGTCAGATCGTTGGGCGTGAGGTTCAAGCACCGCAGAATCACCCACAAAAGCAGCAGCAGCGCGCACGCCAGCGCCGTGCCGGGGGAACCCGCCAACAGAGCCCCCACCGCGCAGCCCGCCGCGGCGTAGCCCACAGAGCGGCCGCACATCATCGCGCCCGCCAGCAGCGCCGGCGCGAAGGGCATCGCCCCGCCCGAAAGTTTCCCCTGTCCGGCAAAGAGACAGACCGCCAGCACCGGGATTCCCCGCCGCAGGCTGATCCCTGTCGGGCTTTCCAGCGCGCTTTGCCATTTTTCTTCTATTTTGACGCCGTCAAACAGCGGCTCCCGCTTCCCCGTGTTCATGCTCCACACCCGCATCGCGCGCTTTTTCGCAACCTCCGCCATGCGCCCGCCCTCCTTTTTTTGCCCTGCAAATGAAATGGAAAATATGTATTTTCATATTAACGGATGTAAATTGCGTTCCTTGTCGTTCGGCGGCAGAAACAAACGCCGCTTTTCGGCAGAATGCACGGCGCTTTTTCGCATATTGACATCGCACGCGATTTGGCGTATTGTTAATCTTGGGAAAAATTCCGGGTATGATTGACAAACCCGCACAAGCCGGAAAGGGGACGGCCGCATGAACGCTGCCATCGACATAAGCTCTGTGCGCCTGACCACAGCACGGCTGATCCTGCGCCCGTTCGAGCAAAAGGATCTCACCGATTTTAACGAATACGCCCGCGTGGACGGCGTAGGACAGATGGCGGGCTGGCTGCCGCACCAATCCATGGAGGAAAACGCAGCCATTCTTTCGATGTTTATCGCAGAAAAAAAGACCTTTGTGCTGGAGCTTGCCGATGCGCACAAGGTCGTCGGGTCGCTGGGGATCGAGGAGCTTTCCTTCGAGCCGGACGCATCCTGTGCCGCGCTGCGCGGGCGGGAGATCGGCTATGTGCTCAGCCGCGACCATTGGGAGCGGGGCTGATGCCGGAGGCGGTGAAGGCCGCGGTGGCCTACTGCTTTTACGGCGCGGGCTGCGATTATCTGACCATTGCGCACTTTGACTTCAATACGCAATCCCGCCGCGTGATTGAAAAATGCGGCTTTACCTATCTGCGGGACAGAGAAGTTTCCACGCCCGCGGGCAAATTTCATGCCCTTCTTTATGCCAAAATGCGCCCCTGACGCGCAAGTCTTATTTTACAGGAACGGAGCGTGACCCATGGCAGGTATTTTCAAGCTGACGTCGGGCGGCCTGATGGTCAATTACCGCTGTCAGGCCCGGTGCGGCCACTGCCTTTACCACTGCTCCCCCGACCGGGAGCCGGACACCATCTCCCCTGAACGCGCCGGAGAGGTCTTTTCCCGCGTCCGGGCGTTGGGAACGCCCTCGATGCACATCAGCGGCGGCGAGCCGTTCATCGACCCCGATGCGCTGCTGCGCGTGTTGGAAAGCGCGCGCCGCGCCAACATGCCCATTGATTATATTGAAACCAGCGCCTCCTGGGTGGAAGAAGAACAGCAGGCGCGGCTGATTCTGCAATCCGTCAAAGATCTGGGCGTAGACACGCTGGGCCTGTCCATCGCGCCGTACATCAACGAATATGTTCCGCTGGACAAATCTCTTCTTCTGGCGGAGCTTTGCCATGAAGCGGACCTCACGCCGTTGCTTTGGATCGACGAATTTCTGCCCGACATGACGGCGCTGCCCACCGACCGGACGCACAGCCGCGAAGAATACGAAGCGCTCTTCGGCATGAACTACTGGGGGCAGCTGCGGCCGCGCTATGCGCTGAACATGGTCGGCCGCGCGCTGATCACGCATGAAAAGGATATGCCGGTTGTGCCGGTGACGCGCATTCCGCACATGAGCCGCTCCTGCGCGGAACTGGGCGGGCGCTCCCACTACCACATTGATTGTTACGGCAATTATATTCCGCCGGGATGCCCCGGTCTGGCGCTTCCGCTCGAAGCGCTGGGCAAAGAGCTGGATCCGGAGGAATTTCCCATCTACACGCGGCTTTCGCAGGATCCGCGCGCGCTGCTGGAATACTGCAAGGCGCGCGGCTTTATGCCCAAGGGCAGCTATTACAACCGCTGCCACCTCTGCCAGGACATGCGGCTCTTCCTCTATTGCCGGGAGCCCGGCGTCTACAAAGAGCTTGCGCCCGCGTCGTTTTACAAAGCCATTCTGCGGGAAACCGTGCCGAAGGGCGCGGAATAAACCGCTTTTTTATCAACTTTTTTCCAATCAGCGAATCCATCGGGAGGTAAGTTTATGAAGCTGGAAACCCTTGCCCTGCGCGGCGGCTACAAGCCCGGCAACGGCGACACCCACACCATGCCCATCTATCAATCCACGACCTATGAATACACCAGCGCCGACCACATGGCGCACCTGTTCGACCAGCCTACCGAAGGGCACATCTATTCCCGCATTTCCAATCCGACGGTCGGCTTTGTGGAAGAAAAGATCGCGGCGATGGAAGGCGGCGTGGGCGCGTTGATGACCACCTCCGGCCAGGCGGCCTCGCTCCTTTCCGTGCTGAACATCGCCAAAGCCGGCGATCACATTCTCTGCACCGCGGGCGTTTACGGCGGCACGGTGAACCTGTTCGGCGTGACGCTGAAGCGCTTCGGCATCGACTGCACCTTCGTCTCGCCCGACGCAACGGCGGAAGAGCTGGAAGCTGCCGTCCGTCCCAACACGCGCCTGGTGTTTTCCGAAACGCTGACCAACCCGACGCTGGTGGTCTGCGACATCGAAAAATACGCAAACTTCGCCCACAAGCACAACATCCCGCTCATCGTGGACAACACCTTTGCCACCCCGATGCTCTGCCGCCCGTTTGAGTTCGGCGCGGACATCGTGACGCACTCCACCACCAAATACATGGACGGCCACGCGGTGGTGGTCGGCGGCGTGATCGTGGACGGCGGCAGGTTCGACTGGACAAACGGCAACTTCCCGGAGTTCACCGAGCCCGACCCCACCTATCACGGCACGGTCTACGCCAACTACGGCGCGGCGGCCTACATCATTAAGTGCCGCATGCAGCTGATGCGCGATTTCGGCGTGCTGCCCAGCGCGCAGGACGCTTTCCTGCTCGATCTCGGTTTGCAGACCCTGCCGGTGCGCATGGCGCAGCACTGCAAAAACGCCCAGCGCGTTGCGGAATACCTCAAGGGTCTGGACAAGGTGGAGTTCGTCAACTACCCCGGCCTGCCCGACGACAGCCAGCATGAAAAGGCGAAAAAATACCTGCCCGGCGGCTGCTCCGGCGTCATCGCCTTCTCCATCCGCGGCCCGCGCGAGAACGCCGCGCGCTTTATGGATGCGCTGAAGATCGCCTCCACCGTCACCCACGTCGCAGACATCCGCACCCTGGCGCTCCAGCCCGCCAACACCACGCACCGCCAGCTCACCGATGAGCAGCTGCGCGCCGGCGGCATCACGCCCGGCCTGATCCGCTTCTCCGTGGGGCTGGAAAACATCGACGACATCCTGGCAGACATCGCTCAGGCGATGGAAAAGGTCTGATCTCCAAAAACGATCGGGAGCGAAACCCCTTTGATGGGGTTTTTCTCCTTTTTATGCAGGCAGGTGATCCGCTTTGATCCGCACGCTTTCCTCTGTCGAGCCTTACCGCGATTTCATCCGCAGTTTTTCAAATGATCCGGTATTTTCCGACCCCATGCTGGCAACCGAAGCACAGCGGCAAAAACATCTTTATGAAGTGCCCGCAGATCCCTGCGCTTGCCTGCTGGGCAGCTTTGCGGGCGAAACGCTGACCGGATTGTTCGTCTTTTTGATTCTGGAAAAGGACCGGTATGTACAGATGCTGGCCGGACTTACCCGCAGCCGCAAAGCCTGCGCCGAAGCGCTGGATTTCCTCACCTCGCGCTGCGCGGGCTATGGCGCGGACTTCGTGTTCAACCCGCGCAACGCCGTGCTGCGCGCCTTGCTGAAAGAGCGGGGCTGCATCATGGACCCGGAGCAGCTCCGCCTGCGTTGGACACGCGAAGTACCTGTGAGCGATCTTTCCGGTATTTTTCCGTTAGAAGAGCCGCATCGCGCCCGCTACTGCGCGCTGCACAGCCGCGGCGTTTACTGGACGGCAGAGCGCGTGCTGGCCGCGCCGGAACGGTTCCACGTGCTGCTGGCGCTCGACAGCGGCGAAGCAGTCGGCTATCTCGACCTGCACTGCGGCGAAACGGAGCATGAAATCTATGATCTGTTCGTTGCGGAAACTCACCGCCGCCGAGGCTATGGCAAAAAACTGCTCGCTCAGGCGGTGCAGATCAGTCGCTCGCATGGCCTGATCGCCGTGCTTGATGCGGATTCCTCCGCCGCGCTGGCGCTGTTTTCCGCGCAGGGCTTCGTTCCGGAACCGAGCGGGGCAATGCAGACCGCGCGCTGGGAAATCCCGATGGCGCAGTGAAAACAAGCATCCCAAGCCTCCCCTTTGAGGGGAGGTGGCTCGGCGCAGCCGAGACGGAAGGGTGGGCGTCGGAGACGGGCAACCCCTCAGGCGCTGCGCGCCAGCTCCCCTTACACAGGGGAGCCAAAGAACTCTCTACAATGGCCGCTCCCCACAATGATGTAACAAAAAGGGACCTGCCCAAGGCTTTGGGCAGATCCCTTTCATTCGTTTGGCGTTATTTTTTCTCTTCACCGGTGATGCGGGTCCAGAAAAGACCGGTGGCCATGTCGCAGATGCGGCGCTTGTCTGCGGGGCTGACGACGACGCCGCCGACGGTGATGGTGTGGCCGCTCATGAACTCAGCCAGCTCGTAGGAATCCTTTTCCTTGTATTCCTTCGCCGTCAGGCGCTCTTCCGTGCGGCAGAGCAGATAGTCCACCGACACGCCGAAGTATTCCGACAGCTGCAACAACAGTTCCAGCGTGGGTTCGCGCAGGTTGCGCTCATAGGACCCGATGGCGCTTGAGGAAAGGTTATACAGCTCCCCCAGCTCCCTTTGCTGCATCCCGCGCTCCCGGCGCAGCTCACGCAGCCGATCCCCGAACGTACTGCCCGCCATACTTCCACCTCTAAACTGTGTATTCCTCCGCTCTGCGGAGTCGATTACGGGCTTTATTATAACACATTTCCCGCCGTATGGGAAATGGTTTTTCTGCCGGTTGTGGAAAAACCCGTCGTTTTTCAGTAAACATCCTCGTCAAGGTCGCTTGTTTCCAGCGTCCACGCGCCGTTTTGCTCCATCAGGAGGAAGCTCTGAGGCGCATCGTGTTCGGTTGCGAGAAAAATCAGCTTCTCTAACAGCCCGCCCCGCGCCCGCGCATCGGCAAGCGGCAGGCGCTGCCCGTCATAACGTCCTTCAACGATATAGAGATAGATGTCATCCTCCCCCACGCTGCCTGCGCCCGCAAAGCGCGTCGTTTTCCCCTCCGGCAGCAGCTGCTGCGGCATGGTCATCGGCGGCAGCTCCCGGCCGGGCAGGGTGAATCCACCCATTTCATCCGGCGCCACGCCGATTTCGTTTTGATACACCCACGCTTCCATCACAAGGCAGCGGCTCATGACATTTTCTCCTTTTTCAAAGAAGGACTGTCCCGGAGGACAGCCCTTTTTGTTTTTGCCGTTTTTTACTTCAAATCCGCCGTCACCTTTTTAAGCAGCTCGGGGATTTCGAGATGCTGCGGGCAAACCTGCATGCAAGCGCCGCACTCCACGCACTGGGTCGGGGCCTTGCCCCCCTCCTCCAGTCGCTTGTAGTCGGCGTTGCCCTTTTCCAGCCCGCCGTAGAGCGAGGCATTGTTCCACGCGGAGAACGAGCCGGGGATGTCCACGCCCATGGGACAGGGCATGCAGTAGGCGCAGCCCGTGCAGCCCACCTTAATGCGGCTGTTGTACGCATCGCGCACCTTGTCGATCAGCTCCAGCTCTTCCTTGCTCATGCAGTCGGGCTCGACGGTATCGAAGATGCGCAGGTTGTCCTTGACCTGCTCGACGCTGGTCAGGCCGGAGAGCACGGTCGCCACCTGCGGATGGTTGCACAGCCAGCGGAACGCCCATTCCACAGGGCTGCGCTTGACGGGGAACGCATCGTAGAGCGCCTGCACGTTGTCCGGCGCCTTGGCCAGACGGCCGCCGAGAAGCCCCTCCATGACGACCACCGGGATGCCCTTGCTGCCCGCCAGCTCCAGGCCCTTCGTGCCCGCCTGGTTGTTGATGTCCATGAAGTTATACTGGATCTGGCACATATCCCAATCATAGTCGTTCAGTATGGTTTCAAAGACTTTGTAATCGTCGTGGAAAGAGAAGCCGGCAAAGCGAATCTTGCCCTCCTTCTTCAGGCGGTCAAGGAACTGGCAGATGCCCAGTGCCTTGATCTTGGACCAGCGCTCGGCACTGAGCGAATGAACCAGGTAAAAGTCGATGTGATCGGTCTGTAAGCGCGCCAGCTCCTCGTCAAAGAAGCGCTGCATATCCTCTTCCTTTTCGACCATCCAGGTAGGCAGCTTCGTGGCGATGGTGACGCGCTCGCGGTAGCCGTCCTGAAGCGCCTTGCCCAGGATCACCTCCGAGGTCTGATCGAGATAGACGTACGCCGTGTCCATATAGGTCACGCCGCCGTCGATCGCGGTGCGGATGATGTTGATGGCGTTTTCCTCGTCCACCACCATCTTGCCGTCCACTTCCTTTTTGGGGAAACGCATGCAGCCCAGGCCCAGCGCGGAGCCCTGGATGCCCAGCTTGCCAAAGTTACGCATTTTCATACAAATCCACCCTCCCGAACAATTTTTTTCTCGGTTTTATTTAGTATAACACACCCGTACCCCGCTTGCCAAGCCCCGCCCTCGGTGATACACTGAAATTACCCGTAAAACTCCGTAAAACTCGCTTTTTTCAGGAGGTTTCATGCTCAAAATCAAGCAAGCTCTCCCTTCGGACGCCTCCCTGCTGCTCGCCCTCTCCCGCCGCGCGCTGGACGCGGAATGCGCGGCCAATCCCCTCCTTTCCGCCCTGCGACGCGGCGCGCCGGAGCCGGATTTTTCCGGTTTGGACGCGCTGATCGCCTACGAGGACAGGCAGCCCGTGGGATTTCTCTCCTTCACGGGTGCGTTTGACGGCGCATTTGGCGACTGCAAAGGGGTTTATTCTCCCCTGCACGGCGGCTTTTTCGGCGGGAGCTGGTGCTCAGCGGCTTCGGCGCGCGCTGCTGCGACCTGATCCGCCGCGTGAAAATGCCCAAGGAGCGCCCGCTGCCCTGCGCCGTGCGCCGCGCGGAAAAGCATGAACTGCCCCGCATCGCCGCGCTGGAAAACGCGCTGAACCGGCACATGGGCGCATGTCCGGTGTATATGCCCAAACCTTTTTATACACCGGAGAGCGATCTGCGCGAAGTGGAAGAGGAACATCTTGCGGTCTATGCGGCCTTTGACGGAGATGAGCCGGTGGCGCATCTGGCCGTGCATCCGGGCGGGGAAACCTTTCTGGATCAGAACCCCGCCTCCCGGCACATCGGCGCAGCGTACTGCCGTCCGGAAACCCGCGGCAACAGGCTGATCGACGCACTGCTGGACGCGGCGCAGCGGGATCTTGCCGCGCAGGGCGTGCCGCTGCTGGGCATGGACTGTGAAACCCTCAACCCGCCCGCCTTCCGCTGCTGGAGCAAGCGCTTTGCGCCCTTTACCTATTCCTTCGTCCGCCGCCTGGACGAGCGCTGCGCCCTGCATAAAGACTGAAAACGCGCCTTGTTCCTTAACTTTATTTATTGTATAATCATACACAAACAAGTATGGCCAAGGAGGAACCTTTTGCTATGAAGCTTTTGAACAGAATCGCGGTGGTCACGGGTGCGGCCTCCGGCATCGGCGGACGCGCGGCAGTGCGTCTGGCGGGCGAAGGGGCGAAGCTCTTCCTGATGGACGTAAATCCGGACGGGCTGGAAGCCACCCGCAGTGAAATACTCGCCTCGGGCGGAGAGGCCGTCGCCTGTCCCTGCGATGTTTCCGACGAAGCCGCCGTCAAGGCGGCGGTTATGCAGGCCATGGACGCTTACGGCCGCATCGACATCCTGGTCAACGTCGCAGGCGTGCAGATCACCAAGCTGCTGGCCGACACGACCAAGGCGGATTACGACAAAATGATGGACATTAACCTGGGCGGCACGTTCT
>OLGF01003648.1_pt1 | contig 12507 bp, 10 predicted proteins | sample 1604971 | NCBI WGS metagenome assembly OLGF01 (sample SAMEA3888902, study PRJEB22519) | human gut metagenome | biome: human gut; feature: human-associated habitat; material: faeces | place: Denmark | collected 2011 | reverse complement strand
TCTCGCTTTGCGCACGCCAACCTTCCGGCAGCAGCCAGCGCAGACGGAAATGCTTCTGCTCCGGCATGGTATGCGGCGTCAGTGAAATGAATCCGGCAAGCGTTCCGTTCGGCTCGATTTGCGGACGGACGTTGAATTCCACCAGCACGTCTGCGTAAACACCCTCTATGGTGTAAGAGAAGACGCTGCGTTCCTGCAGCTGATCCACAAAAGCTCTGCCGCAGAAATCCTCTTCGCAGACGGCGGAGAAATCATCCTTGTCGCCCAAAACAATCTGCGCGCGTCCAACCAGCAGATCCTGATGGGGAACGCGGGTCGTCACCGGCAGCAGGTTTTCGATGCAGGCGGTCAGCTCGGTGCAGTCCTGCGGGAAGCGCCCGTGTCCGTTGGTCAGGCAGATGCTCTTGATGCCGTCGCCAATGTAGGCGCGCCAATCCTGCGGAATTCCGTCCATACCCTTCATGATGCCGAGCAGCGCGCCGAGGGTTGCGCCGGTGCAGTCCGTGTCGTCTCCGCAATCCACTGCATACAGCAGGGACTGCTTGAAATCTCCCTGACCGTAGAGCAGTCCCAGCACCACGAAGGCCACGTTGGCCGGAGCCTGGAACCAGCCGAGGTCGGCGCTGTCCTGCACCACCAGCTGGCGCGCTTCCTGCCACGGAACGCCTGCTTCGAAGGCTTTGATGACGATTTTGACGCTGCGGGCTACGCGGCAGTCGACGGGGATCTTGGAAAGACCGATCCGCAGCAGCGCATATGCATCCTGAATCACAAAGGCGGCGCTTTCCATCGCGGCGACAAAGATGGCGGCGTAAGTGCCCTCGCCAAAGCCGTGATCCACGCTGGCATCCTCATAGGCGAAGCGAATTGCCTGTTCTACCATGGCGGGGTAGAGGCAGGACCAAACCTCGGTGCGGATCCAGGCGCCGTTGGAATGCTTCCATTCTTCATTGTTGATTTCGCCGGAGAGGGGCGGCAGCAGCCCGTCGCGCATGTTCGCTTTGCAGATGCCGTATTCGTTCCAGTGCGGCGTCACCCAGCTGATCCAGTATTCGCCCAGCGTCTTGGAGTTGATGTTTTGCGGACCCAATTCATCCACGGCGCGCAGCCAGGCCAGCTGAAGGTCGAGATCGTCGTTGGGGAGCGGCTCGCCCTCTTTGGAGGCAAACCCTGTGATGTCGTGCATCTCGCGGGAGCCTTCATAGGGCGTGCCCAGCGTTCCGCCGATGTTTTTACCGATCCAGCAGGCATAAATTCTGTCGTGAAGCGTCTTTTTGTCAAAGGTAATCATAAGCAACCCTCCTGCTTGCTTTCTTTGGTGATTTCAGTATAATACAAAGCGAAAGCATCATCTATGTAAGAAAGGTGTAAAATCATGCGAAATCGCTCATGCACGGATCTGCCGTCCTACTATGCTCCGTCGCCCGGAGCTTGGCTAAAAAACGATCGTCCGTATCCGCTTGAGGTTTATGACATCACTTCCCTGCATTTTCACGATACGCTGGAGTTGGGCGTGTGCAGCGAAGGCCGGGGCGTTTGCCGCGTGGAGGATCGGGAATACCCTTTCTGCGAAGGAGACGTGCAGGTGATTTTTCCGTTTCAGAATCATTTGTCCCGCAGCGAGGGCGGCAGGCAGAGCAAGTGGTATTGGGTGAATCTCGATCCGCTGGACGTGCTCGGGACATGGGGCGCGCCGGAGCTTGGGCGCTTAGAGCAGATGCTGCGCGAGAAGATGGGTCTTTGCGGAATTCTGGATCGGAAGGAATACCCGTTTTTGTGCGAACTGGTGCGGCACGTCGTGCTGCCGGGAGAAGAGACGCGGCGTTTGGTGAGTCTTTATGCATTGATCGTGGAGCTTGCAAAAGTCTCTTCCGATTTACCGAAGCTCTCGCTTTCGCCGGCAAGGCATTTCAGCCGTCTGTTGCCCGCGATCGAGCAGATGCAAAGCCGTTTGGAGGAGGATTTGTCCACCGGCGTTCCGGCCATGGCCGAAGCCGAACGCTGCACATGGATACATTGGAGCAGGCTTTCAAAGGAAACCTCAATGCCATAAGCAAGCACATCTGTATATGCTTATTATATCAATACCATGCGGAAATTCAAGCGGGCCCCACAGATCCCCGCTTCAAGGCGGCAAAGGAAGCACAGGAAATTCAGAATCACGGCTCCCCCGCCGCTTGCAGTCATGCGCTCTATCGACCTAAAAAACCACGCGGTCAGTCTCTCGGCTGACCGCGTGGTTCCACAAGTATTCTGTTTTTACTGTACGGAATTTTTCATTCTCCACACGATGGCAGAGACCTGACCGCGGGTCAGGGTGTTGTTGGGCTTATAAGTGCTGGTGCCGTTGGAGAAGTACCCCTCAATGATACCGGCGGCATTCAGCGCCTGAACATAGACGTCATTGGTGTCGGTAAAGGGCTTCTTGCTGGGCAGGCCGGTGGTAGAAAGCTTCAACGCCTTGGCGGCGATCTGCGCGATCTGCAAGCGGGTGATGGGCCCGTTCAGCTTGGGATTGCCGGACACCAGTCCGGCAGCCTTGGCCTTCGCCAGATAGCCGCTGAAGGGGCTGCCCTTCACCGTGGGGGCCTGCTCGCCGTAGCCCGCCGCCAGCATGATGAGCTTCAGGGCCGCGCCGTAAGTAATGGTATTCTTCTCCTGAAACGTTCCGTTGCTGTAGCCGGAGATAACATTGGCGCTGGCAAGTTCCGTAACATACTTATAGCACCAGGTGGAGGTGGAGATATCCGTAAACTTCTTCACGCTGTCCACCACGCCGATGGAGACCACACCGGCCCCCAAAGCGGTGCCGCTGCTGCTCAATGCCACATAGGGAATAGAGACAGAACCGGTGAACCCACTGTTGGGAATGAAGCGCAGTTGGCTCATGGAATCGGTGTCGCTGCCATAGCTGTAAGCGCTGGTGGTATCCGCCGCATAGGAGCCAACGTACAGAACACCGGCAGTGGAGGCAGGCAGCTCCAGCAGCTGGATGCTGCTAAGGCCGAAGCCAGTGGCGGATGCCACCGCGGAATACACAGAGTTTGCCGGGAAGTTCACGGAGGTACCCTTGGTGGTCACGCTGTAAACCTCAGACACCGGAGAAGCCGTCACACTGATCAGAATGGTTGCAGAAACAGCCGTTCCGCTGCTGCTGTATCCGGTAAAGGTGAGGGCTGTGCAGTAATTGCTGCCGCTGGGGATATAGGTCAGCTCGGAGAGATCATATTCCGATGCAGAGGCGGGACTGTAGGAGAAAATCATACTGCCCGCCATAGAAGCGGTGAGCTGCGTCCGCGTCGCGCCGTACTTGCTGGCATTGTAATAGTTGTAGTATAGACTGCCGGTAGCGGGTACACTGGTCAGCGTCAGATATTGCAAGGACCCGCCGGAGGTGTACTTACGGAAAAGGCGGGCAATGTCATTGGCGTTGATCTGCAGGGCGGTGTTGGGCGTGGTATTGTAGCGGATGTTGCCCACATATCGGGATGTTACCGCAGATGTACCGGTGGTGATGACCAGTGTACCGGTGGCGTTCTGGTTGGTCCGGGTACCGGTGCCGCCATAAACAGTGAAGTTCAGCTCCACACTGCCGGAGAAGGTCCGATCCGCCACAAAGCTCAAATCGTCCAGGCTGTAGTCCGCATCTTCGTAGCTGTCATAACCAAATGTGGTTCCGGACAGGCTGGAACGGGTAAAGGCTGTCTCATTCCGCTTGCCGTACCGGGAATAGAGGGTACCGGCATTGTTGAACGCACTGTCAGGCCGGCTGAATTCCACATACTTGAAGCTGCCGGTGCAGTTGCTGCTATCGTAGACCTTTTTAAAGTCATCCTCGTCAAAGGCAACTTCGTCACCGGCCTTCACCGTGTAGGTGACATCGCCCTTGGCCGTGGAGGAACCGGTCTTATCGGTGGTGATGACCAGTGTACCGGTGGTCGACTGATCGCATTTGCTGTTTTTTCCGCCGTAAAGGGTGAAGCTCAGCGTAATGCTGCCGGAGAAGGACTTGTCCGCCACAAAGCTCAGCTCGTCCAGATCGTAGTCACCATAGTCGCTGTCACCGTAGTAGAACTTGTTGCTGCTGAGGCTGGAACGGGTGAAGGCAGTCTCATTCCGCTTGCCATACCGGGAGTAGAGGGTACCGGCATTGTTGAACGCGCTGTCGGGCCGGCTGAATTCCACATACTTGAAGCTGCCGGTGCAGCTGCTGTTCTCATAGATCTTCTCAAAATCGTCATCGTCAAAGGTAACTTCCTCACCGGCTTTCACCGTGTAAGTAATGTCACCCTTGCTGGAGGATGCAGATTTAGAAGATGTGATTTTCAGGGTTCCGCTGACAGAATCATTCTCCTTGCTGCCTCTCCCGCCGTAAGCTGTAAATGCAATCTCAATACTATCGGAAAAAGACTTATCCGCCACAAAGCTCAGTTCGTCCAGATCATAGTCACCATAGTCGCTGTCACCGTAGTAGAACTTGTAATCGTCCAGTTCAGAGCGGGTAAAAGAGGTTGCATTCCGCTTGCCGTACCGGGAATAAACGGTACCGGCATTGCTGTAATCAGAGGAAGGCTTTTCAAACACCACATACTTCATCGTGCCGGAGCCGCCAGCCTTGTCATAGGCATTGCTGAAATCTTCATCGCTAAATACAACTTCCTCGCCGGGCTTCACTGTGTAGGTGATGTCACCCTTGGAGGAACCGGAAGTCTTTCCGATTACAATTCTCAGTATACCAGTAAGCTTACCGCCATTGTCACCGCGCATTTGGAAGGTCAAGTCAACCGTTTCCCCATTTGAACGTTTCCCCGCAAGGAAATTCATGCCGTTTAAGCGGTAGTCACCACGGCTCATGTCGCTTCTGGATACATAAAAATATGCCGATCCCAAGTCATCCTCATCTAAGGTGACCTCATCACGACTATAATCATAAGCGTACAATTGGCCGCAGCTGTCTAAGCCAGACGCGCTTGTAAATCTCAAATAGGAAAGGTTATCATCTCTGTTCTCGTCATAATAATCTGTAAACTTTGAAATATCAAAGTTCACTACCTCACCAGCGTCCACTTCATACTCAATATCTGCTGAAGATTTTGCGGACACAGCCGGGGCCATCGTCATGACCATGACCAGCGTCAGCAGAAAGGCCGGAAGCCGTTTTCTGAAAAATCGTCTCATAAAAAACCTCCTAAATTCAGTTTAGCACCTATGTACACTTCTATAAACCTACCATAGCGGAAAGTTGCTTTATAATCATGAACAAATTGTGAACAAGATGCTACAATCTGGTTAAAATTTATCACTGCGAACAGCCGGAATTTTTTACACCACAGCGGGCATTTCCTTCTCGTGAAACAGTCCTCCAAGCCGGACCCGCTTTTCATGCCGCGCCGCCCTTCTCCAGCCGCGGAAAAGGGGTTTGTATTTTGAGGAAATATCTGCTATAATAAAGGTCAACCTTAGAAAACTTGGCGGTCGGACGCTGCTGCGGGCCGTGTGCCCCCGGCGAACACGCCCGGAAAAATTCCGGGCCGCAGCTTGGGACGATAGGAAGTAATGCGATGATCGATCAATATGGCCGGACAATTGATTATCTGCGGCTGTCGGTAACGGACCTTTGCAATTACCGATGCCAATACTGTATGCCGGCGGACGGCGTGGAAAAAGGTCCCCATGGGGCTGTCCTCTCCGTAGAGGAATACGGCGAGATCGCCCGGGCGGCGGTGAAAGTGGGGATCCGGAAGATCCGTTTGACCGGCGGAGAACCGCTGGTGCGGCGAGGGATTCTGGACATCTGCCGAACGCTGCGGGCCATCCCGGAACTGAAGGAGCTTTGCCTCACCACCAACGGCAGCCTGCTGCCGGAATTGGCAAAGTCCCTGCAGGAAGCCGGAGTGGACCGGCTGAACATCAGTCTGGATACCCTGCGGACGGAGCGATTCCGGGAAATCACCCGCCGGGGAGATCTGGAGGACGCTTTTGCGGGCATCCGGGCAGCGGAGGACGCCGGATTTCAGAATTTGAAGCTGGACACCGTGCTGATGGGCGGCGTGAACGATGACGAGATTGAGGATTTTCTGAGCCTGACGAAAGAGCACCCCTGGGAGGTGCGGTTCATCGAACTGATGCCTATGGGGCCCTGTGCGGCATGGCCAAAGGAACGCTTCCTGCCGGTAACGGAGATTCTGAACCGATTCCCGGCGCTGGAAGAAATCGAACCCAATGGCGTGGCCCGGCGGTACCGTCTGCCGGGAGCCATGGGGACTGTGGGGCTGATCACCCCCATGAGCCACGAGTTCTGTGGAGCGTGCCGCCGCATCCGGGTGACGGCGGACGGCAAGCTGAAGGGCTGTCTCCACAGCCGGGAGGAAATCTCCCTCCGGGGACTTCACGGCGGGGAATTGGAGGATGCCATCCTCCGGGGCATCCTGCAAAAGCCCAAGGGGCACCACCTCACGGAACATGCCAGCGATACGCCCCGGACCATGAATGAGATCGGAGGCTGAACCATGGGAGAACTGACCCATTTCAACAAGCAGGGCCGCGCCCGGATGGTGGATGTAACGGAAAAGGCTGTGACCCACCGGCGGGCGGTGGCGGCGGGGGAGATCCGCGTATCACCGGAAACTATGGTCCATATCAAAAACGGTACCCTGAAAAAGGGAGACGTGCTGGCGGTGGCTCAGGTGGCGGGGATTCAGGCCGCCAAGCACAACTGGGAGCTGATCCCCATGTGCCACCCCCTGCCCTTGACGGGCATCGACATCACGTTCCATCTGTCGGACCAGCCCTGCATGGTGGAAATTCAGGCCGCCATCACCTGCACCGGCGTCACCGGCGTGGAGATGGAGGCACTGACCGCCGTTTCCGTGGCGGCCCTCACCGTTTACGATATGTGCAAGGCGGTGCAGAAGGATATGGAGATCACCAACATCCGCCTGCTGGAAAAATCCGGCGGCAAGAGCGGAGACTATAAGCGAGAGGACTGATAGAACCATGGCAAAGGTCGTATCCGTCAATATCAGCGAGAAAAAGGGAACACTGAAAAAGCCCATTTCGGAAATTGAATTGAAACTGCGCCACGGCATCGTGGGGGACGCCCACGCGGGCGACTGGCACCGCCAGATCAGCCTGCTGGCGGAGGAGAGCGTGGACACCATGCGGGCGCTGTCCCCCATCGCTCTGGATCCCGGCGTATTCGCGGAGAACATCAACACGGAGGGCATCGACCTCAAACACCTGCCCGTGGGGACCCACCTGCGGATCGGTGAGACGGAGGTGGAGATGACGCAGATCGGCAAGGAGTGCCACAATGACTGCGCCATCAAAAAGGCGGTCGGCAAGTGCGTCATGCCCACGGAGGGCATCTTCGCCGTGGTGGTAAAAGAGGGCGTTGTCAGGCCCGGAGACGAAATTGAGGTGCTGAAGTGAAGCTGATTCGGACAGAGGATGCCGTGGGCCATGTGCTGTGCCACGACATGACCCAGATCATCAAGGATCAATATAAGGACGCCCGGTTCCGCAAGGGCCACATCGTCACAGAGGACGATATCCCCGTGCTGCTGAGCATGGGCAAGGAGAACCTGTATGTCTGGGAGATGACTCCGGGCATGGTCCACGAAAACGATGCGGCGGAGCGGCTGCTGGCCCTGTGCGGTCAGGAGAACATGGTCCGCAGTGAGACGAAAGAGGGCAAGATCGAGCTGAAAGCCGCCTGTGACGGCCTGTTCCGGGTGGACAGCCAGCGGCTCATCGCTGTCAACTCCCGGGAGGACGTGATGATCGCCACCCGGAAGGGCAATACCGCCGTGAAAAAGGGCGACAAGCTGGCGGGGATGCGGGTCATCCCTCTCATCATCAAGGAGGAAACGCTGCAATCCGCCGAGCAGGCGGCGGGCGCCGGCCCTCTGTTGGAGCTGCTGCCCTATGTGAAGAAAACCGCCGCTATCGTGGCCACCGGCAGTGAGGTGAAGAAGGGTCTGATCCAGGACACCTTCACCCCTGTGGTAAAGGAGAAGCTGGCGGCCTACGGTATCGAGACCATCTCCACCGCCTATTCCGGCGACGGCGTAGAAAATGTGGCCAACGCCATCGGCGAAGCCCGGAAAACCGGCGCGGGCCTGATCCTCTGCACCGGCGGCATGAGCGTGGACCCCGACGACAACACCCCCGGCGGTATCCGGGCGAGCGGCGCCCGCATCGTCACCTACGGCGCGCCTGTGCTGCCCGGCGCCATGTTCCTGCTGGGCTATTTTGAGGACGGCACCCCTATCTGCGGTCTGCCCGGCTGTGTGATGTATGCCGGGGCCACCATTTTCGACCTGGCCCTCCCCCGGATCGCCGCAGGCGTGGAACTGACCCGCGGAGACTTCGCCGTGATGGGCGAGGGCGGGCTGTGCCTTGGCTGCAAGCCCTGTCACTGGCCCAACTGCCCCTTCGGAAAATAAAAGCGAGAGCGCCCAAGCGCGCTCCTGTTTTTCCGAACCGTTCATCTTGATTGAGTATCACGCTTTACTCTGTAAAGTCGAGATAGATTTTTCATCGAATCAGGAAGGAAGAACCAACATGAAAAAGTATTTGTCCCTGCTGCTGGCCCTGTGCCTGACCTTGTCCCTCGCCGCCTGCGGCGGTAAAACCGACACCAGTGCCGACGCCGCTGACGGTTCTCAGACGCAGGACAACGCCCCCACGGAAACCCCCGCCGGTGAGCCGGTGGAGCTGATCGTGTTCGCTGCCGCCTCCATGACGGAGACTATGAACCAGCTCAAGGAAATGTACGAGCAGAACAACCCCAACGTGACCGTTACATATAACTTCGATTCCTCCGGCACCCTGCTCAAGCAGATCAAGGAGGGCGCGGAGTGTGACCTGTTTATCTCCGCCGCTCCCAAGCAGATGAACGCCATGGACGGCAGCCTGATCGGTGATGCCGAGAAGAACCCCGACGGGCTTGACCTCATCGTCACCGACAGCCGTGTAAACCTGCTGGAAAACAAGGTGACGCTCACCGTTCCAGAGGGCAACCCCAAGGGCATCGAGCGCTTTGACCAGTTGGCCGAGCTGCTGAAAGGTGGCGAGGTGCTGCTGGCCATCGGCAACAGCGACGTGCCCGTGGGTCAGTACACCCTGAAGATCTTCAACTACTACGGCATCGACGAGACCGCCGTCGCAAACAAACTAACCTACGGCAACAACGTGAAGGAGGTTGCCTCTCAGGTCAGTGAGGGCGCTGTGGACTGCGGCATCATCTATGCCACCGATGCCCACTCCGCCGGTCTGACGGTGGTGGACAGCGCCACTGCCGAGATGTGCGGTCAGGTCATCTACCCCGCCGCCGTGCTCAAGGGAGACAAGGAGGATGCCGCCCAGGACTTCCTGGCCTATCTCCAGACCGACGCGGCCATGACCGTGTTTGAGTCCGTGGGCTTCTCCGCCGCTTGACCGAGAACTATTTCTGAAAAGGCCGACGATAAATCGCTTGCCCGCCGCTGATACGGCGGCGGGCCGTCGGTCCTCCATCCCTTCCCCCTCAGGAGGTAACTTATGGACCTGTTTCCCCTATGGAACTCGCTGCGTGTTGCGGCTATTTCCACGGTGATCGTCTTTTTCGCCGGGGTTTTCGCGGCGTACTATATCGCCCGCCTGCCCCGGCTGGTGAAGGGCGTTCTGGACGTGGTGCTGACGCTGCCGCTAGTACTGCCCCCCACCGTCATCGGCTACCTGCTGCTGCGCCTGCTGGGACCAAAGCGGATCCTCGGCGCGTGGCTGCTGCGTCATTTCGGTGTAAAGGTGGTGATGACCTGGTGGTCCGCCATCCTTGCCACCGCCGTGGTGATCTTCCCGTTGATGTACCGCACCGCCCGCGGAGCCTTCGAATCCTTTGACGAGACGCTGGACTACTCCGGGCAGACACTGGGCCTTTCCAACGCCTATATCTTCTGGCACATCCGGATGCCCTGCTGCCGACAGGGGATCTTAGCGGGAACGGTGCTGGCCTTCGCCCGGGCCTTGGGCGAATACGGCGCTACCAGCATGATCGCCGGGTACACCCCCGGTAAGACCGCTACCATCTCCACCACGGTCTACCAGCTTTGGCAGACCAGCAATGACGCGCTGGCTATGAAATGGGTAATGGTCAACCTAAGCATCTCCGCCGTGGTGCTGCTGACGGTGAATATGCTGGAACGCCGGGACTTTCTGGTATCCGACGGGAAAAGGAGGGGGACGGCTTGAGCCTGCTTGTGGAAATTGAAAAGCAGCTGGGGAATTTCCATCTGGACGTCCGCTTTCAGGCGGAGACGGAAACGCTGGCCCTGCTGGGGGCCTCCGGCTGCGGCAAGAGCATGACCCTCAAATGCATCGCGGGGATCATGACCCCGGACCGGGGGCGGATCGTGCTGAACGGCCGGGTGCTGTTTGACAGTGAAGCCGGGATCGACCTGCCGCCCCAGCAGCGGCGGGTGGGATACTTATTCCAGAATTACGCCCTGTTCCCCACCATGACGGTGGAGAAAAACATCCTCTGCGGCATCCGCTCCGGCTCCAAGGCGGAAAAAGCCGCCGCACTGTCGGCGACCCTCCACCGCTTTCGGCTGGAGGGTCTGGAAAAGCGGTATCCCGCCCAGCTTTCCGGCGGACAGCAGCAGCGGGTGGCGCTGGCGAGGATTCTCTGCTCCCAGCCGGAGGTCATTTTGCTGGACGAGCCGTTTTCCGCGCTGGACAGCTATCTGAAATGGGACTTGGAGCTGAAGCTGTCCGATTTTCTGGAGAATTTCTCCGGACCGATTTTATGGGTGTCCCATGACCGGGGCGAGGTGTTCCGCAACTGCAAGCGGGTGTGCGTACTGGATCAGGGGGCCTCGCAAGGGACCTTCACCCTGCGGCAGCTGTTTCACGAGCCAGAAACGGAGGCTGCCGCCCGACTCTCCGGGTGCAAGAACATCGTGGAGGCCGTACCGGCAGGCAGCGCCGTGACGCTGCCCGCGTGGGGCCTGACACTGAGTTGCGGCAAGCCGGTCCCGGCGGACATCTGTCAGGCGGGCATCCGGGCAAGACACGTGATGACGGTGCCGGAGGGCACCCCGGACGCCTTCTACTGCACGGTGGAGCGGGTCATTCAGGATGTGTTCACCACCATCGTCCTGCTGCGGCCGGAGGGAGCCGCGTCCGGTGCCCCCCTCCTGCGGATGGAACTGGAACGGGATGATTGGCGGCGGCTGAACCGCCCGGAGGGGCTTTGGATCGCCATCCAGCCAAGGGATATTCTACTGTTGAAATGAGGAGATGATCGTATGTATCGTGCTGCTGTATTGACGGTCAGCGACCGTGTTTCCCGGGGCGAGCGCCCCGACGAGGGTGGTCCGCTGGTGGCAGAGCTGCTGAAAAACGCAGGCTATGAGGTGGTTCGGACCGATGTGGTGCCGGACGAACAGGCGCAGATCGAAGCGGCGCTGCGGCAGATGGCCGACGATGGTGACATTCAACTGCTTGTGACCACCGGCGGCACCGGCTTCGCTCCCCGGGACGTGACCCCGGAGGCCACCCTTGCCGTGTGCGACCGGCTGACTCCCGGCATCCCGGAGGCCATGCGCTATGCCTCCATGCAGATCACCAGCCGTGCCATGCTGTCCCGGGCGCAGGCGGGCATCCGGAAGGGGACCTTGATCCTAAACCTCCCCGGCTCCCCCAAGGCGGCTAAGGAGAATCTGGAGGCGGTGCTGCCCGCCATTGGTCACGGTCTGGAAATGCTCTCCGGCCGCCCCGCCGACTGCGCCAAGCTGACGGACTGAGGGGAATATCTCTGCCAAAACCGGATGCTTCCCCCGCAAGCAAAAAATCGGCTAATCTTTGGTATAGAGAAATTGCAAAAAAAGCTACCGCCTGCAAAATGCAGACGGTAGCTTCATACATATCTCGGCGCTTTTTCGTTGGCAATTGTTGTAAATTTGTGGTAAGTTTATCAGATTGTCAGCGAAAAATCCTTTGTTTTCAAGGCTTTGCGGCGATTGATTAGTACATGCCGCCCATGCCGGGGTCAGCGGGAGCAGCAGGTGCGGGGGGTTCGGGCTTGTCGGCCACCAGGGACTCGGTGGTCAGCACCATGGCGGAGACGGAAGCGGCGTTCTCCAGAGCGGAGCGGGTCACCTTGGCGGGATCGATGATACCGGCGGCGACCATGTCGCAGTACTCCTCCTTGTAAGCGTCGAAGCCGTAGCCCAGCTTGCCGGAATTGCGGACCTTCTCCAGGATCACGGAGCCGTCCAGGCCGGCGTTGGCAGCGATCTGGCGGATAGGAGCTTCCAGAGCCTTGGCGATGATGCGGACACCGGTCTTCTCGTCGCCGTCCACGCTGTCCAGCAGAGCCTCCACAGCGGGGATGACGTTCACGAAGATGGTGCCGCCGCCGGCGACCACGCCTTCCTCCACAGCGGCGCGGGTAGCGTTCAGAGCGTCCTCGATGCGGAGCTTCTTCTCCTTCATCTCGGTCTCGGTAGCAGCGCCCACCTT
>OLGF01003647.1_pt1 | contig 12507 bp, 10 predicted proteins | sample 1604971 | NCBI WGS metagenome assembly OLGF01 (sample SAMEA3888902, study PRJEB22519) | human gut metagenome | biome: human gut; feature: human-associated habitat; material: faeces | place: Denmark | collected 2011 | reverse complement strand
GGCGGAGGCGTACCACCCGCCGGAGCACGACAACCTCATTGAAATCGCCTCCCATTCCCTGACCATCATGAGCACCCGTCTGAAGGAGCATATGGCCGCCGGAGAACGCTTCCTGCTCCATCCCGCCCTGCCTGAGGAAGCGGGACTGTTGACCTTCCGGGAGATGCCTGCCTGCATGGAGGCGGGCTATGAAGCCACACGGCGGCAGCTGCCGGTCCTGCGGGCCCTGTTCGGATGAATACGCGCCCCGCCACGGGGTATTCTATATATATACCTATATTATACGCAAGCGAAAGGAGCGCCGCCTCATGGATAAAAACCTGCTGGCCAGCGACGAGGTTCCCATGGGCCTGTCCATGGCCCTGGCCAAGAACCTGGAAGCCATGAACGCCTTCACCGCCCTGCCCCCGGAGGGGAAAGCCGCGGTCATCGAGAAAACCCACAGCGTCCATTCCAAAAAGGAAATGGAGCAGCTGGTAAGAGACCTAGGCCACAACGCCACCATGTAAAGGAATCCGCCCCGCTAGTACAAGCGGGGCGGATTCCTTTTGCTTTACTTCACCGATAGCTCTCGATAGTCTGGTCCAGGAGGGCCAGCTTTTCCGCCAGCCGCTCCGCGTTCTCGCGGGCGGTGGCCACCACGGCCTCCGGCGCTTTGCTGGTGAAGGCCGGGTTGTTCAGCCGGGCCTGCGCGCCGTCCAGCTGCTTTTGCACCGACTCCCGCTCCTTGCTCAGGCGGGCGAGTTCCGCCGCCCTGTCCACCAGCTCGTCCATGGGGATTTGGATGGTGGCGTCGGCGGTGACGATTTTCACCGCACCCGGCACCTCGAAGCTCTCCCCCACCCGCACGGCCGAGGCCGAAGCCAGCCGCTGGATGAAGGGCGCACCGGTGTGGAAGGTATCCGCGAAGGCGGTCTCCACATACACCTCCGCCTTGCGGGAGGGCGGCACGTTCATCTCGGCGCGGCGGTTGCGGATGGCGCGGATGGCATCCATCACCCGCTCCATCTCCTTCTCCTCCGCCGGGAAAGCCAGCGCCTCGTCGTACACCGGCCAGGGCGCGCGGATGAGCGCCTCCCCTTCATGGGGCAGGGACTGCCAGATTTCCTCGGTGATGAAGGGCATGAAGGGATGCAGCAGGCTGAGCGTCCGGGTCATGACAAACACCAGCACCCGCCTCGCGTCGGCCGCTTTCTCCCCCTGGAGCCGGGCCTTGCACAGCTCGATATACCAGTCGCAGAACTGATCCCAGATGAAATCGTACAGCTTCTGCACCGCCAGCCCCAGCTCGAACTTCTCCAGATTGTCGGTCACCGCCCGGGCCAGGCTGTTGAACTTCGAGAGAATCCACTTGTCCTCGAGGGTCAGCGTGTCAGGCAGCCCCGGCTCGATGTCGCCGTCTCCCAGGTTCATGAGGATGAACCTGGCCGCGTTCCACAGCTTGTTGGCGAAATTCCGGGAGGATTCCACCTTTTCGGTGGTGAAGCGCATATCGTTGCCCGGGCTGTTGCCGGTGGCCAGCATGAAGCGCAGCGCGTCGGCCCCATACTGGGCGATAACCTCCAGGGGATCCACCCCGTTGCCCAGGGATTTGGACATTTTGCGCCCCTGCGCGTCCCGGATGAGCCCGTGGATGAGCACCGTGTCGAAGGGGGCCTCCCCCATGTGCTCCACGCCGGAGAAAATCATCCGCGCCACCCAGAAGAAGATGATGTCGTACCCCGTCACCAGGGTGCTGGTCGGGTAAAAATACGCCAGCTCCGGCGTCTTGTCCGGCCATCCCAGGGTGGAGAAGGGCCACAGCGCCGAGGAGAACCAGGTGTCCAGGGTGTCCTCGTCCTGCTTCAGGGCGGTGCAGCCGCACTTCGGGCAGGCGGCGGGATCCTCCCGGCTGACCACGATTTCCCCGCAATCGGGGCAGTACCACGCCGGAATCCGGTGCCCCCACCACAGCTGGCGGGAAATACACCAGTCCCGGATATTCTCCATCCAGTTGTAATACACCTTGTCGAACCGCTCGGGCACGAATTTCGTCCGTCCGGAGCGCACCGCCTCGATGGCCGGCTCGGCCAGCGGCTTCATCTTGACGAACCACTGCTGGGACACCCGCGGCTCAATGACCGTGCGGCAGCGGTAGCAGCTGCCCACGTTGTGCCTGAGGGGCTCGGTCTTGACCAGGTAGCCCCCATCCTCCAGGTCCTTCACTACCGCCTTGCGGCAATTCATGAGGGTCATGCCCGCGTACTTGCCGGCCAGCTCGTTCATATGGCCGTCCTCGGTGGTGACGGTGATGACCGGCAGGCCGTGCCGCAGCCCCACCTCGAAGTCGTTGGGGTCGTGGGCGGGGGTCATCTTCACGCAGCCGGTGCCGAAGTCCATCTCCACGTACTCATCGGCCACGATGGGGATCTCCCGGTCCATCAGGGGCAGGATGCAGGTCTTGCCCACCAGGTGCTTGTACCGCTCGTCGTTGGGGTTGACCGCCACGCCGGTGTCGCCCATCATGGTCTCCGGCCGGGTGGTGGCCACCACCAGATAGCCGGAACCGTCAGTCAGAGGGTAGCGCATATGCCACAGGTGGCCGGGCTTGTCCTGATACTCCACCTCCGCGTCAGACAGGGCCGTGACACAGTGGGGGCACCAGTTGATGATGCGGCTGCCCTTGTAGATGAGGCCCTTCTCATACAGCTCGCAGAAGGTCTCCCGCACCGCCTTGGAGCAGCCCTCGTCCATGGTGAACCGGGCCCGGTCCCAGTCACAGGAGGCGCCCAGCTTCTTCTGCTGCTGGACGATGCGGCCGCCGTACTGGCGTTTCCAATCCCACACCCGCTCCAGGAACTTCTCCCGGCCCAGGTCATAGCGGGTCAGCCCCTCCTTGGTGCGCAGCTCCTCCTCCACCTTGATCTGGGTGGCGATGCCCGCGTGGTCGGTGCCGGGGACCCACAGGGCGGCGTAGCCCTGCATCCGCTTAAAGCGGATGAGGATGTCCTGGAGGGTGGAGTCCATGGCGTGGCCCATATGCAGCTGCCCTGTCACGTTGGGGGGCGGCATGACGATGGTAAAGGGCTTCTTCTTAGGGTCCCGGTGGCCCCGGAAGCAGCCGTTCTTCTCCCAGGTCTCATAGATCCGGGACTCCACTTCCTGGGGCTCATAGACCTTTGGCAGTTCTTTTCTCATGTCGTTCACGTCCTATTTCCAATGTATTTTCATTCCGATTGGAGCCCTCCGGCCCCGGGTCTCACAGCTTTTTCATGGTCTGTCCGGTCTTACGCTCCAGGAAAGCCCGGAACTGGTCCGCGGTCCCGGTGTGAAAGCCCTGCTTGTCGAACAGGTTGCCCTGCTGGCGGCTGAGCATGAGGAAGAAGTAGCGCCCGTCCTCACACAGGGCCTGGACGGAAGAGTAGTCAAAGGACTGCTCCCCCCGCTGGTTGGCGATGACATACCCTTCATCGGTGAACCGGGCGGTGTGCCGGGCGACGCCCTTCATCACGAACCGCCCCACCAGCCAGGCCCGGATCTCGTTGAGGAACAGGGCCCAGACCAGCATCAGCGCCCCCAGCAGCCCATACAGGAGACCCGCCCCTCCTCCGGAGGTCCAGGCCCCCCGCAGCAGGATCAGGCCGCAGAGCACCCCCATGGCCCGGAGCAGCAGGCTCCTCCAGCGCCTGTCCAGGCGGATGGCCGCCCGGTTCAGGGCTCGCAGGGCGCGCCAGTCATAGTCTGTCTCATTTACAAATTCCATTGCGCTCCCTCCATAAAAAACGCCCTGAGCCGGTCATGGCTCAGGGCGAACCTGTCATCGTCCGCGGTACCACCTGAATTCCCCTCGCGGGGCGCTCCTATCCTCTGTAACGGGAGGACCCGCCGCTGTCTACCGCCCCGCTGGGGCCTCGAAAACGGAGCTCCGGGGCCACTTCGCCGCTTCCCCATATGGCCTTGCACCGTCCGGCCACTCTCTGCCATGGGAACTGCGGTTACTCCTCCCCCTCAGCGCCTGTGATACAGGTGGTATTATATCCAGTTTCTCCGGTCCTGTCAAGGGACGCCGAGCCGGGAGGACCGGTAAAATTTCCTGCGCGGCCGCCCGCCCCGGAGGCTGCGCCCCAGGCAACTTACAGCATGAAGCCGTTCAGCAGCTCCTCCAGCGCCTCCCGTGCCCGCTGAGGCTCCGCCCGATCATAGGCGTCCACACGGTACCACACCCCGCCCAGCGCGAAGTCGGCGCGGAACATCCGGGCGCCCCATTTGTCGTAATAGGGGTCTTCAGGGCCCTGCTCCACCGTGGTCATCACTGCGGACAGGCCGTTGGGGGCGGTGTGCTCCTCCGTGGTGTACTGGGTATCCGAGGGGAGCAGATGGCTCTGGCTGACCGGATGATCCGGCAGGTCCATCCGCTGGGTGTACGCCGTCACCCACACCTCCAGCCGGACGCCGGAATCCAGATACTCCGCCGTCCACTCCAGGGCGGTGGGGCCTTCGCTGTCGCTGCTCAGGGCCGCCCGAAAACCGGACTGGAGCTGTTCTTGCAGATAGGCGTTTTCCGGAAGCTCCAGGCCAAAGTATGCCTCCGCCTCCTCCCAGCTTGTCAGGTCCAGCCCCACCGTGGAGGCGGGGTGCTCCGCCGCCATGTCCAGCGCCTCCTGGGGCAGATCCTCCAGCGCCAGGAAGTCTATCCCTCCCTCCAGGGTATAGCCGTCGTAGTGCGCCTCCCCCAACGCCTCGCCGTCATCTGAGAGCTCAGCCGGGAGCAGCAGGTCCTCAAAAAATTTCAGGGACTGGAACCCTCCGATCTGGTTGGCCGCCCACGCCGACCCCAGCAGGGCCGCACACAGGCAGGCGGCGATCAGGCCGGTCCGCAGGGGCCGGCGGGCGCTGTGCCGCCGGGCCGGACCGGCGGCCTGTTCTACCAAGGCCGGGTCCACAAGGCCCACAGCCTCCATCATGCGTTCTCCTCGGTTCACAACATTCCCTCCTGTTCCAAATAAGCTTTCAGCTTCTTCCGCGTCCGAAACAGGACGCTCTTGGTCCTGGACAGCGACCAGCCCAGGTGCCCGGCGGTCTCCTCCACGGTGTCTGCGTACCAGTACCGCCGCAGGAAGGCGGTACGCGGCCCCTCCCCCAGCTCTCTCAGGAAGGCGGAGATGGCCCGCCCCAGCTCCGCCGCCTCGGCCTGTTCCTCGGGCCCCTCCCGGCTGGGGAGGCACTCAGCCAGCTCCAGAGCGGCCAGAGAGACCGTGTCCCCCTGCCGTCCCCGCCGCTGGCGGAGGAGCAGGGCCCGGTTGCGCACCACCGCCCCCAGATAGCCCCGGAAGTGCTGGGGCCGGGCGGGCGGGATGGCGTTCCACAGCTGGAGCCAGCAGTCCCCCAGACACTCCTCCACGTCCCGCTCTTCCCCCAGGATGCGGCCGGCGATGGAGCGGCACCAGCCCCCGTACTTGTCCTGGAGCCCGGTCAGGGCCTCCTCACGCCGCTGCCAGAACAGCTCTACCAATTCCTGATCCGTCATGGCCTCACCTCTTTTCCGTTGTCTCTTCACTTATATAGAGCATGTCCCGCCCCGGCAGGTCGCGCCGCCAGGGAAAAAAATTTTTCCGCCTATAGAAAAAAACGCCGGCCTTCCGGCTGGAAGCGTTCTTCTGATCACGGTGCTCTTTGCTCACAAATGGCCTAGCAGGGGAGCCGCAAAACAAATTCGTCTTATACCAACATATTGACACGCATTGACAATCTATGCTATTATTGAAATTGACCAAAATAAATTGAAGGAAGTCGGTTGTTGATGGACTCCCATATGACAGCGGGTGAACGCAATAAGCGCTATAAAGCGGCGGGTCTATTGGCTGCTCTGGTTTTGGTATTGATTTTAGTTGGCTGGATCTATTATGTGTTCTCTCCCAAAGAACTGTCCAATGTCCTGGATTTCCAGCCATCTGAGGCCACAGACTACACTGTCACGGAGATGCCAAACGCAGTTTCATCAAAGTCGCGCAGCCTGGACGACACCCCGCTGATCGAAATGATCGATGCACTGAACATTCGATACTGCGGCCCCTCTTTCGGTGTGCGTCGATTTGAAACCGGACAGCATATATATGAGATCTGGTTTTTCAAGGTAAATGATCAGCTTGAAGAGATCGGAAATATATCCGTTTTCGAAAACGGATATATTTATCTGGGCGAGAGCAAATATGAGGCGGTGGATCAAGAACGATTTGATGAACTTTTGGACTTCCTTCGCTCCGTGACGAAAGCATCTTGATACAGATAATTCCATTAAAAATGGGATATGCCTTCCTGGCATATCCCATTTTTATGATCAGCTGCAAGTTTTTTCTTCCTTGTCTCACCGCCCCCCCCGCTTGGCGGCGTTCTTCTGGTAAATGATGTTCAGGCCCTTGAGCAGCAGGTCCTTCTCCAGCTTGATCTCCCGGCGGCACAGGGGCACGATGAACTGGGCCATCCCCCCCGTGGCCACCACCGTGGCCCGGCTGCCCAGCTCCTCCTCCACCCGGTCCAGCATGCCGTCCAGCATGGCGGCGGTGCCGTACATGATGCCGCTGCGCATGCAGTCCACCGTGTTCTTGCCGATCACCCGGCCCGGCCGGTCCAGGCGGATGCCGGGCAGCTGGGCCGCCCGGGAGGTGAGGGCATCCAGGGAGGTGCGCACCCCCGGGATGATGCAGCCCCCCAGGTAGGTGCTGCCCCGGTCCACCACCTCGATGGTGGTAGCCGTCCCCAGGTCCATCAGAATCAGTGGGGGCTCATACTCCGCCAGCGCGGCCACGGCGATGACGATGCGGTCGCTGCCCACCTGGGAGGGGACGTCCATCTGGATGTTCAGGCCGGTCTTGATGCCCGGCCCCACCACCAGGGGGTGCTTTCCCGTCATCTTCACCAGTCCGGTGTAGACCGAGTTGAAGACCGGCGGCACCACCGAAGAGATGATGCAGTCGTCCACATCGCAGGGCTTCACCCCGAACAGGGCCAGGATGTTCTTGATCTCCACCCCGTACTGGTCGGAGGTCTTGATGCGGTCGGTGGCGATCCTGGCCTCGAACTGGATGGCGTCGCCCTGGATGCCTCCGATAACGATATTGGTATTGCCGATATCAATGGCGATCAGCATGATCTGTTCACCTCAGCGGGGAGGGCCCCCGTTTTTTCTCTGACCCGCCAGCCCCCCTTTGCCGGAGACGCGCCCACGGGTCCTTATTCTGCCACATTATACCCGACCGCCGGTGGGAATACAAGGCAGGAATTAACCGAAACTTTGCAATTCTTTTCCTCTCGCGCAAAATATCCCCCTGCCCTTTACAATCTGCCGCCTGGTCGGCTATAATGAAAAAAACGACAGCGGCGCCCCGCGCCGCTCTATGCAAAGGAGCGATTTGCAATGTTCAGCGGAAAAACCATCCTTTTGGGCGTCACCGGCGGCATCGCCGCCTATAAGGCCGCGGCACTGGCTTCCGCGCTGGTGAAGCTCCACGCCTCAGTGGAGGTGGTGATGACCCGGAACGCCACCCAGTTCATCACCCCCCTCACTTTTGAACAGCTCACCGGGAACCGGACCATGGTGGACACCTTTGACCGCAACTTCTCCCATCAGGTGGAGCACATCGCCCTGGCCGACCGCACCGACCTGGTGATCGTCGCCCCCGCCACCGCCAATGTGTGCGCCAAGCTGGCCCACGGGCTGGCCGACGATATGCTCACCACCACAGTGCTGGCCTGTCCCTGCCCCAAGCTGATCGCTCCGGCCATGAACACCAAGATGTATGAGAACCCGGTGACCCAGGACAACCTGGATCTGCTACGCCGCTATGGGTGGGAGGTCATCGCCCCCGCCTCGGGCCGGCTGGCCTGCGGCGCTGTGGGGCCCGGCAAGATGCCGGAGCCGGACACTCTGGTCCAGCACATCCTCCGCGTCCTGGCCCTTCCCCACGACCTGGCGGGCCGGCGGGTCCTGGTCACCGCCGGTCCCACCCAGGAATCCCTGGACCCGGTGCGCTACCTCACCAACCACTCCACCGGAAAAATGGGTTACGCCATCGCCAGGATGGCCATGCTCCGGGGAGCGGAGGTCACCCTGATCTCTGGTCCCACCGCCCTGAAGCCCCCTCCCTTCGTCACAGTGGTCCCTGTAATCTCCGCGGAGGACATGTTCCAGGCGGTGTCCCGCACCTGCCAGCAGGCCGACTTTATCTTTAAGGCCGCCGCCGTGGCGGACTACACCCCGGCCCAGTACAGCGGGGACAAGATGAAAAAGAAGGACGGGGAGCTGTCCATCCCTCTGTCCCGCACCCATGACATCCTCTCCTATCTGGGGGAGCACCGCCGCCCTGGCCAGTTCATCTGCGGCTTCTCCATGGAGACCCGGGACATGGTAGAGAACAGCCGGGCCAAGCTGGAGAAAAAAAAGGTGGACATGATCTGCGCCAACAACCTGAAGGTGGCAGGGGCCGGCTTCGGGGTGGATACCAACGTGCTCACCCTCATCACCGCGGACGGTGCGGAGGAACTGCCCCTCATGTCCAAGGAGGAGGCCGCCGGCACCATCCTGGACCGGGCCCTGGCCATGGCCGGCTGCTGAGCCGGACCGCTGCAAGTCCCATTTTCTCCCCATACGTGCAAAGGAGGAGCCGCCCACAGGAATGGGCGGCTCCTCCTCTTCTGTTCTGATCTGCGGCCGCTCCCGGTCCTTCCACCTTCCTTACATCAGGTCCCGCGTCTCCGCCCCTCGCAGGCTGAGCAGGGCGCACAGGAGCGAGATGCCGGTCAGCACCGCGGGAAATACCGCGCTGTCCGCCATGGTAAAGCTCCCAATGTTCGCCTGGGTCAGCAAAACCAGCAGGAAGGAGGTCACAATGGCAGCTCTGGCCGAGTGCAGGGCCAGCCCCGCGAACAAGGCGATAAAGCCCTCTGTGACCGTCACGGCAGAGCGCAGGAGCAGCTGCCCATAGAAGGCTCCCCGGGTCATGTCAAAGTCCAGAGGGAAGGCGGAGGGGAGAAACCGGCTCCCTGCCAGCACACAGCCGTAGAGCAGCAGCTTCGCCGCCGCCAGGGCGCCGAAGCAGAAGATCCACACCGCCAGCATCTGGGCCGCCAGCAGCTTCTGCCGCCGGACGGGGTAGGAGAACACAAGAGACATGGTCCCGTTTTGATAGGCTCCCACGATGAAAACAGAGAGCATCACCCCGGTGAACACCAAAAAACACATACTGGTCAGCAGTTCGATGGGGGACGAGATCCCTCCATGCCCCGGCGCCGCGTCAGGCACACCGGTCTCCGGGTCGTTGGCGATCCCCAGGAAAGCCATGGCAAAGATCAGCAGGCCAAGCGCCGCCCCAAGGAGAGCCGCCCATCTCACCCAGTTCCCGATCCGGTTTTTCCGCCATTCCAGTTCGATCAGCTTTCCCATGTGCTGCCCTCCTCCGATGTCAGCTTCAAAAAGTGCTCCTCCAGCGTCTCCGATCTTCTTCCGATCTCCTCCACCGCCACATGGTGCCGGGCCAGGACGCCGGCCACCTCCTGGGGGGACGCCTGCCGGTCATAGATCCGGATGATGCCGCCCTTCATGACCCGGAAGCTGCCCAAGTGCATCACGTCACTGAGCAGGACACTGGCCCTCCCCGGGTCGTCCACGGTCAGATGGAGATAAGAGGTGCCCCTTCCCTCCAGCTCACGGAGAGAGATCTCCTCCCGCATCCTCCCCCGGTGGATGATCCCCACGGTGTCTGCCATGGCCTCCATCTCTCCGAGGATGTGGCTGGAGACCATCACGGTCATCTCATATTCTTCTCTCATCCGCTTCAGCAGATCCCGCACCTGCTTGATGCCCGCCGGGTCCAGGCCGTTGGTGGGCTCGTCCAGAATCAGCAGCTCAGGCCTGCACAGCAGGGCCCGGGCGATCCCCAGCCTCTGCTTCATACCCAGGGAGTAGCTCCCCACCGGCCGGTCGGCAGCGTCGTCCAGCTCCAGCTGCTCCAGCGCCTCTTCCACGCCCTTGGGACGGCTGTACCCCATATAGTCACAGTGGATCTGAAGATTCTCCCGGCCTGTCATGTGGGGATAGAAGGTGGGAAATTCGATGATGCTGCCCATCCGCTTCAGCACCCCGTAGGAGGTGGGCGTGAGGGGCTCTCCGAACAGCAGCACGCGGCCCCCGGTGGGCTTCCACAGGTTGGTCACCAGCTTCATCACTGTGGTCTTTCCCGCCCCGTTAGGGCCCAGGAATCCGTAGATCTCTCCCTTCCTTACATGGAGGTCCACGTCCCGGACCATCTCTTTTTCTCCAATGATCTTGGTCAGGCGGTCCGTTTGCAGAATATACGGCATGTGTCTTCTGCCTCCTTTCACCTTCCCATTGTAGTCCCAGGACTTTTCAGAAAATTTGCGCAATTCTTACGAATCTCTTTCGTCTTGCCATTTGGGCAGTCTGACCGTAAAGACAGTGCGGAGTCCGGGGACACTCTCCAGGTCAATGTCTCCTCCCATTCGCCGGGCCAGCTCTCTGGCGATGGACAGCCCCAGTCCGCTCCCCTCTCCGCTGCTTCGGCTGTCTTCCAAGGTGACCAGGCGCTGGAACACCTGCTCCCCCGCTCCGGGTGCGACTCCCTTTCCGCGATCCGCCACCTCCAGGAACAGGGCGTCCTCCCCTTCTCTCAGGGACACGCCCAGATATCCGCCGTCGCCGCCGTAGCGCACCGCGTTGGAGATCAGGTTGTTCAGGATGCGGCGCAGCGCCTCCCGATCACAGCACCCCCAAACCGCTCCCTCCGGGATCTCTGCTTCCACGCGGATCTCCTGGCGGGTCAGGATCTGGTAGAAGTCCAGCACAGTCTCCCGACAGACCTCACCTACGTCTACCCTGGACCGCTCCAGCTCCATATCCCCTGCCTCCAGCTTGGCTAAGGTGAAAAAACGATCCATCAGCTCCATGACCTCCCCCGCCCGGGCTTCCACCTTTTCCAGCAGCTCCTCCCGGCACTCCTTCCGCAGCCGCATGATCTCCAGGTACCCCAGCACCACCGTCATGGGGGTTCGGATATCGTGGGAGATGTTGGCGAGCATACGCCGGACTGCCTGCTCCGTCCGGCGGTACTCCGCCCGCCTTCTCTGCCGTTCCTCCAGCAGCCGGTTGATCTGGGCGATCAAACCGGTCAGAGCCTGGTCCTGGGTGAAGACCATGACCTGCTCCCCGCTCTCCCCGTCCAGTACCCTGCCCAGGACGGCGGTCATCTCCTCCAGACTTTGTCGCATCTGTGCCTGGAGAACGATCCGCTGATAGAGGACCGCCCCGCTCAGCGCCGCCACAGCGGCACACAGCAGGGCGGTCAGCACTGTATCGTCCATCATTTCTCCCCCAATTTGTAGCCGATGCCCCACACTGTCGCCACATACCTCGGGTCCCGTGGGTCGTCCTCGATCTTGCCGCGCAGCCTGCTGATGTGGACGCTGACCGCGTTCTCGTCTCCGCAGTAGGCGTCGTTCCACACCTGGGTGTAGAGCTGGGCCTTGGTGTACACACGTTTAGGATTCGCCATCAGCAGCTTCAGGATGTCAAATTCCTTGGCGGTCAGCTCGATCCGCTCCCCCGCCTTGGTCACTGTCCGCTCCTTCCCATCCAGGCGCAGCGCTCCGGCTGTAAGGACCATGCTCTTCTCCGGCGGCTCCGCATACTGGGTCACCCGCCGGATATTGGCCCTGACCCGGGCCAGCACCTCCGCTACGGAGAATGGCTTTGTGATATAGTCATCTGCCCCCATACCCAGCCCCAAGGTCTTGTCCGCCTCCGTGTCCCGGGCAGACAGGATGATGATAGGCACCACGCTCTTCTTTCGGATGTGTTCCATCACGTCCATCCCGCTGACCTGAGGGATCATCAGATCCAGCAGCACCAGACCGATCCCGCCCTCGTCGAACAGCCGGCATGCATCCCGCCCGTTGGACGCACAGACCACTTCATAGGCCTCCGTCCGCAGATAGTCCCCCAGCATCTCCTGAATCTCCCTGTCATCCTCTACCAACAGCAGCTTCATTCTCGCACCTCCGCTCCACTCGGACAGTATCTCTATTGTATCCCGGTCCGGGCCAGAAATCAAGGAACGACCGGTACGTCCGGCCTTTTCTTATCGGAATGGGTACAGATCAGAAGTAGGGCAAAGCCGGATGGATCTCAGGGCTGCCGGGCTCCTTCGAGAAAAAGAAAAATCCCTGCCAAAGGCAGGGATTTTTCCAAAAGGAGCTTGAATTACTCCTCGATGGCAATGACAACGCCGGAACCCACGGTGCGGCCGCCCTCACGGATGGCGAAACGCAGGCCCTTCTCGATGGCGATGGGGGTGATCAGCTCCACCTTCATGTCCACGTTGTCGCCGGGCATGCACATCTCAGTGCCCTCGGGCAGAGTGATGATGCCGGTCACGTCGGTGGTACGGAAGTAGAACTGAGGACGGTAGTTGTTGAAGAAGGGGGTATGACGGCCGCCCTCGTCCTTGGACAGGACGT